>Ga0070667_100000770_pt1 | contig 30465 bp, 58 predicted proteins | sample KBSS33metaG_FD_64659 | JGI IMG/M metagenome (GOLD analysis project Ga0070667, IMG submission 64659) | Switchgrass rhizosphere microbial communities from Kellogg Biological Station, Michigan, USA - KBS S3-3 metaG | ecosystem: Host-associated > Plants > Roots > Rhizosphere > Soil ...
ATCGGCTCCATGCCCGGCAAGATCATCCAGTCGATGAAGAAGGCCAAGTCGACCAACGCCTTCTTCCTGCTGGACGAGATCGACAAGATGGGCAGCGACTATCGCGGCGACCCGTCCTCGGCCCTGCTCGAGGTGCTGGACCCGGCGCAGAACTCCACCTTCGCCGACCACTATCTGGAGGTGGACTACGACCTGTCGCCGGTGATGTTCGTCACCACGGCCAACAGCCTCAACATGCCCCAGCCCCTGCTGGACCGCATGGAGATCATCCGCATCCCTGGCTACACCGAGGACGAGAAGGTGGAGATCGCCAAGCGGCACGTCTTGCCGAAGCAGACGCGGGATCACGGCCTGAAGCCGGAAGAGTTCATCGTTCCGGACAAGTCGATCCGCGACCTGATCCGCTACTACACGCGCGAGGCCGGCGTCCGCTCGCTGGAGCGGGAGCTGGGCAACCTGGCGCGCAAGACGGTGCGAGACCTTGGCCGTGAAGGCGTCGCCTCGATCACCATCGACGACGAGCGGCTGGCCAAGTACGCGGGCGTCCGCAAGTACCGTTACGGCGAGACCGACACGGAAGACCAGGTCGGCATCATCACCGGCCTCGCCTACACTGAGTTCGGCGGCGACATCCTGACCATCGAAGCGGTCAAAATGCCGGGCAAGGGCCGAATGACGGTGACCGGCAACCTGAAGGACGTGATGAAGGAGTCCATCTCGGCGGCGAATTCCTTCGTTCGCAGCCGCGCGACGAAGTTCGGCATCGAGCCGCCGGTCTTCGAGCGCACGGACGTCCACATCCACGTGCCGGACGGCGCCACGCCCAAGGACGGCCCTTCGGCCGGCGCCGCCATGGCCACCGCCATCGTCTCGGTGCTGACCGGGATCGCGATCCGCAAGGATCTCGCCATGACCGGCGAGGTCACTCTTCGCGGCCGGGTGACCGCCATCGGCGGCCTGAAGGAGAAGCTGCTCGCGGCCCTCCGCTCAGGCGTGAAGACGGTGCTGATCCCGACCGAGAACGAGAAGGACCTGGCGGACATCCCGTCCAACGTGAAGGACGAGCTGGAGATCATTCCGGTCTCGACTATGGACGAGGTGCTCGCCGAGGCGCTGGTGCGGCAGCCCACGGCGATCGAATGGTCCGAAGCGAACCAGCCGGCGCCGGTGCCGGTCGATGACGAGCCGGAGTCGGTGATCACCCACTGATCCGGCGGATCCATCTGAGCTTGTGGAGCGGCGCGGAGGCTACCTCCGCGCCGCTCTCGTTTGACGGCCGCTCAGGCTTGGACATAATCCCCCGCTCAAGGCGGGGGCACGCCCGACATTCAAGGCAATGACCGATGGGTGGGAGACGACGCAGATGACCAAGTCGGAGCTGGTTGCGGCGATCGCGAACCGGGCCGGGCTCAACAGGGCGCAGGCGAAGGAAGCGTTGGAGGCGTTCATCGCCTCGGTGGCGCACTCGCTCAAAGCCGATAAGGAGGTGCGCCTGCCGGGCTTCGGCAGCTTCGTGCCGGTCAAGCGCCCAGCCGGCGCCGCCCGCAATCCGCGCACCGGCGAGACCGTCGCCCGCCCGGCCAGCCGCACCTGCCGCTTCCGCGCGGGCGAGGCGCTGAAGAACGCACTGAACGCCTGAGCCAGCCTGCCGGCTCCAATCCTATTTCAGTTTGCCAAGGCAGGCCCGCGCCGGTAAGCACCGGGCGTTCGGGGAGTAGCCGTTCGCAAGACAGCGAAGCCCGCGTCAACAGACTTGCTCTTCGGGGCATGGCGCGGCGGCGGGCCTTCTCAAGGCCCGGATTGGCGAGACCGACGATCGGGTCATCGCGCGGCGGGCCGGCGCGGGGGCCGGTCGTCGTGTGTTCGCCTGGCCCCGAGAGCGTTTCATGATCTTCGAATCCCTTCTGGTCTCGACCGGCGTCGTTGCGGTGGCCGAGATCGGCGACAAGACCCAGCTGCTGGCGATCGTGCTGGCGGCCAAGTTCCGCAGGCCGGCGCCGATCATCCTCGGCATCCTGGCCGCCACCTTGCTCAATCACGCCGCCGCGGCGGCGCTCGGCTATCTGGTCGCCCAGTGGCTGAGCGGCCGGACCTTCCAGATCCTGGTGGGCGCGGCGTTCATCGCCATGGCCGCCTGGGCGCTCATCCCGGACAAGGACGACGACGGCGCGGCCAACCGCTCGCGCGGGGGTGTCTTTTTGACGACGCTGGTGTCCTTCTTCCTGGTAGAGATCGGCGACAAGACCCAGATCGCCACCTCGCTCCTAGCGGCGCGGTTCCACGAGATCGCCATGGTCGCGGCGGGCACCACGCTGGGCATGATGATCGCCAACGTGCCGGCCGTGCTGCTGGGCGAAGCGGCCACGAAGGTGGTTCCGTTGCACGTCGTCCGCATCGTGGCGGCCGCAATCTTCGCCCTGATCGGCGCGTGGGTGCTGCTGGCCGCCTTCGGGGTGGTCTGAGGCGAGGCGGGCCTGACCAAGGCGGAAATTTCCGCTAGAAGGCTCGCGCGGGCGGCTAGCTCAGCTGGTCAGAGCACCTGGTTTACACCCAGGGGGTCGGGAGTTCGAACCTCTCGCCGCCCACCACGCTCAACCGTCGGAAACCTCAGCCGCGTTTGAACAGCGGCTTCGGGAGCGACGCCGCCCAGACCCTCATGCCCGTCGGCGCACCCGCAGATAGACCTCGCTGTTCAGCCAGTCGGGCAGCACGGGGAAGGGGCTGCCGGTTCGGCGCTCCAGGACCAGGCGTGCGGCGATCGCCCTGAACAGCGGCCTGTGGTCGAAGCCGGCGTGATGCGGGAAGTAGGCGCGGCCGGGGCTGATCTCGGTGGTCGGCCGCCGCCGCGGCGGTTGGCCGACGAGCGAGCGGGCCACCACCTGGGGACGGGCGTCGAAGTCGCCGGGACGGCGCCAGGCGCGGAACAGGCCTTTGGCCAGCGCCGGCGGGCCCACCTCAATCGGCACGCCGATCACGGCCTGGGCTCCGGGTCGCAGGATGCGGGCGATCTCCTCGATCGCGCGCGAGGTCTCCGCCGGCGGCAGGTGCTCGAACACCTCGGTGCAGAAGACGAGGTCCGCCGACCCGCTCGACAGGGCGGCCTCGTCGCGGACCACTTGGGCCTGCGGCGTGCCGGCGAGCAGGACGCGCGCCTCCGACGCCAGGTGCGGAGAAGGCTCGAAGCAGATGATGCGCGCGCGGGGCCAGTACTCCGCGGCGAACTGGCAGAGCGCGCCGTCTCCGCCGCCGTAATCGACGATCACGCGCGGCGCGAGATGCCGCGCCATCGCCAGCGCGTGGGCCAGCCGGCGCCCATGCACAACCCGCTTGAGCGGGCTGGGATCGTCGCGCGTCAACGCGGCATAGTTGGGGCCGATAACGTTCAAGCCGCCCGCCCTAGCGTAAGGTTGTAGCGAGTCACTGGGCCATATAGATCGGCCCTCGGAGGCGAGGGCAAGCCGAAAGCCGATGACTATCCACCGTCCTCGTGAGCCGATTCTGGTGCTGGGAGCCAGCAGCCTTGTCGGGCGTCATGTTCTGCCCCGTTTGGGCGAAATTCGGGCTGTCACGGCGGCTTTGAGCCGGAGCGACCGGGGCGAAGCGGTGGACGATGTTCGCTGGATTCGCGGCGATCTGGATGATCCGGAGCGAATCGCCTGGCCCTATTCGGAGACCCTGCTCAGCCTTTCCCCAATCTGGCTGCTGCCTCGGGCCCTGCCGGGGCTGGCGGCCGCGGGCGTGCGCCGGGTGGTCGCCTTCTCCTCGACGAGCGTGCGCGGCAAGGCGAATTCCTCCGATCGTGCGGAACGCATGGTGGCGGCGAGGCTCGCCGACGCCGAGGAGGGCGTCAGGCGCTTCTGCGAAGCCGAGGGACTGGCCTGGACCATCCTGCGTCCGACCCTGATCTATTGCGAGGGCCACGACGGCAACGTCACCCGCCTGGCGCGGCTCGTCGAACGCTACCGCGTGATCCCTCTGGCGGGAGCCGGGCAGGGGAAACGCCAGCCGGTGCACGCCGCGGACCTGGCCTGGGCGGCCCTGGCCGCGGCGGTCTCGCCGCTCACGCCGGGGCGCGCCTACGATCTGCCGGGCGGCGAGACCCTGACCTACCGGCAGATGGTGGAGCGGATCTTCCTGGGGCTGGACCGCACGCCGCGGATCGTCTGCGCCCCCACGGCCGTCTGGCGGCTGGCGTTCCGCCTGGCGCGCGGCCGGCTGCCGGGGGCCACCGAGGCGATGGGCGAGCGGATGACGAAGGATCTCACCTTCGACGGCGAGCCCGCCGCGCGCGACTTCGGCTGGGCGCCGCGCGCCTTCAAGCCGGTCTTTCCGCACGTCGAACAGGGCGGTTAGAGCGCGGCCTCACCAGATCACGACGCCCTGTCCGGTTGGGCTTTCGAGGATCGGAACGCCGCGTTCCTTGAACCAGGCCATGTCGGCGAGGTGCTGAGCGGCGTAGGGCAACTGGCCGAAGTCGTCGAGGATGATCACTGCGCCCGGAACCAGCCGCGGTTCCAGCGCATCGAGCGCCGCGATCTCGGCGGCGGAATGATTCATGTCGATATGCGCGAACGCGACCTTCTCAGGCACGCCCCGGGCGAAGCTGTCGGGGACCGGACCGCGGATCACCCTAACGTTCGTATCCGGGGCGAATCGCCTGCGCACCTCTTCGTAGAGGTCCGGCCCGTGCCGCGGCATCGCATGGTGCGGCATGTCCGTCGTGTGTTCGAAGAGGTCGTAGAGGAACACCTCGCGATCCTTCAGATCGACGGCGTCGAGCACGATGCGCATCGAGGTTCCGGCGTAGCAGCCGCACTCGACGAAGCCGCCCTCCCGCCGGCGCGCCTGGCGCGCGGCCCAGACCAGGACCGCCGTGCGCCAGATGATGCCGCGTTCGAACGGCTCCACGGCGTGGCGATCCCAGGCGGTCGCGAACGCCTCGTCGTCCAGGAAGCCGAGGTTGCGGCCCCAGACGACCAGGGAGTCGCCCGACAGGACGCCGAGTTGGTCCGGTAGGGCGGCGAACAGCTCGCCCAGCGCCTGGAAGAAGCGCGGGCGGTCGGCGATCCGCCAATGATAGCTTGTGGTTCTGAAGCTTTTCCCGGGCATGACGGCTCCGCCGTTAGCAGTTTGCGCCGAGCCCGTCCCGCTCGATGGAGGGAATTCGCAGCCTGGCCGCCGGCCTGAACGACCGCTGGCGACGCCGACTTGTGCATGAGAAGTGGCGCGAGTGACGGGGCTCGAACCCGCGACCTCCGGCGTGACAGGCCGGGTGCTCCTGTAAGTAAATCAAGGGCCGTTCCAAGAAACTCGCCCCAAATGGCCCTTTGAAACTCTTGGGCTTTTCGGGGCGAGTTGGAACGCGCTGGCCTAGGAGGTCAGCTCCTTGACCGTCCACATGACCGACTCCTCGAGCGCGGTGAAACCGAGGGAGCGGTAGCGCCCTGGCTTCACCTGGTCGAACAGCGCCTCGAGCTCGGCCGCCTTGGTTTTGATCGCGTCGTGCAGAGCCTTTTCGGCGTCGGTGAGGGCTCGATAGCGGGGCCGGAAGCGCGACACGGGTTCATCTACCTGGTCGGACTGGCGGCCGTCGGGCGGGCCTTCGTACACGTGGCTCACGGCAGGACCTCCCAATCCTCGTCGAGCACGTCGCTCTGCGAGGCCAGCCATGGGACAACGTCCCCCTGCGCGGTCTTCATGGCGATGTACGCTCGATAGGGGACCATCTCGCCGAATTCGGCCCGGGCGGCGTCGGTCTGCGCGGCATAGCTGTTCGCGGGCACGTAGTAGAGCCACATGCCCTTGCCGTTCCAGCCGGCCCGGGTCACGCGAGCGCCGCTCTTCAGCGCCCGCACAGCATCTCCAAAATCCATGGGTCTCCTTCCCCGCCGGCGGGGAAGGTAGCACGTCAGCCGGCGGCGTGCGGACGCGGAGGCAGGGCGCCGCGGGTGATGCCGGAACCCGGAACATTCACGAGGCGCTCGCGTCCGGCCAGGCTGATGCGCCAGCGCCGCGCCTTCTGACCGACCATCCAGCTCGGTTGGTAAGTTTCGATCCAGCCCTTGCGCCTTAGCGCGCGTCGAACCGGACCGTCAGGCATGCGGAACTGACCGTTCCAACGATCCTGGTTGTGCAGCTCGAGGAGCTTGGCCAGCAGAGTGGCCTCAGGGACGGCCTTAGCCATTCCGTAGCCTCATCACCTCGCCGGCGAGCTTGACCCGCCCCAGCGCGCGTTTCTGGGCCACCTCGCGGGCTTTGGCGACGGTGGGAGGGGTGTAGGTCTCCTCGAGGAAGCGGCTGTCGGCCAGGCCGTTGGCGAGGAGCTCGCCCATGGTCTTCCGGTCCGCGCCGGCGGCGTCGGCCTCGACGTTGGCGCTGCGGCGGATGTCGAGCAGCTGGCGCTCGTCGTCGGGCAGCAGGATCCCGCGCACGAACCGGAAGTCTTTCGCGAAGAGGTCCTTGGTCTTGTAGGCGACGGCCTGCGGCGGCCGACCGCCGCGATCGCTGCGATCGGCGCGGGTGCGGAAGATCGGCGTGTCGTCGGCCTCGGCGCGGTCCTGGCGGGCGATGTAGGCCGCGAGCGCCTGGCCGAGCTCGTCGGAGATGGCGGCGAAGGCCTCGGCCTGGGTCTTGGTTCGCCGGCGGTGGACGTAGAAGCCCTCGCAGTCGCGCTTCAGCTGCGAGGGGCGCAGCGTGCGGACGTCGACCGGCGAGAACATGGTCTGCCAGAGCGTCTCGATCGCGAGGCCCATCCCTTCAAAGCCGGCGATCGCCGCCACGGCCGCGAGGTCCTCGATCTCGGCGCCCAGCCAGATGGCGCTACGGCCCGCCGGCTGCGGGTTGGCGAGCTTGTCGGCCGGGGAGGCGTAGCCGAGCCGCAACCGCACGACGGCGTCGGCGAGGAGGATCTTCAGCGCCTTGATGGCGCGCCAGCGCTCACGCGGTGAGATTGTCGCCACCAGGTCAGCGTTGAACTGCTCGCAGAGCTCGGTCGTGATCCTGGTGATCACGGTCCGGGAGAGGGTGGGGCCGATCGGCTGGCCCTTGTCGTCGGCCGGCCGCCACGCGTCGATGTAGCGCCAGCCGCGCTCGTAATCCTCGCGCGTGCGGACGCTCTTCTTCGACCACCAGGTGGACGGCTTCAGCTTGGATCCGCGCAGCCGGTCCCAATAGGCGCCGAAGGTGCCGGCCGGGTAGTGGGTGACCTGGCCGCGCTCGCCCTGGGCTTTCTGCCATGCCGCGTAGAGCTTCAGCGCCTCGGCCTGGGCGGCGGGCCCGTCGGGTCCGAGCGGCTTCGGGAGGAATCCGAGCTCCCGCATCTCCTTGGTCGGTTGCCAGAAGAGATTCCCGCGCTTCTTGACGGTGTAGCGGAGCTTCGCGCTCGTCACTCGCCGAAGGCCTCCCGCATCCGCTGCTCGGCATCCTGGGCGGCATCAAGGGCCTGATTGGCGGCGATCGGCAAGATCCGCAGCGCGCCGTTGTGGATCTCGACGGAGAAGCTGCCCGGCGGCAGGCCGGCCTTGACCGCGGCGCGGATCGCGCGGGTGACGTCGTGCTGCTTGAAGGCGGCGCGGCGGGTCATGTCCGCCCCGCGGATTCCTGCTTGCGGGCGAGCTCGGCGATGGCGATGGCGAGCGCCCGGCGCTGCTCGCGCAAGCTCACGGCGCGCGCGCCGATGAGGTTGTCGCGCATGCGGATCAGTACGGCGAGGGCGTGGGTGTTGGTCATTTCGGCCCCTCGAGCATGAGACGGGGCGGCCCGCCGACGCGATAGTGCTCCTCGATCTGCGGCTTCATCCTCTCGCCGACCGTGGATCCGTCGGAAAGCACCATGAAGGCCATGAACTCGTCCTCGAGCGTGGTGATGCCGACCGCCACGGCCTCGAGCTTGGCGCGGATCACCAGGAGGAGCGCGCGCCACAGCGAGCGGCATTCCTGCTCCCACATCTTCTCGGGAACGCCGGTGGCGCGGCGGAAGGTGCTGGAGCCCTGTTTGTAGGTCTGGAAGTCGGCCCGATCGGGCGGCGGCAGGGTGAGCGCGAAGCGGTAGTGCCGGCCCTGCAGGCGGAAGGCGATCTTCGCGTCCGTCCCGTCGATCGAGTAGCCGAATGCGTCCGCGCCGTACTTGGTGAGCACGTGCTCGATCTCCGCCCGGGTCTTGTCGACCGCGACGTCCGTCGTCTTGGCGTACTTGCCGCTCATCGGGCGCGCGCCCCCCATTCGGCCGCGTGCTCCGGGCAGAGGTCTTTATCCGGCGCTGGAACGTGGGTGCAGCGCGCGCAGAGCGGGCGATCGCAGGTGCCGGATTTCTTGGTCGGGACTTTCCAGTCGCAGAGCTTGGTCGCCCGGGCGCCGCACGCGCAGCGTTGGGTGGGCGTGCAGACGATCGCGCCGATTCCGTCGGGACGTCTCACGTGCGTGCAGGGCATCAGGCGCCGAGCTCCTGTTGCAGGCGAACGACGTGGCCGAGCGTCAACTTATCGGTCGGAAGCTCACGCGCTTGCCATGCCTGCAGCGCTGCCAGCTTCAACGTCTGCTCGCGCGACCAGGTGACGAAAGCGCGCCAGCCGTCCCGCTCCGCGGGCGGAGCGCTCCACACGCGGCCGAGCTCGTCGTCGTGGCCCTGCAGGGCGATCTTGGTGGTGGTCGGAACGACGCGTTGGCACGAGTTGCAGAGCGCCTGGCCGGCGCCCGGCGTACGCCCGCAGCCAGGCGTGTAGCAGACGAAGCCCTTCACGCGCCGATCCCAATCGTGAAGCGCTGCCTGAGCAGCTCCGCGCCTAGGGCGTGACCCGGGGTGCGATGGGGGACAGGGATCCCCTTGCGCCGCAGGCCTGTGATCGCGGCGGAGGCGGCCTTCTTCGACATGCGCAGCTCGCCAGCGATCTCGGGGAAGGTGCAACCGGCGCTATAGAGGCTGAGGATCCGCCGCTCGTAGGGCGTGATCTTGCGGCCGCCGCCGATCGCGCCGGCGACGTCCTCGATCGTGCGCCCGGCGCTCTCCGCGATCTCCTCGACGCTGTCGCCGGCATGGAAGCATTCGCGGGCCCATGCGAGCTCGTCGGCGTCCCACAGCTTAGCCATTCGGGGCCTCGAAAACGCTGATCGCCTCTTCCACGCCCGGGACAAACGGGATCAGGACCGCCGCCGGCGGATCTTCCGGGGGCGGGATCTGGTCGACCTGCCGGGCGAGCTCAAGCGCCTGGTCGTGCCGGCGGGCGAGGTCCTCGGCGCAGCGGCGCATGGCGGCCAGGACGCGCTTCAGCTCGTCTTTCGTCGCGCTGCTGTGCTCGACCACGGGGACGAGCGCCTCCACCAGGTCGACGAGCAGGGCGTCGGCGTGGCGCTCGCGCGCGATCGCCGCCTGGGCGCCGCGCGCCTCGGCGAGCAGGGTGGCGTCGGTGGGGACGTGGGCGACGCGGTGCGACCAGGCGCGGCGCTGCAGCTGGTACTCGAACGCCTGCTGCTCGGCCGGGGTCAGGTGGTCGGCGTCGGGCAGGCGCTTGTTGGGCCATTCGTCGAGCCTGTCGGCCTGCTGCAAGGCGCTTTCGACCAGCGCGGCCGGTACGCCCCGCTTGGCGGCCAGAGCCGCCCAGGCGCGCACTGCAGGGCCCGCATTGGGGTCGCGGCCGCGGATGAAGAACCACGGCTCGCCGGGCTCCAGCTGGGTGAAGCGGGCTAGGCGGTCGTAGTCGGCGCGTCCGGAGTCAGCCATGGCCGGCCGCCACGCTGAAGGTGCGGACGGTCCAGGCGACCAGGAAGATCACCATCCAGACGACGGAGGCGGCGACGAGGAGCAGGCGGGGGTTGGAGAAGGCGGGGGGCTGGCGCATCAGTGGCCCCGCGCTGCCGAACTTGGCGCCGTGACCATCACCCCGCCTTCGCCGGCGAGGGAGCGCAGGGTAGCGTCGAACGCGGACGTCGCGATGCGCCAGAAGGAGTCGCGGATCCCTTCCATCTCGGCCTCGGTGCTGATCAGCGCAATCGTGGTCCCAAGCGCCAAGGCGTAGGCCTTGATGATCAAATAGGGGTCGAGGCCCTGGTACCTGAGCGGTGCGCTGGCCGCCTGCAGGGTCCCACCCAGCAACAATTCTATCGGGGTGCCCGGCGGCGCCGTGCTGCTGGCGACATGGAAAAGGCGCTCGGCGGCGTGGCCGAGCTCGTCATTCGGGTCGGTAATCCGCTTAGTGGACATGGCGCGCCTCAAATGATCAGCCGGAGGGGGATGGCGGCGACGTCCGGCCTGGCGGGCACGGTTTCGAGCAGCTCGGCCGCGTAACGGGCGTGGGTCTCGAGCGGCGCGCTGTTCGGCACGGCGACCCGGACGATGAAGCAGTGGACGAGGGTCCCCTGCTCGTCCTCGCCCTGCCAGATGCGGGCGGAGACGAGGCCGTCGGCGGCGTTCAGCTGGACGATGCGGTCGGTGGGCTCGATGGTGAGCTTCATGGGGGCTCCAGGTCAGCGGGCGAGAAGGGCGAGCACCAGGCGCGCGAAAATCCCGCGCCGGCGGCGGGGCAGTTCGGCGACTTCGAAGGCGAGCAGGCGCAGCGGCATCAACGGGGCGCCAGGATGGCCAGCGCCGCCAGCACGCCGGCGAGCGGGGAGAGCATGATGACGAACTCCAGCACGCCCGGCGGGATGCGCGGCTTGCGCGGGGCGAGCGGCTTCGCCGGCAGGAAGTCGGCGTAGAGCGGCGGGCGCCGCCTGGGCGTGGACGCCGGCGGCGCCGCGCGGGGCAGCTCGGGCGCGGGCTCAGGCATCGGGCCGCCGTCCGAGCCGATAGCGGATCTCCTGCGCCAGATCGCGCAGCTCGCGCCGAGCGTCATCGCCAAGGTCAAGGCTGAACCGGAGGCCGAGCCCGTCGGCGATGGCGCGGGCCAGGCGCTCGTTCGGCGGGAAGGCCTCGTTCCGCTCGCGAAGCTGGGCCAGCCTGCGTTTCGCGTCGGAGCTGCTGCTGGGAAAGCTGCTAGCCACGGCGCGCCTCCGAGGGCTTGCGGGCTTCGGCGACGCCGGCGGGCGTGAGGAAGTAGCGCATGCGGCGGCCGCCGCCAGGATCGCGGATCCGCAGCATCTCCATGCGCTGCAGGAGTGGAGCGTTGGTGGCGTTGAAGCCCGGGATCCGATGCGCCTCGAGCGCGGCCTCGGCCGTGGTCGCGCCGGCGTTCCAGAGTGCGCGCAGCTCGGCGCGCTGGGCCGGGGTGAGCTTGTACATGGGCGGGGAGGTCATGCGTACCTCCGGACCGAGCGGACGAGCTCGTCGGTGTCGACCTTCCGCGCCGAATAGACGAGAGCGCGGTGCGCTTCGCAGTACTTGCCGCGATGGATTCTCGCGCAGCAGGACCAGAACTCGCCGCCGGGCCCCGCCAGCGGCCAGGCGCATTGCCCCGCCCCGCGGTCCGTCCAAGGCCGCGCGGTCGCGAGCAGGCCCGATGCGGTTCGCGGTGCGGGTGGATCGACGACGGGCGGCGGCGGGGCGAGGCCGATCGGCGGCGGCGCCTTGGGCATCGGCGTGCGTGGCGCGATCGAGCGGGGCTTTCTGATGCGCGGCGCGCGATAGGCTGCGGCTGGGAGGTCACGCTGCAGACCGTGGCGGTGCATGAAGCCGATGACCGCGTTGCGGGTGAACCTCCGCGCGGCCGTGGAGATGCTGTTGGCGATCTCCGTCGCCGAACGACCTTCCTTCCACATCTTGATCGCCGCGGCGGCGACGTCGTCGGGCCAGGCTGGACGGAGGTCGGTGGCCGACATCAGTGGATCCCCTTCGCCCGCCGGGCGGCGATGAACAGCGCGCCCTCTAGCGAGGCGGCGCCGCCGACGTCGCGGCGGTGCTCGAGCACCCGGTAGGGGCGCGGATTGCGCAGGCCCTTCGCCTGGAAGGGCTTGAAGGCGACCCGCACCCGATCGGGCAGGGCGGCGTTGGCGCGGCGCAGCTGCTCGGAGAAGGTCGGCGGCGTCGGCGCGCCGGGCTGGCGGAAGAGGGTCACGGCCGCGCGGCCTTCTGCGCGACGTGGGTCCAGAAGCTCCCGCTGGGCCCGGCCGTGACGCACTTGCTGCAGGCGAGCAGGGCGTTGCCTTCCAGCGTTTCGTCGAGCCCGAAGATGGTCGCGCCCGGCGGAGCCGTATCCCAGGTGAAAGCCGCCAGAGCTTCCATCGCGCCGGCGAGAACTGGCAGCGCCGCCTGGTGGCGCGCATGCTCGATCGCGGCGGGCTCGGCGCTGGGCGCAGCGGGGTCGGCCGCCCAGGCGGCGCCGAACTTGTTGAACAGCAGCTGCAGGACCTCGGCTCGCACGGCCTCGGCCAGCTCCAGCGCGGCCCCGGTGGCGACGAACGCGGCCACGGCTCAGGCCTCGACCTTGGAGAGGGCCACCCGGGTCGCGCCGGCGGCGCGGTCGTACTCGGCAGCCAGGGCGTACCGGTCCTCGAATGGCTGCTCGTCGCTGGCGGCGGCCAGATAGGCGTCGCGGGCGGCGAGGAGCTTTTTCGCCGCGTCGAACAGCTCGCGGCATGCGTCCGGCGCGATCGGGGTCAGCCGCCGGCGCGCGCGGCCCTCGAACTGGTTCTTAGGCGTGGGAGCCATGGTTCAGACCTCCCCTAGGGCGGAGAGGTAGAGGTCGAGGATCGCCTCCTCCTCCATGCGCTTGGCCCGGTCCTGCTTCCGGAGCCGGACGATCTTGCGCAGGGCCTTCACGTCGAAGCCGGCGCCCTTCGCCTCGGCGAAGACCTCCTTGATGTGCTCGGAGATTTCGGCCTTCTCAGCCTCGAGGCGCTCGACGCGCTCGACGATGGATTTCAGCAGGCCCTGCGCCGTCTGGTTCAGGATGTCCGGATGAGTGGATGCGTCGTCGGCCATGTCAGGCGGCCTCGGGCGCGAGCGCGATGGACTCGGCCAGGAGGAACCGCTCGCGGTTCTTGTCGATCGCGATGATGCCCCGGCGGTCGAGCTCGATGGCGTCGATATTTGCGATGCGGATATCCGCACCGGTGTCATCGACTCCGCGGATCGTGATGCGGCCCCCCGATCGGCGGGCCGTCCAGCTGTAGATCATGTCCATGGCGGACTCCCCTGGTTGGGCGTCCACCTCGAGGCGGCCCTAAAGGCCTGGCGGTGAAGTCGGGGGGAGCCTTCTGACGAGGGTCATGCGGGCCGGCCCGAGGTGGACGCCCGAATGGTTTGGGAAAACCAAACCATCAGTCAAGCGAAAAAGTTTGGAACATCCAAACGCGGCAATTCGACACCGCAAACTAAACGGGAACTTTCTGCAAACTGCGCCTTAGGGATGTGGTTAGCGGCCGACGCCCCGGCGCGGCTTTGGGGCGGCGGGGGCGGGGTGGCTGGCGCTCTGTTCGGCCACGATCTGCGCGGCCATCTCTCGCAATCCGCGAAGGGCGATCGCCTCGGCGGGCTTCATGAGCAATTCGTAAGGCTCGATTCCCAGCCAGGCGGAGACCTCATTCACGGTCTCCCGCCGGTATTCCTGGCGGCTGTGCCATACATGGTTGGCCTTGGACTTGTTCCAGCCGAGCTCGTTGGTGAGGGCGGCCTGCTTCTTTTCGAAGTGGGCCATCCACTCCTGAAGGTGCCAGTCGGGAGCGGCATCGAGCATGTTTGCATTTTGTGAACCCCCCGACGCCCTGTCGTTCCGGGTTTCCGAAACCAGGTGCCTTGACTCCAAGTTTTGAATAACCAAACTCTGCGCCGGTATGGGCGCTTTAGAAGCTTTTCGCCGCAAGCGTGGCTGGACGCAGGAGGAGCTCGCCAGAAAGGTGGGGCTCAAGTCCAAGGGCTACATCAGCGCGATCGAGACGGGCCTCGCGCCCTGTTCGTTCAGCCTGGCCGCCAAGCTCGAGGCGCTCTCCGAAGGCGAGCTGAAAGCATCCGAGCTTCGCCCGGTCGAGATCTCGGGGATCGCGACGGCCGAGGCTCGCCCCTGAATGCCCCCGTCAGCGGAGCCAGAGGGCGTAAGCCGCCAGTCCCAGGGCAATGAGCGCGCCGGCGCTCGCCCACCAGGCGCGGTCCTTGGCCCGCTGCATAGCGCCGTTGAGCTCCTCAATCCGTGCGGAGAGGCTGATGCGGTCGTTCTCGACGCCGGCGACGCGGTGGCCGAGCTGCTCGAGGTCGACGGCGCCGGGTTGGAGGGTCTCGAGGTCCTCGACCCGCCGGGCCAGCTCGTGAAGGTTCCGCAGGATGGGGGCCGGGGTCTCCGCGGTCCAGGTGGCGGCGTAGTCCACCCGGGCGAGGCGCTCTCCAAGAGACGCGACCTCCTCCCGAAGCGGCGCGATGGGATCGTCCGCCAGGCTCGCCCTCGCCAATGCCCGGCGCAGCACGCGAGCGAAGCGGGCCCGGCTCTTCCCGCGGAGCTCGTCGGCGCCGCGGCCGATCGTGAAGCGGCCGCCGATGAACCCCACCCGGGGCGCGTCCTCGGCCGTGGGATCTGGAGCGGCGCCGAGCTCCTCCGCCCAGCGGCGCGCGAGCTCCGGGCCCACGGTGGCCGCGAAGAGCGCGCACGCCTGCTCGAGCAAGGCCAGGCGCGCCCGCAGCTCGTCGATCTCCGCCATCTCCCCCTCTCCGTGAGCTCCACCACCCTCACGGGAGCACGCCCGGTCGAGTCGCAGAAGCGGCTCGGCCGGGCCTCTGTCGCCCCGACCGTCCCATCCCGCGCGTGGGCCGGCGTTACTCTGCCTGGCCGGCGCGGCAATGACGTCGGCCAGGCGATCTTCACGACCTTCTCGGGACCGTAGCGATGCGGCGGGGGCGGCGGCACGGCTGCGCTCCCGCTCCGACCGATCGTCGGCGCGCTAACGTGTTCCTGATTCGTCCCATTTCTCGCCGCGGCCGCCTCGACGCGGCTTGGCTGAGGAAGCTCCTCGCCCGCCTGGCCAGGGACCGCGAGCGACCGCCCCGCGCGTCGGGTGCGAGTGCCTGCACCTGCTGATCCCACATCGCCGGCCGAGTGCGAGCCCGATCCCTCGGCCGGCTTCGTCCTGACGCATCCGGCGACGGCCGCACGGCTACCTGTTTCGCCCATCCGGGCGGGCAGGGGCGGTGCGCCGGCGCGGGCGCACATGCCTCCCGCTGCGGCCCTGCCGCAGCGGCCGCAGGCGTTTGCGCCGCGCGCATCTGCGATGCCCTCGCCGAACATGGAACGTTCGGTGAACGGCTTCGTGCGGCCGGTCTGCCGGATTCAACCCGCGAGGGAGGAATCCGCGATGACGTTCGCGCTGCCCGCGAAGATCGCACCCGCATGCCTCAATGGAGGCGCGCGTTGACCGCTTCTGCTCAAATCTGGCCGCCGCACGTCGGCGGCCGCACGCACCAGCCGGTGCGGCGCAACTCCGTCCCGTTCGAGTGGGGCGAGCGCTTCTTCCGCCCACTCAGCAAGGCGACGGTCACCCTGATCATGAGGGGGGCCGAGCGGCTGGCGATCCGCTCCATGCGAAGCCGGGGGAAGGGGCGGCTGAAGCGCCTGCACGCCGGCGAGCTCACCCTGCAGGACCTGCACATCCTGGAGGCGCTGCTGTTCAAGTTCCTGGACTGGCGGACGGGGCGGTGCGCGCCGACCTACGGCGACCTGGCGGAGGTCACCGGCCACGCCCGCAACACCATAGCCGGCGCGATCCGGCGGCTGGCCAAGGTGGGGATCCTGGAGCGCATGCGCCGGTTCCGGTTGGCCCCCGACGCCGGCGACGGCAAGGGTCCGCAGGTCCACCAGGCGCCCAACGCCTACCGCTTCGACCTGCCGAAAGGCCTGCGGGCTCTCCTGGGCCTGGGCGCCGAAAGCAGGCCCATCCCCCTCGACGCGGAGGCCGCGCTGCAGGCGCGGCGATCAACAGTCGTGGAACACGCCTTCCAGGACTTGTCGCTCTCGGGAAAAAGCTCGCTCGAGGCTCAGCTCGGCCGCTGGGCCGAGGCGATCCAACAGCGCGAGTCCAGAAAGTAGTGTGACTCCCCGGCCCTGATTTCCTTCAACGAGGCAGCATGAGCGGAGCGGTCCTACCGGACCGCAAGTTGATCCAGACTCCGGGCGCTAAGGCGCCCCCATGGCGACAGGAACTGTCGGAGGCTCCACGGGGCCTCCGTTGTCATGTCCGCCTTAGCGCCCGCGCCAAGCGGCCCCCGGAGCGGGCTTGCCTGGACCTCCGCAGCCAACCATCACGCGGAGCGGCGTCGGTCAGGCCCAAGGGCTTCCCGAGGGGGAAGCGGCGAGATTTTCGCGGGCTGGAGGATCTGGTGGTGGAGCGGAGAACGGGTATGGCGCCCATTCCGGCGGCCGCTATCCTCGCCGGCGGCGGGGAAGGAGATCCATGGACACCTATGAGACGATGACGCCGGCGCTGACGCGCGGCGGAGCCGGCGGTTCAGGCCACGGCGTGAACGCCCCGTCCCAGGAATCCGCGCAAGGCTTGGCGGAGCGCCTGGTGGGCGAGGCGCGGGAACTCGTCGAGATGCTGGCTGAGATCGACCGCCGAACTTTCGGCGCCGCGCCGCCGACCGGCATGTCTAAGGTCGACGTGAACGAGTCTCGCGGCGTCGCGCCGGTCGTGGCGTCCCTGCACAATCTCCGCGGCCAGCTGGTCGAGGCTCGGAACCGCGCGGTGAAGCTGCTCGAGGGGCTCTAGCCCGCCGCGGCCGCCGGCCCGTCACCCGCGACGCGGGGCCCAAGGATCCGAAGCAGATCCGTGACGGGCACCGGCCGGCGCACGCCGCCGATCGGATCGACCACCCAGATCAGGTGGCGGCTGGATGAGGCCAGGTCGAAGAAGGCGTCGGTGCGCTCGCCCTCCACCTCCGACCAGGTGCGCATGACCACCTCGGCCAGCTCGTCGACGTCGGAGCGCGGAAACCGCTGCAGCAGGGTGGCGCACGCGAGGTCGAGCAGGGCGGGCAGGCGATCGGGCGCCACGGGATCGCGCTCGAGCATGAACTGGCGCGCCGCCTGCTCGAGGGTGGTGCGTTGCTGGGCGAGCCTGGCCAGCTGGCGACGGCGGAACAGCATGGCGACAGATTCCCCGAAGATGAGCGCCGCGTCACCCTGCGTCTTCGCACCGCTGTAGTCGATTTACGGCAAGTTTGCGGCAACCTTGGGCGTGGTTTACCTTGGGTCGGGGACTTTCGGGGTTATTTCGGGCGCGTATTCGCCCGGAACGGGGGCGTTCATGGCGAAGAGCAGGGGCCGTGCCGGTCCCTCGGATCCGCAGTCGATCCTTGCGCGGAGGGTGGCCAACCTCGGCGCCGAGCGCCATCTCGATGTCCGGGATCCCGCGAATTGGGGCGTGTCGGTGAGCAACCTCACCGCGCTGCCGAGCGCGGCCGACGTCGAGGTGACTGTCAACGACCGCAGCGAGGTGCTCGCGGCCAGGCGCAGCGACCCCTACGACCTGCTGCACGCCGCGGGCGGCCTCTCCGACGATCAGCACCGCGCCTCGAGGCGGCTGTTCCGCGACATGGCGCTCGCCGCCGGCCTCCCGCTCGAGAGGGCGTTCGAGCTGCCGATCCTGGAGAAGATCGATTTCGGCCGCGGCGACGCCGGCGCGCCCACTCAGGCGGCGATCGACGCGTCAAAGCGGGTGAAGTCGGCGATGCTCGGGATCGGCCCCGTCCACGCCCAGCTGCTGCGCGCGCTCAACGAATCGATGATCGCGGGCGAGATCCGGCCCTGGCGGGCGATCGTCCAGCGCGTCACCGGCGAGACGCACACCAACGTTCACGGCGCCATGGTGCGGCAGGCCTGCGAGGGCCTGGTGGTGGTGTACCGCGGGATCGACGAGCGGCGGCGCGCGGCCGCGGCGGAAGGGCAGCCGGCGCAGATGCGGCCGTTCAGCGCGTTCGGGCCGCCGGCGTCGCCGGAAACTTGACGTTAGTAGCTACGGGCGCACAAGCTCTCCCTCACACTGCGTGTGCTGTAAGCGTTCTGAAGAAGCCCGGGCCCAAACCCGGGCTTTTTCTTTGCCGCCACGCCCGAGACTGACGTCTCCGACCTGCAGGATCAGCCATGTGACGAGCGCCGACATACTGTCGTTCGAGCGCGGCTGTAGAATCCTGCGCGGCGTCGACGTGGAAGCCGACCGCAAGGCGCGGATCCGCGCGCTGTGGGTGGAAGCCCGCCGGCGCGCCTACAACGGCCTGGTCTACGAAAGCGACGTCGCGATGTTCGGCCTCGAGGCCCTGAAGGCCGAGATGGGCGCGTACCTGATCAGGCGCGAGCTGCAGATCCTGCGGCATGCGCCGGCGGCGTGATGTGTAAGCAAAGGCTGCGCTTTGTATGCACGTCCGGCCGACCTGTGAACAAAGGCTGCCTTTTCTAACATGACTGACCTGGCCCGGATCCGCGACGCCGCCCGGGTGGCGGCGAACGCGGCGCATCCGACGGACGTCTTCGTGACGAAAACCGGATTCCGCGTGATGGCCCGCAACGGCCACGTCTCGAACGGCCGAACGGTCACCTTTCAGCAGCTCGAGCTCGCGCCGCTGAACCCGCTCGTCGAGGCGATCGCGGCCGTCAACCGGGCGGTGAGCTAGTCCGCGTCGCGGTACCACTGGCCGTCGTTGTCGTCGCGCCAGTAACCGACCAGGTCGTCGACGAATATGGGCGAGGGCCGCGGTCGCGGGTCGGATCGGTCCAACGTCGACCTGACGGGAAGGGCCGCCAATTCCTGCGGGGTCATGTCTTTCGGACGCTTCTCCATCCGGGAAGCCTAAGGGCGTTCCTAGCTTCCGAGAAGGGTAGTTTTCGGAAGTCAGCGGAAGCAAGCATTCCGCCATAAACCGCTGAAAACCGACGATTAACGGCGCGCCGGTGGGCGAGCCACGGAAGCATTTGGAAGAATCCCTGTGGCTGACATCGCGCTTCCCGCGGTCGCCGGCCGCACAGACCTGATCCAGCTGGGCGAAAGCCTCCGCGCTTACGCGGACGCCGGCGTTTCCGCCGGGACGCGGCGCTCTTACGAGAGCTCCTGGCGCACGTTCGCCAGCTGGTGCGCCAGCGTCGGCGTCGAGCCTCTCTCGGCGGAGGCGAGTCACCTCGCTTTGTTTGTCACAGCCCGCGCGCCGCACACGGCCGTCGCGACGCTGGCGCGCGATCTCGCGGCGATCGCCTGGGCCTTCAGGGCCGCAGGGATTTCGCCGCCGGCGCATCCGGACCTGGATCGCGTCATGCAGGGGATCCGGCGCACGCACGGGCGGCCGCCGCGGAAGAAGAGGGCGCTGGTTGTCGAGGATCTTCGCCGCGTTCTCGCGAAGCTTCCGGACGGCCTGGCCGGCAAGCGCGATCGGGCTCTGCTTCTGGTTGGATTCGCTGGCGCGCTCCGACGTTCGGAGCTGGCCGCGTTGGCGATAGGCGGTGCGAATTCGTACCCAATTCGGGCCGATTTCGTGCCTCACGGCCTGGAAATCCATATCGCTCGCGCCAAGGGCGATCAGGAGGGGAGGGGCGCGATCGTCGCCATCCCCTACGGCAAACGTATTTGCGCGGTGGCCGCGCTGCAGGCGTGGCTCGATGCGGCGGAGATCCGCTCCGGCCCCATCTTCAGGGCGGTCGATCGGCATGGGCGTGTGAGTTCGGCGGCGATCTCGGATCGGGCGATCGCCGACGTCGTGAAGGCCGCTGCGAAACGGGTGGGCTTGGATCCGGCGATGTTCGCCGGTCACTCGCTGCGCAGCGGCCTGCTCACGAGCGCGGCCGAGAAGGGCGCGGCGCCCGACGTGCTGCAGGGCCACGCCCGGCACGCCAAGTTCGACACGACGCGCGGCTACATCCAGGCCGGCGACCGGTTCCGGCGCAACGCCGCGGGGAAGGTGCTTTGAAGGCGCTCCCTGACGAGCTCGACGAACTGGCCGACCTGGTCAACGCCATGACGATCGTCCGGATCGATCCGGAGCGCTTCCACGTGCAGCGCGACCAACTGGCCAAGCGGCTCCGCCGCCTGGCGGAGCGAGAACGCGGCCGGGCCCGGAATGGCGGCCGGCCGACCACAACCTGGAGACCTGATGCGCGCATCTGAAGCCAAGCCGGCGACAGAGGACCTGGTCGAGCGCGCGATCGCGCGCATGGTCGAGGAAAGCGGCATGCCTGAGCACGTCGTCCGCAAGATGGTCGAGATGGAAGCTGCCCGCTCGCCGGCGTCGCTGCCGTTCCTGGCTGGAGCGCCGGCGTGAGCGAGCTTCCGCCTGGCCAGGTCGAACACGCCGGCCAGGTCTTCATGCGCGGCCCGAAGGGCGAACTCGTCCCGCTCGAGGTGGTGAAGCCTCAGCATCGTCTTCAGGATGAAGCCGTCCGCGCGCTGTTCGTGAAGGCGCGCGCGGCGGCCGAGCAGCTCGCGGCGTTCAAGGCCGGGGCGTTCGAGGACATCGACGCCCTGCTGCGGCTGCTGGATGAGCAGTACAAGGCCAAGGTCGGCGGCGAGAAGGGCAACATCTCGCTGTTCAGCTACGACGCCCTGCAGCGCATCCAGGTGCAGGTCTCGGACATCATCAAGTTCGGGCCCGAGCTGCAGACGGCCAAGGCGCTCCTCGAGGAGTGCACGGCCGACTGGCTCGAGGGGAGCCGTGCGGAGCTGCGCGTGCTCGTCATGGGCGCGTTCAAGACCGACAAGGAAGGCGAGGTCAGCCCGGGCGCGCTGCTCGGCCTGCGCCGCTATGAGATCAGCGACGAGCGCTGGAAGCGCGCGATGGAGGCGATTTCCGACTCCATCCAGGTGATTGGGACGAAGCGCTACATCCGCTTCTCCTTCCGCGATGGACCCAAGGCGCCATGGCAGAACGTCTCACTCGACATCGCCACGGCCTGAGCGGGATTCACACCGACTCTTCCGTGCGTTAACCTTCTTCTCGGCGGGGAATAGGGAACGGATGATCCAAGGGATCGAGTCCGCGATCGCGGACATGCTGGCCGACGCCAGCGCCGACCAGGTGCACGCGCTCGCATTGCAGGCCGGAGTCGAGGACTTCGTCATCGAGGACGCCATCGCCGCGGCCAGGGCCGTGGTGCGGCTGTTCCCATCGAAACCGCCGGCGGAGGCGGTCAGGTACTTCAAACTCCCGGACAACATCCGGCACGCCGGCGCGCTTCGGGCCGCCTAAGCCTCACCACACCCTTAGGAGAACGCTCATGTCCACCGTGGGCCAGAAGATCACGCGCGGCGGTCTGAACCGCTGCGCCATCGTCGTTCCGATCGCGGTCACGGCCGTCGCGAACACCGACATCCCCTTCCAGCTGCCGGCGGGCGTTCGGGACGTGACGTTCCGCACGAAGACGGTCACCGCCTTCGGCGCGGTCACCGACGCCCAGCTGTCGATCGGCTCGGCCGCCGGCGGCGCTCAGTACGTCGCCGCCGTCTCGGTCAAGGCGGCCGGTCAGGTCGCCCACACTCTCGTGGGCGCGGGCATGGCCGACCTGGACACGGTGCCGGGCGCGCCTGGCTCGATGACCACCTTCTACGCCCGCGTGGCGCAGTCGGGCGGCAACTCGGCCGTCGGCGCCGCGTCGCTCGTCGTCGAGTACTCGGTCCAGAACTGACGATGCGCGAAGCCGCTGTTACGCAGCCCTCGGGCTCTTACCCGGGCTACGCAAATTTCACCCGCCTCGATGATGGATCGGTCCGCCTGACCGTTCGCGCCGCGCCAACCCAAGTCGATGGCGTTAACATCTGCGGCTACCAGGAGCACCGGGGCATGCTGGGTCGCTGCTACCCGGGCGACGCGACCTGCAACAACTACTGCAACATGGCGCCGGAGCGCGGGCCCATGGCCGACGCGCCCTTGCCATGCAGCTACGCGCGCGTCGGTGACGCCGCCTCGCTCGTGCTTACCTCGGCCGAGTTTGAAGAGCTCCGCAAAGCGGCGGCCGATATCTGATCCATGCCGCCCCTTCCGAACGGCCGGCATGAGCTGTTCGCGCTCGAGCTCGCTCAGGGGAAGACGGCGGACGAGGCGTATCAACTCGCCGGCTACAAGCCCAATCGCGGCAACGCCGCCCGCCTGAAAGCAGATGAAAGCATCTCCGGCCGGGTCGCCGAGCTGCAGCGCGCCGCGGCCGCGCAGACCGAGGCGACGATCGCCGGCGTGCTCTCCGAGCTGTGGGCGATCGGCATGGCCGACGCCAACGACCTGGTGGAGTACCGCCGCGGCTGCTGCCGGTACTGCTGGGGCAAGGGCCATCGCTGGCAAGAGACGCAGGGCGAGCGCGATCGGCGCGAGCGTGAGTATCTCCGCGCGGTGCGCGACGCCGGTGACGATGAGGAAAAGCAGGCCGAAGTCGGCGAGTGGAGCGAGCGCGGCGGCGTAGGTTACGACGCCCGCCGTGGTCCGCATCCGGACTGTCCGGAGTGCTTTGGTCTCGGCCATGGCGAGGTGTTCGTAAAGGACACGCGCCACCTGGCGCCAGCCGCGCGCAGCCTGTTCGGCGGCGTGAAGGTGACCAAGGACGGCATCGAAGTGCGGATGCACGACAAGGTCTCGGCGCTGACGAAGGTCGGCCAACACCTCGGCATGTTCCCGAAGTCGGTGAAGGTCGGGAACGAAGACGGCAAGCCATTCGAGACGGAGACGGTGATCCGGTGGGCGATGGAGGGCGAGGAAACGCGCCGGGATCCGTCGCAGGACGACCTGAGCGAGGACTCCGAACCGTAATCATCCCCTACCGGCCGCGCCGGGTTTGGCTGCCGTACCATGAAAGCCAGGCGCGCTGGCGCGTCGTGGTGGCCCATCGCCGGGCTGGGAAGACTGTTGCGGCGCTGAATGGGCTCATCCGCTCGGCGCTGACGTGCCCGCTGCCGGATCCGCGCTGCGCCTACGTCGCGCCCTACCTGAAGCAGGCGAAAGGCGTCGCCTGGGACTATCTGAAGTATTACGCGGGCGTTGTTCCGGGTGTTGAGTTCAACGAAGCCGAGCTTCGTGCTGACTTCCCGAATAACGGCCGCATTCGACTGTTCGGCGCGGACAATCCGGACGCGCTGCGCGGCCTCTACTTCGACGACGTCGATTGCGACGAGTTCGGCGATTGGGATCCGCGAGCGTGGACGGAGGTGATCCGGCCGGCGCTGTCGGATCGCAAGGGCAGAGCGACTTTCACGGGCACGCCGCGGGGCAAGAACACCTTCTACGATCTGCGCCAGAAGGCCGCCGGCGGCGCGCCTGGTTGGGCGCTGTGGGAGTTGAGGGCTTCGGCAACGGGCCTGCTCGGCGCGGACGAACTCGCGGACGCGAGGGACGGCATGAGCGAGGCGGAGTTCCGGCGCGAGTACGAGTGCGACTTCAACGCCGCGATCGAGGGCGCCTTCTACGCCCGCGAGATGAACGCCGCGGAGGCGGACAAGCGGATCGGCCGCGTGCCGATCGATCCGATCCTCAAGGTGGACACCTGGTGGGATCTCGGCATCGACGACGCCACGGCCGTCTGGTTCACGCAGGAAGTCGGCCAGGAAAAGCGGATCGTCGATTACCTCGAGGTGTCGGGCGAAGGCCTGCCGCAGATCGTGAAGCGCCTCGAGGCGAAGGATTACCGCTACGGCCGCCACGTGCTGCCGCATGACGCCGAGGCCCGCGAGCTCGGGACCGGGGTCAGCCGGGTGGAGACGCTGAAGCGGCTTGGCCTGAGGGACATCTACATCGTGCCGGCTCAAGAGGTCGCCGACGGCATCAACGCGGTGCGCCTGATGCTGGCGCGCTGCTGGTTCGACGCCGAGCGGTGCGCGCGCGGAATCGAAGCGATGAAGCAGTACCGCCGGGAGTGGGACGGCAAGCGCCAGGTCTGGCGGGAGCGCCCGCTGCACGACTGGACGAGCCACGCCGCCGACGCCTTCCGCTACGGCGCGCTGGCCCGGGCGCCGGTTCGCTCGAGCTCCAAGCTCGCCATGCCCAACCTAGGGATCGTCTGATTGTACGAGCTCGACGACACTGACGCCGACGGCGAGGCCTCGGCGGCGCCGGAGGCTGGGCCCAAGCTCAAGTACTCCGACGCCGACCTGCTGCGCCTGGTCGACGACGAGTGCCAGCGCTCGGTCGGATTCGGCGATGGCGACACGGGCGAGCTGCAGCGCGTCCGGATCAAGGCTCAGGAGTATCGGCAGGGCAAGATCAACGACCTGCCGGTGATGAGGGGCCGCTCGCAGGCGGTCGATACGACCTTGGGCGAGGCCGTCGATACGGTCATGCCCGACGTCATGGAGGTGTTCTTCGGCGGGGATGACGTCGTCACCTTCCAGCCGAACGGGCCGCAGGACGAGGGCCAGGCGGCCGAGGAGACCGATGCGGTCACCCACGTCGTCTTCCAGGCGAACGAGGCCTTCCGCGCCTTCCACGACGCCATTCAGGACGCGCTCCTGAACCGGGTCGGCCTGTTCCACTGGTGGTGGGACGAGGGCGACGAGACCATCGGCGAGTTCGAGGCTGGCGGGCCGGCCGAGGCCGCGGCCGTCGGCATGCTCGTCCAGCAACAGCGGCCCTGGGCGAAGGTCGAAACCGAAGAAGGCGACGGCGGAGCGATCACGCTCAAGCTCAGCGAGCGCCGCGGCCGCGTCTGCATCAAGGCGGTGCCTTCAGAGGACTTCACCGTCGCTCAGGACACGATCTCGCTGCGTGACGGGACCTATTGCGCGCTGCGCGAGCGGGTGCGGATCCAGGAGCTGATCCAGCGGGGGATTGATCCTGCTCTCGCGCGCGGCCTGCCGGACGCGAGCCCTGACCTGGACGAGGTCGCTCAGGTCCGCAACGAGTCCGGCGAGGACGATCGCGCCGGCGGCGCGGGCGTCGATGACCTGCGGATGGTGGAGATCCGCACCCATTACCTGCGGCTCGACGCCGATGGTGATGGCGAGCTCGAAATCTGGCGGATCGACACGGACGCCGAGCAGAAGGTGCTCCTGCAGAAGGAGCAGGTCAGCCAGGTGCCGTTCGGCGCGCTGACGCCCTACCTCAACGCCCATCGGTTCTACGGCGACGGCCTGGCCGACAAGCTGTTCGAGGTCATGCGCATCAAGACGGTGCTGCTGCGCATGATGCTGGATTCGGGGTTCTTCGCGCTCAACCAGCGCATGGAAGTGGCCGAGGAGAGGGCCAGCGAGTTCACGATCTCCGACCTTTTGAACAACGCGCCGAACGTGCCGGTGCGATCGCGCACGGGAGATGCGGTTCGGCCCCTGCAGGCTGGCCAGCTGGGCTTCGACGTCTTCTCGGCGATGGAGTTCATGAGCGTAGTGGCCGAGCAGCGCTCGGGCGTGGTGCGCAATGCTCAGGGCCTAAACCCTGACACCCTGCACGATACGGCGAAGGGCGCCATGGCGCTGATCACCGCCGCCCAGAAGCGGGTGCGGATGATCTGCCGGGTGTTCGCCGAGACCGGCGTGAAGGATCTCTTCCTCGGCGTGCATCAGATGATGCGCGAGTACTCCTCGCCCGATCATGCGCCCGAGCAGATGAAGGTCGCGCGCCAGTGGCGCGAGGTGCGGCCGGCGGAGTGGGCCCAGCGCGCGGCCGTGACGGTGCACGTCGGTGTCGGCTCTGGCGGCAAGGAACGCGAGGAGCAGCAGCAGAATGGCGCGCTCGAGCTAACCCGCAGCGTGGTCGAGCTGCAGGGCGGCGTCGAGGGGCCGTTCGTCACGGCGCAGAACCTCTACAATCGCCTGAAGGCCTACAGCCGCGCGATCGGCGAGCGCGACGCTGACCAGTACTGGAGCGATCCGACCCAGGCGCCGCCGGCGGCCGCGCAGAAGCCCGATCCGGAGATGGCCAAGGCTCAGGCCGAGCTGCAGCTGAAGCAGCAGGAATCGGCCGCGCAGCTGCAGGTCGAACAGCAGCGGATGCAGAACGATATGGCGCTCGCGCGGGCCAAGCTCGCCGGCGAGCTGCAGCTGAAGCGCGAGGAGATGCGGCAGAAGCTGCAGCTGCAGCGCGAACAGGCCGCTCAGGAGCTCGAGATGCGTCGGCAGATCGCGCTCGTCCAGGCCGCCAACCCGCCGCACAGCGTCGACCAGGTGCACGTCGGGGGCGAGGCGGGATGAAGGCTTGCGACGACGACTGCTGGTGCGAGCCCTCCCTGTTCTCGGGCTCACTCTACGACCTGCGCGACGCCGACGATCCGCCGCCTCGGCTGGCGGGCATGCGCTCGGTCAGCCGAGCCGCCGCGAAGGCGCTGCACCAGGATGCACCAAAACGCACCATGCGCCGGCCGGCGGGATTCCTGCCCCGATGAAGTGGTTCGTGGTCCGCTACGAAGGCGGCGAGTTCGAATACATCTCGCTGCGCCGCCTTAGATATTTGAGGCAGCACGTCGTCGCGTTCGGCGCCCAAAAGGGCCACCGGCGGGTGACCTTCTATCCGGCGCGACGTGGACGTCCGGGCCTCGGCTTCTACGTCCACGACTTGCGTGAACTGCACGGGGAGTGGCGAGCGGCATGAGCGAGCGCGATCTGTCCCGTGACGCGGCGCGCGGCGCCCGGGCCCGGGCCGAGCTCGAGGAGACGGCGGCGGCGTTCGATGCGGTGCGCGCGGCCATCGTGAAGAACCTGGCCGAGACGCCGATCGGCGCGGACGCCAAGATCCTGAAGCTGCACATGAGCCTGCAGAACCTGGCGGCCGTGCGCGAAGCCCTGAACCGCGTGATCGCCGCTGGCGCGCACGCCAACGCCACCCGCGAGGCTGAGGACGCGATCGCCGTCTTCGGTCTGACGCGGCCTTAGAGCTTTCCCGACAACCACTCCCGAAGGCATCCATGACCGAAAAGACCTCGCTCCTCGCGAGCGCCGCCGCGCGCGCCATCGTTGGCGCGCCGATGGGTGCGCAGCTGATGCTGCGCGGGCCTCAGGTGACGTTCGCGCCTCTGGAGGAGGGCGGCTCGAGCGGCGGCCTCTCGATCGAGGCCGCGGTCGCGCACCTCAATGAGCAGGATGGCGACGACGCAGGCGCGGGCGATGAAGACGCCGGCGACTCCGCCGGCGGGGGCGAACAGGATCAATCCGGCGCGGCCAGCGCCGATGATGACGCCGGTGACGGGGCCGAAAACCCCGATCCGGACGAGGCCGACGCCGGCGACGGCGACGGCGAAGCGGAGGAGCTGGACCCCGCGGCCGTCGCGCCGGCGGAGGCTCCGAAGTACTGGTCACAGGAGGCCAAGGCGCGTTTCGCGCAGCTCCCGCCCGAACTGCAGGCCGTCGTGCTTCAGCAGGAGGGGCCGAGAGAAGCGGCGACGGCCAAGGCGAAGGCTGACGCTCAGCAGGTCCGCGAGAAGGCGGACAAGGACATCGCGGACGCTCAGAAGCTGGCGACGGGGCTCACCGAGTTCCTGCCGCAGGCGATCGAAACGTTCCGGTCCCGTTGGGGTGACAAGGAGCCCGATTGGGTCGCCTACGCTCAGGAGCATGGGGCCGACAGAATGTCGGTGGCCAAGGCTCGATTCGAGCAGCAGCGCGACCTTCTCACCCGCACCGCTCAGGCGGCTCAGGAAGCGGGCGCCGTGGCTCACAGGGCGTTCCTCGAGCAGGAGAGCGTCAAGCTCGCCGAGCTCGCGCCGGATCTCGCCGACCCGAAGGAAGGGCCCGCCCGCCGTCGTGCGGTCGGCCAGTACCTGGTCGATTCCGGGATCCCGCAGGATGCGCTCGCCAACATCAGCGCCGCTGAACTGACCCTCGCCCACAAGGCGATGCTCTGGGACCAGGCTCAGGCGAAGGCCAAGACTCCGACCCCGAAACCCGCTCTGGGCAAGCCGGCCGCCAAACCCGCGCTCACGCGCGGCGGCGCCGCGGCGGGCCCGGTCGATCCCAAAGCCAGGCAGGCCCAGAAGGCGAAGAACCGCTTCGCGCAGACCCGCTCGATCGCGGACGCCGCGGCCTACCTCGATTCCATAGGAGACTGAGCCATGGCGGCTCTGACGAACCTCGCCTCCACCCAAATGGTCGGCAACCGCGAGGACCTCGAGGACACCATCTACCGCGTCGCTCCGGAAAAGACGCCGTTCATCTCGGCGATCCAGAAGAAGAAGGCCACGGCCCGCTATCACGAGTGGCAGACCGAGACCCTCGCCACCCCGGACCCGACGAACGCGGCGCTGGAAGGCGATGAAATCGCCACCCTGGACGCGCCGAACAACACCGCCCGGATCGGCAACTACGCTCAGATCTTCCGCAAGACCCTGGGCGTTTCCCGGACCCAGGAGGTGGTCGACAAGGCCGGCCGCAAGTCCGAGGTCAACCGCCAGAAGGTGATTAAGGGCATCGAGATTCGCCGGGACATGGAGGCGCGCTTCATCGGCAACTACGCCTCCAACAACGAGACGGGCGGCACGCCGCGCCGCTCGGCCGGGATCCTGGCCTATCTCACCTCGAACGTGTCTCGCGGCGCGTCTGGCGCGAACGGCGGCTTCTCGGCCGGTGTCGTGGCGGCCGCCACCAACGGCACGCAGCGCACCTTCACCGAGGCGCTGATGAAGACCGCCTGGGCGACCGCGTTCAACAACGGCGCGAGCCCGTCGGTGGCCTTCATGGGCGCGACCACGAAGCAGACCTTCTCCGGCTTTACCGGCATCGCCGACAGCCGGCGCGAGGTGAAGGGGCGTGAGCAGGCCGTGATCGTCGGCGCCGCGGACGTCTACGTCGGCGACTTCGGCGAGATCACCGCCGTGCCGCACGCCTACGGCCTGACCCGCGACTTCGTGGTCATCGACCCGGAATATGCGGCCGTGGCGACCCTCGACGGCTTCTCGACCGATGACCTGGCCAAGACCGGGGACACCGCGGCGAAGAAGCTGTTGGTCCACGAAGCCGGCCTCGAGTGCCAGAACGAAAAGGCCCACTTCGTCGTCGCCGACCTGAGCTAGGCCGGCGGCTCCGTCATCTGACGGATCCCTTCCCCACCAACTGACGGGCGGTCCTCAGCGGCCGCCCGTCGCCTTTTGAGGGCATGCCTTGAGCAAGACCGATCCCAACGCGCCCGAGGGCGCGGACACCGCCACCGAGACCGCTTCCGCCGCCGACGCGGCCGCCCTGCAGGGCTCTGCCGCCGCCGACCTGGTCGAACCCGCCCAAAACGGTGCGGGCCTCGCCAGCTACCGTGTCCTGCGCAAGGGCGAAGGCAAGGTGTTCACCGGCGAGCACGGATTCAACGAGAATGGCCAGCCCGTCGCCCTGACCTTCCCGCCTGGCGCGATCGTGCACGGCGCCCCACTCCGGACCGCGCTCGAGCTCGAGGACCGCGGCTTCGTCGAGGTCGTTGATGGCTGATTGGGAAGTGCTCGTCCCGGCGGACTTCGCCGGCGACGTCGTGCACTACAGCAAGCCCTCGGACGACGGGGGCTTGATCATCCAATCGGTGCAGAACGCGGCGCCGATCATTGAGCGCAACAAGGCGCTGCGCTCGCAAAACGACGGCTACAACGGCGACCGCACCATGCGCCGGGTCGCGACCATCCCCGCGATCGTGCGCATCAAGATCATGCAGGAGGAGGGTTGGGATCCCTGGAAGCCGCACCTCTACCCGAAGCAGATGGCGCGCTTCCTGAACGATCCTGATTACGCCTACCTGCGCACCGCGGACGGCCGGATCGGCGTCTCGAACGGGAAGATCCGCTGATGGCGTTCTCGACCTTCGCCGAGCTGAAGGCGGCGGTGGCGACCTGGATCAAGCGCTCCGACCTGACCGCGATCATCCCCGACTTCATCAAGTTGGCGGAGGCGCGGATCAACCGCGAGCTGCGCACCCGCAACATGGTGACCAGGTCGCAGAACGCGGCTGTAGATTCCGAATTCGTGGCGCTGCCGGCCGACTTCGGCGCGGCGCGATCGCTGCGCCTGGCGGCCAGTCCCTACACGGTCCTGCAGCAGCTGACGCCGGAAGCGATGGCCGACCTGGTGGCGCAGCGCCCCAGCGGGACCTTGCAGGCCTTCTCGATCGTTGGCGGAGAGTTGTGGTTCGTGCCCGCCCCGGCGACGGCGGTGACGGTGCTCCTGACCTACTACGCCAAGGTCCCGGCGCTCTCGGACGCCGCGCCCAGCAACTGGCTGCTCGCCAGCCATCCCGACGTCTACCTCTGGGGCGCGCTCCTCGAGGCGACGGTCTACCTCGAGGATGAGGAGCAGGCGTCGACCTATCAGGGGCGCTTCGCGGCCGCGATCGAGGAGATCCGCGCCAACAGCGTGATGGACAGCCTGTCGGCCAGGCCGTCGCCCGTCGCCGGAACCGGCGCCGTCGTCTGAACCACAGAGCCGCCTGCAGGCGGCCGGGGAACACCACCATGCACGAACCGACCTTCGACGACTCCACCCGCCGGTGGAGCGAGCCCGAGCTCGTGGAGACCACCCGCGGCCTTTGGCCGGCGTCTGGCCTCGAGCGGACCGTCGTCGAGCACGAGGACGAGAACGAGTGGGGCTCGGCGGTGGAGTACCGCCTGGCGGGCGAGCTCGTGAAGCGCTCGGTGCGCCTGCACCTCAAGAAGGCCAGCGTCGCCTCGGGCGTCGCGGCCGGAACCCCCTGACAAGAAGGAAC
>Ga0070667_100000777_pt1 | contig 30108 bp, 20 predicted proteins | sample KBSS33metaG_FD_64659 | JGI IMG/M metagenome (GOLD analysis project Ga0070667, IMG submission 64659) | Switchgrass rhizosphere microbial communities from Kellogg Biological Station, Michigan, USA - KBS S3-3 metaG | ecosystem: Host-associated > Plants > Roots > Rhizosphere > Soil ...
GCGTTAAAAAAAATCCTGCCGGGAGGAGCCGGCAGGACCAACAGAGAATTTTGTGCCCGCCCGGGTATGTGGACGGACGGAGAGAACAATAAACGATTGCTGCTAAACAATATCCAAAGTGACAACAAATACCAGACATGAACAATACCACGTTTGGGGTATTTTTGGGGCCAGGCCGGCGGTTAAATGATTTATACCCGGCTTTTTTGCTGCCCTGCATCAATTTATCATGTTGCTACACAAAACAACAATAGCTTTGCCGACACCAATTCCCCATCATGAATACAGCCGAAGAGATCATCTGGCAAACAAAAAAATGGGTCAAGGATGTTGTGTACGGCTGCAATTTTTGTCCGTTTGTGGCGAACGAAATCAGGCAGAACAGCATCCATTATCAGGTAGAAACAGCCCTGGACCTTGCCGGCAGCCTGCAAGCGCTGCTGAATGAGTGTAAAAGGCTGGACAACGAAAAAATTGAAACAACACTGTTGATCTTCTCCAATGGTTTTAAACAGTTTGACGATTACCTGGAACTGGCAGCACTCGCTGAAAAATTATTAAAACGGGAAAACTATGAGGGCGTTTACCAGGTAGCCAGCTTTCACCCCCAGTACCTGTTTGCAGGCACAACTGCCAACGATGCCGCCAATTATACCAACCGTTCCATTTACCCGATGCTGCACTTACTAAGGGAAGACCAGGTTGAAAAAGCATTGGCGCACTATCCAAACCCCGAGCGAATACCGGAAAAAAATATATTGTTTGCACGCAGCAAAGGCATCAATTATATGAAAACACTGCTGGAGAATTGCACCCGCTAGCCCTACGCTTGTTTCATTATTCATAGGTTTGGACAATCCTGTTATTTACTGCAATTTTGTGCAAACAGGTTTTATGAGAAGAATATTCATCGCTATTGCAATGCTCTGCCTGGCTATTGGTGCTGATGGTCAGGAACCGGCCGCAGCCATTAGCGGTAGCCGTTATGGCGCAGGCACAACATCAAATGGCGCTGTGCCGGTTGGCCAGATGGCGGCCAGTATAAAAGATTCAAAATTTACGGGGAAGGTCATAGGAAAAATAGTATCCGTTTGCCAGGAAAAAGGTTGCTGGATGACAATGGAAAACGCCGCTGGCGAAACCATGATGGTGAAATTTAAAGACTACGCGTTTTTTATGCCCAAGAATATTGTGGGCAAGGAAGTAGTGATAGAGGGTGAGGCGACGGTGAAAGAAACTTCGGTAAAACAACAGAAGCACTATGCAGCCGATGCAAAAAAATCAAAAGAAGAAATTGCCGCAATAAATACGCCCAAGAAGGAATTAATTTTTATCGCTAAAGGCGTACTGGTTTTGTAAACTTTTTTTGAACAACAAAGGCCATCTATCTAAACGGGATGGCCTTAAATTTTATGATTCCGGCTATGAATATGCAATTCAACACAAACGACCTGCTGGGCTTTACCGGTGTTGCAATTTTGCTGGCAGCTTTTCTACTGCACCAGTTGAATAAACTGTCGAAGGATGGCCTGCTGTATATCCTGATGAATATTGCCGGTGCGGGCCTGGCTTGCTTTGCCTCATACTTGATCCGTTACCTGCCCTTTGTTATACTGGAGGCAACCTGGATGATGGTTTCCATGATAGCGCTTGTAAAAATGCTGGCAGAAAAAAAGACAGTTTAACCGGCCAGGGCATCAATTTTTTTGGCCAGCTTGTGGTCCTTATCTGTAACAATATCACCCGCATCGTGTGTAGAAAGCCATATCTCCAGCGTATTGTACACATTGGTCCATAAGGGATGATGATCCATTTTTTGCGCTTCCATCGCCACCCTTGTCATAAATGCAAACGCCTCAGAAAAATCTTTAAACTCAAACTTCCGGTATAATTTGTTATCCGCTTCCTTCCAGCTTCCTGCTACAACTGTTGCTTCTTTTGCAGCAGGTGTCCATTTCCTCTCATTTATAAAATCAGCTTTCATACAAAATGATTTTTAGTTTTATTATTTATTGCGGCTTCCCGAAATCGCCGCAACAATGAATACGCATACAAGTATTTAGTCAACGCCGATTACTGCAAGGGTACAAATTGTATTCCAAAGCCTCATCCTCGTCTTATATCGATAAAACCGGCACCGTAAAAGCCAGGGAAAAAAGAATAGGAATGCCGCTGGCTCCAGGCACCTTAAAACATCAGGTTTCCCTTGTGTTGCAGCCGCTCGTGTGCCAGTTCAGCTATCATTTGCACACCGTTTATCTCCCGTATGGATTTGCTGATATTTTCAAATTTGCTATCGTCTACGGCATCGCCTTTCATCAACCACAAAAAATCATTGTGCTTAAACTGGGGCAGCAGGTATTCACCATTGTGCTTATTATTGTAGAGATAATGCACCAGTGCGTTATTGGGTTCTTCATATTCAAAAACGGGAAATGAAAACCGGATCAATTTTTTGGTTAACTGTATTTCAATTGCATTGTTCAACCTGAAATTAAAATGACACAGGCGATTTAGTTGCCAGCAAAACTGGTAATCTTTTATGGGGGCCACAATTCCCAACAGGCGGGTATCTTCAAAAAAAGATTCCGCCATCTCGTCCATATCAAGTTTCAACTTCATGCTGAGCTGTTAGTTGTTAGCTGTTGGTTGTTAGTGCTTTTGCTATGTACTAACACTGTGTTTCTGGCAGTTCACGTTGATAGTTCAACATATACCTCATTACCCTTGCTTAGAAAAGATATAAATCAGTGATTGGAAGTCCCGGATCGAATGGCCAACAGCTAAAGGCTAAAAGCTGCTAAAACTGTACTTCCGCTTCTATCACCTGTTCCCCTCTTTTCAGCTTCACGGTTGTTTTATCACCCTTTTTGAACTTGTTTAATACCTGCATATAATTTTCAACTGATAAAACGGGATAGTTGCCCAACTGCACAATGATATCACCGGGTTTCATCCCTGCTTTCTGCGCGGGCCTTCCCTCGCTGATACCATCAGCACGCACGCCATTGCCATTGAATGTATAATCAGGCAAAATGCCCATGGTTACGCTCAGTTTTACCCGGTCACCGGCGGGCGTTTCCCTTGTTTTGCTAAAAGCCAGTTTCCCTTTGTTATTGGTAGCCTCTATTATCTTAAAAATATATTTTATAATCCTGTACTCGCCGGTATAGTTAATTTTCTCTGCATCGTCTGTTGGCCGGTGGTAATCGCTATGTACACCCGTAAAGAAAAACAATACGGGTATATCTTTCAGATAAAAGGAAGTATGATCGCTCGGACCGGTACCGCTGCTGTCATAACGGTTAATAAAGTTCTGATCAGCGCTGACCGTTTTAAATAAATTGCCCCATTCGGGCGAAGTTCCATAACCGCCAACCGTAACCGTTTTATTGCTGTCGTTTAAACGCCCCACCATATCCATATTGATCATGTAGTTAGTCTTGGCAAGATCAATGGTAGGGTGTTCTGTAAAGTATTTGGATCCGTACAGGCCCAGCTCTTCGCCGGAGAAAGCAATAAACAGGTAATTATTGTTTTTAAATTTGGAAGCTTTCAGCAATTTCGAAAGTTCAATCAGTGCTGCTACCCCGCTGGCATTATCATCTGCTCCATTATACACCGGCTTATCGGCACCTTTGTACATGGTATTATTGTCTTCGCCAAAGCCAAGATGATCAAAATGCGCACCAGCAACAATAGTAGTGGCCGCTCCATTGTCTATAAAACCGGCAACATTGTGACCGGTTCTTTTCTTATCGGTAAAAACCGTTTTTAATTTTATTTCTACCGTAGCGCTTTCATCGGTAAAATATTTCTTTGCAATGCCCTTTTGCACATATACAACGGGTATGGGTAGTGGCAATGCCTTTTCTTTTTCATCGTATTCCAGGCCATCGGCAATATCCCCTGTGTTGTAGATCAGTACTGCAGTTGCTTTTTTCTTTGCAGCATCCTTTACTTGTTGCTGCAAGTATTCGCGTACGTCAAAATGAGGATTGTTTTTATTATTCTCAAGTTCTTCTTTCAGGTTCAGGAACCAGGGCATGCCGGCTTCGCGCAACGCAATGGAAGGTGCGGCTTCAATGGCAGTTTGAGGCGATCCGGGAAACGGGAAAAATCCGGGACGTTTAATTTCTCCTCCGTTCACCAACAGGTAAGTCTGGTTGCCGATTTCTTTGCCGTCATTGATTTCAAATGCCTGGTACCAGCTGTTGTTGTCGCCTTTCGGTGTAAGCCCTGCTTTTTCAAATTGCCCGGCGATATATTCCATCGCCAGTTTTTCGCCATTGGAACCGGCGCGCCTGCCCTCCAGCTTGTCATCTGCCAGGTAGGTTACATGCGCCTGAAGACTGGCAATGATTGCCTTGTCTGCTTTCTTCAGTTTTTGAGCAATCGATATACCCGGCAGTACAATAATAAATATATAGGAAGCAATGAACGTACGAAACATAAAGGAGGTTTTGTCAGCTAATTACAAAGGTATAAGCGCAAATGATACAACAACGGTACCGCAACAAATTTTACAATAGTTTACGGATATTATCACGCCGCCGATGGCAATAAAGTGCAAACATCCTGCCATGGGTTGCAAATGCTTCTTGCCCGCAACAAACAGGCGCCCATAAAAGCTACACCAGCGCAGGCGCGGCTTTTTTGCGGCTGTTTTCAACGCCGGTTTGTAGCAATAAGTTGCTATTAATAATGCGTTTTTTGTTTCGGAACCTCAGGTTTTTTCCTTTACTTTTGCAGATCGGCCTGTCTCAAACCGCAGACACGATGGCATAATAAAAATTGTATGTATAACCGGCGGGTTTGACCGGCAAACCAGATAAAGCATGGCGTTACCGCACCTTATTAAATATGTGTATACCAATGGAACGGATGAGGTTATCCGCAGGGGCAAAAAAATTCATGCCATTGGCTACGTAGAACTGATAGAATATGATGAGCTGATGGGCTCCGTTACTTTCAGGGTAAAGGACGATAGCTACAGTACCTACTACAAAGTATATATTCAGCATTTCAAAGATCCGAAAACCATGTCTGTGCGCTGCAGTTGCCCCTATAACCTGGGAGATATCTGCCGCCATGAGGCGGGCGCTTTAATACAGTTGCAGGAATTGCTCGACAGGAATATGCTGAAAGCCGAAGAGGTGATATACGATCAGCGCCACACCGTGGTAAAGATGAAGTATATTGATCTGAAAACGATCCGGGTGCTTTGTTCGCAACAAACCCTGGCCGATGCAGAAAAATTCCTGGCCTCCAATAAAGCAACCATTGAATATGCAAAAGATGAAATGGTAAAGGCTTCCGTAGACCTCGACGGCACAGTATACAAAGTGGTGCTTAGAAAAAACGAAGAACGGAATTTTGACACCAGTTGCGAATACGAGGATACTGCCCACCCGCTTTGCCTTCCCAAGGTAATTGTGTTGCTGCAATTGTACAATAAATATGGCGCACATTATTTTGATACCATCCGCAACTGGGATACTGAAAAAAATAAATTACTGGAAGCATACGGCTATACTTTAAGCGATAACCTGAAAGGCAAGTTTGAGTTTGCGTACAAAGAAGGCAAACCTTACCTGCGGGTACTCGATACCTCTATTAAAAGAATCAATCCGCTGACCGTTAACAAGCCCAGGCCGGTGCTCGTGGAAGAGCCCGAACCAATGGTGGCTGAAGAAGAGCGTAAAATAGCCGGCCCTTCTCAACGCCTGGGCATCGTATTTAATTTCAATCATAAAGCTTATCCTTTCTTCCTGATAGAAGTAGTACAGGGTGAAAGCGACAATGAACAGAAGAAGTTTGTAAGCAAGGTTGAAAAAATTGACCTCACAAAATTTGTAAATATTGACCCGCTCAGCGAAGAAGATAAATTGCTGATTCCATCCATCCGCCGCATGCAGGAAGCGGAGGTAACACGCTACCTTAACCGTAATTCGCCCTTCAGCGGCATCTGGGAAAATATTATTCATCACGAAACAGAAGAGTTGCCGGAAGAAACCCGGAACCTGATGATCGAATACCTGCATCCTAAACTGAGGAAGCTGTTTACCGATATTGCCATCAACCCTTTTGTCTTCTACCTCAACGGGCACAAACCTTTCAGAACCGACAACCTGAAACTTGCCGGTATTGTACCGGAACCCATTGTTCCCTTTTTTAAAATTTCGCCGAAGAAAAATAATTACGAAGTAACCTGCCGCGTAAAATTAAACGGCAAGGAATTGTCGTTGCAGGATAACCAGTTGGGCAGCAACCTCATGTTCTTTTTCGAAGAAAACCTGTATTTGTGGAAGGACGCAGAAGACGTGGAAAAAACAGGCGCTTTTTCAGATAAGGGCAGTTTTGTAATTTCAAAAGCCGACTGGCCCAAACAGGTGCGCAACTATATATTGCCCCTGGCAAAAAAATACCATGTAGAATTTGATCCCGCACTGGTATCCTCGTACAAAGATGGTGAGCCCGAGAAAAAATTATTGTTGCAGGAAAAAGCCGACTACCTGGTTTTTCAACCGGTATTTACGTATAAAGGATTTGAAGTAAGAACGGGCGATAAGGATGAAATCATTGTGCCGGATGGAGAAAAAGTGCTGATTGTACGCCGTAACAAACAGGCCGAGCAGGAATTCATTGCTAAACTGGAGGCGCTTCATTCCAATTTTATAAAACCGGAAGGCTCCTATAACCTGGTGTTGAAAGGCGCCGATGTATTGCGCAACAACTGGTTCTTTCTTTTTGTGGATGCCATGAAGGAACAGAAAGTGCCCGTATATGGCTTTGAAGCATTGAAGAATTTTCGCTTTAATACCGCCAAGCCACAGACGAAAATATACATCAGCAGTCATACAGACTGGTTTGATGCCAAAGTAGATATTCTATTCGGCGATCAGAAAGTGACCATTGCGGAAGTGAAAAAAGCGCTGGTAAACAAGCAGCAGTTTGTACAGCTGAACGATGGCACCCTGGGCATTTTGCCGGAAGAATGGATAAAAAAATATTCATTACTGTTCCGTGTAGGGGAAGGCAAACAGGAAACGCTCAAGTTGTCGCAATACCACATGAGCGTTATTGATGAGCTGTATGAAAACCGCAATGAAGAAGAGCTCTTCATACAACTGGAAGAAAAATATGATAAGCTGCGCGGATTTAAGAGTATTACAGAAATACCGCCGCCCGCCGCGTTGCAGGCCATCCTTCGCCCTTACCAGTCGTTTGGATTTCAGTGGCTCAATTATTTAAGCGAAGTAAGATGGGGTGGTATACTGGCCGATGATATGGGTCTTGGTAAAACAGTGCAGGCCCTTACTTTTATGCAGCACTATAAAGACACCCATGGCAATTTAAACGCATTGGTGGTTTGCCCAACAACGCTGATGTTTAACTGGGAAAATGAAATCAAAAAATTCACGCCCCAGTTAACCTACCATATTCACCATGGAGGCGATCGGTCGCGCGAAAAAGATCATTTTAAAAAATACAATGTTATTATTACCACGTATGGCACCTTGCGCAGCGATATCAAGCAATTTGTAGAAACGGAATTTGACTATGTAACGCTCGATGAAAGCCAGGCCATTAAAAACCCTTCCAGCAAGGTTACACGTGCTGCCGGTTTGCTGAAAGCAAAAAACCGTTTGTGCATGAGCGGTACCCCGTTGCAGAACAACACGTTTGATATATTCGCGCAAATGAACTTTCTAAACCCGGGTATGCTGGGCAGCATTGAATTTTTCAGGAACGAATTTGCCATACCCATTGATAAGTTTGGCGAAAAAGATCAGAAAGACCACCTGCGCAAACTGCTGTTTCCCTTCATTCTCCGCCGTACCAAAGAACAGGTAGCAAAGGATCTGCCGGAAAAAGTAGAGACGGTGCTGTTTTGCGAAATGGAAGACGAGCAAAGGAATATTTATGATGCCTACCGAAACGACTATCGCGATAAGATCCTGGGCACCATACAGGAGCAGGGCATCCAGAAATCACAGCTTACCATTTTGCAGGGCCTGATGAAGTTGCGGCAGATCTGCGATTCGCCGGCTATTCTGAATGAAACTGAAAAACTGGAGAACCATTCCATCAAACTGGAAGAGCTGGCGCGGGAGATCACCGAAAACATCAGCAATCACAAAGCCCTGGTCTTTTCGCAATTCCTGGGTATGCTGGCATTGATAAAAGACAAATTGAAATCGCTGGATGTTAAGTTTGAATATTTTGACGGCAGTACCTCTGCGCAGGACCGGGAAAAAGCCATCCAGAATTTCCAGAACAACGATGAATGCCGCGTCTTCCTGATTTCGCTGAAAGCCGGTGGCGTGGGTCTTAATTTAACCGCCGCTGACTATGTATACATTGTTGACCCATGGTGGAACCCGGCGGTAGAACAACAGGCCATTGACCGTACACATCGTATCGGTCAGACAAAAAATATTTTTGCCTACCGCATGATTTGTAAAGACACCATCGAAGATAAAATTTTGCAGTTGCAGGATAAAAAACGTTCGCTGGCCCGTGACCTCATCACCGATGACGAAGGTTTTGTGAAGAGCCTTACCAGGGCGGACGTGGAATATTTATTCAGCTAAATATATTTTCAATCAGCAGCGCTCACAACGGCTTATTCCCGTTGTGAGCATTTGCTTTATTAATTCTTGTCTTAGCTATCCAACAACTTTACCGGCACATTGATCGATTGCCGGAACAAGCTATTAGTTAATATCGTAATCTGTACACAGCCCGGCGACCTTCTTCTTCAGCAAAACTGTTTTTCAGACACCCGTAAAAAAAATTGCTATTGCCATTGTTAACGGATCATTTCCTAAAATATATGCATCATGAACGCAGGTTTGCAGGGCTAATGACTTCTAACCATTTTGCGGCTAATACAACTGTTCATGACAAAATGGTTCCTGCGTATTTTTATTTTCCCCCTTTTTCTAGCTAACACCTGTTTGCACGTAATGGCACAGCAGGCTGTAACGGGTAGCGTTAGCGGAACGGTATCGGATACATCCAGCAAGCAATTGATGAACGGCGCCACCATTGCGCTGTTTAATTTAAATGATTCATCGGCTGCAGCACGGTATGAAACCGCCAAAGCGAAAGGCGCTTTTGCGCTGCACCCGATTGCCGAAGGAAGGTACCGGCTGCTGGTAACTTTTGAAGGCTATGAAAACCAGAGCAGGATTTTCGCTATAACAAAAGAGAAGCCGGTCATAGATCTCGGCAACATTGTAATGGCAAGAAAGAGTACGATGCTGCAGGAGGTTATCATTGAAAAGCCGCCCATCACCATAAAAAAAGACACCGTAGAATTTGATGCAGGCAGTTACAAAACAAAACCCAATGCCGTGGCAGAAGACCTGTTTAAAAAATTGCCGGGTGTGCAGGTAGATAAAAGCGGCACCATTACAGCGCAGGGTGAACAGGTAACGAGGATTTTGGTAGACGGCAAACGTTTTTTTTCAGATGATCCCAAACTGGCCAGCAAAAATTTACCGCCCGATGTAATTGATAAGATCCAGGTTTTTGATGACCTCAGCGACCAGAGCAAGTTCACTGGTTTTGATGATGGCAACCGTGTAAAGACCATCAATATTGTTACAAAAAAAGACAAACGCAAAGGATATTTTGGCAAACTGGCACTGGGCGCCGGCAGCAACGAAGCGTATGACAATGTGGTAAACGTTCATCGTTTTGATGGAAGCCGGCAAATCTCTGTGCTGGGGCAGGCCAACGATGTTAACAAACAGAATTTCACCATACAGGATCTGTTTGGCAGCAGCGGCGGTCGCGGAGGAGGTGGTGGTGGTGGGCGTGGTGCTGCCAGCGCGGGCAATACAGGCACCGGCATTACTACTACATGGGCAGGCGGTCTTAATTATCGGGACAACTGGAGCCCCAACACCCAGGCCTACGGCAGCTATTTTTTCAATAGTCAGCATGTAAGCACAAATGGGCAGAGCCTGGCGCAGAATATTATTACCCCCGACTCTTCCACGTTCACCTCGTCGGCTAACAGCTCCATCAGGCGCAACCAGAACAACCGCGTTAATTTCAACCTGGAAGAACAAATTGATTCCAACAATTCTCTGATCTTCCGCCCCAATATCAGTTTTCAGCATACTACCAGCGTTTCTTCCCGGCAAACACAATACAGTGGCCAAACGGGTGGCACACCCATCTATACTACCAATTCACGCGGCGGTCAGCAGAACGACGGCAATAGTGGCAACTATGATTTATTGTTCAGGCATAAGTTTGCGAAAAAATTCCGGACGGTATCGCTCAGCATGAACGTAACCAATAACCTCAACAACGGTGATGGAACCAACTACGCCGTTAATGCCCATTTTTCGCCAAGCGCATATGCAGATACCTTGAATCAGCATATTCTCAGCGGATCAAAAGGAATATCGGCCAGCCCTACTATTTCGTACACCGAGCCGGTAGGCAAAAACCAAATCCTCGAGTTCAATTACAATTATTCTTACAGTAAAAATACTTCTTACCGTCATACCTATGCGCTGAGCGATCTTACGTCCAAATACGACCGGTTCGACAGCCTGTACAGCAACGATTTTGAAAACACCTATAATTCCAACCGGTTTACGCTGAACTATCGCATCCAAAATGTAAAATATAATTTCAGTATGGGCTCCGGCATACAGGCGGGCAGCCTGCACAGCATCAATTTTACCAAGAGCACCGATGTGGGCCAGCATTATATCAATCTTACCCCAACACTTAATTTCCAGTATCTCTTTACTAAAACAAAAAATATCCGCGTCAACTACCAGGGCCGTACCGGGCAACCGGCGGTAAACCAGTTGCAACCCATTCTCACCACCGGCGACTCTATCAACTTTTCAATGGGCAATCCCAACCTTAAACAGCAGTTCACACACAGCCTGCGGTTGATGTATACCAATTTCAATACGGCCAACCAGCATGTTATTTTTGCCACCATCAATGGCAGCATGATTAGCAATGATATACAGAATTCCGTGGTATACCTGCCCAGCCCGCAATATTCAAAAGGCTCGCAGTTAACCACTCCGGTAAACCTGAGCGGAACATTCAATGTAAATGGTTATTTCAATTATGGGTTCCCGCTTAAAGTACCGAAATCGAATCTTAATTTTATTACCAACGCATCGTACGGGCAAAATCGAACCCTGGTGAACAGTGTAAGTGCCTGGTCCAAAAATACCACCCTGGGTGAAACACTCTCCTGGACCACCAACCTGAAGGATAATTTTGATATGAACCTCAGTTCAGCCACTACCTACTACATCGCAAGAAATTCCCTGCAACCGGCACAAAATCTTAATTATTACACGGAAGTGCTTTCAGCGGAGATCACTTATTATACAAAAAACGGCTGGCTATTGGCCGCTGATTTCGATTATACCTATAACGGCAGCCGCCCCGCAGGATATAATTCCAGCGTACCATTGTTGAATCCCGCTATTGCAAAACAGATTTTCCATAACAAGCAGGGAGAAATTCGTTTATCGGTGTTTGATCTGCTGAACCAGAATACCAGTGTAACAAGAACCATTTCAGCCAATTCTATTACCGATTCCAAGTCGAATGTGCTTACCCGTTATGCCATGCTTACCTTTACTTATAACCTGCGCAGGTTTGCCGGCCAGGGCCAGCGCATGCCCGGTATGCTAAGACGGAATAACCCCATGCGCAACCTGCCCGAGGGTTTTGACGGGGGAGGAAATGGTAATGGAAACGGCGGTGGTGGCAGACGCGGCCGCAATTAGACCCTTTGTTTGTATGGCCCGCGGTATTATCCTGTTCAATGTGCCGCATCCGCATTTCGTCGCAAGATCCTCCCTTTTCATCTCATTTAAGCCGATGGTTGCAGCAGCCATGTACTTTTGTTAAAACAAATGTTCCGTTTATAATGAGTTTCCGGCGACTATCCCGGTTTTACCCGCCGCCGGCATTATAAACAATATTTTCGTATACCAAACTGCGTTTATGAAACGGTTCCTGTTATCAATACTGACCATCGCTCTTTTTGCATTTTCATCTCTTGCACAAAAAAACATTAGCGGGGTACTGCGTGGAAAAATAGCAGATACAATCGGCAAACAATCAATGGAGGATGCCACTATTGCTTTAATAGATCTGAAAGATTCTTCGTCCGTTGGTTTTACGGTAGCCAACGAAAAAGGCATCTTTGAAATGAAAGGTATTGAGGAGGGCCGGTACCGGGTACTGATCAGTTTTGGCGGTTACCAGAATATCAGCAGAACTTTTGCCATTACGCGGGAAAAAAGCATTATTGATCTCGGGACCATTTTTATGGAAAGAAAAAGCACCACCCTGCAGGAGGTCATTATTGAGAAGCCTCCTATCAGCATAAAAAAAGACACGGTTGAGTACAATGCCGGCTCGTTTAAAACAAAGCCTAACGAAGATGTGGAAGGGCTTCTGAAAAAACTTCCGGGCGTACAGGTAGATCGGGATGGCACCGTTAAATCGCAGGGAGAAACCGTGCAAAAAGTATATGTGGATGGCAAGGAGTTTTTTGGAACCGATCCCAAACTGGCCACCAAAAACCTCACGGCTGATATGGTGGAAAGCGTACAGGTATTTGATGACATGAGCGACCAGGCCAAATTCACTAAAATTGATGATGGCAGCCGGCAGAAAGCCATGAACATCAAATTGAAAAAGGATAAAAAGAATGGCTATTTCGGAAAAATAAATGTTGGTGCAGGTACAGAAAGCCGTTATGATAATAACATTTCTCTGAATAAATTCAAGGGCAGCCGTCAGATATCGTTGATAGGCGCCGTTAACAACACGAACAAACAGGGGTTTTCTTTTTCTGATATCATCAGCACCATGGGCGGTTTCGGTAATGGAGGACCTGGCGGCGGAGGTGGTGGTGGTTTTGGTGGAGGTGGAGGCGGCGGCGGATTTGGCGGCGGTCCGCCCGGCGGTGGCCAAATTGTTGCTACCAAAGGGGGTATTGCCGGTCTGGGTTTTGGCGGTGCATCGAATGGTATCACATCCAGCATTTCCGCCGGGTTGAATTACCGCGATTCCTGGGGCAGTAAAATTGATGTGAGCGGAAGTTATTTTTTATCGCATACCAAAAACAATTCCATCCAGAATATTTTTAAACAGACTTCTTTCCCCGGCGACTCTTCTACCAATAGTAACGATGATAAAGTTTCTGAGAACCAGAATACCAACCATCGTTTCAACCTGCGCTTCGAATACAAGATAGATTCTATGAACTCCATTTTGTATACCCCCAGTTTTACAGTGCAGCATTCGGGTGGCTTCAGTAACGATACATCTACCGTTTACTCATTGAAAGGCGGGCAACGATACCTGGCCCTGGCAGGCAATACCTACAACGAAAATGACCGGGACGGCATCAACCTGAACAACAATTTGCTGTACCGGAGAAGGCTGAACAAAACAGGCCGCACATTTACACTGGGATGGAGCAATACCTATAATCACAGCAATGGAAATGGGTTAAATATTTCGCCGCAGGTATTGTTTACTGCAACAGGCGATACGCTTTCAAAATACCTGAGCCAGCATTACCAGTCATCACAGAAAACCAATTCCGATAACAATGTGCTGAGCGCTTCTTACACAGAACCTGTCGGAAAAAATAAGCTGGTTGAAATCAACTATGCCTATACCAATAACCAGAATAATTCTGATAAAAGGACCAATAATTTCGATACCCTCACAGGCAAGTACAACCTGCCCAATCCGCAACAAACCAATTATTTTACCAATAGCTTTATTGCACACCGGGTGGGTGGCAATTTCAGGCTGCAGCAAAAAAAATACAATTACCAGTTGGGTGGTTCATTACAGTTTGCAGCACTTGAAAGTCATGTGTTCAATAATGGCAGCAGCAAAGACTCGGTGATTGTGCGCAACTATGTTAACTTTAATCCGAATGCCAGTTTCAATTTTACGCCCAAAGCCGGTCAAAACCTGCGGTTCAATTACCGAGGCAGAACCAACCAGCCCAGCACCACGCAATTGCAAAATGTACAGGATGTTTCCAACCCGCAAAATATCAGAACCGGCAACCCTGATTTGAAACAGGAATTTGCCCATAACCTGAATATGGGATACAACAAGTTTGTATTGGCCAGCTTCCAGTTCATCGCTTTTAACATCAATGGTTCGCTTACACAAAATAAAATAGTGAACAGCATTGATACGCTTGGCCGTGGCGTTCAGCTAACCAGACCCGTTAACCTGAACGGCGCCCACAATGTTTCTATGTTTTTTACCTATGGTAAAACAATGAAGAAACTAAAAGGTGGTAATATCAATGCCACCACGCTCATTAATTACAACCGCGATATCAGCCTGCTCTACAAGCAGAAAAACTATACCAATGGCTGGATTCTGACCCAATCACTGGGTATCAATTATAATCACAAACAGGTAGATATTGGTTTTAACGGCAGTATAACGTACAACAGCAACCGTTACAGCCTGCAACCCAATCTCAACAGCCAATATTATACACAAACCTATTCTCCCGAGATCAGCTATACCTTTTTTAAGGCGCTTATTGCTTCAACAGACCTTGACTATACTGTTAACTCGGGCTTATCGGCGGGATACAACCAGCAGGTGGCCTATTGGAATGCCAGCCTTGCCCTGCAGATTTTTAAAAAGAAGGACGGCGAAATAAAACTGGGTGTATATGATATCCTGAACCAGAACAAAAGTTTAACCCGTAGCACCGGCGACAACTATATCCAGGATACCCGCACCAATGTGCTGAAACGCTACCTGATGCTGAGCTTTACCTATAATTTCAAAAAAGGCAGCGTACAAAACAATGGCATGCCCGTTCCAAAACAATTTCAGCGCGGTATGCGGAATATGCGGATAGTGAACTAGATCCTGAGGCGTCGGGCGTGAATCGTGAGTGCTACGCAAGCCTTCCTTTGGACAGGTCGAAAGACGCACGATTCACGTCTCACTACTCACGCATCACGTCTCACGATTCACGTATCTTTATCGCATGCCGATAAAAAATATCATCTTCGATTTGGGCGGTGTTATTATGAACATCGATTTTAAAAAGACCGAGGAGGCGTTTGCAGTATTGGGCTTTCCTGATTTTGCCCAATATATGACTCAATACCATATCACCCCTTTTTTCTCTGCTTATGAAGTAGGGGAAATAGACAATGCAGCATTTATAAGAGGTGTGCAGCAGATCGCTGGCAAGCCCGTTGCCGGCCACGAGATCGTACAGGCATGGAATGCTTTGTTACTCGACTTTCCTCCAGAAAACATCGCGCTACTGGAAAACATTAAACAGCAATACCGGATCTTTCTGCTGAGCAATACCAATGCCCTGCACCACGATGCGTTTCAACAAACATTCTATGACTTAACGGGAAAACGCCTGGAAGATATTTTTGAGAAAACCTATTTTTCTCATCTTGTACACCAGAGAAAACCGCATGCTGGCATTTATCAACAGGTGCTGGATGAAAATAGCCTGAACCCGGCGGAAACATTGTTTATTGACGATACAGCCTCCAATTTCAGCGGCGCGGAGGAAACCGGCATTCAAACCTTTCACCTTAAAAAACCCCTGCGGGTAACAGAAATACCCCTGTTCAGGGACTAATAACAGTAGTAAACAATCTGGAGTAGGTACCGACTCGGGTGTCCCGACTGACGACTCACGACTATTTTACCTCTTCAAAATCAATATAATCACCCGCCCGGCTGGTAGTATGCGGTTTGGAATTAGGCTTGGGCTGGCTGTTAAGACCATCCTGGTAAGTATTCGCCTGGTTATTCATATGCTGCTGCATATCATCGAATTGACGACGCACCTTCTGCGTGACCCGGAATATGGGGATCACCAACTCAAAAATTACTTTGTAAAAAATATATGCAGCCAGTGCAAAAAGAATAAATCTTAGTATCATAACGGTATAAATGTACAAATATGTAACATGGATATTCTGTTAATGTTTATAAAAGGCGGGCTTTTTTGCATGCATGGTTTTTTCCCTGCTGGAGAAAAAGGGTAACCGGCGAATTCTGTATCCATAATTTGGATGGAATCGTTTTATTATAGTACATTTGCCATGGACAATGAATCAGCGAAGGGAACGGAAACGTTCCCTTCTCCTTTATAGCAATGGCAAGCGAAACAAATATAGTGACCCTTACGGGCATGGTGCGGGATTTACTGCAGGCCGACCCGGATTGTTTCCTGGTGGACCTGTGGATTAAACCCACCAACAATATACGGTTGGCGCTGGATGCAGATAATGGTTTGCCCATTGAAAAATGTGTTTCGCTGAATCGGCGGCTTTATAAACAGATTGAAGAGGCCGGTTTATACCCCGATGGCAATTTTTCGCTGGAAGTATCATCGCCCGGCCTGGACGAACCATTGAAGATGCACCGGCAGTATGTGAAGAATATCAGCCGTTCTGTAGAAGTCTTGCTCCAGGATGGCAGCACTACAGAAGGGGTACTGACGGCAGTCAATGAAAATGCCATTGAAGTAGCGGAAACAAAAGGAAAAAATAAAAAAAAGGAAGTGGTTCAACACACTATCCCATTTATTAATATTAAATCAACAAAAATTCAAATTAAATTTTAGCCGTGGGCAGCTGGTAGAAAGATGAGACTTTAAACCAGTTACCCGAGCTTCTTAAAATCAGGCATATGGCAAGCATTAACCTAATTGAGGCATTCCAGGAATTCAAAGACGCGGAAAATATAGACCGCCCCACGATGATGAAAGTGGTAGAGGACGTATTTAAAACCCTCTTGCGCAAGAAATACGGCGCCGATGATAATTTTGACGTTATTGTAAACGCAGAAAAAGGGGATTTGGAAATTATGCGCCGCCGCATGATTGTAAACGATGGCGAGGTGAATGATCCACTTGCAGAAATAGCCTATAAGGATGCTGCTAAAATTGAACCCGATTTTGAAGTAGGTGAAGAATTGTATGAAGGCATCGATATCATGGATTTTGGTCGCAGGGCCATCCTGGCTGCCAAACAAACCCTGGCCAGCCGCATCGGCGATTTGAAAAAGAATGTGCTGGTAAAAAAATACCACGACCGCATCGGTGATATCATTAACGCCGAAGTATACCAGGTTTGGAAAAAGGAAATTTTGTTACTGGATGAAGACGGCAACGAGCTGATATTGCCGAAAAGTGAACAGATACCACAGGACTATTTCAAAAAAGGAGAAAGCATCCGCGCCGTGGTAAGAAGGGTAGATTTAAAAAATAATAGTCCGGTAATTATATTATCAAGAACAAGCCCGGAATTTTTAGCTAAGTTGCTGGAAATTGAAGTACCTGAAATATTTGATGGCCTAATCGTGATCAAAAAAATAGTGCGCGATCCCGGAGAAAGGGCCAAAGTAGCTGTAGAATCTTTTGACGACAGGATAGACCCGGTGGGAGCCTGCGTAGGTATGAAGGGAAGCCGTATACATGGTATTGTGCGGGAACTAAAAAATGAAAATATAGACGTTATTAACTGGACAGCCAATACACAGCTGCTGATACAACGGTCGCTTACACCCGCAAAAATCACCAGCATGAATCTTAACAATGAGACTATGCAGGCAGATGTATACCTGAAGCCCGACCAGGTTTCGCTGGCCATCGGCAGAAAGGGCGTAAACATCAAATTGGCGCAGGAATTGACAGGTTACAGTATCGATGTTTTCCGTGATAATGAAGGAGAAGTAGAAGAATTTGATATTGACCTGGAAGAATTCAGCGATGAAATTGAAACCTGGATTATTGACGAGTTGAAAAGAATTGGTTGTGATACTGCCCGTAGCGTGCTTGATCTAACAGCAGAAGAACTGGAAAGACGAACCGACCTGGAAAGAGAAACCATTGATGATGTAAGAAAAGTGCTCGAAAACGAATTTAAGAAAGAGTAAAAGCTTTACCGGTCAGATATTCTATAACCTGCTTAATTTGCATTCTTTTTTAACCTGAATGCAAAGCAAAAAGAGCCGGGGACCGGTAGAAAATAATTATTTATTTTAAAATACTGAATGTCAGAAACAACAACACCACGATTAATGGCCGCTGCCAAAGAGTTTAATATTGGTAAGGATACCCTTATCGAATTTCTCTCTGGTAAGGGCTTTAGCAAAGACGATTTGAAGCCTACCTCCAAATTATCGGAAGATATGTATCGTTCCCTGCAGTTGGAGTTCCAGGGCGATAAGGTTGCCAAGATAAAAAGCGATCAGATAGATTTACCGAAAGGCAGCAGTGCCGATGCGCGCAAGAAAAAAGATGAGGAAGAAATTCTTTTCAGGAAAGAGCCCGTTGCCGTTAAAAAGGCGCCTGAAAAGGCACCCGAAGAGGTAAAGCAGCCTGAACCGGTAGCGGTAGTTGAACCGGTTGTACAAAAAGCAGCTCCCCCAAAAGAAGAACCGAAACCGGAAGAGAAAGCGCCCGAAATCAGTAAGGTGGAAGCGCCCGAAATTGAAGGGCCGAAAGTGCTTGACAAAATTGATCTGTCTGCAATAGATTCTTCTACACGTCCTAAAAAAACGAGTAAGAAAAAAGAAGAAGTAAAGGAACAGCAAGAACCCGCGAAAACAGAAAAACCCGTTGCGGTTCCTGAACCGCTTGTTGCTGAAAAGATCAGCAAAGCGGTAGTAGAAGAAAAACCAATACCGGTTCCGGAATTAACGGAACCGCCCGTGGTACAGGAGGAAGACGCGCCAATTATTGAAAATATCAGGGCCGAAAAACTGGAGGGACCAAAAATTCTGGGCAAGATTGAATTGCCCGTTGACAGCGATACCAGGCCGAAGCCAAATGAAGAAAAACGTAAACGCAAGCGTATCCCCATTGATAAAAAAGGAGAGCCCTTTGTTGCGCGGCACCAGGGAGGCCAGTCACAACAGGCAGCTGGAACAAGCCAGCCGCCCAGAAGACCCGGCCTTGGCATTATCAAAAGAGATCCGTCTGCTGCACCGGGCACACCCAATCGCGGCGGCAGCAATGCCGGTGGCGGTTTCAGAAGAGGCAACCAGCCGCAACGGGCTGGAGGCAGTGCAGCAAGGCGCGAAATAAAAGAAATCGATAAGAAAGAAATCCAGGATAAAATAAGGGAAACACAGGCCAAGCTGGCAGGTGCCGGTGGGCGTGGTAAAAGCCTCAAGGCAAAATACCGCCGTGAAAAACGGCAGGAAAATGCAGAGCAGGGGCCTGAAGATATGCAGGACAATAAGCTGCAGCTGACTGAATTTATCAGCGTAAGCGAATTGGCCAACCTGATGGATGTTAGTTATGCCGATGTAATTGGTAAGTGTATGGGGCTGGGTCTGATGGTTTCTATCAACCAGCGCCTGGAAGCAGATGTGATTGAACTGGTAGCGGGAGAATTTGGCTTTGATGTAGAGTTTATTGATATGGATAAACAGGCGGAGATGGAAGAGGAGGAAGAAGAAGATAATCCCGAAGATCAAAAACCACGCGCCCCCATTGTTACCATTATGGGTCACGTAGACCATGGTAAAACATCATTGCTCGATTATATCCGCAGCGCCAACGTGGTAGCCGGGGAAGCTGGTGGTATTACACAGCACATTGGGGCCTATGAGGTGACACTGCAGAACGGAAAGAAAATAGCGTTTCTGGATACACCCGGTCATGAAGCTTTTACGGCTATGCGTGCCCGTGGTGCCAAGGTAACAGACATTGCCATTATTGTGGTAGCGGCGGACGATGCAGTAATGCCCCAAACCAAGGAAGCCATCAGCCACGCACAGGCGGCCAATGTACCCATGATATTTGCGGTAAATAAAATAGATAAAGACGGCGCTAATCCAAAGAAAATATACGAGCAACTGGCCAGCATGAACATACTGGTAGAAGAATGGGGTGGCAAGTTCCAGAGCCAGGAATTGAGCGCCAAACAGGGATTGAATGTAGATCTGCTGCTGGAGAAAGTGTTGCTGGAAGCGGAGTTGCTGGAATTGAAAGCCAATCCCGACAAAGAAGCATCGGGTACCATTATCGAGGCATCATTGGATAAAGGGCGCGGATACGTGGCCACCCTGCTGGTACAAAATGGCACCTTACGCCAGGGCGATTTGATGGTGAGTGGCCAGTATTACGGCCGCGTAAAGGCAATGACCAATGAACGCAATCAACGCGTAGATATCGCACCCCCCTCAACACCAGTGCAAATCCTGGGTCTGAATGGAGCGCCCCAGGCAGGTGAAAAGTTCAAGATTTATCAAGATGAGGCAGAAGCAAAGGAAATAGCCAATAAAAGGGCGCAGATTCTGCGCGAACAGGGTATTCGTACCAAAAAACATATTACACTGGATGAAATTGGCCGACGCCTGGCGCTTGGTAATTTCAAACAATTGAATTTGATTATTAAAGGAGATGTGGATGGTTCAGTGGAAGCATTAAGCGATTCGCTGCAGAAATTGTCTACCGATGAAGTGGCCATCAATGTTGTACTAAAAGGCGTGGGTGCCATCACAGAAAATGATGTATTGCTGGCAGCAGCTTCTGATGCGGTAATTGTGGGCTTCAACTGCCGTCCTTCTTTACAGGCGGGCAGGCTGGCCGATAATGAAGGCGTTGAAATAAAGACCTATTCTATTATCTACAACGCCATTGAAGAAATCAAGAGCGCCATGGAAGGTATGCTGGAGCCGAAGATTCAGGAGAAAATACTGGCGAATGTAGAAGTGCGTGAAGTGTATAAATTCGATAAAGCTACCGTTGCAGGATGCTTTGTAATGGATGGCAAAATTGCCCGTAATGCCCGGATCCGGATCATACGCGATGGGATTGTGGAATATCCGAAAGGTGAAGGTGCCAGCGCAGAACTGGCCAGCCTGAAAAGATTTAAGGACGACGTTAAAGATGTTCCGTCCGGTATGGAATGCGGTTTAACAATTAAGAATTTCAACGACCTTAAAGTAGGCGATATTGTAGAAGCTTTTGAAGAAGAAGAAGTAAAAAGAACACTCTAGTTCTTAGTTCGGAGTTCTTGGTTCCCTTGCGCCGCAAACGAACTAAGAACTCCGAACTCCGAACTAAGAACTGGTTCTTCGCAACAAACTTTTGTTAAAAGGGCCACCGCACGCGTCTTTCACGCCAGTACTGGATATTTTTGGGTATTCCTGAAGCAAGTAATATGAAGCAGATTCTCAGTTTTTTCATTTTTAGTTTTATTGCTATTGCCGTTTTTGCCCAGCCACAGAAAGTGGTGGCAGATAAAGTAGTGGGTATTGTAGGCGATAAGATCATCTTGAAATCAGAAATCACCAATGAAATATTAGACCGTCAGCGGCGCAACGAGGCCATTCCTGAAAACGCCGAATGCGCTGTAATGGAACAGGCGCTCACATTGAAGGCCCTGGTATTGCAGGCAGAAAAAGATTCCCTGGTAGTAGGTGAAGAAGAATTGGAATCATTGCTGGATAACCAGGTGCGCGGCTTTATACAGGCTTACGGATCCAAGGAAGCACTGGAACAGATTGCCGGAAGAACTGTTTACCAGATTAAAGAAGACTTCCGCGTTTCTTTTAAAGAAAGGAAACTGGCGGAGCAGATGCGCGCAAAAATCGTAGACGGCGTTAAAATAACACCCACGGAAGTAAAAGCTTTTTTTGATAAAATACCCCAGGATAAACTGGTATACCTGGAAAGCGAAGTAGAAATAGGAGAAATTATTGTGTACCCGAAAGCCAGCCGTGATATCGATAAAAACGCCATTGATGAATTGAATGATTTCAAGAGCCAGGTAGAATCGGGTACCCGGAAATTTGAAACCCTCGCCAGCCTTTATACAGATGACCCCGGCAGCAAAAACACCGGTGGCATGTATAATATCAATCGCACGGAAAAAGTAATGGATCCGGCTTTTGTACAGGCAGCTTTCAGGCTGAAGGAAGGCCAGGTATCGCCGGTGATAAAATCGAAGTTTGGGTATCATATCATACAAATGGTGAGTCGTTCAGGTGACGATGCAACCGTGCGGCACATCTTAAAAATCCCACAGATTACAGACGACGAAATTAAAATTACGGAAAACAAACTCGACTCTATCAGGGCCAAACTGATTGCAGGCACCATGAGTTTTGGTGAAGCAGTAAGCAGGTACAGCGAAGATGACATTTCAAAATATACAGCCGGTCTGCGGCAGGGCAAAAACGGAACATTCCTGACAATAGATGAGTTAGACAAGGACATGGTAAAATTATTGCCCTCGCTAAAAGTGGGTGAGTTTTCAAAACCGGTAACCTTCACGGACGAGCGTGGTAAAAAAAGTGTGCGCATTGTGTACCTGAAAACACGTACCGAACCGCATCGTGAAAACCTGAAAGACGATTATAATCGCGAAGCACAACGCGCACTGGAAGAGAAAAAAGCAGATGCCCTGGAAAAATGGTTCAATTCCAAAATTGCCACTTACTATATTATGATCGATGATGACTATAAGACCTGTTCTCAATTGCAGAAATGGATGCAGAACGCTTCCAGCGCAGCCAGATAAGAGTTAACACTTACCATATTTAAATAAACTATAAGCACTGAATTATCAGTGCTTTTTTGTTTACATTTATTATACAGTTACGTGTAAACTGGTACCTATTGCAGTATGCTGTAATACAGGCAATGCCCTATAAATTCTTACAGATTGTTTGACGCAGGTTTTAAAGGTAATATATGCGCAGTACTTTAACCGAAGTGGAAGCACCTGAAATCGATCAATTAGCGGAAATATATACTGTTGTAACAGATCCGGAAGGTCTTGTTTTATCTGTTAACAATGCCCTGGTTGAAATGCTTGCCATACCCCCGGAAGAATTATTCGGCCAGCCATTTACCGGTTTTTTTCCTGAAAAAGATTTTTTAGTTCCCGCTGGTGGATTGATGCCCCTGTTCAATAACAATTCTGTTTTTGAATGCTGCACTACTTTTTACAAATCACCCCCCAGCAAAGCATTTGCATTCAGGTGGACAGTTACCAGGCTGCATGCTCAGGGAAGCGCAGGTGTCTTGCTGCAGTGGTGTGGCGTCTGTACAAACAATGATAAAAACAACCAGCCGGCTGCTGCGGCCGATCTCCTGTATAAATCTTTTTTTTGCGATAGTCCGCAGCCCATGTGGATTTACGACAAGGAAACATTGAAATTCCTGGATGTAAATGAGGCTGCCATTGAACAATACGGGTATACCCGCGAAGAGTTTTTACGTATGTCCATTGCCGATATACGGCCGGAGAGTGAACAACAAAAATTCCTTGGGCACCTCGATTCGCTGGAGCCGGTGAAAGTATCGGATAAAACAATATGGATACACCAGAAAAAAGACGGCGCTTTAATGTACGTGGAGGTGCAGTCGTATAATTATCTCTATAAAAACACCAAGGCAAGAATTGTACTTGTTAATGATGTAACCCAAAAAGAAAAGCTAAGGGAGATATTGCAGGAAAGCGAGGCGAGGTTCCGCCACATGGCAGACAATGCACCGGTTATGATCTGGGTGAGCGATGAAAATGATAAGACAACCTACGTTAATAAATACTGGACCGATTTTACCGGTATCTGTCCTTCAGAAGCCTGGGGCGATGGCTGGAACAAAGTGATACATCCCGGAGATATACATATCGGCATCGGTGAGTATAAGAAAAATTTTGTTGAAAAAAAACCGGTGTCCCTGGTTTACCGGCTTAAATACCGGACGGGCGAATACCGCTGGGTGCTGGATAAATCCATTCCGCGTTTTCTTGAAGACGGAACTTTTCTTGGTTACATTGGCTCACTGGTAGATATTCATGATTACACGATGGCGGAAGAAACCATCCGTTTCCAGGCCGGGTTGATAGAAAATGCATCCGATATTATTATTTCTACCGATGAAGATTTTAACGTTATCACCTGGAATAAAAGAGCCGAAGAAATTTATGAAATACCGGCGAAAGATGCGGTAACAAAGAATATACGCGATCTGGTGGCACACGAGCTGTTAAATGACAGTCTTGAAAATTTCTTTAACACATTGCGGCAGGAGGGTACCTGGCAGGGCGAGGCAATACAGCAAAAAAAGAACGGCAACAAGGTATACCTGTTGTGCATGGTATCAGCATTCAAAGACGGCAACAAGACCACCGGTTACATTTCTGTTAACCGCGATATCACCGAAAAAATCATTGCCGAAGAGAAAGTAAAAAGCAATGAACTGAAGTTTACAGCCATTCTCCAGAATTTGATAGACGTAGTATTTGTGCTCGACACTGAAAGCGTTATCAAATATGTTACGCCTTCGGTAACTACGGTGCTTGGGTATAACGACCAGGAACTCAACGGGCATAGTGCTTTTGACCTCGTTCACCCGGAAGACCTTGACCGCTGTAAAAAATTGTTTGAAGAGCTATTGTTTAATTATGGCTCAACCATTATTGCCGACATACGTCTTAAAAATAAACAGGGCAGTTGGAACTGGGTAGAAGCGAAAGCTGTCAACAAAACCGCTGATCGGGCCATAGATGGGGTGATTGTAAGCCTGCACGATATCTCAGAGCGCAAACAATCTGAACAACAGCTCCAGTCTTATTCAGGACATATCACCAATATCCTGAACAGCATTACCGATGGCTTTATTGCACTTGATCACCAGTTTAATATTTTATGGTGGAACCCTATAGCAGAACAGCTCACCGGAATTAAAGATGTTGAGGTGCTGGGCAAAAATCTCTGGGACGCGCTTCCCGATTTAAAAAAAGTGAAAAAGCTGGCGCGTTACCAGAAACCGATCACTGCCAGAAAAGGCTTTTCTTTTGAACTATACATCAGCAAGCTAAAAGCTTATTTTGATATCAGCGCCTATCCTTCCCAACAGGGATTGTTTATTTATTTTAAAGACGTTACCCACCGCAAGAAACAGCAGATGTTGCTTTCACTCGAGAAGCATGTACTGGAATTAAATATCAACCCGGATTCTTCCTTAGAAAATACTGTTGATTATTTCCTCAAAGGAATGGAACAATTCAACCCCGGTCTGATTTCTTCCGTTTTGCTGCTGGATGAAGTAGGCAAAACAGTAAGGCATTTATCTTCCCCCTCGTTGCCTGCAGGTTTTGTAAAAAAAATAGACGGAGTAGAAGTAGGACCCGCGGTTGGCTCCTGTGGCACCGCTATCTTTTTGCGCAAAACAGTGATTGTATCAGACATTCAAACAGATCCGCTTTGGAAGGATTTTAAAAAGCTTGCCGCCAAATATAAACTTGCCGCCTGCTGGTCTTTCCCGATTGTTGACTCTTCCAATAATGTGCTGGGTTCTTTTGCCGGCTATTATCGCAACATCCAGTCACCTACAGAAGAACAACTTGAACTGTTTAAACGTGCTGCCACTTTGATGGGTGTGATTATTGAAAACAAGCAGGCGGGGCAAAAAATAAATATCAGTAACGAGCGCTATATGCTGGCCACCAAAGCCACCAATGATGCTATCTGGGATTATGATATAAAAAACAAGCAACTGTACTGGGGAGAAAACTTCTATTCAATTTTTGGCTATCAGCCGGCCGCCCATGTGGCAAAAACGAGCTTCTGGGAAAGCAAGGTTCACCCCGACGACCGGAAAAAAACAAAGAAATTGTACAGCAATGCCATTAAGAATAAAGAACGCGATATTGTTTTTTGTGAATACCGTTTCCAGAAAGCAGATAATACCTATGTGCTGGTAGCAGACAGGGCGTTTATTATTTGGGATGCAGATGGCAACCCGCTGCGTTTCGTTGGGGCTATGCAGGATATAACCGATCGGAAAAAAATGGAGGGACAATTGCTGAGGCAGGAAATCAACCGGCAGAAGAGTATTGCCCAGGCCGTGGTTGATGCGCAGGAAAAAGAAAGGGCTGAAATTGGCAAGGAATTGCATGATAATGTAAACCAGATACTGTCAACTGCAAAACTTTATCTCGAACTCGCAAAAACAGATACCAAACAAAAAGACGCATTAATCAAAAGGAGTGCAGACAGCATTTTCACCGCCATCAATGAAATCAGGCATATTTCCAAGGCCCTTGTACCACCCAGTGTCAAAGACCTCGGGCTGATAGACTCCATTAACGACCTTGTAGAATCATTGCGCATGACAAATGCACTGCAGGTTAAGTTTACACATGGTGGCGATTTTGATAATATTATCACTGATAAGCAAAAACTCATGCTTTTCCGCATTATCCAGGAGCAGGTGAGCAATGTTTTGAAGCATGCGGCAGCAACCTGCATTACTATTGAGCTAAAGCTGAACGGCAAACTTATTAACCTTTCAATTGTTGATAACGGCAGAGGCTTTGAGCCTGGAAAGGTGAAATTTAAAAAGGGTGTAGGATTATCTAATATCGAAAGCAGGGCACATCTTTTCAATGGCGAGGTAATTATTACTTCAGCGCCGGGTAAGGGATGTAAACTTTTTATTCAGGTACCAATTCATAACATTTAAAACCGTAGCAGTATGGGAAAAATTACCATTTTAATCGCAGACGATCACAAGTTGATTCGTGAGACCTGGACGTATATTCTTAACAGCGACGATCGCTTTGAAGTAGTGGCAGAATGCGGTGACGCCGAACAGGCGGTAGAGCTTGCAAAAGAATTATCTCCCAATATAGTATTAATGGATATTAACATGCCTCCCTTTAACGGGTTTGAGGCCACGGAACAGATCCGCAAGGTTTCGCCCGAATCCAAAGTTATTGGCGTCTCCATGCATTCGCAGCCGGCCTACGCAAAAAAAATGCTGCAGGTAGGTGCCAGGGGATATGTTACCAAGAACTCCTCGAAGGAAGAAATGTTCAACGCTATTACCGAGGTGTACAGCGGAAACAAATATGTTTGCGACGAAATCAAAACCATTATCTCTGATCAATTGCTGGATGACAACCAGGACGTGCCCAGTGTAAATTCACTCACCGAGCGCGAGATGCAGATTATACACCATATCCGCGAAGGGCATTCATCGAAAGAAATCGCCACCCACCTGGATATTTCTTTGAAAACAGTGGAAGTGCACCGCCACAATATCCTTAAAAAGTTAAAACTCAAAAATTCGGCATCGCTGGTAAACTTTATTAACAGTTCGGCAGGCTATGTATAACAGTGCATTACAGTTATAACATTAATTAGGTTTTTTATCTGGAAATCCCGGCTTATTTTTGCGCCTCATTTCCTACCATGAGTGATGCAATTAAACATGAATGCGGCCTTGCCCTCATTCGTTTGCGTAAGCCCCTTCCGTATTACCAGCAAAAATATGGCTCTGTTTTATACGGGTTGAACAAGTTGTACCTGCTGATGGAAAAGCAGCACAACCGGGGCCAGGACGGTGCAGGAATAGCTGCGGTAAAGCTGAATGTAGAACCCGGCTATCCGTTTCTTCACCGCATACGCAGCATTGCACAGCAACCGATAGCCGATTTATTCAGGCAGATTTCCGAAGAGATCACCGACCTGGAAAAATACCAACCAGATATAAAAAAGCACCCGGGACTGCTAAAGGGTCATGTGCGCTTCCTGGGTGAGTTATTGCTGGGCCATCTACGGTATGGTACACAGGGTAAGAACAATACGGACTTTTGCCATCCCTTTATCAAAAGAAATACAATTCCGGTACGCAACCTGGCACTTGCCGGAAATTTTAATTTGGTGAACACAGAAGAATTGTTTTCACTGGTTAATATCGAACCGGGCGAGTTTCAGAAACAAAGTGACCTGGCCGCCATGATGGAAGTGGTGCACCACTTTATGGTGAAAGAAGATGAACAGGATCCGGGTCATCTTGATATTGTAAATGTTTTAAAAAAAGCCGCCCGGTTGTTCGACGGCGGTTATCATATAGGTGGCTTAATTGGTAATGGAGATGCATTTGTAATGCGCGATGAACACGGTATCCGGCCTTCCTACTATTATATCAGCGACGATCTTATTGTGGCAGCTTCTGAGCGCGCCGCTATCCGCACCACTTTCAACGTGGGTGAAAACGAAGTAAAGGAATTGATGCCCGGCCAGGCGCTGATTATACGGGCCGATGGTCATTACAGCATTGAACAAATACTGGCTCCCAAAGAACGAAGGGCCTGCAGCTTTGAACGCATTTATTTCTCGCGGGGCAATGACGAAAAAATTTATCGTGAACGCAGCACACTGGGATACAACCTGAGCGATGCCGTGCTAAATGCCATTAACCATGATTTGAAGAACACTATTTTCTCCTTTATTCCCAATACTGCCGAAGTGGCTTTTTATGGTTTGCAGAAGGGCATGGAAGATTATATGAACAAGGTGAAAGTACAACGCATTCTATCCTGGGGAAAAAATTATGACGATGAGAAGCTGTCGGAAATGATAAACCGGCGCATCCGCATAGAAAAAATTGCTATCAAGGACGTAAAAATGCGCACTTTTATTACCGAGGATGCTAACCGGAATGAAATGGTGCAGCACGTCTACGATATTACGTACGGGACCGTACGCAAAGATGAAGACACCCTGGTAGTTATTGATGATTCCATTGTAAGGGGCACTACACTGAAAGAAAGTATTGTGCGCATGCTTTCAAGACTCAGGCCCAAAAAAATTATTGTTGTTTCATCGGCCCCGCAGATACGGTATCCCGATTGCTACGGCATCGATATGAGCAAACTCGGAGACTTTATCGCTTTCAGGGCGGCGATGGAATTGCTAAAAGAGCATGATAAAGAAGAACTGCTGGATGAACTGTACCAGCGGTGCCTTGAACTGGCAAGAACAGGGCAATTGCATACCGAAAATGTGGTGCGGCAGATTTATAAACCATTTACCACCGAAGAAATCTCCAACAAAATCGCAGAGCTGATTACGCCCGACGGACTTGATATACCGGTGCAGGTTATTTATCAAACCATAGAATCGTTGCACAATGCATGCCCTACCAATACCGGCGACTGGTATTTTACAGGCAACTATCCTACTGCCGGTGGTAACCGGGTAGTGAACAAAGCATTTATTAATTACGTGGAGAAAAAGAACATTCGGGGATATTAAATTCTTATAGTTTTTCCCGTTTTGGGAAAGATGCTGTAAATTTGCTGACCGTTTTAAAACTCATTGTTCCTTTTGCGAAACCAGCTTAAACAGGCCTGTTTTTTTCGTCACACATTACCATTGTTCCTGCAGGTAAACAGCTTTTTTTTGTTTGCTATACATGAAAAAACTTTTCTTGATACGCCATGCTAAGAGCAGCTGGGACAATGCTTCTGCAAAGGACTTTGACCGCCCGCTGAATGAGCGCGGTATGCGCGATGCGGCTCAAATGAGCCATCGTTTACAAAAGAAAATAAACGATATCGATGTATTCTTCTCCAGCCCGGCACTAAGAGCCCTGTCCACTGCTGAAAAATTTGTTGCAGCATTTAAAAAAGACCCAGCTCAGATTATAGCTGAACAACAACTCTATCTTGCACCTGCTTCTTTTTTCGAACAGTTGATCAATAACATCGATAACAGCTTTTACGCAGCGGCCATTTTCGCCCACAACCCCGGTATCACCGATTTTGCAAACACACTCACATCTGTAATCAGAACAGATAACATACCTACTTGCGGCATTTTTGCTGTGCAGGCCGCCGTTGACAACTGGAAAAAGTTTTCAACTGCTAAAAAAGAATTGTTGTTTTATGATTACCCCAAACTGGGCGTTTGATTTTTTACGGCAGGATCCACCACCTGATTATTTTTTGCTTACTGAATGCAATAAGCGTTCTATTGCACGCTTCAAATCGCTATTGTCTTCAGTTGCAGGAAAAACGAATGTCTTTTGTTTTTTTGCCTTTTGCAACATTGGCAATAATTCAAACTGGTGCTGCAAAGCCATGCAGCCGTAATTTTTTGCAGACAGGTATTCCGCCAGGTATTCCTGTTCTGCCTGTCCGGGGGTTGGAATAAAAATGCATTTTTTCCCTAGAGGCAACAGGTCCATAATGGTGCTGTATCCGGAACGGCAAATAACAATTTCCGATTCATTGATAACTTGTTGAA
>Ga0070667_100000778_pt1 | contig 30042 bp, 34 predicted proteins | sample KBSS33metaG_FD_64659 | JGI IMG/M metagenome (GOLD analysis project Ga0070667, IMG submission 64659) | Switchgrass rhizosphere microbial communities from Kellogg Biological Station, Michigan, USA - KBS S3-3 metaG | ecosystem: Host-associated > Plants > Roots > Rhizosphere > Soil ...
GGGCCCTTCGACTGTATCAACCGAGTTCCTTGATTCCCTGGATATTCAATTTCCCCGACCTGCGAAGCTGCACCAACTCGTCTTTGCTGACGACGTAGCCGCTGTACAGGCCTCCGTCTGAAATATGGAAGGTGTTGTTTTGAATGCTGTGCAATCGAATCGTGAGGCCTTGTTTGCCAAGCTCCGCCAACGCGGCCGTGTGTTCTGAAATCGGCGAATCATCGACTATCGTTTGATCTGTATTCATGTGACGAGTGTGACCAAAAAGGAACTCCCCGACTGTGCACTACGGTACAGCCTGCCGATTCAACCTCGGCGATAGTTGACGTATGCCAAACACAGGTGAACGACGAGAAATCAAACGCTACACAAACGCGAAGGAAAACGAAACTGTCGTGGAGGCGAATAAGCTTGTTTCGAAAACGAAACAGCGCTCCGCGAAAGTTGCCGGCGAAGAGTTGTCCAGGGAGCAGCGGAACGCACGCGCGTCCAAAGCTTCATTGACCGATGCGGAAGCTGCCGATCGCATGGTTGACGAAGGCAATCCCAACGCGAAACCAGCGTCTGGAAAGGTTTAATCTTCGCCGAAGCCGGTACTGGTCTGCGAGGGACATTCACAACCGACCATGTTGGTTATATAGAAAGGCTGGATACATGGCTTATCAACTGCCCGAACTGGGCTACGACTACGACGCGTTAGAGCCGGCAATCGACGCAAGAACGATGATGCTTCACCACAGCAAACATCATCAGGCATACATTCATCAACTCAACATGGCGATCGCGCCCCATAGAAATCTCCAGGACAGATCCATTGAAGATCTCCTGATTCATATCGATGAAGCGCCGGAAGAAATTCGCGGCGTAATCCTTGAATGCGGCGGTGGACATGCGAATCACGAACTCTATTGGAAGACCATTGGTCCGCCATGTGGAGACAAGCCTGTGGGAATCCTTGCGGAAGCGATCCGTCAGCGCTTCGGAACGATGGAATCTTTAATGAAAGAACTGACCGAAGCAGCTTTGAGGGTATTTGGTTCGGGTTGGGCATTCCTGGCAGCCAATCCCCGGACTCAAAAGCTGGAAGTCCTGAGTCTTCCCAATCAGGATGTCGTCTTTCTTCACGGGAAATCCGCATTGCTGACCTGTGATGTGTGGGAGCACAGCTACTACCTGAAATACGAGAACCGAAGGCCCGAGTATCTAAAAGCCTTCTGGGATGTCGTGCAATGGGAAGCGGTGAGTCGCCGGTTTGAAAGCGTGCTGGAGCAGTCTCTGATATCGGCGGTTTAATCGAAAATCTGAAGGAGAAAACAACATGGGTACCATACTACTTGTCCTGCTGGTGTTGATGCTGCTTGGCGCCTTTCCCACCTGGAATCACAGTCGAAGCTGGGGTTATGGACCGAGTGGTGGACTAGGAATTGTCCTGATCATTGTCCTGATACTCATGTTGTCCGGGAGATTGTAAGTGACACTGATTCGTTGGATTGGCGCCGCCGTATTGATCCTCGGAATCGCAACGCTTTTTGTTCCAATTCCTCAGCGCGAGAAGCACGGCATCACGGTTGGCGATCTTTCTCTCGGAGTTGTGACTCAAAGCGATGAAAAGGTCCCGGTTGTTGTGAGTGTGGTGATGATTTTGGGCGGGATTGGCGCCATCGCCCTTGGAGCGCGTCGCGGATCCTGATCGGCACACACCGAACTAGCGGGCTGCAGGAGGCTCCATGTTCGTGGGAATGCCGGCCAGATAACGGTAGAACGCTACGGCCCGATTTATCGAAGACGCCTCGTGTCCGTTGATCAGTTTGCTGGCGTTCTTGCCCGTTCGCACAAGGCTGTAATATCGCCAGTCCTCGTTCGAATTCGACAACTCTCGATCCAGAAAATAGATCGACTGAAGATCGCCCGGACGAAACAGTGGAACCAGTAAATAACGCATGGTGGAAATGTTTTCTGTTTCGAACACCAGGTGGTCGGGGGAAGCGGCAATAATGCGGATGCGGTACATCGCTTTTCCCGCCAGATTGTCCGTCTGCTGGTAGTAATAAACACTTCCTTCCGAAATCTCGTCCGCCGCAAAATTCCTTCTCGGCTGGCCCTTTTCCGATCCGGTCATTGCGCTGGCATTGAAGATCATCGGTTGCCACTTCTGGTGAGTGGTGGACCAGTACAACATTCCATCAAATTCGGATATTGCCCCGATTCGGCGGCGAATAGCATCGATCCCGCGAGGGCTGCGAAAGTGACCGGCAGTAGCCACCAGTGTTGAAAAGCCTCGTGTCGTCCAGCCGGTGCAGGGCGGTGGCGTCCAGTCGTGACCCAGATCGCCTCCGTCCCAGAACCGTGTCGTCGGTTGTTGATCCATGTTGGGATATGCGGGCGCGGGATCATTTCCGCACGGAAGCTGGGGACCATGCTCCGGAGCACCCCAGGCTCGTCCTCCGAGGGTTAGTATTGCCAGCAATGCGAATGACAGGACCGCAGGATGGTATCGCTGAAGATGGAGCACGGGACGCCAACTTTCATTTTCGATTCTATTCGTTGCTGCAGGTCAATTCGTGGACCGGTTTGCCACAGCTGGAGGAGACGCGAGCTTCAGCTGATCCAGCGCCATCCGGACACTCTGCCAACGGGTCTGATCAATCTTCGTCTCCATCGCGGGAGCAAGGTCCGCGTAAAAAGTGAGGATGTTTGTACGCAAGGCGGGCGTGGTTCCGGCAAACTTGCGATCGGATTGACGGAGCAACAGCGTTGCATAAGCGTCGTCGGCCAATGAATACTCTGCGGCCCTGGTCAGTTTCCCGCTATCCAAATCGAAATTCGGCAGCACGAGTTTGTTCAACCGGATTTCCTCGAGATAGACGCGGTATTGGTCTACCGTTGTATTGATGCTCTTGAAATACATTTCCTCGGTAGCCGGAGTGGGGCTCTTGAACGCCATTGCCCTGAAGGGACCCTTTTTCGGCATGTATCGCATCATGGTTGCCATCATGCGAGAACCGATTCCCGGTCTGCGGTATTCCTTACCCCATTCCTTTTCATAATCGGAGCGCGACAGGCGGTATAGGAGCTTGTCTTTCGCCGGACTCGGTGTCTCACTTACGATGTCCTGCTTGTGCGTTTGCAACGCAATCTGGGTTAATTCGGGGATCAAATTGGAGACCGTGAAACGATACGAGCTGATCGTGAGGTCCAGTCGCGGAAGAACGTCTTTCAGCTCCACTCCGTAAACGACAGGGAAAGTCCGTTCCAGAAGTTCTTTGGACACTTTGAACCCAATGAAGTCATGGTAGTGCTCTGACGCATATCGGTTCTTTGCAACCTGGACCATGTCGAAGCCGAACTCCGTCTTCAAGTGTTCGGTCTTGCCTTCTGCAAATCGGACAGACTTGCCATATTTTGCCTGCAGCTTCGGATACTCGATCGCTACGGCCATGTTCACCGCCGGATGCCCGGCGATATCCGATGCGTAGTGCGACAATGCACCCAGTGCAAACGCATAGTCGTTGGCGTTCCGGCTTTGGCGCAGCAGTTCCTTGACGAAGTCTCCGCTGCGAACGTAGTGCACCAGATCGCTGAATTCCACGCTGCCAAATGGGTAAAAGCCCAGATCCTGAATAACGGAGCCTCCGTAAGCGTACGCATGCGCCTTCGTGATTTCGTCTTCCGATAGATTCGGAAACCGACGGATGAGCATCGGGCGAATTCCCTCCGTCCATGCCAGGTCCACAATTTCCATGTGCGTGAGAACAGAGTATGCGGATACCTTGCCGTTGCAGAACAGCAGGACCATGAGAATGGCGTATACCGAAGCAAGCGAGCGGTTCTGTCTTGAGAAGCCGGCACGATTCCTTGGGGCCGGCCCCCCGCAATCTACTGGACGCCTTCGCCGCATATCGGGCGAGCGAAATTCAGTGGTCATATCCGCCGTTGTCGCAGCCCTGTCAGCCGGACTCCTCATATCGAACCAGTCGGAGTTCCACAGCGGTTTCCCGATCGCGACGGCGCCGCCTTCAATAAAGAGGGCGTTGCGACCGGCTGAGGAGCCGCCCTGGACGCCACGGAATCTTTCAGGCTTGTGTACAACAGCAATCTCAAAAAGACTCCTCAATTTCTTCACAATGTTTTCTTCTTCTAACTATGGATCATTGTGAAGTGTGATGACGCGCACGTCTGTGCAGTTCAGGACAAAAATGTGTGGACACCTCTCATGATCAGGCTGTGCGGTCCAAGCTTTGTGCGAAGCACAATCGAGTAGTTGCAGGCGCGGTCGATGACCACGCCTACGTATTATCCATTCCAAATCCCAACCGAGGATTGCGCCTGCAACGATTCGGTGGTTCGGCGGTAATTTTCAGGAGCGCAAAAACACGTCCGGAAATGTATTGGTCGAAATCTGATGTTTGCGCTTCCAGTTTCGGTCAGCAAAAGCGCGTGTTATTCCGGCAATCTACTTTCGAAGAAGAACCAGTGCGATGCCATCTTCAGAAGTGAGCGGCATCGTGTGGGATTGAACCGATCCCATGGCCATCACCCCCACGTAACCGGAGCTCAGTGCGAATTTGCGTTCCAGATAGTCGCGCACAAGCAGGGAGCGATCGCGAGAGCGTATGAACCGTTCATTCTGCGTTCCGCTTGCGGAATACCCTTCGACCATGAGAGCAATGCCTTCGGTGAATCGATGAAAATCGTTCATGGTCCGATCGATATTGGCGCGGCCGGTTTCCGATATTTCCTCAGTGCCGTTGGCTTTGACGGTAAACAGTCCTGCCGTTTCAACCCATTCCCGTTCCTTGTGGGCCTTCTTTTCGAAGTCTTTGGATTGATAGTCGGCCAGAGAAATCGTACTGAGATCGAAGTAGCCCCGATTGTTGAAGAATCCTTTGAAGAAGAATCCGTGCTTCATGGCCTCCATGTTTTCGGCAAGATCCGACATGGCTTCGCGCGAGTGCGCAATGGTGGCGCGCAGGTCGGCGGTCATTCCGTCGCCTGTTGAGAGTCCGGGCTGAAGAGCGGCAACCATCACCTTTAACCGTTCGGTGGCATCGCGCACGTTTGCCATAGTTGCTTCAACGTTTTCGGGAACCGATCCGGATTGGAACTGAACGACCAGTTCGTTGACATGTTTCGAGGTCTGGCGAAGGTCCGCCAGAATTTCTTCGGCGCGCTTCGATGTGTTTGCCAGGTTGTTGTAAATCACATCGTCTTTGAGGAGCTTTCCAACGGTGCCTTCACCGGCGCTCAATCTCGCCGTGATGACGCTCACATCCCCAGTGATTTTCCCTGCTGCCAACGTCATCGTCTTGATGTCCTCCTGCGCGCCAGTGACAATCTCGTTGACGTGCGTAGCCGTCGCGGAGACCGTGGAAAACGCATCGGTGACATCCCCTTTGACTTCGCTCACCGTTTGGTCGAGGGACTTGACGGTCTCTCCAATCCTTGCCATGAGATCGCCCATCTCAAATGGTTCCCGGCTGGGCAGAATACTTTCAAGAGGCGCCTGTTCCCTGGTTCCGGCATTGATCAGGAGATATTTGTTTCCAAGCAGCCCATCCGTTTGAATGGATGCAACGGAATCCGTACGAATCACGGGAAACAGCTTTTCCATGACGCGAAATTTCACGCGAAATTTCACTCCCGGTCCACTGGGTATTCGAAGTTCCAGAATCTCGCCCGCATCGAGCCCGGCAACGCGTACTTTATCTCCAACTTCAAGTCCGCTGATGCCGATATAGTCCGTGTAATAAGTTCCACTACCGGAGAAAAGCATTCTCCGATCGCCAATCAGAAAGAGTCCTACCGCAAAAAGCAGAACTCCTCCCAGAACAAATGCTCCCATTGCCTTCGTCGTTGTGGACGCCATCTTCAATCTCCTCTGGTTGCCGACATAAATTGCCGAACAACCTCCATGTTGCTCTGATCCATTTCCGTGACCGAACCTTGAGCGACAATGTGTCCTTCACTGAGCACAATCAATCGATCGCCGATCCGTCGAGCGCTGGTCATGTTGTGAGTCACAACGACGATGGTGGTGTTGCCAGCGGATTTGAGACCCAGCAGAAGTGTGTCGATTTCTCTCGTCGTGACCGGATCGAGCCCGCTGCTCGGCTCATCAACCAGCAGTATTGAAGGGTCGAGCGCAAGAGCGCGAGCAAGCCCGGCTCGTTTTCGCATGCCGCCGGAAAGCTCCAATGGCATCTGATCGAGATCGTTTTCCAGGCCGACGGACGCGAGCCGTTCTCTCACTGCATCCTGAATTTCCTTCTCGGACATGGATGTGTGACGCCGAAGCGGGAAGGCCACATTCTCCCCCACAGTCATGGAGTCGAATAGCGCCGAGTATTGAAACAGAAATCCCATCGACTTCCGCGCTTTTATCAGATGGGCGCTGTCGAGCTCTTCGATTTCCAGGTCGTTCATGAAGATCTTGCCGGAGTCCGGTTTGAGCAACCCCAGAAGAAGCTTGAGAGTCACACTCTTTCCGGTGCCGCTCCGCCCGAGAATGCAGCACACCTCGCCCTGGGGCACGTCGAATGAGACATTCGCCAGCACGTGTTTGCCGCCAAAGCTTTTTGACACGTCGTCGAATCGAATTGTGGGCAGGATGCCGCTCACAGCGCTCCTGCCGGAAAGAGCAGAAAGATCATTCGAACCAGCAGGACGTTTATGAATATCAGCAGCATCGAAGAAAGGACGACACTCATGGTCGAAGCCCGCCCAATTCCCTTGGATCCGCCGGTGGCGTTGTATCCGAGATAGGAGGAAACCGTGCCGATGATGAATCCGAAGACAACAGTTTTGAGTGTCGGCAGAATGTATTCGAGAAGGTCGAGCGTTTCAAACGCATGATGAAAATAGAGTTTCAGTGAGATACCCGAGATGGCCGACTCCGCAAGGAATCCGCCCGCCAAGCCGGCAAAGTTCATCACGGTGGTGAGTATCGGCAATGCGATCATGCAGGCGACAATTCGTGTGACCGCAAGGTAGTGAACCGAATCCACGGCCAGGGACTCGAGAGCATCGATTTGCTCGGTCACTCTCATTCCGCCCAGTTCGGCACCAATTCCCGCGCCAACGCGACCGGCCACCAGCAATCCGGTCATCAACGGTCCGGTCTCACCAATCAATGCAATCGCGAGTGCCGATGGAATCAGCGACTCCGCGCCGAATCGCTCCATTACAGCCCGAGTGTGCATGGACAACACCACACCGATGGCCATTCCTGAAGTGAGAATCAGAGGCAGCGACCGCCAGCCCACCATGTATGTTTGCTGAATGATTTCATTGATTTCGAATGGACGTCGAAAAGCGGCTCGAACCGACTGCAGCGCAAACCGGGCAAGCAAGCCCGCTTCCTCAAAAAGCGGTCCGATCAAACCCGGTGACCTTGTTTCGTTGGCACTCATAGCGATTACAATAATGACTTCATGTTGTGCTGCGCGTCTGTTCAGAACAGCACAATCCTCTTTCAAGGTCGGACCCATCCCGGGCTTTCCTCATTAATGAGCATTCCTATACAAGTCGGAGTCTAACGACTTGGTAGGTTGTCTTATGAATACAAGCGATATCCGATCCGTCGATGATTGCGTGAAGGACTTGCGAGCCGCCCCCAATTATTGGATCGACACGGCGATTGTCGTGGCCTTCCACGATCGATTCGAATTTGTTCGCGAAGACTGTCCCGACCCGTCTGCGTTGCTGTCGTCTTTTGAAGCCCATGGCGGAGTCGCTATCGGGCTGGCGGGTATTGATCCTGCCGAATCCAGCCCGGGAAGTTTTTTTGCGAAAGTGTTTCCTGAATACGAAGGCCAGGCGTGGACGCATCGGCACATGCACAGACTTCGGAGGATGGTTTCGAGGAACGGCTCGATGTAGCAGATCCGGCTCAAATATCGGCGCGCAAGGCGTGGATGAACTCTTAGTTCCGCCCAATCCGTATTGTCCGAACGGAGTCCAGAAGGCCGAATACATTCATCAGCCAGATAACGACGACAATGACCACGACAGCATTCAATATCGATTTGATGGACCCGGCCATAGGTATGTACCTGTTGATGAGGCCAAGAAGAACCCCAACGACGATCAGCACTGCGACAAGTTGAAACAAAGGCATGATGTGTGGACCTCCAGAGTGAGACGCAGTATGGCGCAGCGATTGCTTCCCGTCTGGTCAAGATTGCACCAGGTGTGAGAGTAGTTGGCGTTTTCGCATGCCATCCACGCCCGTCGTGCGGCTAGCGCAACGTTTCCGTCCACAACAGGCATCGGTCGTCTCTGGGGTGCCCGTCCCCCATCGCCAGGGTCCACGAGGAGGGCGGACGGAGAATTCCGCACGCCCTCCTCGCCTTGTCTCGCAGGTTTCAGACCGCGCGGCGGCCGCCAATCAACTGAATTGCCACAGACACCAGCGCGAGCACGAGCAGGATATGGATGTATCCGCCAACGGTATAGGCGGTCACGATCCCCAAAAGCCACAGCACCATCAGGATCACGAATATTGTCCACAGCATGACCAGTTACCTCCTATTTACCCGCTCGATTTGTAGATACGGCGAGCGAGACATACTTTTGCAGCGCAACCATGAAAGGTCCAACGACACTCATCTGGGCGGCATTCGGCTTACTCGCAGATATCGCTGTTACGGCGAAGGGTTTTCCGTACACGTTTTCGTTGGCAGAATCGTCGATGGAGACGACAGATCCATCCAGGGATATTCCAGCAAAAAGTCCTTTGGAACGGGAATAGGAGTAGATTGCGGATTTCAAAAGGATGTCCGTCCCGACTTCGGCCTTTCGTCCAACGGGGCCGGCTGCTGCCGAGGCGTCCGCGCCAAGTTTCAACTTGCCTTTGAAGAGCGGCTGGATTCCATCATGGTTTGTAAATACCATGATCAGGTCTGTTGCCTGGACACCGAGCTGCAAGCCGAAACTTCCACCACTGATTTCGATAAACACGGGTGCTCCCCAGCTGCCATTCGCATTTTTCTGAGAAACCAGTCCCTTTCCAAACTGGCCGCCAACTCCGAGTGCGCCCTTCACGACATGCGGGATAACGGCGATTCCAACAGCGTTTCTCAGCAGCACTTCCGGTACGTCCTGATCCGGGGCCGCCATGATTTCGCCAAGCACGGCACCGGCGTTCGACGCCCGTTCGGCATCGTCACTCAATTTGACCGCGGCTGCGCCAGTCTCGGTGAAAACCAGAGTTGCGAGACAGCTTAATGTGAGTACCGCGGTAGCTGTAATGATTGAGAATCTTTTCGAATTCATGCGTTTTCTCTTTTCTGTGGATTGGTTGTTTGGAGTGCAGAGGTACAAATCACCTCGGATGCACGTTCGATCTATGGAGTGTGAACTCACGTCCAGGTCGCGGCTGTGCGTTAGTGCACAGCCGTTTCAGAATCTTTCAGCACGCTCGCACCATCGCCTGAAACGGAGAGTGAAATAAAGATGGGATTTGGATTGTGCGGAATCCGATAGCAGCATACCGGTTCATAGAGAATAGTCCGGTAACGGACTATTCTTCGCTGAACCACCGTCCTATTTTCTCGTTCACAATTTCGAACTTGCACATTCGACACGGCCGACTGGCCTTCGTACCGGGGATAGGCTTCATTTAATTCGCAGCGGTTGAGCAATAGAAGACAGCGTGGATCGGCCTTCTGCGAGATCTTGAGAGACAGCATTACGAACTTTTTACTCACAACAAGCCAGACCGGGAGGTCAATCTTGACGAAACTCACAATGATCATGACAGCAGCGGTTGTACTAGCCGTTGCCGCGCCAGCCGTCGCAACGCAGGTGCAACAGAAAGACAAGCAGCCGATATACACGATCACCATCAATGTCGTGGACCGAACTGCAAAAGCTATCAACTATCAGCACCGCAATGGCGCGACAAAAATTGATTTTCGCGGGACGCCACTGCTTCCTGAATCGCGGGGCGAAGCGAAAGTGGAAAGCAAGCAGGGCTATATTGAGGTCGAAGTCGAATTCGACAAACTGCAGTCTGCCACCCGATTCGGCCCGGAGTTTCTGACCTACGTCATGTGGGCTATTACTCCGGAAGGCCGGGCGACCAATCTTGGTGAAGTGATTCTTAATGGATCCAGTAGCAAGCTGGATGTGACGACAGACTTGCAGGCGTTCGGGCTGGTTGTCACGGCCGAACCGTACTTTGGTGTGACGCAACCCAGTGACGTGGTCGTGATGGAAAACTTTGTCCGGGCAGATACCCTGGGCAAAGTCGAAGTGATCGACGCGAAATATGAACTTCTTCCCCGTGGCCAATACACAGTCAACGTATTACCGGTCGACCTGAAGCCAATGGCGCTGGACAACAAGACTCCCCTGGATCTTTACCAGGCCCGCAATGCCGTCCGCATCGCGCGGTGGGCTGGAGCCGATGTATCAGCTAAGGATAGCTACGATAGAGCCAGCAGCCTTCTTGCAAAGGCCGAGAGTGCAATGACAAGCAAAGCCGGCTCGAAAGAGATTGCGGAGAATGCGCGTCAGGCCGTACAAACTGCGGAAGATGCCCGCTTGATTACCTTGAAGAGCCAGGCGGAGGCGCGCCTCGCGAAGGAACGCGAAGATACGGCCAATCGGGAAGCCGCGGCACTGGCGGCCTCAGCCGGTCGCGAAGCCACTGCAAACGCAGCCGCTGCGAATGCACGTACGGCGGCCAATGATGCCGATCGCAGCCGCGAAATCGCGCAGTTGCAAACCGAACGTGTTCGATTGGAAGCACAGAATGCTGCCCGGCAAGCCGAGGATCAATCCAGAGCACTGGCGGAAAAAACGCGGAAGGATACGGAACAGGCCGCGCAGCTTGCCGCACGCGACAAACAGGCATTGGAAGCTGCCAGCGTCCTGGCAGCGCAAGCCGCCATCGAGAAGTCCGAGCGCGAGAAGCAGGAACTTCGCAGCAAACTGATCGTTCAGTTGAACGCCATTCTGCAAACTCAGGACAGCGCCCGCGGCCTCATCGTCAACATGTCAGATGTTCTTTTCGACACCGGTCAGTATTCGCTAAAGCCTGGAGCGCGTGAAAAGCTTTCGAAGATTTCCGGTATCGTTCTGGCTTACCCGACATTGAAACTTGAAGTGGAGGGTTATACCGACAGCGTGGGAACAGATCAGTCCAACATGGTGTTGTCCGAAAATCGCGCGACTTCCGTTCGTGATTTCCTGGTGAAACAGGGCATTGCGGCATCGTCGATCACGTCCAGTGGATTTGGCGAGGAACAGCCGGTGGCAACCAACGATACGGCGGCCGGTCGACAGCAGAATCGACGGGTGGAACTGGTGGTTTCCGGGGACATCATCGGGAGCCGTGCGACGGTCCAGGCAAAAGTGCAGTAGTTAGAATCGGGTGAGGGGACAATAACCCTCGCCCCGTTTCGGGAATTTCATACCGTTACGGGGAATTGTGAAATTGAATAATCTTCGAAATCGAACGATTCCTTTGCGATTCAAATCCGAATCTCAGATCGAATCCCGCTCCACTGTTCAGTTACTCGCAACCTCACCACAACTGTGCAGCGGCGCAATTGTGAATCGATCTGAGGCTTCTGATTTCGGATTTAAATTGCAAAAGAATCGTTCGATTTCACGATTCTTTCATGATGTTTGCTTAGTCGTGCAGGACCAGGTCGGTCAGTAATTCCGTCCTCACCGTCAACTCTCCGTTGTAGTCAATCAGACCCATCGTCCGGAACTTGTTCATGAAGTGTGTAATTCTCGATCGCGTGGTGCCCACCATTTCGGCGAGCGTTTCATGGCTGAGCATCGGCAAGCTGGCATCTTTGGCACTCGCGTGTTGCGGCAATCGGGCAAGCTTCAGCAGAACCCGGGCCAGGCGCTTCTCACTGTGGTTGAAGAGCTGATCGCAGAGATCTTCTTCAAGATCGATGTTGCGGGCGAGCAGTGCCGCAATAAATTTCTCAGACAGTTCCGGCTGTTCCAGAAGTGCGCGCCCCATTGTTTGCTTCTCGACTCTGAAAATAACGGCTGCGTCCATCGCTGTTGCTGTGCTCACTCGAAGGGTTTGTCCCACAAGCGCGCCCTCACCCAGAAAGCTGTGAGCGCTCAACACTCCGATGACCGCTTCCTTTCCCGCTGACGAGACCACCGTCATTTTTACTTTGCCGCTCTGAATCAGGAAAATGGCGTCGGCAGGACCTCCCTGCAAAAAGACCTTTTCACCCTTTCGAAAGGTGATGACGCGTTTGCCGTCTGTGATCCTTCCAAGAAGCTTCAGAACATAGGGATCAGCGACCGGCACTATGGTTTTTACGTGTTTTTTCGATCTGGGCAAATGGCCTCCATGTGGTGAGATTGAACGCACTCAAATGTTTTTTTTACGGCCCGGAGCTGGCTTTCCTGTGGTGGGCGGTCTTGTCGGGATATTACGCGAGATCCGGCATGCAATCTGTGCATAACAGCACAACCCATATTTTCGTGCAATCTGTGCAATTCTGAACGGACGCAGTGTGTCTGTTCGGCGATAGTCCCATCTCGGAAAGGGGAATAACAGAATGGACGCAATCCGAATCAAGAATGTCCGCAAGCGATTGGCCGACGAACAGGACCTTCTGCTTAAGTCTCTGGAACGAAGCCAACTTGCGGCAGATGAAATCAAGCTCGAGAAAACTGAAGACGAGGGTGATCTGGCATCGATCAGCCACGACAGAGATGTCCTCTACAGTCTGCACGAAGGTGGTTTCGTGCGTTTGCAAATGATTCAGAAGGCCATCGAGGCAATTGACGGCGGTCAATACGGGGTATGCATTCGCTGCGAAGGAGTCATCAATGATAAACGGCTCGACGCCGTTCCGTGGGCGGCAATGTGCATTGCCTGCCAGGAGGAAACGGAGGCAGAGCACGCTTCTTCAGGGATGTCCTTGATCGGTGCCGATGCGGAAGCGGAGTTGTAACCGATGCCGTGTGCTCTTTGGCACAGCGTGGCCCGGCGAATGAGCGCAGAATCCGCACATGATCTTTCGAAAAGTGGTTTCGCTACTTGGACTCTACTCGACCGCGGCATTGTTGTTGTGCGGTGTTCATGCTTCAGCCGCGTCTGGTCAATCCCCACCGGAACCTTCGGATTCGCCCTCAGACCCTTGTCTTGAATCCACCTGTCGCAGCGTCCCGCTTCGGGAAAACCTGACGGCAATCGATCTACACGCAAAAAGTCTCAATCAGCCGTACGTGCGACTGAAGGGCATCGTTGGCGGTTTTGCGCAGGGCGCCGGAATCGCCGGAGGCGCACAAGTCACTACCTCCAATGCGATACCTCATTTGCAATTGCGGGCGAATTTCCTGGTGTCAAGCGTTCTGGATCGCCGTTTCGATCTTGAAGCCGTTGTCAACACCAACGGCAATCGCAATCACATCGATGCGTGGTTCAGCTACATGAAGCGCTCGAATGATTTTTTTGGAATAGGACCGGGCTCTTCGGACGCGTTCCGGAATTCCTTCGACAGTGACCAGCGGAGTTACCAGGCGTCGTTCTATCGGGATCTGACCAGGCAACTTCAGGGCGGCGTATTTGTCCAGGTGATGAATACGCATAGCGGCCTGGGCAGCTCGCAGGATTCCGTCATTACCGACACCTTTGCCGGCTCGCCCGATCAGCCTGGGTTGCAGTGGATTCCGGGTTTGCTTTCGACCACGAAGATTCTCACTTACGGTGGTTACCTTGAGCTCGACGCCCGGAACAAGTCGAAGGACCTGACGCGTGGATACGATGTGTACGTTCGCGCCGTATCGAGCGATGGCATGAAGACGAACTCGGACTTTTCCGACTATAGCTGGCTCGAGGGCGAGTTTGATGCAAGAGGATATATTCCACTCGGCAGTTCGCGAACGTCTCTGGCGCTGCGTTCAAGGGGACAGTTCAAGAATCCAAGAGGCGGCAGCCAGATTCCCTTCTACGATCTCTCCTATCTCGGAGGGCGAGAATACGTCCGTGGATATGAGACCTATCGATTCAGAGGCAACGATCTTCTGATGTTCTCCACGGAACTGCGGCAGACCGTCTATAAGAAGACGGACCACCGTGGTGTTGATGTCTTCGCGTTTGCAGATTCCGGCCAGACCTGGGGCGATGCGCGCTCTTCGATCGACACGTCCATTCTCGCGATTCAACACTACAGTTCCAGTTCCTGGCACTCGGGAGTTGGAGGCGGAATCCAGTACCGGCACTCCCAGGCCTTCGCCGCAAGACTGGAAGCCGCGCGCAGTAATGAGGGCGGCAAGATCTATGCATCCATATCGCGGGGGTTTTAGCAGGGATAGTGTGATTCCAATCGGGCCTTGCTCCTGGGATCGTCCCATGCGTTTCGCAAAACTCATATCTGTTGACCTGCCTTGAATAGACCAAAATTGAAAACAAAGGTTCTCCCCATCTCCGACCTGCTGAGGCCGCATTGGAAGGCCATGACGTTGGCGCTGGCCGCTGTTGCTGTCGGAGTCGCGATGGATTTGCTGGAGCCCTGGCCGATAAAGATCGTGCTCGACTACCTGCTTCAATCGCGGCCGATGCCGAGTTGGATGACGGGTGTGGTGGGCTGGATCGGAACCGGCAATCTGGCCATCCTCTACTTTGCCGTCGGCTCGGTTGCGCTCATTGCTGTTGTCGGCGCTATCAGTTCCTACATGCAGGATTATCTCACCACCAATGTCGGGCAATGGGTGATGCATGACCTGCGCCGCACGCTCTATCACCATATCCACAGACTCTCTCTTGCGGAACATGATGAGAAACGAACCGGAGATCTCATTGGCAGGGTGACCAGCGACATCGACAGCGTTCAAAATTTCGTTGCATCCGCTTTGCTGGGCATCGTGACCAGCGTCTTGACGCTGCTCGGAATTATCGGGGTGATGCTTTACAGAGACTGGCATTTCACGTTGATTTCGCTTTCCATCGCGCCGGTTCTGTTTCTGGTTGTCTACACTTTTACGCGGCGTATCAAGAAAGCTTCGCGCGCTGTCAGGAAAAAGGAAAGCGAGCTGGTTTCGATCGTCGAAGAAGTCTTTTCATCGATTCGCCTGGTGAAGGCTTTCGCTCGCGAGGAATACGAGGAGCGTCGCTTCGAGAAGCAAAGTCTCGACAATGTCGAAACGGCCCTTCTGTCACGCAGCATCAAAATGAAGCTGGCGCCTCTTGTGGATATTATCGTTGCGATCGGCACTTGCCTGATGTTGGGCTATGGTGCACAGCTGGTGCTGACCCACCGCTTGAGCGCCGGCGATCTTGTGGTTTTTCTTTCATACCTGGGCAAGATGTACAAGCCCATGCGGGATCTGTCCAAAATGTCCGATACCGTTTCAAAAGCGGGCGTGGGACTCGAGCGGATACGCGAGATTATCGGTACCGAGAGCGCCGTGCGGGATCTGCCTCGAGCGCACCGGGCAAAAGCGTTCAAGGGCACCATTGAATTCGATAAGGTTTCATTTGGTTACAGCCCGGAGCAATCGATTCTAAAGGATGTCAGTTTCAAGATCGAGCCGGGTCAAGTTGCCGCGTTCGTCGGGCCAACTGGAAGTGGCAAGACTTCGATCATCAATCTGGTGGCGCGCTTTTATGATCCCGGGTCAGGAACGATCAAAATAGACGGAGCCGATATTCGGTCGTACACCATCAAGTCCATCCGCGACCAGATCAGTTTCGTGCTCCAGGATACGGTTCTGTTCCACACACCCATCTGGGAAAACATCGCCTATGGCCGGCCGGAAGCCACGCGCGACGAGATTATTCGCGCTGCCAAATTAGCCAATGCGGATGAGTTCATCGTGAAAATGCCGGAAGGTTACGACACCATGGTCGGTGAACGCGGAGTGACGCTTTCCGGAGGACAGAGGCAGAGGATTGCGATTGCTCGAGCGGTGATTCGCAATACGCCGATACTCATTCTCGATGAGCCCACCTCGGGCCTGGATGCTCAATCCGAACAGGCCGTGTTCGAAGCTCTCGAGCGTTTGATGAAGAATAAGACGTCGATTGTCATTGCCCATCACCTGGCGACGATTCTTCGCGCCGACACGATTTTCGTTGTGAAGGACTGCGAGCTGAAAGAGCGGGGCACTCACGAGGAATTGCTGGCGGCCGGCGGGTTTTATGCCGAGTTGTATCAAATTCAGAACGCCGCTCCGGAGGTTGTGGTTTAGGGGGAGACGCAGAAACTGCCCTTCTGAATCAGGGCGTCAATATGGGGTGCGCCCCATCGGCTGGAAAGATTTTTCCCGGAATTAGCAGCGACTGTTCGGCATAGCCAATCGCCAGTATGAATCGTCATCGAGGCTGTGGGAAATGCCGTGTGGGGATCCGCGTTTTTTGGGGATGTCCGCCGCTGCGGCATTTCTCTCCAGTTCACGGGGCGCATTCCAATACTCCCCTCCTAGAATAGGAGGGGACGACGAGCGACAGCGAGTCGGGGTGGTAGATCAGGTTCATATTGAATAATCTTTTCGGGACTTGATCGATGACCCCGCCCCCTCCTATTCCAGGAGGGGAGTTATAGTGACGCCATGACACAGGAGAGCAGTTTCTAAGTTAGAGCCTGTTCAATTCCGCAATGCGATTCATCACGACTTTTGTATATCCGTCGACATCCGCAGGCGAAAAACCCGACGTGCGAAACGCATCCTGAATCTGGCGTGTCGACAGTTTTCCGAGCTGGCTTCCAATCCAGCGCGCGTCGGCAATCGGAATGCGCTTTACGATGGTCTGCATGCGCGTCCGCATCCGGTAGTTTGTGAAATTCGTGACAGCAGTCACAAAGAAAGGCCTGCTATGCATCACGAAGTCGACGTACTCCGGCGTCACCTTGAGGATGAACTTCGTGTTCGCATAGTCTTTCATCATCCCTTTGCTGCGAGTGAAACTGTTGCCGGTATTGCCAAATGTCGCGCCCAGGTCCGCGACTTTGTATTCTCCGTCCATCGAGGAATTGTTGACCGCCTTCAGATCCCACATATTGATGAGCGCCATCATGACCTTGAGTCCATTGAGTTCACGGGTGCCGGAAAATGAATTTTCGTACCAGCTCCATCCTTCCGGATCATCGCCCTTGCGGACTCGCTCCAGCCGTACGTTTGTGACAACGTCACCCGACACAAACTCCTGGCCACGGTTAAGATGCTTCAGTCCCTCGACTTGTATTTTCGGACGGTAGTAGTCGTCATCCACATAATAGCCGGCAGCCCAGACGAGTCGCGTTGCGGCGGTCTCCGGCTTCACTTCCTCTCCCAGTTTCACCTTCCACTTCGTACCGTTCTCGTCTTCAACGTCGAATTTGGGCGATGTCCCGGCAGTGGATTCTTTGATGAACTTGAAATGGGTGCCGGGTTCGTGGTCTTTCCCTCCGGATCCGGAAACGAGGTCCAGTTCCGCGATATTTCCACGATCCTGCCACAGCGACGTATCCGTGTGGTCCTGGCGGGTTTGTTGAGCGAAGGCCGGAAGTGCCAGGAACAACGCGACGACAATCGATAGAACCGTTCTGGAGGCTCGCATGCGGATATCACCTTTCCTTTAGCTTTAGAGAGTAGGATCTGCGGCATGTTGTGCGCTGTTCATTATTGACCACGCGGTTTCCAGCATTCGGCGTAGCATCGTGGCTTGAAGCTTTTGACACAACCTGCTGATGGAATCGCTCCCCTCGTCGCGGCCATCAAGAACGCCCGAAAGAGTGTGGATATCGTCATCTTCCGGTTCGATCGAGCCGAGCTGGAAGCAGGTTTGAAAGCGGCCGTCGGACGAGGCATCCTCGTGACGGCGCTGATTGCCTACGCCAATCGCGGTGGCGAGAAAAGCCTGCGGAAGCTGGAGATGCGACTGCTGGCCGCTGGTGTTACTGTTTCCCGCACGGCCTCCGATCTGGTGCGTTATCACGACAAGCTGCTGATTATCGATCGCCGCACTCTTTATGCGCTGTCCTTCAACTTCACGCACCTGGATATTGACCACAGCCGAGGGTTCGGCATCGTCACCCGAAAGTCGGGACTGGTCCAGGAAGCACTGAAGTTGCTGGACGCCGATAACGCCAGAACACCATACGAGGCCGGCAGCAACGATTTTGTCGTCAGTCCGGTGAATGCGCGAAAACAGCTCACGTCGCTGATTGGTCGGGCCAGGAAGGAACTCCTCATCTATGATCCGAAGGTTGCCGATCCCGGAATACTGCGCGCCCTGAACGACCGGCTTCACAAGGGAGTAAAGATTCGGGTTATTGGCGCCGTCGGTAAAAAGAGTCATTCTCTGGACGTTCGACCACTTTCAGGCCTGCGGCTTCACACGCGCACCATCATTCGCGATGGCCGCGAAGCCTTCGTCGGAAGTCAAAGTCTGCGAGTGGCCGAATTGGACTCACGTCGGGAAGTCGGAGTTATCGTTCGTGGATCGAAGTTGGTGAATGGTCTCGTGAAAACCTTTGAAGAGGACTGGGAACGCAAGAGGGTCGCTTTCGATGCGCCGGACACGGGAGACATCAAGAAAAAGCTGAAGACCATGGTTAAGAAGCTTTCGCCGCTGAATCCTCTTGTCAAGGAAGCAGTCAGCGACGTGGTCTCCAAGGCGGGAGGTAAAGCTTTGGATGCGGCCGAAATGAAAACGACAGTTGAGAAAGCAGTGAAGGAAGCAGTTCGAGAGCGGGTTTCAGAAATGCTGAATGAATCTGAAGAAGATTGAAAGACTTAAAGGATTAGCTGTCCACGATTCGTCCAGGACGGCTTTACCTGGGCGGCGAACTCCCCCTAGATCGGAACTTTTCAGTACCGATCAAATGAAAGAGCACGGCAAGACCGCTTGCCCGCTCGCACAAATTAAGCATCAAAGGTACGGCTGACCCTCTGCTCGCCGATCGAAGGATCGTGCCCGCAGGCGAGTGGCTGCTCGACAATTTCCGATCTCTCCAGCGAGAAGACAACGGCGGAAGATGTGTCCCTCATTGTGCGAAAGTGAACAGCCCCCTCCCTTCAGATCGTTCTAGAATTCAGCAAGGTTGAAGTTCTGAAAGGATGAAGGATGTCGCGTGCAAGTGATACCGGACGGCTTGAAAGATTTCTGGAATTTGCTTCGGCCTGTTCAAGCCTCAGGGAGTTCGATCCTCTGATTCGTCTTGTGGTTCAACGCGCCCCCTGCCTTCTTGAATTCGAGCGACTTCGCATCCTGCTTTGCGATGGCAGTCGTCAGATTCAGAGAGCCATCGAGATCAGGGATCACACATCACGTGAGGTCTCCCCCGACGCAATTCCACTTTCTGAAATGGATCTCATCCTGAAAACGTTGATTGATGGTACGGCATCTAAAAGTGCTGCAGGACTATGCACTCCTATGATGTCGGGCGGACGATTGATTGGCGTGCTGTTTCTGGTGATGAAATGCGAACCGTACGGCACTCGGGATGCAAGACTTGTTCAATATCTGTCCAACACCCTCGCGGGAGCTTTCGAGCGCTGTGCGCAGGGAAACGCCGCAATCAGTACGGACGGAGTCACATCATCTGCAACCGAAGCGTACGAAGCATCCGTCGCGAAGGCACATGCAGTCTTGCTGCAAATGTCCCACATGGCTCAGCACGATTCCCTGACCGGCTTGCCCAATCGCTGTCTGCTTTACGAGAATCTCACGCGCGCTTTGGCTCTCGCGAGTCGACATCAACGGGGGTTGGCAGTTCTTTTCCTGGACCTGGACCGCTTCAAGCACATCAATGATTCTCTGGGCCACGCGATTGGAGACCAGGTGCTTTGTCAGCTTTCAACTCGTCTGGTGAGTTGTGTGCGCGCTTCCGATACAGTGAGCCGTTTCGGCGGAGATGAGTTCGTAATTCTTCTTTCGGAGGTTGAAGACCATATGGCTGCAGCGGTCTGTGCGCAGAAAATTATTGCGGCCATCACTGCACCGCTGAAAGTTGCCACTCACGAACTCCATGCTGGAGTAAGTATCGGCATCAGCGTTTACCCCGGCAACGGTGACGACGCGGAAACCATGATCCGAAGTGCGGATATCGCAATGTATCGTGCGAAGTCTGAAGGACGTGGCAAATGTTGCTTCTTCAGAGATGAATGGAATGCCGGCGCTCGCGACCAGAGGCTTCGCGCCTCATTGACCGTGTAATGAAGAGGGGAATGTGGATGGCCGGCAAGGGAAACTATTTTACAGACGATTGCGTGCGCAGGATTATCGCTCTTCTTGCAACAGATATGGCGATGTCGGCCATTGCAGAAAGGATGTGCTGTAGCCGCACTTCCGTCGGTTCAATCAACAGGAAATTCCAGGTCCGTACCTATGAGGGTAAGAGAGTCATGTGGGAATCGGCAGAATCCCGCAGCCTTTTTCAGAATCCTGAAATGAGGGGACAGTCCCCTCATTCGAAATGAGGGGACTGTCCCCTCATTTCTTCAAGGGACAAATCCCGGCAGTCATGGAGGGTACGTGGTCTGTGCAATAAGGCTCACATTCGGGAACATATATTTCGGGCTACTTGGTGCTAGGGGCAGTGGGCGTTCGAGGCTAAAATCGAGACCAGCCAAGTCTCAAACTTTTCCGCCGCATCCGCGAAGAAAGAGAACCTGTTCGATGCCGAAGCCCAATAAGCTCACGCCTGCGCCGCCGGCTCCTCCGGTAGATCCGTATGTGTCGGCTCTCCTCGCAAAAATCACCGAAGGAAAGCGTGTGTTGACTCTTCCGAAGGATGAAATGATTTTCGCCCAGGGAGACAATGCGGACGCTATCTATTTCATCGAGTCCGGCAGAGTCAAAATTTCGGTGGTCTCATCCGGTGGCAAGGAGGGCGTGCTTGGGCTTCTCGGCCCCCATAATTTCTTTGGCGAAGGCTCTCTGGTGGGTCAGATCCTTCGGTTGCACTCCGTGACGGTTGTTGAGCCGGCATCGCTATTTCAGGTGGAGAAACGGTACATGCTTCGTGCTCTTCGCGATCACCAGGATCTAGCCGAAAAGTTCACGGCTGTTTTGTTGTCCCGCACGATGGATCTTCAGGAAGATCTTTGCGATCAGCTTTTCAACGACAGCGAAAAGCGTCTGGCACGCGTCCTTATCAAAATCGCAGGCATGGACGACCTCAATCCATCGGATGCCAGAATCGCCTCCATGAGCCACGAGACTCTTGCCGAGATGGTCGGTACAACCCGGTCGCGTGTCACTCATTTCATGAATAAGTTTCGAAAAATGGGTCTCATCGAATACAAGGGGCATCTTACGGTGAAGGCCGAACAATTAACCGAAGCCGTTCTGAACGACGACGTCGATGACGGACGCAAGGAATCCTCTCGTGAGAGCTGACCGTGTAATTTTGGAGGTTCTATGAAGGCGAAAGTTTTGATTGTGGACGATTCTTCGGTGTCTCGGAGACTCGTACAGGGTTATCTGGAAGCGGCTGGTCATGAAGTGACTGAAGCCTACGACAGCATGCCAGCCCTCGACCAATTCACCCTTGAAAAGCCCGACATGGTGCAATTGGATCTCGTCATGAGCGGCATGGGCGGTCTTGAGGTCTTGCAGAAATTGCGCGAGACTGACAGCCAGGCCCGCGTCATCGTCACCACTGCCGACATTCAAAATTCGACTCGCAATATGGCCACGCAGGCGGGATCGCGCGCCTTCCTGAACAAGCCCATCCGAAGGGAAGAATTATCGACAGCCGTGAATTCCAGCCTGGAAGGGTTGAACCAATGATTGCTTTAAGTGAGAATCAGGCCGGCGCTCTGTCGGAGCTCATCAATATCGCATTCGGACTCACGGCTGCCAATTTGTCTGAAATTTCAGGCCACCGCATTCGCCTGGACCCGCCCACGATTTCCAGCCACCCCATCGACGGTCTGGCGGATCGACTTGCGGCCTTTAAAGAGGGAGAGCTGGTTTTCGTGCGTCAGGGTTTCAACGGGCCATTTTCAGGCGATGCCATTCTGTGTGTGAATTCGCAAGGCGCCGTGAGACTCAGCAGTATTTTAATTGAAGAACATCGTCAGTCGCAGCAGTTGGATTCTTCCGCTGCCGAAATTCTAACCGAGATCGGAAATATGCTGCTCAGCGCGTGTCTGGGCGTGTTCGGCAATCTTCTTCAGCTTCACGTTTCGATTTCCGTGCCCGAACTGCATCAGGGACAGCTCGGACAATTTCTGGAGTCACTCAAGATCGCGGATGGAGACTTACGACACGCTGTTGTCATCGACTCATCGTTCAAAATCAGTAATAGCGGAGTTGTGGGACGTATCGCAATCATACTTAGTGTGTCTTCGCTGGAGCGACTGATTCTGGCTGTCGATAAGTGGGAAGGAAACACCGTCTATGCGAAGTGATCGCAATTATCGGCATTAGGACGAGTCCCTTAAATCCGCCCACGCATTGTTCGCCGCACGTGCCGTTCCCGCGATATCCGCGCCCCTGAGAAGCCTGCCCGAAGGGCCGGATAAGGCCTGCTTCGTCCGTCGTTAGCCGCCCGTCCACCGCTGTGATGTCCGCAAAACTCAATTGAGCACAAGTGGACAGACGCGTAGCGCTGTTGAACGTATAACAAGAGAGACGCAGCGCAGACGGTAAGGGACAAGGAAGGAATCACATGATGTCCGCGCTTACTACGATTCGCTCGCCTTCGGCGGTCCCGGCGATTTGCTTATGAGATTGAGAACCATGCGAAATACATTTTGCGTCCTCCTCATCGTACTTGCTTTTTCGAGTTCACCACGCCAAGCGGTTGCTGGTCAATCGGGACCATCTGGTACCTCTCCGGCAAAGAAGTCGACCATCGAGGACTTTGGCGACCGCGTAAACGGATATGTACGGATTCGAAAAGACGCTGAAGATTTTCTTTCCGCCCTGTCTTCGTCCAAAGATCCGGCTGAAATCGCATCTCACAAAATCGAACTGGCAGAGCTGATCGTCTCCGAGCGAGCCAACGCACATCAGGGCGATATCTTCACCCCAAAGGCGGCCGCGAAATTCCGCGAAATCATTCACAAGACTTTAAAGGGACCGCGCACACAAGACGCGCGCAGAACCGTCGACGACAAGGATCCCGAAAAGATCGTCATTCTGCGGGTGAATATGGTCTATCCGGAAGACAACCCGCTTCAAACCGCACCGCCGACGCTACTCGCACGTCTGCCGGAGTTGCCCATGGACATGGGATATCGATTCATCGGTCGAACGTTTGTCCTGCTGGATAACAAAACCAGACTGATTATCGACTTTATCCCGGACGCCATTCCCTGAGGATTTCAAAAATGAAAACCATCCGGCGCTTCATCGGGCTGGCACTACTTCCGATATGCCTGTCGCTCTACGGACAGAAACTCACACTGCCCGTGCATCAAGGGGCCGTACGCTTCGCGGCGATTGGCGACATGGGAACAGGCGAACCTCCGCAATACCAGGTAGCCTCCAGGATGAATGACATTCGTGAAGAGTTCCCATTCGATTTTGTAATTATGCTGGGCGATAACATCTATGGTGGAAATTCTGCCGCAGACTTTCAGAATAAATTTGAACTGCCCTACAAGCTGCTATTGGATGCAGGGGTGAAGTTCTACGCTTCGCTTGGCAATCATGATGCTGCCACACAAAAAACTTACAAGCCGTTCAACATGGACGGACAGCAGTACTACACCTACAAGAAAAGCAACGTGCAGTTCTTCGCTCTGGACAGCAACTACATGAGCCCGCAGGAAGTCCTGTGGCTGACGAAGGAACTGCAAAAGTCCACCGCGGATTGGAAGGTCTGCTACTTCCACCATCCACTCTATTCATCTGCGAAGTTTCACGGATCATCCGTGGAACTACGGCAGGTGCTCGAACCGTTATTCATGAAGTACGGAGTTCAGGTTGTCTTTTCCGGGCACGATCACGTTTATGAGCGGATCAAACCGCAAAACGGAATCCATTACTTTATCGAGGGTGCCGCAGGCGAGTTGAGAAAGGGAGATTTGAAGACGACCGCCATTACGGCGGCAGGTTACGATCAGGACCAGTCTTTTCTGCTTGTCGAAATATCCGGAGATGAACTGGATTTCCAGGCGGTCTCCCGACTTGGGGTCACGATCGATCAAGGAAGTTTTTCACGAATTCCGGAACGCAGACCGTCAGACACCAGACGGGGCGGAAGGTGAAAAGTTTTACCTCCCGCCCCGCACTCTACTGTTGCGGATAGACAGGCGCCGGAGCGGCGCCTCCGCCGCGGGGGGCGGTTTGACCCAGCGTCCTGCCATCGGCCAGCGTTATCGATACGAAGAGTCCGCCGGGATCGCCGTTCTTCATCGGTCGGGCGCTGAACTTTACCTTGTCGCCGACTTTCACCGTGTTGGATTTCCATCCGGCTCGGACCAGGTAGGTGGGAGGCATCATTTCCAGGTTCCAGATTTCGGCGACGCCTTTGCTGTTCATCACCTCAATTTCGAGATAGGAATGCGGATTCGCCCACTTGAACTCCTTCACCACCCCTTCGAGCGACACAGTCTTGGATTGATCCACGCCGGCCGCACTGTGATGTGCATAGACGGACGTAACCAGACACAGCGCGATCACAACCGAACCACCCAGTCTTAGAATTTTCATTGCACTAACCTCCTAGTATTGATGCTTCAATTTTCACGTATATTGTCGGGGGAGTGAACGGTCGGCATGTGCTCGTTGAGTTCGGGTAAACACTCGACTTCAGCAATGTCCCGGTCATCGACACGATCCCAGTGCTTGGTGAGTTTCCAGTCTCCTTCCCAGCTTTTGGCGTCCGTCAAAGTAAATTCAATTTCGAGTCTCTTTCCCTGATTCTGCATTTTGATTCGTTCGACGATGTGTAATGCGTCGCTTGCCGGAATTCCAGCCCGGTCCTGTATCCAGTGATGATCGTCGCGGAAGCCGGTGGTGTCGATGACCAGCGTATCGCCTTCCCAGTGTCCGATGGATTCTCCGTTGAAGCTAGGTACTACAATATCCGGGTCAGTATGCTGACGTCCATCCATGTAGACAATTCGAAGGCTGTTCATCAATTCGCTAATCATAAAGATGGAAGTGGGCAGCTGAATCATCTGAATTGGCCACACGCGAGTCATCATGATTGGCATACCCGCCGGCCAGCACAGTCCTATGTCGTTCCGATAGAGCTTGCCCTCTTTAACAGCCGCAGCCGATGCATCGAAATGTTTCTGTGCAGCCGGAGTGAGCTTGAAACCCGCTGGAGGATCGAACCTTTCGGATTCCCCGCCGATGTGCAGCCAGGTGCCCGTGATATCGAACGGCGCCTTCGGACGTGGCTTTGCGATGTTGGCCGGCGCCAGCACGCCGAGTGTGCCCGGAGGCTGGAACTGCGCTGAAAGATCCGAGGCGGCGATTATGACATTCAGCGCAACAAGGACCGCCATTCCGACTCGACCCATCCGCAACTTGGTCATTGAAATCCTCCAATAAGTTTGAATCGCATCGTAGTCACCAAACAGGCCAGTGTCAACTTTTCGTGCGTTCGGTGCTCGGCGGTCAGCATGCCAACCCCGGATCTCACCATAATATTCTCGCGCGGTGTGATTTAGGAGGGGAAACATCCGGATTGGCCACCCTTCCTTGTATTCCTTGACAACCACGGCGAGGGAACGATAAACAGGCAACACTCACGCTGAGAGAAATTCCCGGAGGCTGCGATGAAACTCAGAACCGTCGGTGCCTGTCTGACTGTCGTCGTGTTCGTTGGCGCGTTTTACGCGCAAACTCGCACTCCCGCGCCACAGGCGCCGATTTTCGAAGTCGATCCCTACTGGCCGAAACCTTTGCCGAATCATTGGGTGCAAGGATCAACCATCGGCCTTTCCGTCGACGCACAGGATAATGTCTGGGTCATTCATCGGCCGGGTACCGTTGAAGACAATTTCAAGGGAGCGGATTCCACTCCGCCAGTCGGCGTGTGCTGTAAAGTGGCACCTCCTGTTTTGGAATTTGACCAGGCCGGAAACCTGATCAACTCCTGGGGAGGACCGGGCGCCGGATATGAATGGCCCGAGAGCAATCACGGCATCACGGTCGACCACAAAGGCAATGTCTGGATCGGCGGAAATGGAAACACCGATACGCAGATTCTCAAGTTCGACCAGAAGGGAAAGTTTCTCCTGCAGGTAGGCAAGCAGGGTACGCACAACGGCAGCAATGACATTCTGAATTTCTGGCGAGCCGCGAAGATTTATCCCGATCCGATCGCCAACGAACTGTATATCGCCGATGGTTACGGGAACCGCCGCGTCATTGTGATCGACGCCGATACCGGAAAGTACAAACGCCACTGGGGCGCTTACGGAGAAAAGCCGGACGATTCACCTGTCCCGGCATACAGTCCCTCGAATCCGCCATCGAAGCAGTTCAATACGGTGCATTGCGCCGATGTTTCGAAAGATGGGTTCGTTTATGTATGCGACCGCGTGAACGATCGCGTGCAGGTGTTTCGCAAGGACGGCACTTTCGTGAAGGAGGCGTTCTTTGATAAGAACACGCTGCGGTCGGGCTCGGTCTGGGACATGACGTTTTCCCGGGACCCCCAGCAGACGTATATCTACATGGCCAACGGCGTCGACGAGAAGATCAGTATCGTGCTCCGTAGCACGCTTGAAGTGCTGACATCATTCGGCGATGGAGGACGTCAGCCTGGACAATTCTTCGGCGTCCACAATCTGGATACCGATTCCAAAGGCAACCTGTATGCAACCGAGACCTATACCGGCGCGCGCGTGCAGCGTTTTATCTATAAGGGTATCGGGCCGGTCACGAAAATAAATCAGGGTGTTCCCTGGCCGAAAAAATAGAAATGACGAGGTGCATATGATGAAACTTCTTCTGGGATTGGCAGCCGTGCTGGTTTCCATTACGGTTCTGATTTTAGTTCCACTGATTTTTACCGAACAGAGTGAAGGTGCGAAGCTCACGTCATTCCTGGCGGCGGCACAGGTAAAGATCAATCCCACCGACCCGCAGCCGACCTGCAGGATGTGTCCCGGGACGTATATTCCGGCTTCCGAAATGGATGCCTACACAAAGAAGGCTATAGCGGAAAGCCTGGTGGATCAGCGGGTGAGAGCCGTCGACATCGGAAAGTCCAATGTTGGCATCGGTCTCGTGTACCGAGGCAAACTGGCCGCTCCCGCTGCCAACTCGGTAGCCGAACACGATCAGGTCAGCGAGGTGTACTACATTATTTCCGGTACCGCGACGCTGGTGCTTGGTCCGGACATCACCAACAGAGAGCGCCGCCCGGCGACTGAACGCACTGTCGTTGAGCGCAATGGACCGGGGAACAATGGCTCCGATATCAAAAATGGCGTGGCATATCAACTGAAGGCGGGAGATGTCGTTATCATTCCTGCAGGCACGGGCCATTGGTTTACGAAAATCGACGATCACATCAATTACATGATGGTTCGTATTGACCCGGACAAGGTCGCGCCGCTAATGAGCGAAGCGGAATCCAGGGATTACCTCTCAAAACCAGCCCCGAAATAGAAATAAGGGCCTGACGGTTTGGCCCTTTTTTTCAAGGAGAAGCGAGATGAAGGGAAGACTGTCACTTGGACTGATTCTGCTCGCAATGGCTACGGTCACCACACGAGCTCAGGCTCTTCCTCAAACCGCCTCGGCAAACGTGGAATGGCACCGCACTGGCGGTGATGGCGGCAATACTCGATATTCACCTCTCGATCAGATCAACGCCGCAAACGTCAAGAATCTCCAGATCGCCTGGGTCTGGCACAGCGACAACTTCGGATCCCAACCCGAGATTAAGAACGAAACCACACCAATCATGGTTGGCGGCGTTTTGTATTTCACGGCCGGCGATCGTCGCGCCGTCGTCGCGGCCGATCCCGGCACCGGCGAAACGATCTGGACGTGGCGACTCGACGAAGGAACGCGAACCGACGGCGTACGCAAGAACAGCCGTGGAGTTGCGTACTGGACCGATGGGCAGCAGTCGCGAATTTTTACGGTGACCCCGGGTTATCAACTGGTGGCGCTGGATTCGAAGAATGGCCATCCGGTCGTTTCGTTTGGCAGGGACGGCATTGTCGATCTCACGAAGGAGGTCGAGAAGGATGCCAATTTCAATCCGGCGATCGGCCATTTGATGAATACGTCGCCGCCGCTGGTGTTTGGCAATATCGTCGTCATTCCAACGTCGTTGGAAAACGGCCGTGTACCGAAGTCCAAAAAATTTCCCAAGGCCGACATCATGGCGTTCGATGCTCGAACGGGGAAGAAGGTTTGGACCTTCCACACGATTCCACGAGCGGGTGAATTCGGAGCGGATACCTGGGAAAACAATTCCAACGAATACTCCGGAAATGCAGGCGCATGGGCGCCGTTCACCGTGGATGAAGATCTTGGGTATTTGTATATGCCGGTCGAAGCCGCGACAGGAGATCAGTTCGGTGGGCAGCGTCCGGGCGCGAATCTGTTTTCGTCATCGCTGGTGGCGCTGGATATCAAGACCGGGAAGCGGATCTGGCATCAGCAGATCATCCATCACGATATCTGGGATTACGATCCGCCAACGTCTCCGATTCTCGCGGATATCACCGTCGATGGACGCAGGATCAAGGCGGTGGTTCAACTCACCAAGACGGCTTTCGCCTTTGTCTTCGATCGAACCAACGGGAATCCGGTCTGGCCTATCGAAGAACGGCCGGTTCCGCAAAGCGACGTGCCTGAAGAGCACACCTATCCGACGCAGCGGTTTCCCACAAAACCGCTCCCGTTCGACCGCCAGGGCATGAGCACGGCCGACCTGATCGACTTCACGCCGCAGATCAAGGGACTGGCTCAGCAGGCCGCCGAAGGGTATCGAATGGGGCCCTTGTTCACACCTCCTTCGCTTGTCGATGCGTCGAAGGGAATGAAAGGAACTCTCACGTTTCCGGGTTCCGGCGGAGCCAACTGGGAAGGCGGTGCGTTTGATCCCGAAACCGGATATCTGTACGTGGCATCGGCGACGCGAACCGATACCGCCGTCTACGGCGTGATGAAACCGCAGCCGGGCGAGACAGATCTGTCTATGATCGGCACTGGCAGCATCGCTCCAACAGTACAGGGATTGCCGATCGTGAAGCCGCCCTGGAACCGAATCACCGCCATCGACTTGAACAAAGGCGATCAAGTCTGGCAGGTTGTAAACGGCGATACGCCGCCATCTGTGAAGAATCACCCATTGCTGAAGGACGTGACGCTGCCGAAAACTGGCAGCACGGGCCGTGCGGGGCTGTTGATGGTCACGAAGACTCTTCTCTTCGTGGGCGAAGGATATACGGGCCAGCCGTTCTTCCGTGCGCTGGATAAAAAGACGGGCGCGACGCTCTGGGAAACGCAAACTCCAGTGGGTCCGCCCGTGGGTGTGCCAATGACGTATTCGTACCGGGGTAAGCAGTATGTTGTCGTTGCGGTTGAAGGCAGCGTCACGCCGCGTGCTTCCGCGGAGATCGTCGCGTACGCATTGCCGTGAGGGTGTGTCGCCGAAATAATTAGCAAATAGGCGGAATTGCCCTCCTCAGTGAGGAGGGCAGCGAGATCGCGAAGCGGATCTCGCGAGGGGTGGTTCCACCAGCAGCAATATTGAAGGGTGGCTGCTTTGGAACCACCCCGGCGCTTCGCGCCACCCCTCCTGACTCAGGAGGGGAATTTTCTCGTTCCGAAATTTCTTCGTCGGCTGAAAGGAAGATTCCTGTGAAAAGTCTTGTCGTCATCCTGGTTCTTTCCCTTGCTTGCGGAGCGCTGATGTTCTCCCAACAGCGTGTGCCCGAAATCCCATTTGATTCCGTGTCGAATTTCTTCAAGCTTCCGGCAGATCTCTACTTCGGCGAAGTCGGTGGTGTTGCCGTCAACTCCAAGGGACACGTCTTCGTATTCAGCCGCGGCAACGTGACCGGTCCGGCATACGGCGCGACAGCGGCACAGCTGCTTGAGTTCGGTCCCGACGGCAAGTACGTTCGCGAGATCGGACATAACCTGTACGCCTGGTCCTACGCGCACGCGGTGCGAGTCGACGGTAACGACAA
>Ga0070667_100000784_pt1 | contig 29862 bp, 30 predicted proteins | sample KBSS33metaG_FD_64659 | JGI IMG/M metagenome (GOLD analysis project Ga0070667, IMG submission 64659) | Switchgrass rhizosphere microbial communities from Kellogg Biological Station, Michigan, USA - KBS S3-3 metaG | ecosystem: Host-associated > Plants > Roots > Rhizosphere > Soil ...
GCCATATGCGGCACGGCAGATCTCCAATATTATGTCTCAACAACACAATCTTGGCAGATTCCCCAGGACTTTGCTGCCGTGCAATCCAAAACAGCAAAAAAATCCCGGACAGCTATGCGCGCAGGCGGGGATGACGATTGCTTATTCAAGCGCCCCCCGCACCGCCCGCGCCACCTGCCGCGCACTCCGCGCCAGCGCCTGCGGAGCCTCGCCCCCTGCAGCATTGACGTTCACCGTCACCCGCACGTCTCGCCCGCCGCCGGCGCCCGAAGGCAGCACCCGCCCGCTGCTCGTCGGCACGAACAGTTCCGGCCCGCGCTCCCCCACCACATAGCCGCGCCCCGGCGACACCGGCCCGCCGGTCGCCCGCCCCGGCAATCCCAGCGCCGACCCGATCAGCGAAGCGCCGATCCCCAGCAACCCGCTTCCTCCGCCGCTGGTCACGCTCCCAATACCGGCCTTCAGCGCATTGGATGCGATCTCATCCAGCACGCCGAGCGCCACCCGCGCCAAATCCTCGAAGCCGAACTTGCCCGTCTTGACCGCGCGCAGCAGCCCCGCCTCAATCGCCCGTCCCGCGCGGCTGGCCCCCGCCTCCAGCGGCCCCTCAAGCCCGCTGCGCATCGCCTCCACATCGCGCGCAAAGCTCTGCGTATCGGCCGCACACTGACGACGAGCCGTTCTATCTCTTCATCCATCCGGATACATCTCCCGCAACCGCGCGATCGTCGCGCCATCGGGCGCAGAATCGCCCGCCCCATCCCCCCGCGCCGCCGCAAAGATCGCGTCCAGTTCCCCCGGCGTCGCCGCCCAAAACTCGCTAGGCCGCCACCCAAGCAACAACCCCGCAATCCCGGCCAGGCGCGATGCGGCGTGTGTGAATGTCGCAGCCACGCGCCCTCCTCACTGAGATTCCTGCCTTCGCAGAAATGGCTGAAACTTAATTATCTTGAGCCACTCCGCGCTAGTTTCATCACCGCATAGGCCGCCCAAACGCTTTCGCGACCCTCGGGTCAAACCTCGCGGCATGATCGACCGTCGGCCACCAGAGCGCGCGCCGATCGTCGGTCAAATAAAGGATGACCTTCAATCCGCGCTTAACCGGCGGTCCCCCTGGTCCGCAAAAATACGCAAACCGCATGGGCATGGTCACGCCCAGCTTGGCCCGCCCGGTTATCACCCGTTCGATGCGTACCTTCGCCTGCCCCTCGGAAATTTCTGTCCGGGCCGATACCCTCGGCATCCGCACATCCTCAAGTACCTCGGCGTAGACGGTAGCTACACTTTCGGGCGGAACCTGCCCAAGCTGGCCACGCGGCAAAGCACAGGCCATGGCTCCTCCCGCTATGGAAAGAACAGCAATCGCCTACGACATTCGGCATAATTGTATCATGTGGCGATAATCCCAGCTTCGGCCAATCGCGACAAGCTTTCCGCCTGAGTTGAAACCAATCTGGTCCCGTTTCCTTATGGAGGTGTTCCCACTCAAGCGCCCATCAACACCTGCCGCAATACGCTTTTCAGCACAGGGCTCGCCTGTGCCAATCCCATGGCGACCACCGCCTCGCCCACCCGCTCGCGCGTCACCGCCTCGGGCCGCGCGTCGATACAGTGCCAGAACAGGGCCGCCATCTCCGACAGCCGCATCTCCCCCGCCGCCGCCCGCTCCACCAGCGCGAACAACGAGCCAAGCTCGGCCTCCGCCGCCACCAGCGCCGCGAAGCTCGGCCGCACCGTCAGCGCCTCGCCCCCGACCATCAGCACCGCCTCACCCCGCGCGGAATTTGCGCACGTCATAGTGCGACCACCGCCCCCGAACTCTCCAGGCTCAGCGTGTAACTGCGCTCCCCATTATAATCCTCGGCATAGTCCAGCCGCGTCACCAGGAACTTGCCCCGCATCCGCTCGCCGCTCTCGAAGCTCAGTTCAAAATCGTCGATCGTGCCCGACAGCGCATGGTTGCGGATGCGCACCTCCGCCGCCGACCCGGTGAACAGCCCCGCCGCCGATACGCTGACCGACCGCACTCCTGCGCCCGACAGCAATTCGCGCCACCCGCCGCTATCCTTGCTGGTGATGTTCACCGCCTCGCCGGCGACCGACAGTTGCGTCGTCCGCATCCCCGCCACGGTCGCATAGGCGATAGGCGTATTGCCGTCGCCAACCTTCAGCAGAAACGCACTTCCCTTCTCCACCGGCATCGGATTTTCTCCCTCACTCCGTCACCCCTGCGAAGGCAGGGGTCCCGCTTTTCTCCAATCAACCGCCCCGAGTTGACTCGACAGCCGCCGCTCTCCAACCTCCACCGACATGAGACCGGCTCCGATTTTCGCGTTATTGCTTTCGCTCACCGCCTGCTCGGCCCACGACACACCCGCACCTGCCTCCGTTCAGGCCGCGCAAGCGCCCTCAGAGGCCACCCCGCCGACGCCCGCGCCAAGCCCGTCGCTGCTCGCACAACAAGGCCGCGTCACCGACGCCGCGAACATCCTCGACGAAACCGCCCGCATGGCCCTCGCCGCCCGCCTCGCTACGTTTCAGGATCGCACGCAGCACCAGATGGTCATCGCCACCGTGCCCACCCTCAATGGGGAGGATATCGGAGTCTACACACGCGATCTCGCCAACCGCTGGGGCGTCGGGCGCAAAGGGATTGACGACGGCATCGTCATCCTCGTCGCGCCGAAAGATCAGCAAATCCGCATCGCTGTCGGCTACGGCCTGGAAAAGGCGCTGCCCGAAACATTGTGCCGTGAAATCATCCAGACGCACATGCTCCCCGCCTTCGCGAGCGGCGACTTCGCCGGCGGCCTGGACAAAGGGATGACAGCGCTGATCGCGGCGATGGACGGAGGGGAAAGCCCGCCCAACAAACCGCCGTCGTCCCGGACTTGATCCGGGACCCCGCTTCTTCTCAACCTCAGGAAGAACAGCGGGACCCCGCGTCAAAGCCCGGGGTGACGAAAGGACCAAAATCACTCCCCCTCCGTTCGTGTCCAGCGTAGTCGAGACACCGCGCACATGTGTCTCGACTACGCTCGACACAAACGGCTTCAACTATGCGCGCAACGTCGATCATCCCTACGCCGCCAAAACCCGCACCCGATAATCCATGAGACAGGACCACCCCCGGTCCCGCCCTTTCACCGTCCGCGACCGCATAAATGCGACTCCCGCAATCCGCCAGCCATCCACGATCCCGCTCATGCCCCGCACCGCCCCATCCGCCAGCAGCATCGCATCCGCCAGCCGTGCCGGCGTCTCCTGCACATCGAACAGGCTGAGCGACACGCGCACCTCGCGCCCGTCGGCGTCCTTCACGCCCCAATCGCCGCCCAGGCATTCGCCGACAATCGCGTGCGGCGGCGTCGCCTTTACCGGCGTCCCGTCATAAACGCCGTTCAGCAGCGCGCTAAGCGCCCCATCCCCCGTCAACGCCGCCAGCATCGCCGCGCGCACGGCCAGTTCCGCGCTCATCGCCCGCCTCCCGCGGCCATGCGCAGCGCGAGGTCAGCCATCCAGCTTCGCATCAGCCCACGCCCCTCCAGCACGACATCATCCCCCTGAACCGTGACCACCACGCCCGGAGCCTCCTCACCGACAGCCCGCGCAATCGCCTCCCGCCGCCGCACCGCTGCCGCAGCGCCAAGCATCCGCCCCCGCGCCTCCATCGCCCGCCAGCTCATCGCAACCGCATCCGCCGCCATGGCCGCCACAGCGCCGTCACTGCCGCTGGCGGCGCGTTCAGCCCGTCCCGGTCGGTGAACATATGCGCGGCCAGCCGCACGACGCCCTGCCGCAACCCTTCGGGCAGCCCGTCCCAATCCTCCGCCATGCCGGCGACGATCGGAATCTCGACCCGACCCGCACTGCCCGGAACGGTCACCCGCACCCAGCCGTCGCCTTGCGCATCGATGTCGATCGCGTAGCTCCCCACCGGCAGCGTGAAGACGGAGCCCTCCGCCGGCACCCCGCGCAACGCCCCGATGCTGCGCACCGGCGTCACCGGCAGCCGGATCCAGCTCTCGGAACAGGGCGCGACCGCCACCCCCGCCCGCGCAATCGTCACCTGGCCGGTAAATGCCTCCGCATGGCCCAGCGCCGCGCGCAGATACTGCTCCGTCAACGCATCCTCGCCGCCAGTATCGACGCGCAGATACGCCTTCACCTGCGCCAGCGCGCCATCCAGCACCCCCGCGCCAATCGCCTCCATGACCACCGTCATTGGCGCCCCCTCTCATGGATCGTAAAATCCTCTCCCATGGGGAGAGGCAGCGAGACTTGGCGGCTCTGCCGCCTAGTCGCAGCGGCGAGGGGTTCCACCCTCTCGATAAGGCGGAACCCCCACCCCATTCGTCCCGAGCGAAGTCGAGGGACCGCGCGCAACATGCCCCCAACCCCACAGGCCAATCCCAGCCCCGTTCGTCCTGAGTAGCCATTGAGCGAAGACGAAATGGCGTATCGAAGGACCGGGGCTTGGCGCAACGATGCTTCGATACGAGCCTTCGACAAGCTCAGTCTCTACTCAGCACGAACGGAGAAAGGCGCCCGCAGTTTACAACGCCGCGAACTTCATCAGCTTGCCCCGCCTCGTTTACGAGGCGGCGAACTTCATGACCTTAATAGCCTCCGAATTCGCTATGGCCCCGCCGATCCGCTTCACCGCATAGAAATGCACGAAGGGCTTGTTGCTGAACGGATCGCGCAGGATGCTCGTCTCGCTGCGCTCCGCGATCACATAGCCATGCGCGAAATTGCCGAAGGCGATGGACAGACTATCCGCCGCCACGTCCGGCATGTCCTCCGCCTCCACCACCGGATAGCCGAGCAGCGTCGCCGGCATGCCCGCCGCCATCGCCGGCTGCCACAGGAACGCGCCGTCGCTTGTCTTGAACTTGCGGATGCGCGCCAGCGTCGCAGAATTCATGACAAAGCTCGCCCCCTGCCGATACGGCGCGCGCAATGCCTGCACCAGGTCGATCAGCCGGTCCTGCGGATTGCTCGCCGCAAAACCGCCCGCCGCGCCGCTCGCCACATATTGCAACGACCCGAACGCACGCACCCCGTCCGCCTCATTGGTGGTGGTATAGGTCAGGAAGCCCTTGGGCTTGTTCGTCCCGTTACCGCTGACAAAGGCTGCCCCCTCGGCTCGCGCAAACTCCCGCGCAATCTCGTCCGCCAGCCAGGCTTCGACATCGAACTGCGCATCGTCCAGCATCGCCTGGCTTGCGGCCGGATTGGCGAACAGCTCCCCGCGCGGCGGCGCGATCTCGTTGAACACCGGCGTCGCCGTCTCGGCCCGCGCCCCGGTTTCGTTCGTCCATCCCGACACCGTGCCACCGCTCGTCACCAGCTTGCGATAGCCCGCCGTCCCCGTCCGCACGACATTGGCGATAGAACGGATAGGCGACACGGCCTTGAGCGCCGCGTCGATCATCCCATCAATCTCGCGCGGCACCGCATAACCGCCCGCCGCATCGGTAGCGCCGGAAAAGCTCTTCAGCTCCACCCCGGCCTCAAGCCCCCGCCGCAGATAGCGCTCGACGAACGCCGTGCGCTTGGGATCGGCGGCAGCATCGCCCACGCCCTTCACCCCATCCAGCACCGGCCGCTGCGCAACCACCACCTGGGTCTTGAGCGCCCCGATATCCGCCTCCAGCGCCGCAATCCGCTCCTCCTGCAAAACCGCGTCGAACGCGTCTTCCAGTCCGTCAGCCTTCACTTCGATCATAACCCCATCTCCCGCAGACAAAGAAAAAGGCGGCCCGGAGGGACCGCCTTGGAAAATCATTCAACCTCGCCACCATCGTCATCCCGGACCTGATCCGAGATCCCGCTTCTTCCCTTCCGTCATCCTAAACGTGTTTCAGGATCTATGAGCGCCGACCTCAAGCATTGTGGCCCCGCTCGGCAGCCACTATTCCGTCCTCATGACACGACTGACTCTTGCCGAAGATGGCGCAAAGCATCTCAAGGCAGCATTTACCAACGGCAATTTGTCGGCGCTCGAAACTACATTGTCTGCATTGGAAGCAGGCAAACCCGGCATCCGGCTTTCATCATTACCCGGCCTTCGGAGCATATTGGTGGCAGATGGCTTCATCGGCCGGCACGCTGCACAGCATTTGGGACAGACCGCACAACCTGTCCGGGTGATCCTGTTCGACAAGACGCCGGAGCAGAATTGGTCGCTCGCATGGCATCAGGATCGCACGATTGCCGTCCGCAATCGTATCGACATCGCAGGCTTCGGACCATGGACGATCAAGTCAGGGATCCAGCATGTGGCCCCGCCCCAGTCCCTGCTGGATCGGATGCTGACCATCCGTGTGCATATGGATTCCACCGACGCCAATAACGCGCCCCTGCTGATCGCGCGTGGTTCACACAAATATGGCCGTATCGCCGAAGGCGAGGTTCTACCTCTGGTTGAAAACTCCCTTGTTCATGCGTGCTTGGCCGACCGGGGCGATATCTGGCTTTACGCCACGCCAATATTGCATGCCTCCGAAGCAGCCAGAATGCCACGGCACCGACGCGTGCTGCAGATCGATTACAGCGCGGACAGTTTACCTGATGGTCTCGAGTGGATGGGCATCTAACTCTCCACCCCAACCACCCGCGCCAAAGGCTGCATCGGCTGCGTCACCAAACTCACCTCCACCAGGTCGAGCGCCGTCAGCTCCCGCGGCCGCTCCCCCTTCGCCTCGCGTACCCGGTATCCGAACGACAGCCCATCCAGCGCCCCATCCTTCACCAGCGCCGCGATCCGCCGCCCCGTCGCTGTCCGCGCCGACACCCGGCCGACCACGCGCAGCCCGCGCTCGTCCTCGGCCATATGCTCGATCAGGCCCACCGGCCGGTCCGGCGCATGCTGCCACAGCAACGGCGCACGCTTCCCCTCAAGCGCCCCGAACGCCCCCCGCCGCACCACGTCGCCGCCCCGGTCCACCCGGTCGAACACCGCCGCATAGCCGGCGAAGCGGATATCGCCCTGTTCTTGCGCACCGCCGCTCACCCCTTCACCAATCCCAACAGCCCCAGCTTCACCGCAATGCCGATCAGCACCAGCGCCAGGCACCCGCGCACCATCCAGCCGATCACTGCGCTGCGCACCGCCTTCTTCGCGTCGCGCCACGCGCGCAGCAATTCGCGCAACTCGCGCAGGTCCCGCTCGGCCTTCGGGTCGGAAAGGCCCAGCCGCTCCAGCGCCCGCCCCGCGCCCAGGTCGCTCGCCTCCTCCACCAGCGCGCGGATCATGATCAGGCCGCTGCCCTCTCCCTCCGCCTGCGCCACCAGCCGCGCCAGCATGTCCGTATCGTGCATCACATCCTCCAAAGCCTTTCCCCGCGCCCCTTTCCCCACCTTGCATCCGCCGCTACACCCGCCCGATGCCATCGCCCCGCACCCTCATCGCCGCCGCGCTGCTCATCGCCGGCATTGCGCTGTTCTGGCTTTGGTGGAGCGACTATCTGCTGATCGGGGATTGCACCGCGGCGCAGGGCAAGTGGGATGCCCCCACCCGCACCTGCCTGATCGACGCCAAGACCTATCGCGTCCCCGGCTGATCCGGCCCGGACGACGGCGCCAGCCCCAGCATCTCCCGCTTCTCCTCCGCGCTCAGGAAATCCGCCGCCGCGATCCGCTCCCACTGGGTCGTGCGCTCGTCGGACAGCGCCGCCACCCGGTCCAGATCGACGCCGATCCGCACCCCCGGCATCCACGGCGCAAGCCCCTGCGCGATCCCGCCCAATATCTTGTCCGCCAGCGGCAAAATCGTCTGCCGCCACAACGCCTTGTTCGCCTCGCGATAATTGGCATAGGCATTGTCGCCGGGCAGCCCCATCAGCATCGGCGGCACGCCGAAGGCCAGCGCGATCTCCCGCGCCGCCGCGCTCTTTAACCCAACGAAATCCATGTCCGCCGGCGACAGGCTCAGCGCCTGCCAGCTCAGCCCCCCTTCAAGCACCAGCGGCCGCCCGGCATTGCCCGCGCCCTGGAACGCCGCCTCCAGTTCTGCCTTCAATCGCTCATACTGCTCGGCGCTCAGCGTCCCTCCGTCCGCGCCAGGGTCGTAAACCAGCGCGCCGGACGGCCGCGCCGCATTGTCCAGCAGCGCCTTGTTCCACACGCTCGCCGCATTGTGGATCGCCACCGCGCCCGCAGCAGCCCCCACGCAGCCCAGCCCATAATGGTCGTCGAACGGATGCAGGCTCCTGATGTGCATCACCGCCGTCCGCCCGGCCGCATCCTCGCTCGCCAGCCGCATGTCCGTTCCGCCAACGCGATAGCGATAGGCCATCGGCCACCCTCGCGCGTCCGCCTCCACCGACACCCGCTCGGGCCGCAGCGCGAACAGCTCGGCCGGCGCGCCGTCCGCCCCCGCCAATATCTGCACATAGGCGTTGCCGTGCAGCAGCACATACATGGCCAGCGTCTCCACCAGCCCCTGCCCGCCCGACCGCGCCTGCACTAGCGCCAGCGCCCTTACCCGGTCCGCGTCCCCGCCGCCATTCGCGCTCAACGGAGCGCCGCCCGCGCCCTCCGACACCAGCCGAACCGCACGCTGCGCAACGGGATTGCCCAGGATCGCCGCACGCACCTGCGCCTCATAGCTGGCGGGCCATTCCCCCAGCGCCGCGCCGCCGCCCCAGCCGCGCGACAAAGCCGGCCGCACGGATGCCCGCGCAGCCTTGGTTCCGAACCATTTCATATCGCCATTTCTCCCGCGACTCGCACCGCTAAAAGCGCCATTTTCAGGGCGATTTCGCCCAATCGGGCTGGTAATCCGTCATTTGCCCAAAGGCTGATCAACAAATTCATCAGCCAAAATAATGGACTGCCGGATTGGACCCAAAACGACGCTAATTCCGTCTATGCGGCTGTCAGCGACATCATTACGCCCGAACAATAATCTGGTCGGGGGCGACAACAGATGACACAGGGGCTCATTACAGGGCGGGAGGATATCCCGCCTGAGCGGCAGCGTGATCTGCCGCAACGTCGTTGGCTTTGGGCAGGCAATCTCTTGGCGACGATCAGCGCGTGGTTCACTTCCGCAGAAGGTCCCGCATGCTGCCATCTCTGCGGCCACAGGGAACTTAGCCCGACGGACAGCGCGCCACGATGCGCCTGCGACCCCATACTCGACGAGTGGTGATCGATTACCCTCTCCCTTGGGAGAGGATATGAAGACTTGGGCCACCGGCCCTAGTCGCAGTTGGAGAGGGGCGCTCCGCTATGAACAAGGGAAAGCCCTTCACCCACCTTGCCCGACATCTCCGGACCAATCCTACCGACGCGGAAAAGCGCCTCTGGCATCATCTGCGCGCCCATCGCCTAGATGGACATAAGTTTAAGCGTCAGGCCCCCGTTGGCAACGCCATCGCTGACTTTCTCTGCGATACTTCCAGGCTCGTCATCGAATTGGACGGTGGCCAGCATGCGCAATCGGAAAAAGACGCTGCCCGCACCGCAATATTGGAAGCAAACGGTTAGACTGTCCTGCGCTTCTGGAATCATGACGTGCTGCAAAATACAGAAGGCGTTCTTGAGGAAATCCGCAGAACTTTGCGTATTGCCATAGGCCGCCAACCCCTCTCCAATTCCGACTAGGCCTGTGGCCAAGTCTCCATATCCTCTCCCCAAGGGAGAGGATAGCGGAAGCTAGGCTGCCCGCCGCCTAGCGAAATTCGAGAGGGGCTCCGCGCTCGGAAACACGCGCAACTCCCGCACCCATCACACCCCCCAAACCCGCGGCGTCGCAGCCCTCTTCCCCAGCATCAGTTCCGTCAATACCCACACCAGCGCGTCCGCCCGGTCCGGCGAACGCCCCGGCCCCTCGTAGCCGCCGCCGATCACCATCCCGCACATCTCGTCCTCCAGCGCGGGGAACGCGCCGCGATGCCACACCCGGCCTGATTCGTAGAGCGCGGACACCGGTTCGGCGCGCGCGCTCTTGCTCCGCGTGGCGTGTACCAGCTTCACCGGCAACCCGACATCCACCGCGCGCAGCACGCTTTCGACCATCGCGCCGCCATTATTGGCCTCCGCCACCACTCGGTCCGCACCATGCGCCGCCGCCGCGCCCGCCACAGCCCGCGCCCAGCCTTCCGGCCCCAGGCCCGATACGCTGGCATCGGCGATCACATAGCCCCGGCCATCCGGCGCCACCCCCGCCACCACGATGCCGCACGCGTCTCCATCGGTCCCGGCGGGCGGATCGACGCCGACCACGACCCGCGCCAGCGCCGGTTGCCCGCCATTTCGCCCGTCATCGGCCACCGGCACATGCAACACCCGGCATCGCTCGATCAGGGCGCGCGTCCACAATGCGCCCTCCACATCCATCAGCAATTCGCCGTCCAGCTCCTGCCGCCCCAGCCGCGTCCCCGCATAGCTCCCGTGCATCGCATCGATGAAGGCGGGGGGCAGGTTGGCGCGATTGTCATCCGTCCGTCCCCGCGTCACCGTCACGCCGCCGCCGGTCGCCGAACCCGCCTGCGCCATCAACCGCCGTACCAGGGGGACCGGGCGCGGCGTTGTCGTCGCCAATATGCGCGGCGCGGACCCCAGGCGCAGCGGCATTTCCATATTATCCCAGGCCGCCTCGCCCATCGGCCATTTGGCGATTTCGTCTGCCCATGCATGGCTGAACGCCGGGCCGCGCATTCCCTCCGGCCCCGCGCCGAAAATCTCCGCCTGCGCGCCGGATTTCCACACCAGCCGCCGCAGCGCCGGCTGCCACAGCGGCCTGTCCCACCAGGGCGACACCGCCAGCACACCGCTTTCGCCCTCCACCATCACGCTGCGCGCCTCATGCAGGTTAGCGCCGACAAGGGCGATCCGCGCCGACCCGTCCGTCTCCGCGATCCCGCGCACCCATTCCGCACCGGCCCGGGTCTTGCCGAACCCGCGCCCCGCCATCATCAGCCAGACGCGCCCGCACCCGACGGGTTCGCGCTGGTCCGGGCGACCGTGCAGCGCCCAGTCATAGGCTGCAAAGCGCAGCGCCTCGGGCGTTACGCCCGCAAAGGCTTCCAGCAAGGCGTCGTCCGGCAGATATGCCCAGCTTTCAAATGGCGACAGGCTCATTCTGATAGTGTCCGGTTTCGAATGGTTATGCGTTCTTCCATTCCGTCATCCTGACGAAAGTCAGGATCCATTCGGCGCTACCGTTGAGAGGATGCGCCCACAAAACTGAATGTCGATAAGGCCTAAAGCTGGTTTTGCTCAGGCTTTGATGCAACCCGGTCCGTCGCGCCGTCCGATGAACCATTCGACACCCCTGCGGTAATCCCCAGCCTTTTGCGCACCTGAGCAATCCGCTGCAGCAGCCCGGCGGTCAGCGCCGTTCCCTGAACGGCGTCGGCGTCGCATTTCTCTCTGTGGCGCTCCACGCTTGCCTGATGCGCCTTGTATAGGCCCATCATCACTTCCAGCGGATAGGCATGCCGTATCTTGGTGCTTTTGATTTCTGCGTCCCGCGCGCCCTCGCGCACCGTCTCCGTCACTTCCGTGCCGAACCGGCACTGGCGCATCAGGGCCATTTCCAATTCTGCAAAACCGGTTTCCAGCGCGTCGGCCCATTCTTTCCTGAAACCGGCATCGCGCTTTCTGAACTGGTAGACGGCGCTGGTGGTAATATCCAAGGCGCGCGCCGCTTCCGTGACGTTCGCCGTCGCCTGCAGCACTTCAAGGAACTTTTTGCGACGCGTTTTCGTCCACCCTTTCTCGCGCGATTTGCGAACCTGCGCCACCGTGCCCCGCGCGGTCGTCTGGAGACTGAGCTGTCGCTCCTTTTTCCTGTCCGCCATGCATCCTCCCCGCACCGGGCGCGGACACAAAAAAGGGCTGGCCCGAAAGCCAACCCTTTGCCACCACCGCCCCGGCGACTCACAATTCCCAATATCGACTTATGTGCCAGAACAGCGTGTCGATGTCAAGAGTAATTTTCCATATAGGTTCGTTTATCGTACCGCCACGAAGAATAGCCGCGGAAAGGGCAGCAGCACCGTCCCATCCTCCAGCGCCGGATAGGCTGCGGCGATCTCCTCGGTATAGCGCGCCAGGAACCCGGCCTGCTCCTCTGCATCCAATGGGCCGAGCCATGGCCGCAACCCCGTACCCTTGAACCATTCGACCACTGCCGCGGCGCCGCCGGCCAGCGGATGATGATAGACCGTCCGCCACACATCGACCCGCGCGTACAGGGGCTTGAGCGTGCGATAATAGCAGGTCGCGTCATGACGCTCCGACCGCGCGGTCGCCGCCTGTGTCAGCTTGGCGGCCCACGGCCCGCTTGCGCCGACCTTCTCCATCGCCAGATGCGCCGGCTCGCCCAGATTGTCCGGCATCTGCACCGCCAGCGCCCCGCCCGGCGTCAGCTTCTCCACCAGCGCCGGCAACAGCGCCGGATGATCGGGCACCCACTGCAGCGCCGCATTGGCCAGGATCACGTCATAAGGGCCGGGGTCAACCCATCCCGCAATATCCGCCACATCGAACCGCGCCTGCGGCAACCGCGCCCGCGCCGCCGCGATCATCTCCGCTGAACTGTCGATCCCGCTGATCTCCGCTTGCGGAAACCGCGCCTGCAAAATCTCCGTCGAATTCCCCGGCCCACACCCGATATCCACCGCCCGCGCGACCTGGCCCTGCGGGATCTGCGCGATCAGATCATGGATAGGCCGATTCCGCTCCGCCTCGAACTTGCTGTACTGCGTGGGGGACCAGGTCATGGGCGCTCCTGCCTTTTAGGTGAGGAACACCCTTACTCCGTTCGGCCTGAGCTTGTCGAAGGCCTGCACTTCTGTTCTTGTCGCAAAATGCCCTTCTGGACCTACATGCTCCATTGCAACGGCGGTTCGCTCTATGTCGGACATACCGACAATCTGGAACACAGGATCGGCCAACATGAGCAAGGTGAAATTCCAGGCTTCACCCGCGATCACCTGCCCGTAAAACTTGTATGGTCGGAAACCTTCTCGCAACGCATCGAAGCGCTCGAAATGGAACGCCGGATCAAAGGGTGGAGCAGAGCGAAGAAACTGGCTCTCATTCGCGGCGATTGGGAAGAGATCAGTCGCCTGTCACGCAAAAAGACGTAAGGGCAGTGCTTCGACAAGCTCAGCACGAACGGTGATAGGGCAGCTCTATCCTCCGTTCGGCCTGAGCCTGTCGAAGGCCTGCCCTTCTTGAAGGCGCCCCGCCCGCTAACACCCAACCTTCCCCGTACTCCCGCGCTTCACCAACACATAATCCAGCGACATCTGATATCGCTCGGCCGTCACGTCGCCGCGATACTGCGGGTCCGCCAATATATCGACCGCTGCCGCCGCCATTTCCGCCTTGGGCTGGCGGATCGTGGTCAGTTGCGGCCATGCGGCGCGGGATGTCGGCGCGTCGTCGAACCCGGCGACGGACAGCATGTCGGGCACCCCGATCCCCAGCTTCATCGCGGTGATCAGCACGCCCAGCGCCATGTCGTCATTGCTGGCGAAGATCGCCGTCGGCCGCTCCTCCCGGCGCAACATGACCTCTCCCAGCTCAAGACCAGAGCGGAAGGAGAAATCGCCCTCCAACACATGATCGGCCGCGACGGACAGCCCTGCGCCGGCCATCGCCGCCAGGAAACCGTCATAGCGCTTGGCCGATGCGCTGTGCGTCGGGTCGCCCTTCACGAAACCGATGCTGCGATGGCCGAGCGCGATCAGATGCTCCGTCATCTCCTTTGCGGCGGCATGATCGTCCATCTGCACGACGCCCGACCGGCCAAAATCCATGCGCGGCGCGATCCGCACCATCGGCAGCCCTGCCGCCTCGAAGATATCGAGCAGTTCGGCCTCGTCGCAGATCGGCGGCGTAACGATTGCGCCGTCCAGCCGCAGCGCGGCGATGCTGTCGGCGACCTGCGCCTGCCACCCGCCCGATGTTATGACGACCGGCTCGACGACCAGATGATAGCTGCGCGCGCGGCACCGCATCAGCGCACCCAGCTGCACGTCGGATGCATAGCCCGACACCGGATCGTCGATGAACAGGCCCAACAGATAGGACCGTGAACTCGACAGGCTCCGCGCAAAGGCGTTGGGGCGATAATCCAACTCCGCCACCACGCGCTGCACGACCTCGCGCACTTCCGGGCGTACATGCTGCTCGCCATTGATGACGCGCGACACCGTCTTGGGCGACACCCCGGCCCGCTCCGCCACATCCTTGATCGTCACCGTCTTCATGCCCGCGCCCCCCGGACATCCGCACACATGGCCGCGAACATCGCGATCCCGGCATAGCATAGAGCAGGCAGCAGCAGCGCTGGCAACAGGCCGAATGCATCGGCGGCCACGCCGGTCAGCATCGGCACCACCGCGCCGCCGACGACGGCCATGCACAGCCACATCGACGCCAGCGGCGCGCGGGCGGCATCCTGCGGCAGGGCCAGCGCATAGATGGTCGGATACATGATCGCGTTGCACAGCCCCACGGCGATCAGCGCCACTGCGCCCAGCGCGCCCGGCGTCACCACCGCCACCGACACCAGCACCACCGCGCCCAGCGCGACCCAGAACAGCAGCCGCGCTTCCGCCACCCGCGCCATCGCCCAGGCGCCCGCGAACCGCCCGACCATCGCCCCCGCCCAATAGAGGCTTACCAATCGTCCGGCGGTCACCGGCTCCACCGCCATCCGATCAGGCAGCATCAGCACATTGGCGAGCAGCGTGCCGATCGTCACCTCCGCGCCCACATAGGCGAAGATAGCCGCGATGCCCCATACCAGCCTCCGGTCGCCCAGCACCGCCAGCAACTGCGCCGGGCGCGCCGCCGGCGCTGTCCCGCGCGTTTCGGACAACAGGCCGCGATGGGTGAAATAGGCCGTCGAAAGCGCCGCCAGCACAGCGCCGCCCGCCACGAACGGCAGGCCCGCCGTCACCGCGCCGCCGCTCAGCGGATCGAGATTGGCGAGCAGAAACGGCGCGGAGATCAACGGCCCCAGCACCGTCCCCAGCGAGTTGAACCCCTGCAGCAATGTCAGCCGCGCGGCCGCCCTGCGCGATGGGCCGATCACCGTCACCACCGTGTTCGATGCGATCTGCAGCACCGTCTGCCCGGCGGACAGCAGCAGCAGCGCGCCCAGCACCAACAGGAAATCGCGCATCCCCTGCGCCGTCGCCAGCGCCAGGCATCCTGCCGTCATGATCGCCAGGCCAACCGCAATCGACCGCATATACCCGCCCCGCACCACGGCGAAGGCAGCGGGCAGCGCGAACAGCAGATAGCTGGAATGGAAGGCGAGCTGGATCAGCAGGGCGCTACGATAATCGAGCGCTAGCATCAGCTTGAGTTGCGGCACCAGCAGGCTGACGGCGGACGACAGGAACCCCCCGATGAAGAATACGCCGATGGAAATGCGGAACAGCCGCCCCGCCACCGCTTCGTCCGCGCCGCGCGAAGGAGGGGGCAACGCATATTGCGACTCGGGGCCGACGCCAACGCCTGGCGCAGCATTCTCTGTCTTGTCCTTGCGCGATCGACCCAAATCGGACCCTTCTATTGGCGGCCTGTGGACAATGGCCCAACGGCCCGGCTTGCCCCTATCCGCTACCCCGGAACGGCCATTCGCGAAACCACCTTTTCCGCCGAATGCAGCGTATAATGCCGTAGGGGAAGGCGAAACGGCGAGCATGTGCGGAGCCCATAACAAGTGTTGCAAAAGAGAAACAACCTTGAAACGGATTTCCGACATCGATGTCAAATGCCCGTTGACATCGATGTCGGATTCTGGTGTTTCCGCTGTCCCAGACCAACAAGCCTTCTCGGGAGGATGATTATGACGAGGCACGCACTCGTCGCGAGCACAGCGCTCGCGACTTGCCTATTTTCCGTATCTGCCGCGCATGCGCAGGACGCCACGACCGCTACGCCGCAGGCCGCTGAAGCCGCGCCTCAGGACAGCGGCGATATCATCGTCACCGCCACCCGCCGCGAAACCACGCTGCAGTCGACCCCGATCGCGATCTCCGCGTTCAGCCAAGACACGCTGAACAAGAATGGCGTGAAGGACGTGACCGACCTAGCGCGCTTCGTCCCCTCGCTGCAGTTCAACCAGCAGGGCGACCAGTCGGCCGTCCTCCTGACCCTGCGCGGCATCGGCAATGACAGCGCCTACACCGAAGTCGCCGACCCCGAAGTCGCCATCTATGTCGACGGCATCTACTCGCCCCGCTCGCAGGGCGCGTCGGTCCTGATGTACGACATGGAGCGCGTCGAGGTCCTGCGCGGACCGCAAGGCACGCTGTTCGGCCGCAACGCCACCGTTGGCGCACTCAGCCTCATCTCCGCCAAGCCCAAGCTCGGCGAGTTCAGCGGTAATGTCGAAGCTGTCGCCGGCAATTACGACCGTCTGGGCGTACGCGGCGCGATCAACATTCCCGTCACCGACACCTTGGCGTTCCGCGTTGCTTTCGTGACCGACCGTCATGACGGCTATGCCGACTATCAGCCCGCGCCAAACATCACGGGCATCAACAAGTCCGCCTTCGTCACCACCGGCAAGAAATATTACGCCGCCGACCAGCAGTCCGGCCGCGTCAGCATGCTGTGGAAGCCGAGCGACCGATTCAGCTGGAACCTATCGGCAGAGGGCTTCCTCGACAATGGCGCACCGGTCATCGGCCTGCTCCAGACGCCCCGCGCAGGCACGAAGCGCTGGTCGACGCTCAGCGACACCGCGCCGGACACGGACCGTTACTCGGTCGCCGTCCGCAGCACGATGAACTACGACATCACCGACGGCGTACAGCTAAGCTACATCGCCGGCTGGTCGCGCATCGGCGGCAGCACGCAGACGGACGCCGACGCGGGCGCTCTGCCCCCTACGGGTCAGGTCGACGCGGACGGCAACGACCTGCCGCTGGGCGCATTCGGCGAGAACCGCACCCTGTCCTCGCGCTACGACTTCCAGAGCCACGAACTGCAGTTGAAGTCGACCGGCGACAACGCCGTCGACTGGATCTTGGGCGCTTATTACAGCCACGAGAAGAACAAAATCCGCTTCGATATCGACCAGCGTAACGGCTATCGCGACGGCACCTTCTCCTGGGCGGGCAGCTTCATTCAGGCGAACCGCCAGATCGACTCCCGCGCCGCCTTCGGCCAGGCCGTATGGCACGCAACTGATTGGCTGCGCGTCACCGGCGGCCTGCGCTACACGAGCGACAAGAAGCAGGATATCGGTGGCCGCAACGTGACCTTCTCGGGTGACGGCTGCTCGGCGGCGGACTCTGCACCTGGCGGCCTCTGTCAGGGCGGCATCTTCGGCGCCTTCCCGGGTGCAACGGCGGCAGAACTGGTCGACCTGCTCCCAGGCTTCTCGATCTCGAACAACGACGTGAAGGGTAAATGGAACAAGCTCACCTGGCTGGGCCGCGTCGACGCCGATCTGGCGCCGGGCATCCTCGGCTATGCGAGCGTCTCCACCGGCTTCAAGTCGGGCAACATCCAGGACAATTCGCAGCTGACGAATCCGGAAACGATCACCAACTATGAGGCTGGTCTGAAGACCCGCTTCTTCGACCGCCGTGTCACCCTGAACGTCGCCGCCTATTACAGCGACTTCAAGGGCTATCAGGTCAACCAGGCCGTCACCTTCCGCGACGCCGCTGGCAACGTGATCCGCAGCCAGATCGTCACCCAGAACGCCAAGGGCGCGACGGCATACGGCCTAGAAGCGGAAATGGTTGCCAACCTGACCGACAATGACCGCCTGAATTTCTCCGGCACCCTGCAGAAGACCAAGCTGCTGGAGCTGGAGGCTGTCGACGGCCGTCTCTATGACGGCGGCAAGCTGTCCTCGATCGCGCAGCTTAAGGGTAATGAACTCGCCCACGCCCCACGCTTCTCGGCAACAGCAAGCTACGAACATGACTTCGTGATGGCCAGCGGCGCGCGGATCACCCCGCGCATCACCACTCATTATGAAACCAAGAGCTGGCTGAGCTACTTCAACGGCGACGCCAACCCGTTCGTGACTGCCAACAACCCGGCCGACAACATGCCGAACCGGGGCACCAACGGTACGGATTGGGATCGTCAGAAGGCCTATTTCCGGTCGGACGCATCGATCACCTACACATCGCCTGACGAGAAATATTCGGTCGAGGCATTCGTCCAGAATATCGAGAACGGCCGCATCCGGACGGGCGCCGGCGCTTTCGGCGCACCGCGTTACGACCCGGTGTTCCTCTCGAACCTTCAGGCTCCGCGCACCTGGGGCGTCCGCGCCCGCGCGAGCTTCTGAGGACATAACATAACCCAACACCCGTTCGTCCTGAGTAGCCACTGAGCTTGTCGAAGTGGCGTATCGAAGGATCGGAACTGAGCATTTTGCTCAGTATCTACTCAGGACGAACGGTATGGGATGTGATCCAGGATCAGGCCCCCAAAGGCATGAGCAAAGGAGTTTCCCCGTGACGACCGACACCTTCTCCCCCCGTCGGGTCGTCATCCTGGGCGGCGGCACGGCCGGATGGCTGGCCGCCGCCTATCTCTCCCGCACGCTGCGGATGCAGAACATCCTGCTGGTCGAATCCAGCGAGATCGGCATAATCGGCGTCGGCGAGGGGACCTTTCCCACCATCCGCTCCACGCTTGCCAATCTTGGCATCAGCGAGCGTGAATTCCTCGTCCGCGCCAACGCTACCTTTAAGCAGGGCGTGCTGTTCAACGGCTGGGCGGACGGCGCAGATTCCTATTTCCACCCCTTCAACCTGCCGATCGGCGGCGAGGATGAGGCGCTGCTACCGCACTGGATTGCGGACGCCAGCCCATCGCGCCCCTCCTGGGCGGACTCGGTCACTGTGCAGGAGCGCGTGATCCGCGCCGGACTTGCGCCAAAGCTGCTGCAGGACCCCGATTTCTCCGGCCCGATGAATTACGCCTATCATTTCGACGCAGCCCGCTTTGCCGACTATCTGCGCGAAATATCCGTTGCCGCGGGTGTGGAGCGGATCGAGGGCACGGTCGCTCAGGTCGAAAAGCAGGCGGATGGCGATATCGCATCCCTCATCCTGTCGGACGGCCGCAAGGTCGCTGGCGATTTCTTCATCGACTGCTCGGGCTTCCGCGCGTTGCTGATCGGCGAGACGCTGGGCGCATCTTTCACCGGTTGCGGCGATACGCTGTTCAACGATCGCGCTCTGGCGATGCAGGTCCCCTATCCCGCCGCCGACACGCCCGTCCGCCCCTATACGCTCGCCACCGCCCACGACGCGGGCTGGACCTGGGACATCGGCCTCACTGAACGGCGCGGCACCGGCTATGTCTATTCCAGCCGCCACTGTTCGGATGACGAGGCGGAGGCGACGCTGCGCCGCTATGTCGGCAAGGATGGCGACGGCCTCACACCGCGCCAGCTGCGCTTCGCCACCGGCTATCGCGATCGGCAATGGATCGGCAACTGCGCCGCGATCGGCCTCTCGGCCGGTTTCTTCGAGCCGCTGGAATCGACCGGCATCATGCTCATCGAAAGCGCGCTGCGGATGCTGGGCGACTTCCTCGTCCCCGGAGACCGGGACGCGCGCGACGCCGCCGCCCGCGCTTTCAACAGCCATATGGCGGGCCGCTTTGAGAAGATCGTGAACTTCCTGAAGCTCCATTATTGCATCACCCGCCGCACCGACACCGCCTATTGGCGCGACAATGCCGATCCGGCCTCGATCCCGGACTCGCTGCGCGACATGCTAACCCAGTGGCGGACCCGGCCGCCCTCCCGCTTCGACTTCACCGTCGATCTGGAGACGTTCCTGCCGCCCAGCTATCACTACATCCTCTACGGCATGGGCTTCCAGACCCGCCTCGCCGCCGACGCGGCCCGCTATCCCGGCGCGCGCGACGCCCGTGAGGCCTTCGCCCGCGTCAAGGCCGCATCCAGCGGCGCACTTGCCAACCTCCCCGACCATCGCGCGCTGCTGGATCATTTCCACGCCCGCCCGGCCGCCAACACCATCTCGCACAAGGTATCCCGATGACATCTCCGACGAAGAAACTGTTCCTCGCCAGCCTGATGATCGGCGCCTGCCTCACCGCGCCAGCGTTCGCACAAGAGGCGGCATCGCGAGCCGCAGCGCGCACCCCCGCCGCGTCCGACCGCGCTTTGTCCGCCGCCGCCCGCGCCGACGACCTCGTCGCCTCGATGACGCTGCAGGAGAAGCTCGCGATCGTCCACGGCTACTTCCCGCCGATGGCCAAGCCCAATCCGCCCATCGCCATGATCCCATCGGCCGGCCACATCCCCGGCGTCCCCCGCCTCGGCATCCCCACCCTGCGGGAAAGCGACGCGAGCCTCGGCGTCGCCAATCAGGTCGAGCAGCGCAAGGGCGACACCGCCACTGCGCTCCCGGCCAGCATCGCCACTGCCGCGACCTTCAACCCGCGCCTCGCTTATGCAGGCGGCGCGATGATCGGGGCAGAGGCGCGCGCCAAGACCTTCAACGTCCTCCTCGCGGGCGGCGTCAACCTGACCCGCGATCCGTGGAACGGCCGCAATTTCGAATATCTGGGCGAGGACCCGTTGCTCGCCGGCGTCATGGCGGGCGAGCATATCCGAGGCGTCCAAAGCAACCACATCGTCTCGACGATCAAGCATTTCGCCCTGAACTCTCAGGAAACCGGTCGTCACGTCCTCGACGCGCGCATCGACAAGGTCGCGCTGCGCGAAAGCGACCTGCTCGCGTTCGAGATCGCAAACGAAATCGGCGATCCCGCCTCCGTTATGTGCGCCTACAACAAGGTCAATGGCGACTATGCGTGCGAGAACGACTGGCTGCTGAACACCGTCCTAAAGAAGGATTGGAACTATAGGGGCTGGGTGATGTCCGATTGGGGCGCCGTCCACTCGACGGAGAAGGCCGCGATCACCGGCCTCGATCAGCAGTCGGGTCAGGAACTCGACCTTGCCATCTATTTCGGCCAGCCGTTCGAGGAGGCCGTAAAGGCCGGCCGCATCCCGATGGCGCACCTCGACGACATGGTCCGCCGCATCCTGTACGGCGTTATCAACACGGGCCTGATGGACAATCCCGTGCCGGACAGCGCGCAGGTCATCGACTATGCCGCCCATGCCGATGTCGCCCAGCGCGCGGCCGAGGAAGGCATCGTGCTCCTGAAGAACAAGGGCGACCTGCTGCCCTTCGCCAAGACCGCCAAGAAGATCGTTCTGATCGGCGCGCATGCCGATGTCGGCGTGCTGTCGGGCGGCGGATCGTCACAGGTCCGCTCCGTCGGCGGCGCTCCGGTCGAAATTCCGCTGACGCGGGGCGAGGCTGCGTCCTTCGCCCGCATCACTTGGCACGCCTCTTCGCCGCTCAAGGCGATCCAGGCACTCGCCCCACAGGCGCAGGTCACCTATATCGACGGCTCCGATCCCAAGGCTGCAGCCGCTGCCGCAAAGGACGCCGACATTGCGATCGTCTTCGCCTGGGCCTGGTTCACCGAGGCGCAGGACCCGGAGAGCATGGCCCTTCCCGACAAGCAGGACGCGCTGATCGACGCGGTCGCCCGCGCCAACGGCAAGACGCTGGTCGTTATGGAAACCGGCGGTCCGGTCCTCATGCCCTGGGTGGACAAGGTCCCGGCGATCCTGCAAGCATGGTATCCAGGCCAGCGCGGGGGCGAGGCCATCGCCCGCATCATATTCGGTGAAGTCGATCCTTCGGGGCGGCTTCCCATCACCTTCCCGACGAGCGCCGCACAGGCGCCCCGTCCGGAGCCGGTGGGTCTCGGCGAACTGCACGCCGCCGAGGCCCGCCGGGATGCCGGCGACAAGACCAATTACGGACAGAGCGGCGGCGTAAGGCCCTTCTCCGTCGACTATCCCGAAGGGGCCGAGGTCGGCTATCGCTGGTATGCGGCGAAGAAGCGCAAGCCGCTCTATCCCTTCGGCTACGGTCTCACCTACACCAGCTTCCGCTACGCCAATCTGGCGATCACCGGCGGCGCGTCACTCAAGGTCAGCTTCGACGTGACCAACAGCGGCCAGCGCGCGGGCGCGGACGTGCCGCAGGTCTATGTGCAGGGCAAAAGCGCGGCGGGCGCGCTCAGCTATCGCCTCGCCGGCTTCGACAAGGTCTGGCTGGCGCCGGGTGAGACCGCGCATGTCTCCGTCACCGTCGATCCGCGCGTCATCGCCCGTTTCGACGAAACGGCTCCGGGCTGGAAGGTCGACGCGGGCACATATCCTGTTGCCGTGGGCCGATTTGCAGGCGACAGCGTGCTCAGCGGCACGGCCACGCTCGACGCACTGTCGGCCAGGCCGTGATCTGACCTTTTAGGAGCGGAGCACAGACATGGCGATGACCCCCGGCGCAGGCCCCACCGGCGCAACCACCACCCAGGGCGCACAGGCGGCAGGCGGCCTGACCGGCTTCGTCTTCGCCCTGTTTTTCGTCTTCGGCGGCATCACCAGCCTGAACGACGTCCTGATCCCCAAGCTCAAGGACCTCTTCACGCTGACCAATGGGCAGGTGCTGCTGGTTCAGTCGGCCTTCTTCGCCGCCTATTTCCTGATCTCCATCCCCGCCTCCGCGATCGTCCACCGCTTCGGCTATATGCGCGCCGCCGTGGTCGGGCTGGTGACGATGACCCTGGGCTGCCTGCTGTTCATCCCGGCGGCCTCGTCCAGCCTGTTCGTCGCATTCCTTGCGGCACTGTTCGTGCTGGCCAGCGGCATCACCATTGTTCAGGTCGTCGCCAATCCGCTCATCTCTATGCTGGGCAAGCCCGAAACCGCGTCCAGCCGCCTCACCTTCGCGCAGGCGTTCAACTCGCTCGGCACCACGCTTTTCCCCTATGTCGGCTCTATTGTGATCCTCGGCGCGCTTGCGACCGTTGATCCCAAGACCCTCACCGGCGCAGCCCTTGACGCCTTCCGCGCGCAAGAATCCCGCGTCGTCGTCCACACCTATATCGGCATCGCGATCGCCCTTCTGGTCGTCGCCGCCGCCGTCTTCTCCCAGCGCAACAAGCTGAAGGAAGCCCCGACCGAAAAGATGAACGTCGCCACCGCCTTCGCCCTGCTGAAGCGTCCCCGCTTCGGCTTCGGCACGCTCGGCATCTTCCTCTATGTCGGCGCGGAAGTGACGATCGGCAGCCTGCTGGTCCTGTACCTGATCCAATCCGACACGCTCGGCGTCAGCCAGGAATCGGCCGGAAAGCTGGTCGCCTATTATTGGGGCGGCGCGATGGTCGGCCGGTTCATCGGCTCGGCGATCCTGCGCCTGTTCTCGCCCGGCAAGGTTCTCGCCAGCGTCGCTGGCGTGGCGATCTTACTGCTCGCCCTCTCGGCCTTCACGGTCGGCGCTCTCTCCGGCTATGCGCTGATCGCCATCGGCCTGTTCAACTCGATCATGTTCCCCACCATCTTCACGCTGGCGTCGGAAGGTCTTGGCCGTCGCGCGGCGGACGGATCGGGCGTCATCTGCATGGCGATCGTCGGCGGCGCGATCCTGCCGCCGCTGGCTGGCTGGGTGTCGGATATCTCCACTCTGCGCATCGCGCTGATCGTCCCGGCCATCGCCTATGCGCTGATCCTGGTTTTCGGCCTCTTCGCCACCAGGCCTGTCGCGCCGATAGAGGCGACCCAGGATTCGGCCACCGGACCGGCCGTCCTCTGATGCCTGCATGACCGCCTCGGTTCACCAGACGGAGCAGCTCCTTTTCACGGCGCTGCTCCAGCTGATCGTGATGATCGGGGCGGCCAGGCTGATGCACAGCCTGTTCCGGCGCATGGGCCAGCCGGGCGTGGTGGGGGAGATTGTCGCGGGCCTGCTGCTTGGCCCCTCCCTGTTCGGCCATTTCTTCCCCGGCGCGTCCATCGCCCTGTTCGGCGCAAAGCCGGAACCGGCGATCACGGTCCTCAGCCAGATCGGCCTCATCCTGCTGATGTTCCAGATCGGCAGCGAGTTTGAGTTCAGCCGCCTGCGCATCCCCCGCCTGCGCCAGACCACCCTGTTCGTTGCGGCCACCTCCATCCTCGCCCCCTTCGCCGTCGGCTTCGGCATCGGCCGCCTCTCCGCCGCCGCCCTCGCGCCCGGCATCGATCCCCTCGTCTACAGCCTGTTCTGCGGCGTCGCCGTCGCAATCACCGCCGTGCCCATCCTCGGCCGCATCCTCAGCGAATATCGCCTGACCAAAACGGATGTCGGCATCGTCGCCATTTCGGCGGCGGCGGTGAACGATGTCGTCGGCTGGGTCCTGCTCGCCTGCATTTCCGCCTTCGCCACGGCGCAGCTTTCGGGCCAATATCTGCTGATCCATCTCGGCGGCCTCCTCCTCTTCCTCGCAGCCCTGCGCTTCCTCGGCGCGCCGCTCGCCGACCGCCTCGTCAGCCGTTTCCCGCTGGAGGACGGCCGCCTGCCGCCCAACCTGCTCGCGATCCTCCTCGCCATCATGTTCGCGCTCGCCATCTGCACCTATGCGCTGGGCATCTTCGCGATCTTCGGCGGGTTTGCGGCGGGTCTGCTCTTCCACCGCCACCGCGCGCTGGTGGAGGCGTGGCACAGTCAGGTCGGCCAGTTCGTGCTCGTGTTTTTCCTCCCCATCTTCTTCACCTTCACGGGCCTGCGCACGAATCTGCTTGGCCTTACGAGCGGTCCGGAACTGTTCTGGCTCGCCGCCGTCTGCCTGGCCGCCATCCTGGCGAAGATCGTGCCGGTCTACTTCGCCGGACGCGCCAGCGGCATGGCCCATCATGACAGCATGATCCTGGGCACGCTGATGAACACCCGCGCGCTGATGGAACTGATCGTCCTCAACATCGGCTACGACCTCGGCTTCCTGCCCAAATCCATGTTCACGATCCTGGTCGTGATGGCCGTCGTCACCACGATCATGACCGGGCCGATCCTGCGGGTCCTGCTCGCCAACACCCCCAATCCCGCAACCAGACGCGCGCAGGCCTGAACGCCGCGCCATACAGGAGATGACATGACGCTAAGCCTTTCGCGCGCCTCGCTGCTGACCCTCGCCGCCGCGCTCGCCACGTCCGCCGCCATTGCACAAGCCTCCCAGCAACCGGCCGCCTCCATCGCCCATCCCGCCCTCTGGCCCTCGGTCAACGCGCAGCCAAAGCGCGACCCCAGGATCGAAAAGCGCATCGACGCCCTCCTCAAATCCATGTCGGTGGAGGACAAGGTCGGCCAGCTCATTCAGGTCGACATCGGTTCGATCAAGCCTGCAGACGTCGTAACATACAAGATCGGATCGATCCTGAACGGCGGCAATAGCGGCCCCTATGATGACGAATATGCCTCCCCCGCCAAATGGATGAGCCTGGCTGACGAGTTCTACGACGCCTCCATGCAGCGCAACGATAACGGCCCGAGGATCCCGATCATCTGGGGCACCGATTCCGTCCACGGCAACAACAATATCGTCGGCGCGACGCTCTTCCCGCACAATATCGGCCTCGGCGCCGCCCGCGATCGCGACCTGATCCGCAAGATCGGCGAGATCACCGCGCTGGAAACCGCCGCAGCCGGTCTCGACTGGACCTTCGCGCCGACGCTGGCCGTGGTGCAGGACGACCGCTGGGGCCGCACTTACGAAAGCTATGGCGAGGAGCCGCAGATCGCCGCCGACTATGCCGGCGCGATGATCGAGGGCGTGCAGGGCAAGGTCGGCACGAAGGACTTCCTCTCCCCTACCCACCTGATCGCCACGACCAAGCATTTTCTGGGTGACGGCGGCACCGGCGGCAAGGACCAGGGCGATACCGTCGTCTCCGAGGAAATCCTTCGCGACGTGCATCTGGGCGGCTACCCCGCGGCGATCGAGGCGGGCACGCAATCGGTCATGGCCAGCTTCTCCAGCTGGAACGGGGAGAAGATGAGCGGCAACAAGTCGCTGCTGACGGACGTGTTGAAGGACCGCATGCATTTCGACGGCTTCGTCGTCGGCGACTGGAACAGCCATGGGCAGGTCGCGGGATGCTCCAACGAGGACTGCCCGCAAGCGATCAACGCTGGCCTCGATATGTTCATGTATTCCGGCCCGAAGTGGAAGGACCTCTACGCCAACACTCTGCGTGAGGCGAAGGACGGCACGATCTCCGCCGCGCGCCTCGACGACGCGGTCCGCCGCATCCTGCGGGTGAAGTTCCGGGCTGGCACCTTCGATCGCGGCCGTCCCTCCGCCCGCGCCGCAGCGGGCAAGTTCGCCGTCATCGGATCGGCCGAACACCGCGCCGTCGCACGTCAGGCGGTGCGCGAATCCCTCGTCCTGCTCAAGAATGAGGGCGTATTGCCGCTCAAACCCAACGCAAACATCCTCGTCGCCGGCCCCGCCGCGCAAAGCATCAGCCAGCAGGCGGGCGGCTGGTCGATCACCTGGCAGGGCGCGGACGTGCCGAATTCCGCCTTCCCCAACGCCGAATCCATCTGGCAGGGCATTTCCGAAACCGTGAAGGCGGGCGGCGGCGCAGCGACCTACTCCGCCGACGGCAGCTTCACGAAGAAGCCCGATGCCGCGATCGTCGTCTTCGGCGAACAGCCCTATGCCGAGTTCAAGGGTGATCGTCCTACTCTGGAATACAACCCCGGCGACACCACCGACCGCAACATGCTGCGCAAGCTGAAGGCGGCGGGCGTGCCCGTAGTCGCGGTGTTCCTCTCCGGCCGTCCCCTGTGGGTGAATGCCGAACTCAACGCCTCGGACGCCTTCGTTGCGGCCTTCCTGCCGGGCAGCGAGGGCGGCGGCGTCGCCGACGTCCTGTTCGCCAGGCCCGATGGTGGCGTGAACCAAGACTTCCGGGGTAAGCTCAGCTTCTCCTGGCCCAAGCGCCCGGACCAATATGTCCTCAACCGCCGCGATCCGAACTATGATCCGCTCTTCGCCTTCGGCTACGGCCTCAGCTACGCCGCCCCCGGCAAGGTCGGTCAGCTTGACGAGACCCGCCCCGCGGGCATGGCCGACGGCGTCCCCGGCACCTTTTTCGGCAAGGGCCGGCTGCCCACCGGCTGGTCCATCGACGCGGGCAAGGTTGCGCAGGCCAATGTCGATCGCCGCGCACAGGAGGATTCCAAGCGCTTCACCTGGAGCCAGCCCGGCGTCGTCACCATCACCGCGCCCAAGCCGATCGACCTCAGCCGGGAGAGCAATGGCGAGATCAGCCTGGTCATGGATTATCGCGTCGGTGCCAAACCCACTGGCCCGGTGACCCTGGGCATCCGTAGCGGCGGCAAGACCGTCTCGGTCGTGATCGGCAAGACCCTCGCCGCCGCCGCGCCAGGCGAGTGGCAGACTATCGCCGTCCCGCTCCAGTGCTTCGCCACGCGCGGCGCCAATATGGCCGCCATCGTCGTGCCGTTCGTTCTGGAGGGCGGCGCACCATTATCGCTCGTCATTTCGGATATTAAGCTCGACTATGTCAGCATGCCCATGGGTCAGTGCGGCGACTGACGGTCTGCCGCAACGCGGTCCGTCCGGCCGACAATCGCTTGCAACCGGATCGCAACTAGGTCAGCTTTCCATTCGAACATCGATGCGCGTTTTCGAGTCCTGACGCGCAAAGCGACAACAAGGAGAGCGACCATGACCGATGCGACCACGCTTGACCGCGCGCCTATTGCCCATCCCGACCGGTTCTTCATCGGGGGCGACTGGGTCGCTCCGTCCAGCGACTCCACGATCGATGTGATCACACCCTCGACCGAGGAACTGTACGTCACGGTCGCCGAAGCCCAGCAAAGCGATGTGGAACGCGCCGTATCGGCTGCGCGCGAGGCTTTCGACAAGGGACCATGGCCCCGGATGAGCCATGCCGAGCGCGCCGACTATCTCCGCGAGATCAGCAAGCGTCTCGCCGCCCGGTCTGCGGACGTGTCCTCCATCTGGACCAGTGAGATGGGCATCACCTCGTCGCTGGGCGGCATGATGGCCGGCAGCGTCGGCGGCACCTATGATTATTACGCCTCGCTCGCTGACAGTTTCGCATTCGAGGAACGGCATGTGCCGCAAGGCGGCGGCAATGTCGGCCTGCTGGTGCGGGAGCCTGTGGGAGTCGTCGCTGCGATCATTCCTTGGAACGGCCCGATCCTGCTGATCGCCGTGAAGATCGCCCCGGCGCTGCTCGCCGGATGCACGATCGTGCTGAAGGCATCGCCGGAAGCGCCGGGCGCCGCCTATGTCATGGCGGAGATCATGGAGGAGATCGGCCTGCCTAAAGGCGTTTTCAACGTCCTGACAGCCGACCAAGAAGTGTCCGAACTTCTGGTGCGTCATCCCGACATCGACAAGGTCACCTTCACCGGGTCCAGCGTGGCGGGCAAGAAGATCGCATCGATCTGTGGCGAGCGCATCGCCCGCTGTACTCTGGAACTGGGCGGCAAGTCCGCCGCCGTCATCCTCGATGATTATGACCTCAATGCCGCCGCGCAATCGATCTCCGGCTCGGCGCGGCTGTTCACGGGGCATATGTGGACGGCCTCCGCCTGACAATAGATTTAGCAGACTATGACCGATCGCTTGCGTTCATATGTCCGGCCTCAAAGGTGCAGCCGCAATTGACCGCGGGCCAAGATGGTATCCGCCGCATGAGTTCCAAACAAGTCTCCGGCCTTTAGCAGCCATTGCATCGTACGGAGTGTCTCACGCCCGGAATGATCGATCCCATCTGCGCATTCTATTGCAAGTTCAGGCCTTAGCTCAACACAGGTGCTTGCACATCAGCACCCCTGTTTTGCCAAGCTCTATGCCGCTACCACGCGTAGCGGAATACTGTTTGCCCGGTAGCGCTCGCCTGTCACCATGAGCTTCCAGGCAATGCGCGCAATCTTGTTTGCAACCGCCACGGCAACGAGCTTTGGCGGCTTGCGCTTGAGCAGTTCAAGTAGCCACGCGTTTGCATTCTTGCCCTTTCCTGCTCGAACATGCCGTAGAAGCGCGGTGGCACCGGCCACCAGCACACTTCGCAGCAGTTCGTCCCCGGCGCGCGTTATAATGCCAAGCCGGACCTTGCCTCCGGTGGAGTGGTCCTTTGGTGTCAGCCCCATCCAGGCTGCAAATTGTCGGCCAGAAGCAAATAGCTCAGGCGCTGGCGTCTTCATTATCAGAAGCGAGGCCCCGATTGGACCAACGCCGGGGATTTCGGCCAGGCGTCGGCTGCATTCGTTGGCGCGGTGCCATGCTGCTAACTCCGCTTCGACCTCCTCGATTTGCTCCTGCAGCTGAGAATATTCCTTCGCGTGGCCCGCGAACAGATTTCGCGCAAGCACTGGCACTGCTGGATCAGTTGCGATGCGATCGAGAAGCTGTGTGATCCTGCACACGCCTTGGGCGGCAGTCAGGCCGAACTCTGCGGCGTAACCTCGAATCGCGTTGACCAATTGCGTTCGGGTGCGGATCAGCCGACTGCGTACCCCAACCAGCATGAGCGCAGCCTGCTGCTCCGCTGTCTTGATGGGCACAAACCGCATCGTGGGTCGGCTCATTGCTTCACACAGAGCCTCGGCATCAGCAGCATCATTCTTGCCGCGCTTTACATAGGGCTTCACCAACTGCGGAGCGATCAGCTTCACATCATGGCCGTACGACGTTAGTAGCCGCGCCAAATGGTGAGACGCGCCACACGCCTCTATTGCGATTACCGTTGGCGGCAATTTCTCGAAAAACGTCATCATCTCGGTGCGACGCAGCTTTTTGCGGAGGATGGGCTGCTCGGCGGCGTTGACACCGTGCAGCTGGTAAACGTGCTTTGACGTGTCGACGCCAACTCGGATAAGATGTTCCACGGACGGTCTCCTTCTTGAGATTTGCAACAACCTCAACCTGGCACATTGTGATGCCGTTTGGAGGCCGTCCACACCAACA
>Ga0070667_100000785_pt1 | contig 29854 bp, 32 predicted proteins | sample KBSS33metaG_FD_64659 | JGI IMG/M metagenome (GOLD analysis project Ga0070667, IMG submission 64659) | Switchgrass rhizosphere microbial communities from Kellogg Biological Station, Michigan, USA - KBS S3-3 metaG | ecosystem: Host-associated > Plants > Roots > Rhizosphere > Soil ...
CCCGACCGACGTGCTGAAGGACTACCCCGAGGACGACGAGGACTTCGAGCCGACCGTGGCGCTGGCCGACGAGGACGAGATGGACACGGCTGATTTCGCGGCCGCCGGAATCTTTAACCGGGCGGCCGACGACTCGGAGGAGGACGAGGACTCGCCCGGCATGCCCGGACGCGAAGCGGAGGACATGCCGGTTGATAAGACCTCGCCCGGCGACAATCCATCCCTGACGCCGGGCGAGGTCACCCCGATGGGAAATACCCGCGGCGTGACCGTCGCCGACGAGGTCGACTACAGCCCGCCGCCGATGAAAGCCCTCGAGCGGGGCAAGGGCGACAAGGGCCCCGACCCGCGCGACCAGGAAGCGATCGGCCGCAAACTGATCGAGACGCTCGGCCACTTCGGGGTCGAGGCAAAGATCGTCGGCGTCGTCAGCGGCCCGCACGTCTCGCTCTACGAAATGCGCCTCGCGCCCGGGATCAAAGTCAAGAAAGTCACCGAGCTGGCCAACGACCTCGCCTACGCGCTTGCCTCGACCGACATCCGCATCCTGGCGCCGATTCCCGGCAAACAGGCGGTCGGAGTCGAGGTCCCGAACACGCGCCGGCGGATGGTCCGCCTCGGCGACATCTACGCCGGCCGGCCGGAGAAGACCTCGCCGCTGGTCGCCTGGCTCGGCAAGGGGATCGACGGCAACGCGGTCTGGACCGACCTGGCGAAGATGCCGCATGTGCTCGTCGCCGGCACCACCGGCTCGGGCAAGAGCGGCTGCATCAACGCGATCCTCTCCTCGATCCTGATGCAGGCGACTCCCAACGACGTTCGCCTGGTGCTGGTCGACCCGAAGCAGGTCGAGCTCAACCACTACGAGAACGTCCCGCACCTGCTGACCCCGGTGGTGACCTCGCCGCGGCTAGCCGCCAACGTGCTCTCCAACCTGATCGGCGAGATGGAGAGTCGCTACGGGATCATGAGCCAGGCCCGCTGCCGCAACCTCGCGGAACTGAACACAAAACGCGAACGCGAAGGCGAGCTGCCGCTGCCGCACATCCTCTGCGTGATCGACGAGCTCGCGGACCTGATGATGGTCGCGCCGGCCGAAGTCGAGGACTCGATCATCCGCCTGGCGCAGAAGTCGCGGGCGACCGGGATCCACCTGGTGCTGGCGACGCAGCGCCCGTCGACCGACATCATCACCGGCACGATCAAGGTCAACATCCCGGCCCGGATCGCCTTCGCGGTCTCCTCGCAGACCGACTCGCGGGTGATCCTCGACCAGGGCGGCGCCGAGTCGCTGCTGGGCCAGGGCGACATGCTGTTCCGCGGCGCCGGCAGCTCGAAGATGCAGCGCGTCCAGGGCGCCTTCATCACCGAGGACGAGATCGCCAGGATCACCAAGCACTGGGCGCGCCAGGGCGAACCGGAGTTCGAGGACGAGCTGCTGGAGACGCCCGAGGACGCGCTCGGCGAGGGTGGGCGCGGCGACGATGACTTCGATCCCGACGCCGACGACCTGCTCGACGAGGCGATCCGGCTCGTGGTGCAGACCGAAACCGCCTCGGTCTCGATGATCCAGCGGCGGCTGCGGGTCGGCTACACGCGGGCCGGGCGGCTGATCGACATGCTCGAGCGCCGCGGGGTGATCTCCGGCTACGAGGGCTCCAAACCGCGGCAGGTGCTGATCACCCAGGCCGATCTGGCGCGGGTGCTGCAGCCCGGCGGCGGCAGCCCGATTCCCGCCCACGTATCGTCCTCCGGCGACGAGGCGGGCGGCGGCGACGCCGATCCCGAAGCCTGATCCCGCTCTGAACGGGCAAATGCCGGCCTGACCGCGGTCGCCCTCCGGTAGCGTGCCCGGCGTGATTCGCGCCGGCATCGTCGTCACCGGGACCGAGGTCATCACCGGTCGGATCTCCGACGCGAATGGGCCCTGGGTCTCCGAACGGCTGGCCGAGCTCGGGATCGAGGTCGCCCACATCCTGATCGTCGCCGACCGCCCCGACGACCTCGAGGCGACGCTGCGCTTCCTCGAGGGGGAGGGGATGGACCTGATCGTCACCAGCGGCGGCCTCGGACCGACGGCCGACGACCTCACCGCCGAGGTGGTCGGGCGCTTCGCCGGGCGCGAGATGCGGCTCGACCCAGTGATGGAGGAGAAGGTGTCGGAGATCATCCGCGCCTTCGCACGGCGGCGTGGCTGGTCCGACGAGGAGGCGCTGGTCGCCTCCAACCGCAAGCAGGCGATGGTGCCCGAGGGGGCGACGGCGCTCGACCCGATCGGCACCGCACCGGGGCTGGTGGTGCCGGCCGGAGAGCGGGTGGTTGTGGTGCTGCCGGGACCGCCGCGCGAGCTGCAGCCGATGTGGCCGGCGGCGCTCGCAACCCCCGAGGTGCGGGCGGTACTCGACCGGGCGACGGCCCTGCACGGCTTCACGATGCGGATGTTCGGCGTACCCGAGTCGGAGGTGGCGAAAAGCCTGCGCGAAATCGAGTCCGACGGGGTTGAGGTCGGCGCGGTCGAGATCACGACCTGCCTGCGACGGGGCGAGATCGAGATCGACGTGCGCTACCGCGACGAGACCGCCGGCGTGGCGGCGAAGGTGCGCGACGGCCTGGTTGCGCGGCACCGGAAACAGACCTTCAGCGTCGATGGCGAGACGATCGACGAACAGGTGGCGAAACTGCTGCGGGGGCGCCGGTTGGGGCTGGCCGAGTCGTGCAGTGGCGGGATGCTGGCGGCGCGGATCACCGACGTCCCCGGCGCCTCGGACTACTTCGTGGGCAGCGTCGTCTCCTACTCGAACGAGGCGAAGACGGAGCTGCTCGGGGTCGACCCGGAGCTGATCGCGGCGAAGGGGGCGGTCTCGCCGGAGGTGGCGGAGGCGATGGCGATCGGGGCGCTCGAGCGCTTCGGGGCCGACGTGGCGGTCTCGATCACCGGCATCGCTGGCCCGGGCGGGGGGACCGAGGAGAAGCCGGTCGGCTACGTCTGCTTCAACGCGCGACTGGCCGATGGGGCCGTGGTCGCACGCGATCCGGTGATCCCCGGCGACCGCAGCGACATCCGCGAACGCTCGGCCCTCGTCGGAATGCACCTGCTGCGGGTGCTGCTGGGCGGCGGCGAACAGCCGATCTAGGTCAATTCGCGGCCCGCGCGGGCAGGGGACGAGGTTTTGCGGGGAGGGGCCGGGGACAGTACTCGGCTCACCCGCTCGCACTATCCCCGTCCCCTCCACAACGGGCCGCTGCCCGGGTACGAGGGCCGTGAATTGAGGCTTTTGTGAGCTTGTGGGGCGGGAAGATTTTGTTCCGTGTGCTGACTCGTGCGCTCTTGCGGCATAGCGTGGCGGGCATGGCGAAGGAGGTCGGCAAAGGCAAGCGGGTCCGCCTGTTCGTGGCCCTCGACCTGCCCGCGGCGGTGCGGGCCGGGATCGGTGCCTGGGGCGAGCGCGAGCTGGTCGACCCGGCGTTGCGGCGCTCCCACGAGGAGTCGCTGCACGTCACCTTCGCCTTCCTCGGCAATCGCGACGAGGAGGAGGTCGAGCCAGCGGCGGCCGCGGTGGGCGCCTGTGGCGACGCCGCGGCGCCGCTGGTCGAGCTGCTCGACCCGGTGCAGAAACCGCCGCGCGGGCGGCCGAAGGTCTTCGCCCTGCCGGCTGTCTCGCCGGGGGCCGAGCAGATCCAGGCCGAGGTCAGCGAGCGATTGGTCGAGGCGGGGCTCTACAAGGCCGAGAAGCGGCCGTTCTGGCCGCATGTAACGGTCGCGCGGGTGCGCACCGAAGGCAGGCGACCGGCGGCGGTCGAGAGGGTGCCGGGACCGCTCCCGGAGGCGCTTCGTAAGCCTTTTTATGGCGTCCGATTGGCGCTCTACCGTTCCGAACTCAAGCCAACTGGAGCGCGCTACGCGCCGTTGGCCCAATACGAGCTGCCCGGCGCGGGCGGCAGTGAGGTGATCTGAAGATGGCGGACAAAAGGGTGAGCTTGAAAGACATGTCGGCTAAAGAAGTGAAGGCCAAAGACGCGGCGCTCGAGTCCGCCGTCACCGGGATCAGAAGGGAGTTCGGCGAGGGGTCCCTGATGCGCCTCGGCGACAAGGGCACGGTCAAGGTCGAGGCGATCCCGACCGGGGCGCTGGCACTCGACCTGGCGCTCGGGATCGGCGGTGTGCCGCGCGGCCGGATCGTCGAGATCTTCGGCCCCGAGTCCTCCGGGAAGACGACCCTCGTCAACCACATCATCGCCCAGGCGCAGGCCCTGGGCGGCATCTGCGCCTTCATCGACACCGAGCACGCGATCGACCCTGTCTACTCGCGGGCGATCGGCGTCGACACCGATGAGCTGCTGGTCTCGCAGCCGGACTACGGCGAGCAGGCGCTGCAGATCGCCGATCGGCTGATTGCCTCGGCGGCGGTCGACGTGGTCGCGATCGACTCGGTCGCGGCGCTGACCCCGAAAGCCGAGCTCGACGGGCAGATCGGCGACACCACGGTCGGCCTGCAGGCGCGACTGATGTCGCAGGCGATGCGCAAACTCGCCGGCAACCTCAACCGGACCAACACCGTCTGCATCTTCACCAACCAGATCCGCGAAAAGGTCGGCGTCCAGTTCGGCTCGCCGGAGACCCAACCGGGTGGCCGGGCGCTGAAGTTCTACGCCTCGCAACGGCTCGACATCCGCCGGATCGAGACGCTCAAGGACGGCACCGAGGCGGTCGGCAACCGGGTGCGGGTGAAAGTCGTCAAGAACAAGGTCGCGTCACCGTTCCGCCAGGCCGAATTCGACATCGAGTACGGGGTCGGGATCTCGCGTGAGGGCGGTCTGCTCGACTTCGGGATGGAGCAGGACCTGGTGCAGAAATCGGGCTCGTTCTTCTCCTACGGCGAGACCCGCCTCGGCCAGGGCCGCAACAACGCCAAACAGTTCCTGGTCGACAACCCCGAGCTGGCGCTCGAGATCGAAACCAAGGTGCGGCGGGCGCTGGGGATCGACGGCGAGGCGCCGGCGGGCGACGAGGCGCCGGTTGCGGACGCAGCCGAGGGTGCCGACGAGGCACCGATCGCCGAGGCGCAGGCGGCCTGAGCGGCGCCTGCGTGGTCGATTTGCCGGGTACGTCGGGGAAGGGTCGGTGACTGCTCAGCCGGCTGGGCGTCCTGGACCTAGGGCGCCGCGCGGCGAAGTGTCCCGGGCGCCCAGGCGATAGGGTTCCCGCCGGCCTATGAGCAACGAAACGCTTCTCTACGTCTGCGGGATCATCCTCGCCGTTTCGGCGGTCGGGGTCAGTTTCATCGGTCTGAAAGTCAAAGACTTCCCCGGCAAAGCAATGCCGATCGTGGTGATCTGGTTCGCGATCTTCGTCGGCGGCTCCGCCACCTTCGCCGTCCTCCACGCCAAGGACGAGGAGGCTGACAAGGCGAAAGAGGCAAAGTACGAGGAAGCCAACGAGAAAGCCGAAGAAGATGCCGGCAACCTCGGCGAGAACAGCTCTGGGGGGCCGGTCGAGGAGGGCGAAGAAGCCGGTTCTGAAGAAGGCGAGAGCGGCGAAGGCCTGTCCGAAGAAGGCGCGGAAGAAGCCGGCGCCGAAGAAAACCCCGAAAGCGCTGAAGAAGGGGCCGAAGAAGAGACGGAAGGCGGCGCCGCGGCCGGCGAAGAAGCTTCAGGCGGCGATCCAGAAGCGGGTGCCGAAGTCTTCGCCACCAACTGCTCGGTCTGCCACGGCGAGGACGGCCACGGCGGCGCCGGCGGTCCCGATCTGACGACGATGCCGAAAGCGCAGAACGAACCCGAAGCGATCGAACAGGTGACCGACGGCGGCGGCGGGATGCCGCCGTTTGGTGGGCAGCTGAGCGAAGAAGAAATTGAGAACGTGGCGGCGTTTGTGGTGCAGAAAGTCGTCGGGAACGGCTAGTTAGGCTGAGGTTTGGCGTTAGGCCGGTCGCCGGGGTGCCTCCCCAGGAAGCTTCGAGGGACGGACGGTAACCTCGGCTCATGAGCATTGCCGCCAAGCGGTTCCACGTGACGACGTTCGGCTGCCAGATGAACGTGCACGACTCCGAGCGGATGCGCGGCATGCTCGCTGCGCTCGGATACGAGGAGGCACCTGCTCGCGACGAGGCCGATTTGATCCTCTTCAACACCTGCTCGATCCGCGAGTCGGCGGACAGTCGCTTCATCGCCCATCTCGGCGAGGCGAAGCGGTTGAAGGGCGAAGACCCCGAGCGGGTGGTCGGGGTGGGGGGGTGCTGGGCGCAGTCGGTGAAGGAGGAGGTCTTCGAGCGGTTTCCGTTCGTCGATGTGGCTTTCGGGCCGGGCCAGATCCACAAGCTGGCCGAGTTCCTGACTTCGGATTCGCTGACGGCGCAGGGGTACTTCGAGTTCGAGGACTTCTCCGGGCACCTGCCGGCGCGGAGGGAGCGCGAATTCCAGGGCTGGCTGCAGATCTCGCAGGGGTGCAACTGCGTCTGCTCGTACTGCATCGTGCCTTCGACGCGGGGGCGGGAGGTCAGCCGGGATCCGTTCGAGCTGGTCGCCGAGGCCGAGGCGCTCGGCGCCGATGGGGTGCGTGAGATCACCCTGCTGGGGCAGAACGTCAACAGCTACGGGCGTGATCTGCCGAAGGACCGGCGGATCGGGTTTGCCGAGCTGCTGGCGCGAGTCGATGCGGTGGAGGGGATCGACCGCATCCGCTACACCAGCCCGCACCCGAAGGACATGAAGGAGGACGTGGTCCGCGCCCACGCCGAGTTGCCCTCGCTCTGCGAGCAGATCCACCTGCCGCTGCAGTCGGGCTCGAGCGCGGTGCTGAAACGGATGCGCCGCACCTACGGGCGCGAGCGCTACCTCGATCGGGTGGCGCTGATCCGCGAGCACGTCCCCGACTGCGCGATCACCACCGACGTCATCGTCGGCTTCCCCGGCGAGACCGAGGCAGACTTCGAGCAGACGCTGGAGGTGGTCGACGAGGTCGGCTACGACGGCGCCTTCACCTTCATCTTCTCTCCGCGGCGCGAAACCGAGGCGGCGACGATGGACGGCCAGCTGCCGCACACGATCAAGGTCGAGCGGCTGGAACGGCTGGTGGAGGTGGTGCAGCGGCGGGCCAGCGAGCGGGCGCAGCGCTTCGTCGGCCGCACGATGGAGGTCCTGGTCGAGGGCCCGAGCCGTACCGACGAGACCAGGCTGCGCGGCCGCACCCGCCACAACAAGGCGGTCAACTTCGACGGGGTCGCAGCAGCGGGGGAGATGGTCGAGGTCGAGATCACCGGCGCCACCTCGCAGACGCTCGCCGGCGTCGCCGCACGCCCGCTCTCGCACCTGCTCTGAGCTGCGACCGGTGGACGTCGTCGCGATCTTCGGGCCGACCGGGGTCGGCAAGACCGGCGTTGCGATCGAGCTCGCCGCTCTGCTGCGCGAAGGCGGTGAGGACCCGGTAGCGATCAACTGCGACGCGCTGCAGGTCTATGCCGGCCTCGAGGCGCTGACCGGCGCCGCCACCGCGGCCGAGCAGGAGCGGCTCGAGCACCGGCTGCTCTCCTTCGTCCCGGCCACCGAGGATTTCTCGGTCGGCGACTACATGCCGCTCGCCCATGCCGAGGTCGACGCCGCCCTCGCCGCCGGCCGCCGGCCGTTGGTGCTGGGTGGCACCGGCCTCTACCTGCGCGCCGCGCTCGCCGATCTCTCGCTGCGCAAGGTGCCGCCGGATTCCGAGGACTCCGAGCTGTGGTCGCCCGAGACCCGCCACCCGACCCGCATCTTCGGCCTCGACATGGATCGCGCGGCGCTGTACGGGCGGATCGACGCCCGGGTCGAGGCGATCATCGCCGCCGGCGCCCGCGAGGAGGCGCGCCGCGCCGAGCTCCTCGGCCCGGGCCGCACCGCCCGCAAGGCGCTCGGCTTCGACGAGCTGCTGGCCGGCGAAATCGAGCCGATGAAGAAGCGCTCGCGCAACTACGCGCGGCGCCAGCTCACCTGGGCGCGGAAAGTCCCCAACCTGACCTGGATCGACCGCACCGGGCTCGCCGACGCCGAGGTCGCGCGGCGGATCGCCGAAGCCATAGGGTCCGGCTCGTGAACGCCCCGATCCGCTTCGAGAAGTGGCAGGCGCTCGGCAACGACTACCTGATCGTCGAGCGCGAGCAACTCCCCTGGGAGCTGAACGCCGCGCGGGTGCGGCTGCTCTGCCACTCCCATTTCGGCGTCGGCTCCGACGGTGTGCTGCTGCTGGCGCCGAGCGAGGACCCGGAGTTCGTCGCCGAGCTGCGGATCTTCAACCCCGATGGCTCCGAGGCCGAGCTTTCCGGCAACGGCGCCCGCGAGGCGATCCTCTACCTCCGCCGCCACGGCTGGACCGACGCCGACCAGTTCGCCATCTCGACCGTTTCCGGGCCGATCCGGCCGACGGTCACCGGCGAGCTGACCTGCAGCGTCGAGATGGGGAACGCGGCGACGACCTCGAAGGACTTTCCGGCAGGCGGCGAGGACGGCAGGGGGACGCTCACCTCGGCTGGCCGTGAGTGGGAGTTCCAGCACGTCTCGATCGGCAACCCGCAGTGCGCAATCGTCGTCGACGCCGCCGAGCTCCCGACCCTCGACCTCGGCGCGATCGGCCCCGAAATCGAAGCGCACGAGCTGTTCCCGAACCGCACCAACGTCTCCTTTCTCGCCGTCGACGGCTCGCGGGTGCGGGCGCGGATCTTCGAGCGCGGGGTGGGGGAGACGCTCTCCTCTGGCACCGGCGCCTGCGGCGCCGCCGTCACCGCCTACCTCCGCGGCGCTCCCAGCGCGCTCACGGTCGAGCTCGACGGCGGCGAGCTCGAGGTCGAGATCGGCGCCGAGCTGGCGGTGACGCTGACCGGTTGGGCGCAGCCGATCTGCTCCGGCGAGCTCTCGCCAGAGCTCGCCGCGGCGCTCGCCGACGCCAACCAATAGGGTCTCGCGCCGATGCCGATCGCCGAGCCGTCAAAGCGCCTGGGGGCGATGCCGCCCTACATGTTCGCCCAGCTGGAGCAGCGGATCGCCGACAAGAAAGCGCAGGGGATCGACGTCATCAGCCTCGGGATCGGCGACCCCGACCGGCCGACCTACCCCTACATCGTCGAGGCGATGCAGGCGGCGGTCGCCGACCCAGCCACCCACCAGTACCCGAGCAACAAAGGCACGGCGGCCTTCCGCGAGGCCTTTGCCAGCTTCTACGACAGCCGCTTCGGGGTCGCGATCGACCCCGCGAGCGAGGTGATCCCGGCGATCGGCGCCAAGGAGTGCATCTACAACCTCTGCTTCGCCTTCATGGACCCGGGGGACGTCGCCCTCGCCTCCGACCCCGGCTACCCCGTCTACACCGGCGGCCCGATCCTCGCCAACGCCAGCGCCGAGGTGATGCCGCTGGTGCCCGAGCTCGGCTTCGCCCCCAACCTCGACGCGATCTCCGCCGAGACCGCCGCGAAGGCGAAGCTGATGTTCGTCAACTACCCCAACAACCCGACCGGCGCCGTCGTCCCCGAGGGCTTCTTCGAGCGCGTCGTCGAGTTCGCCCGCGAGCACGAGATCCTCGTCGTCCACGACTCCGCCTACACCGAGACCACCTACGACGGCTACGTCGCGCCCAGCTTCCTCGCCACGCCCGGCGCCAAGGAGGTCGGGGTCGAGGTCTTCTCGCTCTCCAAGGGCTACAACATGACCGGCTGGCGCTGCGCCGCGATCCTCGGCAACGCCGACGCGATCCGCGAGTACTGGCGGCTGAAGACGAACATCGACTCGGGCCTCTTCGACGCTGTGCAGCTTGCCGGCGCCGCAGCGCTGCTCGGCCCGGAGGAGCCGCTCGAGGAGCAGAACGCGATCTACCTGCGCCGCCGCGACCTGGTGGTCGGCGCGCTGCGCGAGATCGGCGTCGACGTCACCGCGCCGAAGGGCACGATCTACGTCTGGGCGCCGGTCCCCGAGGGCCACACCTCGACCTCCTTCGTCGAGCTGGTGCTCGAAGAGGCGGCGGTCGTTATCTCACCCGGCTCGATGTACGGGCCGAGCGGTGAGGGCTTCTTCCGGATCTCGCTGACGACCCCGGACGACCGCATCGAACAGGCGGTTGCCCGGATGCGCGAGCACCTCAGCTAGCCGCAACTTCGGCGCGCGCCGGTTGTCTCGGCTGTGAATAAGATGACGGCGCTCAACTAATAGGGAAAGGTCTCGGCATGCGACGGATAACGATGGTGCTTGGTGCAACGGTGGCAGCATCGGCGCTGACGGCGGGGGCGGCGGGAGCCGTCACGTACTTGCTTCCCGACCAGGACGCCGGCGTCTCGACCGCCACTTCGCCGGCCACCGCCGCGGTGGGAGACTACGCGCTGCTCTCCTCTCTTGTCACGAATTACGGGCCTTACGACGCGCCGATCGTCTTCACCGACACCGTCCCGGCCGGGCTCTCGATCAACGCGGCCGCCGCCGGATCCGGCGACTGCACCAGCTCGGGTCAGACCGTCGCCTGCCGCATCTCGATCGCTTCAGGCGCTTCGGCGCCCGTCAACATCGTCGTCACGCCGAGCGCAGCTGGCAGCTACTCGAACAAGGCCTCGGTCGCAGTCGGCCAAGGGCAGCACGATCCGAACCCCGGCAACGACAGCGCGTCGGCGACGCTGACGGCTGTCGCGGCGGCTCCGACGCCGACCTGCGCGGTGCCGGCGCTGAAGCGGACGCCGCTGTCCGTCGCCAAGAAGGTGCTCGGCCTCTTGCACTGCAAGGTCGGCAAAGCCAAGCAGGTGCACAGCCGGGCGATCCCCAAGGGCCAGGTGATCCGGACGACGCCGAAGCCCGGCACCTACACGCAGGACAGGGTCGTCGCCCTGACCGTCTCATCCGGCCCGGCGAACGGGAAAAGGCGCGGCCGCTAGGCCGCGCCGCCGAGGCTCTCGGCCCTGAGGTCGATCGCGACCTCGTATTTCTCGACCCCGACCCGCTGCCCCATGCCGTCGCCGGGCGGGCTCATTTCGTTCAGCGTGCGGTCGCCTTCCTCGTAGTCGGCCTCGGTCTCGAACAGGGAGATTGCGATCGCCTTGCCGCCGGCACCGTCGTGGAGCAGCAGCAGGGCTTTCGACGGCACCCCCTCCGGGGGGCCACCGGCATCGGCTGCCTGGTTGCGGATCTCCTCGGCGGTGCGGTCGAGCGTCTCGGCGTCGGCACCCTCCCAGCGGGCAACTCTTGCTAGCACGGCTCTCCTCCTTCGGTCGGCCTACCCGGGCTGGTTCTCCCGGCCTTCCGAACGTACCGCGACGGTGCCTCGTGGTCTAGGCGGGACTAGGCGGCTTCGCGTTCGGCGCGCTTGCGCCAGTAGCGCTCGAGGCCCGCGTACTGATACTCGAGCGGTGCCGCCTGGGCGAGCGCCTGGCGTTCCTCCTCGCCGCTCGAGCGCTCCTCGATCCGCCGCGCCAGATCGGCGCGGTACTCCTGCTCGGAGAGCCGCCGGGCCAGGTCCGCCTCCTCGGCGAGCGCCTCGCGCAGCGCCGCGAGATGCGGCGGCGGATCCTCGATCGGGCCGAAGTGGGTGATCGCGAGTCGCTCGGGCGCCCACTCTTCGAGCTTCGATAGCGACTCGTACCAGACCTCGATGTCGATGTCGGGGGGCGGGGTGGGGGCGAGGACGAGCGACGTTCCCGGGACGAGGACGCCGGCGACGTCGCCGGTGAAGGCGGTGCCACTCTGGTGCAGGTAGGAGACGTGGTGGGAGGCGTGGCCGGGGGTGTAGGCGACCTCCATCCCGAGAACCGTCTCGCCGCCCTGCAGCGCCCGCACGTTGGCGGCCGGTACCGGCAGGAACTCGCCGTAGAGGCGGCCCATTTCGTCGCCGTAGAGGCGCTCGGCGCTGGCCAGCAGCTTCGAGGGGTCGATCATGTGCGGGGCGCCGCGCTCGTGGACGTAGACCTCGAGATCGGGCCAGCGCTCGACCAGCCTGCCGGTCGCGGCGGCGTGGTCGAGGTGGATGTGGGTGAGCAGGACGGCCCGCGGCTCGAAGCCCTCGCCGAGGGCCGTCAGCACGGTCGCCAGCGTCACCTCCGGTCCGGGATCGATGAGGACGCCGTCGACCTCCCAGGAGCAGATCGCGTGGGGGTTGCCGAGGTGAAGGGTGTCGATCGCGCGCACGCGGCCGAAGCCTATTGATACCGGCGCTTCAGGCGGCGGTGGGGATACGCCCTTCGGCCTCGAGCATCGCCCGCAGCCCCTCCTCGAGGCCGCGCGGCTGGTAGCCGAGCTCGCGTTCGGCCTTCTCGTAGCTGGCCCAGAAAGTGACGCCGTCGGCCGAGGAGATCAGCTCGCGCAGGTTGGGCGGCTGGCCCATCGCCTTGCCGACCAGCGGCCCGATCGGGATCATCGCCTTCATCATCGGCACCGGGATCGACCGCTTCGGCGCCTTGCGACCGGTGATCGCGCCGACCGTCTCGATCGCCTCGCGGGCGGTGGTTGCCGGCCCGCTCAGCACGTACGCCTCACCCGGCTTCCCCTGGTCGAGCGCCGCCAGGATTCCGGCGGCGACGTCCTCGACGTGGGTCAGGCAGATGCCGAGCTCGGGGAATGGCATCAGCGGCATTTTCCCCGCCAGGAACTGGTTCAAGAGCTGGGCGATCGAGGAGGTGTCGCCTGGGCCGTAGACGCCACCGGGCTGGACGATCACGCAGGGCAGCCCCTCGGCGATCAGCCGTTTGGCGACCTGGTGGGCCTCCCACTTGGTCTCCTCATAGCAGGAGGTGAAGCTCTCGGCCGGGTGCTCATAGGACTCATCGACGATCCGCCCGCCGGTGTTGCCGAAGGCGCCGACGGTCGAGACGTAGACGACCTTCGGGATCTTCTCCTCGAGCGCCGCACTCAGCACCCGTTCGGTGCCGCCGACGTTGGCGTCGCGCATCGCCGGGCGCTGGGAGGCCGGGATCCCGACCTCGTAGACCGCCGCGGCGTGGATAGACGCGTCGCAGCCGCGCATCCCCTCGTGGATCGCCCGTTCGTCGCCGAGGTCTCCCTTGACGATCTCGCAGCCGAGCTCCTCGGCCTCCTTTGCCTTCTCCGGGTTACGGGCGAGGACGGCGACCTCGTCGCCGCGGGCGCGCAGCTGGCGCACCACGGCGCCGCCGATGAAGCCCGTTCCCCCCGTTACGAAGACCTTCACGGTACCCAAGGATACCCGCCGCGACGGCCGCGTACAATTGACCCGAGTGCAACGTTCGCGAAACGGCCGCAAGGCCCAGTCCCAGAACGGTGCCGCGGGGAGCGGTGCCGGTGTCTCGAACCGCCGTGCCGCCCAGCGGGCGCTGGCGATCGGGATCGTCGACGGGCGCGAGCCCGAGGGCGAGCCCCTGGCCGAGCTGAAGGAGCTGCTGCGGACGGCCGGCGTTGCCACCGCCGGGGTGGCAACCCAGCAGCGCCCGCAGCCGGACCCCGACCGCTACTTCGGCCGCGGCCGCCTGGAGGAGCTGAAGCAGGAAATCGCCGCCAGCGGCGCCAACCTGGTCGCCTGCGACGACGAGCTCGCCCCCCGGCAGGAGCGCAACCTCGAGAGCGCGCTGGGCGTGCCGGTGATCGACCGCACCGCGGTGATCCTCGACATCTTCGCCGACCACGCCCACTCGGCCGAGGGCAAGCTGCAGGTCGAGCTGGCCCAGCTCGAGTACAACATGGCCCGCATGCGGGGACTCTGGACCCACCTCGAGCGCCTCGGCGCAGGCCGCATCGACGGCGGTATCGGCACCAGGGGACCGGGCGAGACCCAGATCGAGACCGACCGGCGCCTGGCCCGCAATCGGATCGCGGCGCTGCGCCGCCGCCTGCAGCGGCTGGAGCGCAACCGCGGCGTGATGCGGGCCCGCCGCGAGAGCTCCTCGCTGCCGCGGGTCGCCCTGGCCGGCTACACCAACGCCGGCAAGTCGACGTTGCTGAACGCGCTGACCGGCTCGGAGGTGAGCGTCGCCGACAGGCTCTTCCAAACGCTCGACCCGACCACCCGCAGCCTCGAGCTCTCCGGTCGCGACTACCTGCTGACCGACACCGTTGGCTTCATCGAGAAGCTGCCCCACCAGCTGGTCGAGGCGTTCAAGGCGACGCTCGAGGAGACCGTCCTCTCTGACCTGATCCTGCACGTCGTCGACGCCTCCGAGCCGCAGGAGCGGCGGGCGCTCGACATGCAGGCGGTCGACGCCGTGCTGGAGGAGATCGGCGCCGGTGAGAAGCCGCGCCTGCTGGTGCTGAACAAGGCCGACCTGCTCGCCGAGGAGGAGCGGCACGAGGTGAGGCTGTGGCACGCCGACGCGGTACTCGTCTCGGCGGCGACCGGAGAGGGACTCGACGAGCTCTGCGAGCGGATCGAGGCGGCCTTCGCCGAGACCCTGACCGAGGTCGAGCTGCTGATCCCTTACAGCGAGGGCGGCCGCCTGCACGAGCTGCACGAGGTGGCCGGCGAGCTGCAGCGCACCGACGGCCCCGACGGCGTCCTCGTCCACGCCCGCGTCCCCTCGGCCGAGCTCCACCGCTTCACCGACCTCGCCGTCGTCTGAGCCCGTCCGGGCGCGCCTGGCGGCGTCATCAGTCGCTTGTGTGCAGAGCACACGGCGCTCCCTGCTTCCTTGCCAGCCACTCCCTGACGGGCTCAGTAGGCTGCCGGGCGTGCAACTGCCGGTCGCCAAGCTGACGGACAACGCGGTGCTGCCGACGCGCGCCCACGAGGGCGATGCCGGTCTCGACCTCTACGCTTGCGAGAGCGCCCACATCGGCCCCGGCGAGCGCTGGAGCGTCGGCACCGGCGTCGCGGTCGAGATCCCCGCCGGGCATGCAGGCCTGGTGCTGCCGCGCTCGGGGCTGGCGCGCAACCACGGCATCTCGCTGGTCAACGCGCCGGGGCTGATCGACTCCGGCTACCGCGGCGAACTGCGGGTGCTGCTGCTCAACAACGACCCGGCCGACATCTTCCGGGTCTCCGCCGGAGACCGGATCGCCCAGCTGGTCCTGGTCCCGGTGGCGATCGCCGCGGCGGTCGAGGCGCCCGAGCTGGCCGACTCGGCGCGCGGCGAGGGCGGCTTCGGCTCCAGCGGGCGCTAGCCGGCGCTAGCGCGCTGCAGCGATCCCGTCGATCAACTCGACCGCCCGCGCCAGGGTGCGGCGGTCCTCGGCGGAGAGCTTCTCGATCTCGCCGGCCAGCCAGCCCTCGCGCTCGCGGCGGCTGGCAAGCAGCACCTCGATGCCCGCCTCGGTCAGCGAGACCAGGGCGCGGCGGCGGTCGTTCGGGTCGGGACGACGGTCGAGCAGGCCGGCCGATTCGAGGTCGGCGACGGTCTGCGCCATCGACTGCGGCCGCACCCGCTCCGCTGCGGCGAGGTCGCTGACGCTCTGCGGTCCCTCGCGGTCGAGGCGGCCGAGGACGGCGCCCTGGGAGAGGGAGAAGCGATCCTGCTCGGCGCGCAGGCGGCGGATCAGCTGGCCGATCACGACCCGCAGCTCGCTGGCCAGTGGGGCGACCTCGGGACTGGACGAGAGGGAGGAGGACATGGGGAGAGTCTACAGGCAAACTGAACAGGTTGCCTGTGTATTATCGAACGAGATGCAAGCTGCAACGCACGAGGACCGCTACAAGTGGATCGCCCTCTCCAACACGACCCTGGCGATCCTCCTCGCCACCCTCGACGCCTCGATAACGCTGATCGCGATGCCGGACATCTTCCGCGGCATCCACCTCGACCCGCTGGTTCCCGGGAACAGCTTCTACCTGCTGTGGATGATCCTCGGCTACCTGGTCGTCTCCAGCGTCTTGATCGTCAGCCTCGGGCGGCTCGGCGACATCTTCGGCCGGGTCCGGATCTACAACCTCGGCTTCGTCATCTACACCGTCGCCTCACTGCTCTTGGCGGTCGACTGGATGACCGGCGAGGCGGGGGCGCTCTACCTGGTGATCTTCCGCATCGTCCAGGGGGTCGGCGGCGCCTGCCTGCTGGCCAACGCGGCGGCGATCATCACCGACGCCTTTCCCCCCAACCAGCGCGGGATGGCGCTCGGGATCAACAACATCGTCGGAGTCAGCGGGATGTTCGTCGGCCTGATCCTGGGCGGCCTGCTGGCGCCGATCGACTGGCGCCTGGTCTTCCTGATCTCGGTCCCGGTCGGGCTGTTCGGCACCGTCTGGGCCTATCTCAAGCTCGAGGAGCGCAGCGAGCCGCGGCCGGCGAAGATCGACTGGGGTGGCAACGTCACCTTCGCCCTCGGCCTCGTCCTGGCGATGGTCGCGGTCACCTACGGGATCCAGCCATACGGCGGCTCGCCGACCGGCTGGGGGAGCCCCCGCGTCCTCGCCCTGCTGGCCGCGTCGGTGGTCAGCCTGGTCGCCTTCTGGATGATCGAGCGGCGGGTCGAGGAGCCGATGTTCCGGCTGCCGCTGTTCCGGATCCGTGCCTTCACCTTCGGCACCCTCTCGACCTTCCTCGCGGCGGTCGCCCGCGGCGGCCTGATGTTCATGCTGATCATCTGGTTGCAGGGGATCTGGCTGCCGCTGCACGGCTACGACTTCGAGGAAGCGCCGCTCTGGGCGGGGATCTACATGCTGCCACTGACGATCGGGATGCTGCTCGCCGGCCCGACCTCGGGTTACCTCTCCGACCGTCACGGGGCGCGGCCGTTCGCGACTGGCGGGATGCTCGCCTCCGCCGCCAGCTTCGGGGCCCTGATGCTGCTGCCGATCGACTTCAGCTTCCCGGTCTTCGCCGCGATCCTCTTCGTCACCGGCGTCTCGATGGGGATGTTCGCCTCGCCCAACCGGGCGGCGGTGATGAACAGCCTGCCGCGGCGCGACCGCGGTGCCGGCGGCGGCATGAACCAGACCTTCCAGAACTCGGCCCAGGTGATCTCGATCGGGATCTTCTTCACCCTGCTGATCATCGGCCTCGCCTCGGCCCTGCCAGGGTCGTTGCAGCACGGGCTGGAAGCGCACGGGGTCGGCCACGCGGCGGCTCACCACGCGAGCCAGACGCCGCCGATCTCGGTCCTCTTCGCCGCCTTCCTCGGCGAAAACCCGATCCAACACCTGGTCGGCGGCGGCGCGCTGGAAGCGGTCGGACCGCACGCCCGGGCGATCCTCGAGGGTCACAGCTTCTTCCCGCACCTGATCTCGGGCGCCTTCAGCGACGGGCTCGACACCGCTTTCAGCTTTGCGATCGTCGCCTGCCTGATCGCCGCCGGCGCCTCGCTGCTGCGCGGCGGGCGCTACCACCACGTCGAGGAGCCAAGCGCCGCGGAGCGGGCGCAGCCGTCGCTGCAACCGGAACTGGAGGGACACCATGCGAGTTGAGTGGCACGGCCAATCGGCCTTCACCCTCGAGGGCAAGGAGGCGACGGTCTTCGTCGACCCGTTCGGCGCGATGGCGGGGCTGCGGGAGCGCGGGATCGAGTGGGGCTACCCGCCGATCGAGGTAGACGGCGTCGACCTGCTGCTGGTCACCCACGAGCACGGCGATCACAACGCGGTCGAGGCGATCGCGGGTGAGCCGGCGACGGTGCGGGCGCTGGCCGGGTCGCACGAGACGCCGATCGGGACCGTGGTCGGCGTCTCGGCCGAGCACGACGATGTGGCTGGCACCAAGCGCGGCCACAACACGATCTTCGTCTTCGCGCTCGACGGTCTGCGGATCGCCCACTTCGGCGACTTCGGCCAGGCGGCGCTGCGACCCGAGCAGAGGGAGGCGATCGGCGAGGTCGACCTGGTCTTCGTCCCGGTCGGCGGCGGGCCGACGATCGGCGGCGCGGCCGCGGCCGGGATCGCGCTCTCGCTGGGCGCGAAATGGGTGGTGCCGATGCACTACCGGACGCCGCGGATCGGCTTCCTCGAGGACGAGGAGGAGTTCGAGGCGGCGTTTGCGCAGGTGCAGCGGCTTGAGTTGCCGGAGTTAGACACCGGCGATCTGGAGGAGGCCGGGAAGGGCGCCATTGCGGTGATCCCGGCTTCGCCTTAGTGGCGGAGCCTTAGGGTACGGGCGTGCTCCTCGAGAGCTTGTCGCGACCGATCGTCGCCGCGCCGATGGGCGGAGGTCCGACGACGCCGGAGCTCGTGCGGGCGGTTGCGGGGGCTGGCGGGTTCGGGTTCTTGGCAGCGGGATATCGGAGCGTCGAGGACCTCCGGGGTGAGATGCGGGCGGTGGGGGATGGGGTGCGGTTCGGAGTGAATTTGTTCGTGCCGGGACCGGAGGCCAGGACGGAGGTTTATGCGGAGTACGTGAAAAGGCTGGGTAGGGAGGCGGGGGAGCCGAGGTGGAGCGATGACTCGTGGGAGGAGAAGCTCGAGTTGCTGGTGAGAGAGCCCGTGGCGGTGGTGTCGTTCACCTTTGGGTGCCCGGGCAGCGAGGAGATCGGTCGGCTGCGGGAGGCCGGGAGCGAGGGGTGGGTGACGGTGACGAGTCCGGAGGAGGCGGCGCAGGCTGAGGCGGCCGGCGCCGACGTACTGATCGCGCAGGGATACGAGGCCGGTGCGCATCAGGGGACGTTTGACCTGGAGAGCGAAGAGGAGCCCTTCGGGCTTCTGCCATTACTGCAGCTGTTGCGAGCCGAGACCAAGCTGCCGCTCGTGGCCACCGGCGGGATCGGCTCAGGCGCTGGCGTCGCCGCCTGCCTCGCCGCCGGTGCGAGCGCGGTGCAGCTCGGTAGCGCGTTCATGCTGTGTCCGGAGGCCGGAACCCCGGAGGCGCATCGGGAGGCGCTGAAGGAACGGCGGCCGACGCGGCTGACGCGGGCCTTCACCGGGCGCCGGGCGCGCGGGGCCGTCAACCGCTTCCTCAGCGAGCACGAGGACGCGCCCGCCGCCTATCCCGAGGTTCACTATGCGACGGCGCCGATCCGCGCCGGGGCGCGGGAGGCCGGCGACGCCGAGGCCCTCAACCTCTGGGCCGGGCAGGCCCACTGGCTGGCGCGCGAAGAGCCGGCCGCGACCGTAGTCAAACGATTCACCGACGAAGCTCGCGAAGCGCTCGACTCCGCGCTGCGGACTTTGACCTCGCTGTAGCCGGGTCAAAGTCCGCAGCGCTGAGTTAGACGCCGGCGGCGGCGCGGGCTGATGCGTGGGCGGCGTCCTCGAAGCTGTCCGGGAGCGGGTCGAGGTCGGGGCGCGCGCCGTAGCGGCGGCCCAGGGCGAGGGTGATCAGGTGGTCGGCCAGCCAGGCGTTCTTTGGCAGGAGGGGGCCGTGGAGGTAGGTGCCGATCACGTTGTGGCGGCGGACGCCCTCGAGGCCGTCCTTGCCGTTGTTGCCGTGGCCGGCGAGGACTTTGCCGAGGGCCGGCACGCCGGGGCCGAGGTAGGTGCGGCCGCCGTGGTTCTCGAAGCCGGCAAGGACCCGGGGGCCGGGACCGAGGTCGACCTCGATCGCCACGTTGCCGATCAGGCGCGGACCCTCCTCACGCACGGTCTCGAGGTCGACGAGGCCGAGGCCGGGCAGCTTTTCGGCCCCGAGCTGGTAGCTGTGACCAAGGAGTTGGTAGCCGCCGCAGACGGCAAGGACGACGGCGCCGCTCTCGACCGCAGCGGCGAGGTCTTCGCGCTTGGTCGCGACCATGTCGGCGGCGACCATGATCTGGTCGCGGTCCTGGCCGCCACCGACGTAGAAGAGGTCGGCGGCGCTGGCGTCGACCGGTTCTCCCGGGCCGGCGGCGCGGTAGGAGAAGCCGATCCCACGCCACTCGCAGCGCCGCTGCAGGAAGAGGATGTTGCCGCGGTCGGCGTAGATGTTCATCTGGTCCGGATATAGAGCGCAGACGCGGAGCTCCATCAGGCCTCCTTCCCGAGCACGACGACGGTGACGCCGACGTGGATGTCGGTCGCTGCGATCGGGCGCCGTTCGACCGGAACCAGGCCCGCCGCCGCGGCCTCCTCCTCGAGCTGGGCGGCAGGGAAGGTCACGATCCGGACCTGGTTCGGTTCCTCGCTCATCGTCCCCTCGGGGGAGACGAGCTGGCGCAGGCGGTGGATGACGATTTCGCCGTGCCCGACGGCGGCCTCGACCGCGAGGCTCGAGTAGACCCAGCCGTCGACCTCGCGGACGTCGGGCAGCGGCGGGGGCGCGCCGTCGGGCGGCGGCATCTCCTCGAGGATCGAAGCGGCGAAGCGCCCACCCGGCTCGAGATGATCGGCGACGCGACGCAGGCAGGCGGACCGGTCCGGAGCGTCGTCGAGCAGTTGCAGGGTCTGCATTGGCGCCAGCGCCAGCGGCAGGCGGCGGCCGAGCTCGAAGTCGCGTGCATCGGCATGGAACGTTCGCACCGGCAGCCCCGCGGCACGCGCGGTGAGGGTGTCCAGCAGCTCAGGCTCGACGTCGAGGCCGACCACCGGATATCCGCGGCGGGCGAGGTGGAGGGCGACGCGGCCGGTACCGCAGCCGAGGTCGAGCACCTCGCCGCCAGCGCTCGCCGCCAGCTCCTCCCAGACCGCGAGATCGGCGTCGTAGGAGCCGCACTCGACGTCGTGCCAGACCGTGGCTGCGCCGACCTTCCCCATCATCGCCAGAACTCCTCGGCCAGGCCGCGGTCGGCGAGCAGCTTGCGCAGTTCGAGCAGGGCCGTGTAGGTCGGCAGGGCGAAGAGCCGGGGTGCCGCGCCGCCGGCCGCCGCCCCCTCCTGGGCGAACGCCGCGGCGCGGTCGAGCGCGGCGTCGATTGCCGGCACGACTTCGATCCGATCCGTGTCCCAGCCGGCGTACTTGAGCCGCAGCGCCATCTCCGGCGCCCGCGTGCCAGCGCAGACGACCCGCCGCACGACGCTGCCGAGCAGCTCGAAGTCGGCATCCCAGATCCAGGAGACGTCGCGGCCGTCGGCGATCCGGTCGTTGAGGCCGATCCAGAGGTCGATCCCGTCGCCGCCCGCGGTGCCGCCGATGCCGACCCCGTGGCGCTCCGCCTCGAGCAGCAGCGTCCGCAGCACCTCGTTGGCCCCGGCCGGATTCTTGATCAGCAGGATCGAGAGCTCGGCGCCGCCGAGGTCGATGGTCTCGACCCGGCCGAAGGCGGCCCGCATCTGGCCGAGCGCGGCGGCGATCCGCTCCGGCGCCACTCCCAGCCGCAGGCAGGCGGCGACCGCGGCGAGCGCGTTGTAGACGTTGTAGAGGCCGGGGAGGGGGAGCTCGAGCCGGATCTCGCCCCGCGGCGTGCGCACGGTGGCGCTCGACCCCTCCATCCCGCGCAGCTCGATCTGCGTCGCGGCGACGTCGGGCCGTGGCCGTTCGGCTCCGCAGTGGGTGCAGCGGTAGTGGCCGAGGTGGCCGACAAAGGCGCGGTCGTAGACGTAGGGGTGGCCGCAGCGCCGGCAGTGCTTGGCGTCGAAGGCGTGCTGCAGCTGCGGCAGCGCCTGCGAGGCGTCCTCGATCCCGAAATAGGAGACACCCTGCCGCGGTTGCTCCTCGCGGTCGCGGCCGAGGTCGGCGATCAGCGGGTCGTCGGCGTTCAGCGCGAAGGTGCTCTCGCCCTCGCGCGCCTCCACCGTGGCGGCCCACTCGTCGGCCAGCGCCTCCATCTCGCCGTAGCGGTCGAGCTGGTCGCGGAACAGGTTGCCGAGGACGATCAGCGAGGGATGGAGCTGCTCAGCCACCCGCGGCAGCCAGGCCTCGTCGACCTCGAACAGCCCCTCGCTGCCGCGCTGCTCGAGCAGTGCCGTCGCCACTCCCCAGGTCATGTTCGAGCCGGCCCGGTTGTGGACCGGCGGACGCCCCTCGGCGGCGAGGACGGCGGCGATCATCCCCGCGGTCGTCGTCTTGCCGTTGGTCGCGCTGACCAGCGTCGTGCCGCCCGCGAGGCGCCCGCCGAGCCGGGCGATCGCCTCCGGCTCGAGCCGCAGCAGCACCCGCCCCGGCAGGGTCGTGCCACCGCCGCGGCCGCTGGCCCGGCTGGCGGCGCCGATCGCCCGCGCGGCGGCGACCTTGGCCCCGAACACCGCGCTCAACTGGGGTCCTGCGGAACGAGGACGCTGAGGGCCCTGGGCAGCACACGCAGCGAGACCGGCGTGTCGGTCAGGTGCTCGCCGTCGGCGTAGACCGGGAACGGCTTGCTGGCGCTCAGCTCGAGGTGCGGCGCCCGGAAGACGCGGACCTCGTCCTCGTCGACGTGGGTGCCCTTGAACACCTTCGGCAGGTTAGCCAGGAAGCGCAGCTTGCCGACCTCCCCGACGGTGACGATGTCGAACTCGCCGTCGTCGAGCTCGGCCTTGGGAGCGATGAACATGCCGCCGCCGTAGGCGCGGTTGTTGGCGACGACCACCGAGTAGCCGCTGACCCGCGTCCGCGAGTCGTCGACGGCGATCGTGAAGCCGGCCGGCTTCCACCTGGCCAGCACCCGCAGCGCGGCGTAGGCGTAGACGAGGTTGCCGCGCAGCCACGAGGTCTCGTTGGCGACCCGGTTGGCTTCCGAGTCGAAGCCGATGCTGGCGATCCCGAGGAACCGCTTGCCGTTCGCCTCGCCGACGTCGATCTGACGGCTGTGGCCGGCGAGGACGGTGGCGATCGCCTCCTCGGGGTCACTGGCGATGCCGAGTACCCGGGCGAGGTCGTTGCCGCGCCCGCCGGGGACGATCCCGAGCGGGGTGTCCGATTCGGCGACGGCGCCGCCGATCGCGCCGAGCAGCCCGTCGCCGCTGAGTACGACCGGGACCTCACCGGCCTCGACTGCGACCAGCGCCTGCTCGACCCCGTGCTCGAGGCTGCTGGTGCGGACCACCCGGAAATCGACGCGGCGCGCGTCGAGGTAGGACTCGACCTGCGGCAGCAGCTTCAGCGCCCGGCCGCCAGCCGAGTGCGGGTTGACGATTAAGACCAGCGGATTCATCCCTGCAACCGGAGCCTATTCCTGCCGGACCGGCGGGCCACCGCCCTGCAAGCGGCTGACCGAATAGCTGCCTTCGCCTGCCGCTTCCGACCAGATCGGCTCGATCCCGGCGCGGCGCAGGCGCCAGCCGCGCAGGCGGGCGGCGAGGCCCGCCTGCGGGCCGCCCACGCTGTATGCGAGCAGCAGGTAGCCGCCGGGGCGCAGCACCCGCGCCACCTCGCGCGGCGGCGGCGCGGCGTCGAGCAGGGCGACGAGGTCGAAGAGGTCGTCGGGGAAGGGCAGCTTGCGCGGCCCGCCGGCCTTGAAGGCGACTCGTCCCTCGGGATCGAGCCCGACCCGGGAGGCGGCGCGACGGATCGCCGCCTCGTCGGCGTCGACGCCGCGAACGCTGGCGCGGGGGAACTCGCGGGCCAGGAACAGGGCCCCGTCGCCCTCGCCGCACTGGATCTGCAGGATCCGCTCGGGGTCGCCGACGTGGAGCGCCGCGGTGGCGAGCGGGGTGAGCGGCGGCACCGCGGACACACCCCGATCGTACGCGCCGTTTACAGCGATGGTCTACGCTTCCCGACCGATGCGGGAGCAGGAGTTCGACAGGCGCTGGATCATCCTTGGCGTTTTCGCCCTGGTCGCGGCGGCGATCGTCGTCGTGATCCTGGTCTCACGCGGCGGCGGTGACGACGACAGCGGCACCACCGCCAGCGCCAAGGTCGGCAAAAACGGCTGCAAGAAAGTCGAAGCGCCGGAACCGCGCGAAGAAAAACTCTCGGCGCCCGAACAGACCGTCGAAAAAGGCGAAGAACTGACCGCGGTGGTCGAAACCAGCTGCGGCACCTTCGACATCGCGCTCGATACCACCCGCGCCCCGACGATCGCCAACTCCTTCGCCTACCTGGCCGAAGAAGGCTTCTACGACGGCCTCGACTTCCACCGGATCGTCCCCGAATTCGTCATCCAGGGCGGTGACCCGCTCGGCAACGGCAGCGGCGACGCCGGCTATAAGGTGACCGAGAAGCCGCCCGCCAACCTCGCCTACACGAAGGGCGTCGTCGCGATGGCGAAGAGCTCGACCGAGCCGCCCGGCACCGCCGGTAGCCAGTTCTTCGTCGTCACCGGCGCCGACGCCGGCCTGCCGCCCGAATACGCGCTGGTCGGCAAAGTCAGCTCGGGCATGGACGTGGTCGAACGGATTGGCAAACTCGGCACGCCGGAAGAAAAACCGAAACAGACCGTCCTGATCGAAAAAATGACGATCGAACGGGGCTAGGCCGCGCTCCGTAAGCTGGGTCAGTGGCCAAGGTCGACGTAGGGGACGCGGCGCCGGACTTCGAGCTCCCGGGAACGGGCGGCAAGACGTACCGGCTGGCCGACTACCGCGGCCGCAAGCTGGTCCTCGCCTTCTACCCCGGGGACTTCACCGCCGTCTGCACCAAACAGTTCTGCTCCTACCGCGACGAAGGCGAGCGGCTCGACCAGCTCGGCGCCGAGGTGCTGGGGATCTCCGCCCAGTCGGTCGATTCGCACGAGCGCTTCAGCGAGGAGAAGCGGCTGAACGTGCCGCTGCTGGCCGACGAGGACAAGTCGGTGGCGCGGGCCTACGGGGTCACCGCCGGGCCGATGGTGCGGCGGGCGATCTTCGTGATCGACGAGGAGGGGATCGTCCGCTACCGCAAGGTCTCGCTCACCGGGCTCAGCTACGAGACGGTCGAGGACCTCGAGCAGGCCGTGGCGGCGGTCGGATGACAGCCGGGCTGAGCGGCGGGCAGTTCGAGGTCGGGCCGGCGCCGTCCTTGCGCGGCGAAGCGGCGGGGGAGGGGACGCCGATCGTCCTCTGCCACGGGATCACCGCGACGCGCCGCTACGTGGTCCACGGCTCGCGGCTGCTCGAGCGCGCCGGCTTTCGCACCATCAGCTACGACGCCCGCGGCCACGGCGAGTCCGACCCCGCCCCGGCGGGGGAGGGTTATGGATACCCGCGGCTGGTCGACGACCTCGAGCGGGTGATCGAGCAGCAGGTCGGCGCCGGGCGCTTTCTCCTCGCCGGCCACTCGATGGGCGCCCACACCGTCGTCGCCTACGCGCTGCGCCACCGCGAGGCGCTGGCCGAGCGAGTCGCCGGCCTGGTCGTGATCGGGCCGGTCTTCCGCGGCGGTGAGATCCCCGACAGCGCCTATTCGTACTGGGACGGGTTGGCGGAGGCGCTCGAGCGGGGCGGTGTCGACGGTTTCGTCGAGTTCATCGGTGGCCAACAGGAGATCTCACCGGCTTTCCGCGACTCGGTCCTGCGCTTCACACGCGAACGGATGCTGGCCCACGAGCATCTCGACGCGGTGCTGGCGGCGCTGCGCGAGACGCCGCGCTCGCGTCCTTTCGAGGAGATCTCCGAGCTGCGAGGGATCAAGGTGCCGGCGCTGGTCGTCGCCAGCCACGACGAGGCCGACCCAGGCCATCCCTACCGCAGCGCCGTCGCCTACGCCGAAGCGCTGCCCCAGGCTACGCTGGTCAGCGAGGAGGAAGGCGAATCGCCGCTCGCCTGGCAGGGAGGGCGGCTCTCTCGCCAGATCGCCTCTTTCCAGGAGTCGCTATCTTCGTCTTCATTGCTATGAAAGTTCCGACTGAAGATCGCGCAGCGTCTCCCGTTCCCCGACGATGAGGATTCCGAGCGAGGCAAACCTGCGACGGGCGATCGCCTTCATCGCGGCGCTGGGGGTCGGCGTTGCGACCTACATCACGATCGCCGACTCGGGCGGCGGCTCGCCGACCTGCCTGGCCGGCGGCCACGGGTGCCAGACCGTCGCCGAAAGCTCCTACTCACACATCGCCGGCGTCAACATCGCGATCTTCGGGATCGCCGGCTATCTGCTGCTCCTGGCCAGCGCCTTCTTCGTCAGCGACTACGTGCGGCTGGGGGCCTTCGCGGTCGCGCTCGGCGGCTTCGGCTTCAGCATCTACCTGACCTACCTCGAGATCTTCAAGATCGAAGCGATCTGCCAGTGGTGCGTGGCGAGCGCGGTTCTGATGACGATTCAGTTCCTGCTCAACGCGACGCGGCTGGTCGGCTATGCCGGGACCGACGGCGATGCCGGCAATGGCGCCGACGACCGCGAGCCGGACAGGGAACCGGAAGCAAGCACCGCGTAGAGTTCCCGCTTCCCGGAACAGACAAGACGGCTCGAACCAGGGGGATCGATGAGCAACAAGAAGGAGCGGGAGAAACGACGCGAAGAACGGCTCGCCGAAGAAGCGAAGGCGAGCAGCGGGGATCGCCGCACGCGCCTGCTCCAGATCGGCGCTGGCGCGGTCTTCGTCGCGATCATCGTCGTGGTCGTCGTGATCGTCATCGCCGGCTCCAGCTCCGACAGCGGCGGCGACGCCGAGAACCTGCAGGAAGTCAGCCAGGTCGACTCGCTGGTCCAGGGGATCCCACAGACCAAGCTGGTGCTCGGCGACACCAAAGCCCCGGTCGAACTGATCGAGTACGGCGACCTGCAGTGCCCGGTCTGCAAGGCCTACTCGGAAGAAATCCTGCCGCCGATCGTCGAAAAACAGGTCAAAGAAGGCAAAGCGAAGATCATCTTCCGCAACTTCCTGATCATCGGCCCCGAATCGCTGCCGGCTGGGGCCGCCGCGATCGCCGCCGGCAACCAGGGCCGTGGCTGGAACTTCCTCGAGCTCTTTTACCGCAACCAGGGCAAGGAGAACGGCGGTTACGTGACCGACGACTTCATCGAAGCCGTGGCCAAAGGCGCCGGGGTCAAGGACATCGCAAAGTTCAACCAGGAACGGACGAGCAAAGCGGTCGAAGAAGAGGCAAATCGGACCACCGAACAGGCGGAAACGCTGGGATTCGGCGGCACGCCGTCATTTGCGATCAAAGGCCCGAACTCGAACGGTCTCGAACTCCTCGGCACGCCGGAATCGTCAGGCGAGCTCGAAGAAGAAATCGAAAAGGTCAGTTAGCAGCTCGCCGGGGAGGGCCCGTGGGCAGGCAGCCCGCCCTTCTCTGCCTGAGTTGACATAACCAGCATTATCGTGCGTTGACCCTGTGGCTCAGGGGGTGGTCGCGAGGCGCCACAGCTCCCTGACCCCCGCGAACGCCTCCTTCGGCGCTACCGCCGACGGCGAGGCACCCGGGTGCTGCGGGGCGATCCGGACCCGCAGCGCGTTGTGGCGGACCGTGAAGCGCAGCGGCGGCTCGAAGCTCAGCGACTCGCCGTCAACTCCGACCGGGACCGGGCCGTCGGCCTCGACGGTCAGCTCGGCGATCGCCAGCTCGCGGTAGCGGCCCGCGCCCGCCGTTTCGCCCGCTCCCGGCGGCAGGAAGTCGACGACGCCGAGCCGGCCGCTGTCGAGGCGCGGCCGCGTGCCGGAGCCGAGCGTCGGGCCGAGCCGGTACGGGTTGTTGGAGACCAGCACCAGCGCTTCGCTGCGCTGCGGCTCGCCGTCGCCGTCGGCCCAGCGCAGCTGGCGCGGCGCGCCTTCGGGCCCGAGCGTGTTGGCGACCGTGTCGAGCAGGGTTCGCAGCTTGGCCTCGCGGTAGCCCTCCTGGCTGACCGCCTCGGCGTAGACGCCGAGCGAGACGTTGTTGACGAAGACGCGGCCGTTCACCTCCCCCAGGTCGACATAACGCTCGCCCGCCCCGTCGAGGAGGGCGTCGAGGGCGCCGACGACGTCTTCGCGGTCGACGCCGAGGTCGAGGGCGAAGTGGTTGCGGGTTCCCGACGGGATGCAGGCGTAGGGAAGGTTGTTGGCGGCCGCTGCAGCGGCGACGACCGCCTGCGAGCCGTCGCCGCCGGCCATCGCCAGGGCGTCGGCCCCCCTCCCCATCGCCGCATCGACCAGCTCCACCAGGTCCTCGCCGGGCTGCATCTCGACCACCTCGATGCCGCGCTCGCGCGCCGCCTCGACGAGGCCGACCCGGGCGGCGCGGCCGTCGCCCGAGCGCGGGTTGACGAACAGGACCGGGTGGCTCGGCGCCGGCGCTCGCGGCAGGGCATGCTCGGGTCGGAAGGCCCGCCGCGCCGCCGCCAGCGAGGCGAGCAGGGCGACGATCGAGATCGCCACCAGCCAAGCGTTGCCGCCGCCGAAGGTGATCAGGATCGCGACGATGAGGAGCAACGCCGCGATCGCGAGTCCGATAAACCGCGCGGTCCCCGTGCGCAGCAGGCCCATCCAGGCGGCGCCGAGCGCGAGCACGATGCAGAGGAAGATCCACAGCCCGCGCGGGAACTCGGAGACGAAGGCGTAGGCCGCCGCGCCGACCGCGACCAGCGCGGTGAGCAGCGTGATCGTGGCGGCCAGGCGGCGGCTCATATGATCGCCCCGTGCTGCCGGTCCGCGAGCTGCTGAGTGAGGCGAAGGTCGTCGACACCGCGATCTACGCTGCCGTCGCCGCGGCCGAGACGCCGCGGCTCGACCGCGGGATGCGGGCGCTGAGCCGCACCGCCGACCACGGCAAGCTCTGGATCGGGACCGCCGGCCTGCTGGCGCTGGCCGGCGGCAGCCGTGGCCGCGCCGCTGCCCGTCAGGGCATGGTCTCGCTGGGGATTGCCTCGGCGGTCGCCAACCTGGTCGGCAAGCCGCTGACCACGCGGCGCCGCCCCGAGCGGCAGGAGCTCGCCGAGCTCGAGGCCCGCCAGGTGCCGATGCCGCAGACCAGCTCCTTTCCCTCCGGCCACACCGCCTCGGCCTTCGGCTTTGCGACCGGCGCCGGCGCAGCCTGGCCGGCGGCCTCGCCGCCACTGCGGGCGCTGGCAACGCTGGTCGGCTACTCGCGTGTCCATACCGGTGTCCACTATCCCGCAGATGTGGTCGCCGGTGCATTTCTTGGTGTCAGCGCGGCCGAGCTTGCCGCCAGGCTGCTCAGCCGCACCTAGTCCCTCCTAGCCCGGGTCGGGGTGCCGCGAGGCGCTACTTGCGCGACTCGAGCAGCGCGTCGAGCCGTTCGAAGGTTTCGTTCATGCCGTCCTCCATGCCGGTGCTGAGCAGGCCGTCGCGTTCCTCGGTGGTGAAGAAGATCGTCGTGCTGATCAGCTTGGTCTGCTCGCCGAGGTCCTCGAGGCTCTGCGTTTCGAGGCAGACGTAGCCCGGCATCCCCTCCCATTCCCAGGTCTGGACGAAGCGCTCGGGGGCGGTCACCTCGCGGTAGACGCCGCGGAAGGAGTGCCGGTCGCCGTCGCCGGACTCGGCGTGGTAGCGCCAGAGGCCGCCGGTCCGCGGCTCCATCACCTCGACCTCGGTCCTCCCGCCGTGCGGCCCGTACCACTCCGGGACCAGCTCGGGGTCGGTCAACGTCGCGAAGACGAGGTCGCGCGGCGCGTCGAAGATGCGCTCGACGTGGATCTCGCGATCGCTCGGGGTGGTGACCGTCGCGGTGTGCTTGGCGCTGGTCTGCTGCTCATTGCTCATGCTGTTCTTCCTTTCGTCGGGCCAGCAGCGCGTCGAGTCTCTGGTAGCGCTGCTCGACCATCTCGCGGTAGTCCTCGATCCAGGTGGCGAGGACCTCGGCCCGGTTGGGACCGAGCCGACACTGCCGGCTGCGGCCGACCTTCTCGCTTGCGACGAGACCGGCCTCCTCCAGGACCCGGAGGTGCTTCTTCATCCCGGTCAGCGAGATCCCGGCGGGCGCCGCCAGCTCGCTGACCGTCGCCACGCCGTCGCGGCCGAGTCGCTCGACCACGGCCCGGCGGGTCGGGTCCGCGAGCGCGGCGAGGGTCCTGTCGAGCTCCTGATACTGAACCATGTGGTTCAGTATAGGGCCAAAGCAGAGAGCGCAAGTCGGCGGCCGTTTTCTCAGCGGGAGACGACCTGACCGCGGATCAGCGGCCGGATGATCGGTGGCGACTTCGGCAGCTCGTCCTTTTCCAGGGCGCCGGCCTCGAAGCCGGCGGCGGCGAGGGTGGCGGCGGTGTCGCGGTTGCAGTGGCAGCCGTCGGCGAGGAACCGCCACGGCCCGTGCAGCCGATCCTGCCAGCGGGCCAGGTCCTGGTGGCCGGAGCGGACGTGCTCGATCAGCAGCAGCCTCCCGCCCGGCGCCAGCACCCGGCGCAGCTCGG
>Ga0070667_100000788_pt1 | contig 29712 bp, 26 predicted proteins | sample KBSS33metaG_FD_64659 | JGI IMG/M metagenome (GOLD analysis project Ga0070667, IMG submission 64659) | Switchgrass rhizosphere microbial communities from Kellogg Biological Station, Michigan, USA - KBS S3-3 metaG | ecosystem: Host-associated > Plants > Roots > Rhizosphere > Soil ...
GCGGATTGACCACGATGAAATTCTCCGGCAGTCCTCCGTTCCTCAAAATTCCGCCGTTGACGCTGGTGAAATTGTTTGTGGTATTCAGGTAATTGGCCAGAGCGCCGACATCACCATTCGCAATGAACGTGTTGGTAGTTGAAAACAAGCGGAGGGCCTGCGAACCGGTGAGCGTCGTCCCGTCCACGACGCCGACGCCTGTCACGTTAAGTCCGAGCAGCATCTGGTTGAACAGGGGCGAATCACCTCCGGCACGCGTGACGTTGAACGCATCAAGAATCCCGTTCTCGAAGATATTGGTTTCGTTGAGCTGAGTAGCGCTGAATAGCTTCGTGGCTTTATTCCCGATCCAGCTGATATCCAGTGTCGTGTTATGCGCGAGTTCGCGTTGTATCGACAGGTTGAAGCTCTGCACATATGGCGTTACCCGCTTATCGGCGTATCCGGTGATACCGGCCGTCCGATTGGTGAGCGGCACCGCCGTGAAGGGTTGCGCTCCGCCTGTCGGAACTGGAATGACGCCCGCACCGGCCAGGCCTGCCAGATTCAAGTAGGTCGGCGGGGTGTACGTCACATTCAGTGTCTGCCCAGGCAGGTTTCCAATGTTGCCGGAGTAAGCGAGATAGTCCGCAGCACCCGCGTAGTTGATCCCGTAACCTCCGCGAACAATCGTGTTCCCTTTGAGCCACGGAACTTTGTAGCTGAATCCCACCGAAGGCGCAAAGTTGTTCCAGTCATTTCCCCAGAATGTCTTATCGGGATGAGGTGAATGTTTTCCGACAAACTCCGTCGTTGTCAGCGATGGCGTCGCGGTGTTGCAGTTTCCGGCGCCCGGCGCCCACCACACGTTGAAATCCTTGCCGGAACAGCCAAAGAGAGCCGACTGGCCGCCCGTGAAGCGTCCACCAAGACCTGTGGTGTCGTACGGCACACCGTATTTGTCGTAGCGCACACCCAGATTTAACGTGAGATTCTGCGAGGCCTTCCATGTGTCCTTGAAGAAGAAGTCCCAATCGTTTTCGTGGAGGTCGCGCTGGAAGATGAAATTCGTCTGGTAATTCGTCCAGTCGGTTGCCGTCGGTGAATTTACGAAATACTGTTCCTGAATACTGGCAACAGTGCCCGAGAGATTGGCGAGAAGATTCTGGGCGGTCGTCACATCGCTTGGATTGATTCCCTTGGCGAACGGGCTAGTCGTGCTGATCGGAACCGGAATCGCTCCGATGCCCAGCGTCACGAACGGCCGTGTGGTCTGCTGGCCTCCGTGGTTGAACTGGTGCGAACTGGCAAAATCGATTTCGGCTCCCATCTGAAAGGCATGAGCGCCCCTTGTGAAGCTGATGGTGTCCGACCATTGCTGGAAGGGACTGATCGACTGTCGTGGAGAAGCCACGCCGAACGGTGCATAGGTTGCGAGGTTGATGCCACCCGTTGTCACATAGGCAAACTGGCCCCCGACGGTTGGGAAGCTGTCTCGCATCGCTTTGGATGAATCCACGACATCGTTCGGGCCATTGCCGTTCCAGCAGCAACCTTTATCGAGCGGTGACGTGCCTTGCCAGGTATCGCGCTTCAACCCGAATCGGAATTCATTGAGAATCGTGGAGGAGATGGTCGACGTCCACGATGCCGTGTAGAAATCCGGGACTCGCTTCACGTCTCCGAACTCGCCGGCAGGAACGTCGGGAAGTCCGGTCTGCCCCGTGACTCCCCAGTCCTTCTCTCGACTCATCGTAAACGTCAGCTTGTTCTTCTCGTTAAGCTGATAGTCGAAACGCAAGGTGAGGGCATTTCGGTTGGTGTTCTGGCTCTGACCCGTGGCGCCGTCAAGTCCGGCATGAGGTTGACGCCAGCGGAATCCTGCCGTGTTCAATCCGTCGCCCACAGTCCAATCGTTCGGCAACGGCAACCTTGTCAAGTTCTGCGGACCGAACCAAACCGGATCGATTGCCGGACGGTTGGGGTCGTTGACGTCCGTAAACAAATTGAAGGAATTGAGGAATAGCGGTTGTCCGTTTGTCGGATTCACGGTGAGTGTCTGGCCGCCGAGAGTGACGGAAGGCGTGGCGCCATTCGCATTGCCATTCTGCCGCGAAGTGCCTCCGGCAGAGCCTTCTGTCAGGTATCGGAAAATCCCCTGGCGTGCCTCGTTCGTCAGCACGGTCGTCACGAAATCCGTCTTCTCAAGGTATCGCTGATTATCCACAAGCACAAAGAAGAAGGCTTTGTTCTTAATGATGGGGCCTCCAAGCCGGCCTCCGAACTGGTTCCGGTTTGTGTAACTTTTGGGAGCAGGGACAGGATTTGCATTCTGAAACCACGTGTTTGTGGAAAGCGCCGAGTTGTTGTTGGTATAGAAGAGTGCACCGTGAAAACTATTTCCGCCGGCTCTGGTGCGCAGCTGCACCTGTGCCGAACCACGTCCCAGTGCCGGATCGACGTTGTTGGCAGTGATGCGGACTTCTTCCACCATATCCGGACTCGTATATACCGCCGAGTAAGCGCCATTGGAGTTGTTGTAGCGCCCATCGTTGGTAACCAGCCCGTCACGCGTAGTGTTGACCTGACTGAATGGCGTTCCGCCGAAGCTCTGTACATTTCCGCCAAACGCGTTAACGGTCGTGACAACTCCGGGTGTCGTCCCCACCAGATCGAGCACGTTCCGACTCGACAGCGGGAGGTTCGAAACGACGGAATCCGGGAGCACATTTCCTACAGATGCCGATGTCGCGGCGAGCAACGTATCTGCCGCCTCGACCACTTCCACAACCTGACCGGCGCTGGCCACTTTCAGCTTGAAGTTCAAGCGCACCTGCTGGGCCTGGCCGAGCGATACATCATTAAACGCAGAACTCTGAAATCCCGTGAGACTGGCTGTAACAACGTAAGTTCCAGGCTGCAGGCTTGGGAAATCGTAGTTTCCGCTTTCGTTAGTCAGATGAGTCGTCACGATGCCTGTCGCGTTATTCTTCACCGTAATCAGAACCCCGGGAATCAGGGCACTGCTGGCGTCGCTGACCGTGCCGGTTAACGTGGCATTCACCTGTGCAGATACTGGCACGCTTGTGGCAAGACACAGCAGCAGGCATGCAAAAATAGAGAAATAGACTTTCATCGCAGGTCCCCCCTTATCTCGAAAGATGCGCGAGGCAAATGCCTCTCCAGTCAAGGAATCAGCTGATTCTTAATCAGCCGGATTGAGATCAATGCAAAGTGGGAGGGAATTGAACGAATTAAACGAATGGAACGAACTGAACACACAGATAAGACCCCCCCGGATCGAAACGTGTCCTTATCCCCCAAGCTGGCGCAACGCTATCACCATTTTTGTTAATGGAGCAACCATTAAGATCTCCTGTGTCGGTAGCACATGATGTGTCCGGTGGCTGTAACAAATGAGATGTCCGGTCTGAGAGACAGGGTTTTGAGAAAGAAGCATTCGCAAAGCAGTATCGCGGATGCATGTATATCCGACCCGAGCCTTGGAGCGGGCACTGAAGATCATGGAAGTCATGAGTGGATCGATCAATTGGATCCAGGCAAGTCCAGGCAATCATCGAGGCCGAAAAGTCGTTTTTCATAAAACAGCACTGAACCCTGAAATAGGCATCGTTCGTTGAATACCGCTTAGGATATGGGATTGACTCTGAAAGTTTGAATCGACGAAAGTAAGACGTCTACATTGCGCCGATCGAATCGATGCCTGGAACAGACCGATATGGGCCAATTCCAAGAAAACCATCAACTCGGATACCTGCGACCAGCTCACAGGACCGAGCATCGCCACGGAATGCGCATAAGCTGTCCGACGGTTCTTCGGTTAATGGGAGCGATCCTGTTGCTTGCAGGCTGCCAACGAACGCCGACGTTTAATCAGGAAATTGCGCCCATCGTTTTCAAGCACTGTGCGCCTTGTCATCGTCCAGGTGAAGCCGGCCCTTTTCCGCTGCTCACGTATGAAGATGTAGTGAAGAAGGCGAAAACCATCGCAGCAGTCACTCAGGACCGTTATATGCCGCCGTGGCCGGCCGATCCGTCCTATTCCCATTTCCTGGGAGAGCGGGTGCTGCGACCCGAAGACATCCAAACAATCAAGCGGTGGGTAGAGAGTGGAACGCCTGAAGGCGATCCCTCACACCGGTCCTCACCGCCGGAATTTCATCAAGGCTCCATCTACGGAACGCCGGACCTGGTTGTTAAAATGCAGGCACCACTTCGGATTCCTGGCGACAATAAGGACCGCTTCATGGTCATCAAGATCCCTTACGAAATTCCACGGGACCGATTTGTGCGTGCCATCGAATTCGTACCGGGCAACAGGAAGCTCATCCACCACATGAATGCACACATCGTGCAGTATGACGAGAAAAAGTCCAAACCCATGGAAGGACCAACTTTTGTCAATCGAGAATCTGTAAAGACGCTTGAGGAAAGCTACGCCGCCATCAAGCTCCTGAACGACGATGGCAGCTATCCGGATCTAACGAAGTCCGTTGCCAACTATCTCCCGGGCGGCGTGTCGCCGGCAGGTTATCCCGTTGGCATCGGCGGATGGACTCTCAGCAGAAAAGGCGCTTTTCTCATGCGCGACATTCATTACGGGCCGTCGCCTGTCGATACGGAAGATCAGTCGTACTTCAATGTATTCTTTACCGACAAGCCGCCGGTCCGTCCGACTTTGGAATTGCAGATGGGGACGCTGGGTATTTCGGAAATCATTCCACCACTTGTGATTCCGCCAAACGTCGTCAAGATGTTCACGACGACGACGATCGTGCCTGAGGATATTTCTCTGCTCACCGTCAACCCCCACATGCACCTGCTTGGAAAATCGTTTGAAGCTTTTGCAGTAACACCTGACAGCAGGACAATCCCTTTGATCCGGATTCCGAAATGGAATTTCCGCTGGCAGTATTTCTATACGTTCCCGAAGATGGTGAAGATTCCAAAAGGCTCGAAGATCTCGGTCATCGGCGTCTACGACAACACAGCGGATAACCCGAACAATCCATTTTCACCGCCGAGGGAGATCATTGGAACAAACGGAAGCATGCGGGTCACAGATGAGATGTTTCAACTGATCATGAAATATCTTCCGTATCAGCCGGGAGACGAGAACATCTCGCTCAGTTCCGCGACTCAATGAAACACCCGACAGGCTTTGTCGCACGGAATGAAACCTTGCCGGTTCGAAGAAAGTCGTTTAATGCGTCGAGCAAATAATGTTCAGTAATAACGGTTCGATGCTGACCGAACTCCGGCGTCGCGTTATCGATGGCGCCCTGATAAATAGTGGTTCCTTCCGAATTCACGACGAACACTTCGGGAGTTACCATCGCTCCAAAGAATTGTGCCAGCGCCGCATGAGGATCCAGGGCAATTGGGAGATCGATTCGATACTGCGTAATGAAGTCATTGATCTCCTTTCTATTATAGGTGCTGCTTTCGACAACTCCGTAGAACCCAACGCCTTCATTGGCAAACTGGCTATGCAATCTATTGAGGGTGAGCGTGTAGTTTTGGGAAAGTGGACAGTCTGGTGCTAAAAAAACAAACGCGGAAGCTTTGTTGTTTTTCAGAATCCCGAAGTCGAGCAGCGAGTCATTCGACAGGGAGAGACGGAATGAAAAGATGCTCGCGGGCAACTGTTGCGTTTCCCTATGGCAGCAGCATAGAAACATCACAAGACAATAAGCTGAAAGTCGGGTCGCGATTCGCTTCATGGAAACTTCGGAAACTGCAGAGCACCCGCGTCGGCCCGATGCAGCAGCTGAAAACATTCGGTGATCGGACTGTTTGGAATGTACGAGAGCAATCTTAGGGTGGCACAGAAGGATGGTCAACATCAGAGTAGAGGTCCGAATGTCGAAGGACCAGCCGATATTCCTTTCCGCGAATTGGACACCTATCCAGCGGCGCACTATCGCGGCTTGGCATACTTTGCCGGCGGTGTGACGTCGAAGAATACCCTCGTCACTGCAAGTCTCCCGAAATACTGCGGCAATTCGACCTGTCAGGGCCGTACTCCGCTTAATGCCCTACGCCAGTCGCCAGTTGGGATCGGGGCTGACATCCATGCCGCTGGTCTCTCCTCGAAGTAGCTTGGCAGTTCCCACGGCTGCTATCATTGCGGCGTTATCGCTGGTGAAGATCGGTTTCGGAAAGTAGAAGTCCAATCCAGCTTCCGCGGCTTTCTCGCCCAGGTATTCCTTCAGGCGACTGTTGGCTGCCACTCCTCCGGAAAGCATCAATGAGCGCGGCTTCAGTTGGGCTGCGGCCTTGGCGGTTGTCGACCAGAGCATCTGAACGACCGCTTCCTGAAAGCTGGCCAGGATGTCGAGCCGTTGCGGATCTTCGCGGGATTCCGCTTCGTTTTTCGGAATTAGATTGCCTTCACGAACCAGACGGAGAACCGCAGTTTTGACCCCGCTGAAACTGAAGTCCAGGGCACCGTCGCTTATTTTCGGAATCGAAAAAGTATGCGCGTTCCGATTCCCGAGCTTCGCCAATCTGTCGATGACCGGTCCTCCAGGATATTGAAGTCCGAGCAGACGTCCCACTTTGTCGTAGGCCTCGCCGGCAGCGTCATCGCGGGTTCTTCCGATCAGGCGATACGTCAGATGTTTGAAGTTTCCCGTCTTCGTTTCCACCCAGAACAGATTCGTATGTCCGCCCGAGACGACCAGCGCCAGAGCGGGGAACTCGATTTCCGGATATTCAAAGCATACGGAGTAGATATGCCCTTCAATGTGATTCACCGCGACCAGAGGCTTCCTCTTTGAAAACGCCAGCGCTTTTGCGTAAGTGAGTCCGACCAGAAGACATCCAATCAATCCCGGGCCCGCGGTCACTGCGATGCCATCCATGTCGTCGAGTGATTTTCCGGAATCCGTAATGGCCTGATCGACAATCGGTCGGATTTTCGCCAGATGTTCCCGCGACGCAATTTCCGGCACAACTCCGCCAAACGCGGCGTGAGTTTTGACCTGTGAATAAATGAGATTGGAGAGTATGCGATGCCCGTCTTCTACAACTGCTGCCGCGGTTTCATCACATGAGGTTTCGATACCAAGAACAAGCATGGATTACGGCAGCGACTTTCTCATGAGTTTCGGCAGCGATTCCACATAAGGCGGACGGGCGATGCCAAAATCCGTAATGATTGCCGTCACGAACTCATGCGGCGTTACATCGAAAGCCGGGTTGAATACGGAGACACCTTCAGGCACGACGCGGACTCCGCCGATGTGGGTAACTTCTGTGGGATCGCGCTGCTCAATGGGTATATGCGATCCGTCCGGTATTTTCAAATCCAGCGTGGACAGCGGTGCGGCGACGTAAAACGGAATGTCATGTTGCCTGGCGAGCACTGCTACCGAATACGTTCCAATTTTATTTGCAACGTCTCCATTGGCGGCAATGCGATCCGCGCCGACGATAACCGCGTCGACCAGTCCCTGATGCATGAAGGATCCCGCCATATTGTCGGATATAACGCGAACGTCGATATCGTCTTTCCAGAGTTCCCATGCGGTGAGCCGCGCTCCCTGCAGGAATGGCCGCGTTTCGTCCGCCAGCACTTTCAGACGCTTGCCGCCTTCGACTGCGGCGCGAATCACGCCGAGCGCCGTTCCGTAGCCGGCTGTCGCGAGAGCGCCCGCGTTGCAATGAGTCAGTACCGTTCCAGAAGAAGGCAACAGGTCCGCGCCGAACTGCCCCATGCGCATATTGCTTTCGATGTCTTCGCGATGGATCGCTGCAGCCTCTTCGACAAGACGCGCGGAAATTGCGGAGTGAGTTTTGCTTCCTCCGGCTGCCTCGACGAAAGTCTTTTTCATTCGATCCAGCGCCCAGAACAAATTTACAGCGGTCGGCCGGGTAGCGCCAATCGTGGTGACGATGATGTCGAATTCCTTGCGAAGGTTGTCGATGGATGTCGCGCGGGAGTCCCGCACACCTAGAGCCACGCCCATTGCGGCTGCCACTCCGATTGCCGGCGCTCCGCGTACGACCATGTCGCGAATGGCTTGGGCAACCTCTTCATAGGTCCGAAAGAGAGGGTACTCTTCCACGGTCGGAAGCTTGCGCTGATCGATCATGCGCACCCCTTCGTCGGTCCACTCCACTGTCTTGATCAAAGTACTTCCTCTTTTGTAGGGGCGGTTGTGACCGCCCAAGAATTTTCGAACGTAGAGATTGTGGGCGGTCATAGAACGCCCTTACCGTCAGCCCCGCCTTGCGAGCTCTCTATTCTATGCTACAGTGACTATTCGCATGAACTCGAAGTACGAAGCTGTCATTGGTCTCGAGTGTCACTGTCAGCTCCTCACCCATTCCAAATTATTTTGCTCGTGTTCCACCAGTTTCGGTGAATTCCCAAACATGAACACATGTCCGGTGTGCCTGGGTCTGCCAGGCGCATTGCCGGTGCTGAATCGTGTCGCGGTGACCATGGCGATCAAGGCAGGTCTGGGACTCCACTGCACGATCAACAGGGAATCCCAGTGGTCCAGGAAAAATTATTTCTATCCTGACCTCCCCAAGGGGTACCAGATTTCGCAGTACGACAAACCGATCTGCGAACACGGCTACATTGAACTTTCAGAGACTCCAGGCGATGGGACTCGAAAGAAGATTGGCGTTCAGCGAATCCACATGGAAGAAGATGCCGGAAAATCCATCCACGAGGGACTTCCGGATTCCAATCGCAATACATCCCTGGATTTCAACCGCAGCGGTACTCCATTGATCGAAATCGTGACCGCGCCGGATATTCGATCCTCGGACGAGGCTCACGACTACCTTTCGAGGCTGAAGCAGATTCTGGAATTTCTTGATGTCTGCGATGGAAACATGGAAGAGGGCAGTCTGCGCTGTGATGCGAACGTTTCTGTTCGCCGCAAGGGTGCGAAGAAATTCGGTACGCGCACTGAACTTAAGAACATCAATTCTTTCCGCTTTGTTCAAAAAGCCATCGACTACGAAATCGATCGTCAGATCGACGTGATCGAAGGTGGCGGGCGCGTCATCCAGGAAACCCGCCTCTGGAACAGCGCCGAAGAGCGGACGGTATCGATGCGCAGCAAGGAAGAAGCGCACGATTACAGGTATTTTCCCGATCCGGATCTTCCCCTTCTTGTGCTCGACGGCGAGTGGTTGAAAACCGTCGAGCAATCCATGTCGGAACTTCCGGAAGTGCGGCGCAACCGGTTCGTGAACGAGTACGCGCTTTCCGAATACGATGCCGGCGTTCTCACCATGACGAAAGCTCTCGCGGATTATTTCGAACAGGCCGCAAAGCTCAGCGGACAGCCGAAGCCCGCAGCGAACTGGATCATGGGAGATCTACTGAGATCTTACAAGGAAGCCGCGATTGATCTGAAGGACCTGTCCGCCTCGCCGGTGACGCCCAAAATGCTTGCGGACATGATCCTTTTGGAAAAGAAAGGAACAATCTCCGGCAAGATGGCCAAGACGGTCATGGAGGAAATGATTCAGTCGGGAAAGGACCCTCAGGTCATTGTTCAGGAAAAGGGTCTGGTTCAGATTTCCGATTCCGGCGAAATCGAAAAGATCGTAAAAAAAGTTATCGATGGCAACCCCCAACCTGTGGCTCAATACAAATCCGGGAAGACAGGAACGTTCGGATTTCTGGTTGGTCAGGTGATGAAGGCGACACAGGGACGGGCGAATCCTCAGGCCGTGAATGAACTGCTGAAGAGCATGCTCGAGGAGACTTAATGGCTGTCGAAGAAGGAACTCGTAAGCGGATTTCCGATTTTTATCGCGAAGAATTTCTCAGACATAAGATCCGGCTGGAATATCAGCGGCCATTTTTCGCTGAGAACACGTATGAGGAAATTGAATCGATTCTCGATCGCGTGATTTCCGAAATCGACAAGATCTGCGAAGTGGAAAACTTCGAATCCTTCGCCAGTCATTTACTGCACCGGTTTGATGTCGTGACCAATCTCTCAGTCTCTAAAGTCGATCCCGCCTACCGAGTCCACTGAAGACGCTAATCAGTAGTCCTGGAGAAAATTAGCAGGAGCGGAGTGTGCGGCAAGGGCGGTCTATGACTGCCCTTGCACCCTCGAACTTGAGATTGCGGGCGGTCATCAACCGCCCTACGGGGCAAAGTTTATTTTGCTGGTGCCGATGGCGTCGGAGCGGGTGTCGTTGCGCCGCGTCCCGCCGCAGGTGGAGTGGTGGCGGGTGTCGTTGCGCCACGTCCTGCCGCAGGGGGAGTCGCGGCGGGTGTCGTTGCGCCACGTCCTGTCGCTGGTGCCGCCGATGCCGGGCTCGCTCCTCGAGCTGGAGCCGCAGTGGCGCCTTTCGCATTCAAGCGCGTTTTGATTTCGTCCGTGATATTGCATTCCTTGGCGGAGTAAACAACGGGACTGTTCGGCGCGGAAAGATCGTAAACGATGCTGTATCCTTTTTCGGTCGCCAGATCGTTCATGGTCTTCTGTGCCACTTCCATCACGGGACCTAGGAGTTCATCGCGATAACCATCGACGTCCTTCTGGGCGTCTTCACTGGTGCGAGTCAGCTCCGTTTTTTTGTCCGTAATACTCTTGTTCAGGGCCTGAAGGACCGCCTGACTGGCAAGTGCCTGCTGCGCCTGAAGTTTCTTCTCGTTGCCATCAATATCGGCTTTGATCTTGTCGAGCTTGTCGGTCCATTCCTTTACCCGGGCATCGAATTTTGCGGCCTTTTCCTTGCCTTCATTCGATCCGGTCACTGCTTCCTGCATGTCCACGACGACGATCTTGCATTGGGCGAAACCCATTGCGCTGAACGCCATCATGCCAGCCACAACCGCGGCCGCCTTTACCAATTGCCTCATTCTCTCCCCCTCCCGGTGGGCTAATGCCCGAAACGACCCGCATATTGTATGTCAAGAAAGCGGCCGTGTGGAAATTCAGACTGAAATCATGACGAAACGTTACCGAAACCGCCTGCTTTCTCAAAGTTGTGAGCCACTTGCAGCAGCAGCGATTCCTGAAAATGATTCGCAATCAGCTGCAATCCAACAGGAAGGTTTGCAGAGGTCTTCCCGCAGGGAACCGAAATTCCGGGAAGTCCCGACAGATTGCAGGTGATTGTAAAAATATCAGATAGATACATCGACAGGGGATCGGCCGTCTTTTCGCCAATTCGGAACGCGGGGGTTGGTGTCGTCGGCGTCAGGATAATGTTTACCTTTTCGAATGCTTTTTGAAAATCCTGAAGGATGAGCGTCCGCACCTTCATTGCCTTGAGATAGTACGCGTCGTAATAACCGGCACTGAGCGCATAGGTTCCAAGGAGAATCCGGCGTTTGACTTCCTTTCCAAAACCGGTCATTCGCGTTTTGCGGTACATCTCTCCGAGACCGCCCGTTCCGCCTTCTCGCAAACCGTACCGAACGCCATCGTAGCGGGCCAGGTTGGAACTCGCTTCGGCAGTTGCGATGAGATAATACGTTGCAACGGCGTGCTCGGTGTGCGGCAAGCGGATCTCTTCAATCCTGCAGCCCATGGTTTCATAGCGCCGGATAGCGTTTTCGACATTGGCCTTCACCTCTGGATCCATGCCGGCTATGAAATATTCTCTCGGGATTCCGATCCGAACGTCCTTCATCGGCTGATCCAGGACTTTCACAAATGAATCGACCGGAGTATCCGCAGACGTCGAATCGTAGTGATCGAAGCCGCACATTGTTTCCAGAACCTGGGCACATTCGCGGACGCTTTTGGTGAAGGGGCCAATCTGATCCAGCGAGGACGCGTATGCGACAAGCCCGTACCGCGAGACGCGGCCATATGTCGGTTTCATCCCCACGACTCCGCAGAACGACGCTGGCTGTCGAATCGATCCACCCGTATCGGATCCCAGAGCGATCAGCGACATTCCGGCGGCGACGCTTGCGGCGGATCCGCCGCTGGATCCTCCAGGCACGCGTTCGAGGTCATGCGGATTTCGAGTGGCGAAGAAACTGGAATTCTCTGTCGAGGATCCCATCGCAAACTCATCCATATTGGTTTTGCCGATAATGATGGCGCCGGCGCTTCGCAGCCGTTCCACAGCCGTTGCCGTGTAGGGCGGGACGTAGTTCGCCAGCATTTTCGATCCGCACGTTGTCGGAACATCGCGCAGGTTCATGTTGTCTTTAATTGCCACGGGAACACCAGTGAGTTCGCTGAGGGGTTCTTCCGCCGCGATTCTGGAGTCCGTGCGGCGGGCCTCTTCCAGCGCTCGTTCCCGGCACAGCGTGATGAATGCGTGAATGTTTCCATCGGATCTGTCGATTTCATCGAAGACACTGTTAATGACTTCGGTAACACTCAGATCGCGGTTGGCATAAAGCGACACCAGCTTGTCCGCCGTGATGTTTTTGAGGTTCATCGTTCCGTGATCACCTTCGGAACTTTGAAAAGCTTTACGGTCTTGCCTGCTTCCGAACTGCCGGTACGTGGCTGTACTCGATCTTCGCGGATTGCGAGTTTCGTGTTGGAGACGACCTGATATGTGGGAGGTACCGCCGCAACGTCCAGGGTATTTAATTTTTCGACATGTTCGACGATCCGGCTTAACTGCTGCGCCAGTTCCTTCTTTTCACTCTCGTGTACTTCAAGATTGGCAAGCTTCGCCACATACTCCACATCGGTTTCGCTAATTTTCATAGGTCAATGCAATCTCCGTAATTTTCCGTCCTCCCCAGAGCTCATTCATTCTTTGAAGCAGCGGCCGCTTCATGTGCATCAATTGTTTGCGCCAGATCAGATCCGGTACATTTAAAACCACTGTTGATCCGCGGAGGGCCGTGATCTTCGTTGCTCCGGCGAGCTGATCTCCAACCAGATCCGGCCAGAATCGCTGAATCAATTCCAGGTCCAGCTGGTCATCCCATGCCGGAGATCTTCGAAACTGTGCAATCAAACTGCGTATTGCCGGGTCCAATGGCATGGTCGTCCACCTCAGAAGCTATACTTTACCGCGATTAGCCCGTTGGAATTGCGGCGATATCAGAGCGCGGTGCGAATTCGTTCGGCAAGTGCATCCAGGTCCGCTTTGGCGGGCTGTTCACCGTAGCGAGCGCCGAAATGGAGGCGAAAACTGTCTCCCGTGAAGCGCGGAAACACGTGCAGGTGGACATGGAAAATCTCCTGCCCCGCGACTTCACCATCCGCAAGAAACAAATTCACGCCATCGCAGGGAACAACGCCGCTTCGCAGCGCAGCTGCCAGACGTTGCGCGACTCGAAACATCTGTGCGCCGGCTTCGGGATCCAGGCCCGAGAGAAAACTCGCGTGCTCATTGGGAATCACAAGCAGATGTCCGGAATTCACGGGACGGATATCGAGAAATGCCGTGCATAGATTGTCAGAGTAGACACGACTGGATGGGATCTGATTGGCGAGAATTTTACAGAAAATGCAATTGTCCAAGATTCACACCCGTCGTTCGTCGGATTTATTGTTCATAGTGAGAGGGCATCGGTACGATCGCATCCCGCAGCCATTGCAGGCACTGTATCGGCTCCCGAAAGTGTTCCACGACGTGCCTGGCGCCGTTATCGCGAAGGAAAGTTGCTCGCGGTTCACCCGCAATACCAAGGAACGGCAGCTTCAATTGTCTCGCCGTCTTAATGTCCCATACGGCGTCGCCGACAGAAACGATTCTCTCAAATTCCCGACATTGATACCACGCCGATGCTCGGTCAATCGCAGTCTGGACGATCGCTTCACGGGAGGGGCCATCCTCCGAAAACGCCGCGGGAAAGTTGGCCAGTGGAAGACCTGAAGCCCGGATCTTGAATTCCGCAGAACGTTTCCATCCTCCGGTGGCCAATGCAATACTCCACTCAGTGTTATCGTGAAGTTCGGTCAGGAACGCGGATGCTCCCGGAACCTCCGCAAACAAAGCGGAATCCAATTCATGATGGTGGTTCAGCAATTCGACAAATCGCTCGACGACTCTCGATATCTCTGCCGATTCCGGTTCACGCCCAAATTGTTTCAGGAAAGCCTGAATCGTCACGGCGGAATCGGTGATATGGCTATAGTCCAGCCAGTTGGTGCTGAGGTGATGAATATTCAGTACATCCGCGAACGCCCGCACAAAACATATTTCGTCCACAGACGAAGTTGCCGCGAGAGTTCCATCGAGATCAAAGACGACAAGTTTCATGGTGTATCCGGCTGATCAGCTGTGGGGCTGCACCGGTTGAAAATTCTGGTTTGTGTAGGGATTGGCGGTCGGACGCGTCACGACGTTAAAGCCGAAATTTGCCGCCATATGACATTGATTGCACGCCGCAGTCAGGTCGTCAAATGCAGCAGCAAACTGCTTCGAATCTTTTGCCTCTACGGCTTCTCCCAGTTTTCGAATCGGGAGCGTCATGATCTTGTCGATCAAGTCGGGAATGGGAAGCGGCGAATCCTTGTGTGCGGGATGGAAGATGACAGCGTCTTCCAAACCCTCTTTCAGTTCGTCCATCTCGTAGGAGGCCAAAGCCCAGTTTCCGGCTTGCCCGGCAAACCACAGTTTGGTGTGCCGCATTTGAGTGAGGGTCATGATTTCGCCCAGGCCTGGCGTGTAAACCGGGTCCGCCGCCGTTGGCGCAGGTGGCCGCTGCCGTTTGCATCCGGGTAACGCACAAACGAAGAAACTGAAGAGTCCGGCGACAACCGCGAATCGCGTCATTGTTTCCTCCAAACGAAATGAAAGAGACTCGACTACTATACGACCGGCCGGACTCCAAATCGATTGGCACGGACGTGAGGCTTCTACAAATGGTAAAGCATGAGGTAGACGATTACGCCGGTTACTGAAACATACATCCAGACCGGAAAGGTCCAGCGAGCCACGCGTACATGTTTGTCAAAGCGGGAAGTCAGCCCCAGGTAAGCCGTGCGCAATATAAAAGGCAGAATGAGGATTGCCAGTATCACGTGTGGAATAAGAACGAGGAAGTACATCGGGCGTATCCAGCCATGCTTTGTGAACGGCACGCTGCCTACGTTTGCGTGGTAAACCACATACGACATCAGAAATGCCGTGCTCGTGATCAGCGCCGCGACCATGCAGGTTTTGTGCGCGCGAATACTACGTTTGCGAATGAAGTAATAACCTGTGCCGAGTAAAATCGCGGACGTCAGATTCAGCGTCGCATTCAGGGCCGGGAGATCGGATATTTCAAACATCTCAATCCAGGAGAAGGGATTTCGCGTCTTTGACGAGGTGAGCCAGTTCGGACGGTTCTTCCATGGAATAATAGCCCCGTATCCGTCCTTGCTGATCAACGAGGGCAAATCGCGAACTGTGCGTTATAGGTTCCAGTTCTGTGCCGCCGCTATCATCCACCGCGAGTTTGAACCCTTCCTTTGAAAGCTTGAAAAGTGATTCCCTGCTGCCGGTCAGGAACAGCCATCGATTCGGGTCGGCCCCGAACTTCCTGGCATACTCGGTGAGCACCGCCGGCGTATCGACGTCCGGATCGACTGAAAACGACACGAGCCTAACCTCTGGAGGAAGCGTATCCTGAAGCTTCCGCATTTTCTCGCTCATGATCGGACACATTCCTCCGCAACTGGTATAGACAAAGTCGGCAATCCAGACTTGTCCTGCCAACTCCTGGTTTTTCACCTCGCGCGCACTCCGTTCCGTGAGGGTGAAGTCCGGTACCTTATTCATGACCGGCAAATCCATCTTTCTGGAACAAGCCGTGATCAGCACCACAAAAAGTAATGCGCGCTTCATATTCCTCTGGATTACGCCGGCCGGCGTGTCATGAGAAGCGACACAATGAACATCGCCAATCCGAATGCGATGGTAACGCCCAGTGACAATACAAATGGAGGCAGATCCATGGTTGCTCCAAGAATCGAACCATACATGCTCCAGCGCACGGCCGCCAATCCATAAGTCAGGGGATTTACCATGATAACGGCCTTCAGCCAGAACGATGCGTTCTTCGCCGGAAACACTGCACCCGAAAGCAGCCACATGGGGATCAGCAACACGTTCATAATGGCGTGGAATCCCTGGGTCGAGTCCATCCGCCACGCAATAACGTATCCGAGACCGGTCAGACTGAATGCGACCAGTGTGAGCATCAGCAGAGTGAGTGGCAACATATTCCACGTGAAACCCACCAGCGGGGCCAGAAGCAGGAATAGAACTCCCTGAATCACTGCCAGAGACGTTGCACCCAGCATCTTTCCAAACACAAAAGAAGATCGGGGAATCGGCGCGACCAGCACCGCCTGGAGGAATCCTTCCTTGCGATCTTCGATAATCGAGATCGTGGCAAAGATTGCGGTAAAGAGAAGGATCAGCACCACGGTGCCGGGAAAGTAATATTCCAGGTAATTGCTGCCGCCAGGCCCCCCGGCGAACGAGGTGCCGACACCGGATCCCAACAACAGCCAGAAGATCAGCGGGGAGCCCAGCGCGCCAATGATTCGGCTGCGCTGCCGGAGGAAGCGAACGATTTCCCGACGACACAACACCAATGCGCTCAGAAGGAACGAACTTTTCATTTCCGTCGGGGCAGTCATGGCTGCTGTTGATCCTCCCAGAAACGATGTCCGGTTCGCGCAATGAATACATCTTCAAGCGTTGGTTTCGACAGACTGACCGCATCGACCATTTCCGGAAACGCATCGACGACGTGTCCAATGAACATGTGTCCCTGTTCTTTTTCCACCCGCAACGTTCCATTCACAATCGTCGGCATCACGGAAAACTTTTGACGGATTGCCGCACTCAGCTTTTCAGTATCCCGCGTGGTGATTGAAATGACGTCTCCGCCGATTTCCTGTTTCAGCGATTCCGGAGTCCCCATGGCGACGACCTGACCGAGATTCAGAACGAGCACGTGGTCGCTTCGATCGCCTTCGTCTACCAAATGTGTCGTTACGAGAATGGTGACGTTTTCCTTTTCTCGAAGTTTTTGCAGATACAGCCACAGGTCTCGTCTCGCTCCGGGGTCGAGTCCAACCGAGGGTTCATCAAGAATCAGTACTTCTGGACGATGCAACAGGCCTTTGGCAAGCTCGACGCGACGTGCCAGTCCACCGGATAACGTTTCAACGAGATTGGCTGCGCGATCCGCAACCATCAGTCGATCCATCATTTCGTTGACGCGATCCGTGAGAGCTGCGCCTCGCAATCCGTAAAGTTGCCCGTGGTACCGCAGGTTTTCAAGCACGGTAAGTTTCTTATCGAGGCTCGGATTCTGAAAGACGATCCCGATTCGCCGCCGGACGTCGTTCGCCTGGCTCCGGATGTCGAAACCCATGAGCTTCGCGGTACCGCTGCTGGGCGTTAACGCCGTCGAGAGAATCTTAAAGAGTGTGGTTTTCCCTCCACCATTGGGCCCAAGGAGCGCGAAGATTTCACCTCGTCGCACTTCAAAGCTCACTCCATCGAGGGCTTTTCGGTCTCCGTATTTGTGAGTGAGGTTGAGAACCTGAACGGCAGCTGCAGTACTCAATTCGATTACACCTTGTCGAACATCATAAGCACAAGAAGTGCAGGCAGGTACAGGACGGAGATCCTCAGCAGGCGATGCGCGTGGGTATTGGAACGAAACATGGCTACCGCCGAACCATAGCCGAGGTAGATGAAACCCAGCAGCAGCGCGCCATAGAAGTACGTCGTTCCCGTGGCTCCGAACAGTGTGGGAAGCAGGCTCACCGGTATCAACACGCAGCAGTACAAAATAATTTGACGTCCCGTGTTGACGCCGCTGGAATGCATCACGAAGCCGCCGCGGGCGTAATCTTCGGTAAAGATCCATGCGATCGCGAAGAAGTGCGGCATCTGCCAGAGAAACAGAATCGCGAAAATCGAAAGTGCCACTTCATCCATAGTGCCTCGTGCCGCAGTCCAACCCATCAATGGCGGAACCGCACCGGGTAGAGCGCCGATCAATGTACAAAAGACCGTACGAGTTTTCAGCGGAGTGTACACGAACACGTAAGCCACCAGGGTCAGCGCCCCAAGCGCTCCCGTAATTCCATTAACAAAAATCGTGAGATACGTGATGCCCGTGATCGCCAGAGCGGATGAAAAGATCAATGCCTCATTGGGAAGTATCCGGCCTTCGGGTAGCGGACGAGTGCGGGTTCGGATCATCCGTGCATCCAGATGGCGTTCCAGATACTGGTTCAGTCCGCTGGCCCCGGCGGCGACGAGGGCTGTTCCAAGTATCGTATTGACCAGCAGCATCCGCTGAAGATCCCCTTCCGAGCCCATGTAGAAACCCACCAGGGTGGTGATCAGCACCATCAATGTGATCCTTGGCTTGGTGAGCTCCATGAAATCGGCAGCCCGTGCACGGCGGTTTGCGAGTCCCAGTTCGGTTACCGCCATGAGGGCACTCTCGTATCTTCTGTTGCTGGTCTTGGGACCATCATCCAGGCTCGAAGTGTGAGAAGGACAGACGTGCCCAGTACCAGAGCGCCGGTCGCGACGTGTGCCGTTGTGATGAGAACTGCCTTGCTGCTCCAAACCGTACTTGCCCCAAGGGCCAGCTGAAACCACAGCAGTGAAAACATCACCGTGGCTGGTCGCCGGAGAAGCTCGTATTTCCGATACGCGCCGCGGACTCGCAGGAATGTCCATACAATCATGACGCTCACAATCATCGCGCCAACACGATGGGAAAAATGAATCGCGATATGGCTCGACGTAAACGGCGGAATGATTCTTCCAAACGACAATGGAAAATCTTTGATCGCCAGTCCGGAGTCCGTGTGCCGCATCAGGGCGCCGAGCAACAGCTGGATGTAAATGGCGACGGTTGTCATCGCACACAATGCCGGCAGGCTTAGCGAACTCACGGTTCCGGAGGTAGGATACGCGACCGGTAAACCCTGCTTCCATCGCGGCGATGTGAATAGTGAAATCGCGATGATCAGGCAGAAGAATGTTTGAGCCAGGCAGGCGTGTGCCATGGATATGGACGTGGGCAGGAGAAGCATTACGGTCAGGCCGCCGAGAATGCCCTGGGCCATTACCGTGCCCAGTGCAGCGACAGCCAGCATTCGCACCCATTGTCGTTTTTCGGCGATCCAGGTCCAGAAAGCCAGGATCAGAGTCAGAAATCCGACAAAGGACGCAGCGAGACGATGGCTGTGCTCGTAGAAGATCCCTCCCACCCACTTGGAAACCGGGAACGCGAACATATTCCATCCGTAGGTGGTTGGCCAGTCGGGAACGGACAAGCCGGATTCAGTACTGGTGACAAGCCCGCCGATAAATATTAGAAGAGCGGTGCAACACGCTGTGAAGAGGGCGAATCGGTGAAGGCCGATATTTTCGCCCTCTTCATGGAGCGAATCCGCAACGCGAACGCTGCGTGACATTGCTAGTTGCCGGACTTTGCGTCGCTTGCCTTGAATTTGAAATCCATCGGGGTATGGTCGCCGTCTTTCACTTCAACCATCGTGGTCTGCTTGCCATACTTCTCATGGATGGCGGTGATTTCAAACTTTCCGGCCGGCAGCTTCAGTTCGTACTTGCCGCCTTCGGTCGAAACGGTCGCAAAAGGATTGTCGACAACGGCAATAAACGCTCCCATCCACTTGTGGACGTCGCATTTGACCGGCAGCAGGACTTCTTTCTTGTCGAAAACATGCTCGGTGACCATGCCCTGAACCGGTTGGCCGGTATTGAATGACGGATTCACTTCGGTAAAGGCATGGATGTTATGCAGCGTCATATCGCTGTTCTTGATGGCCAGTTTCTGGCCAACCTGCAGCACAAAGGCATGCGGAACATAGTGGCAATCCACCTGATTGATTTCAACGGGCGTTGACGGCGGGGCATAGGTCTTGCCGGCAACGGCATCTCCGCCGCTCACGTAAATAATGACGTTTTCCAATCCACCGTCTTTGACTTTGGTGTCTTCCGTGAACAGTTCCTTCTTGCAGTTGGGATCAGCCGAAGTCTGGAGCTTGACCGGCTTCGGGATTTCACCTTCGAAAGAGATTTTGCCCATAACCGAGGCCGTTGTTGGAGGAGGGGCATCTCCGCCTCCGCCACCGGATCCAGCCGGCAAATTCGGAAGATCGTTTGATGAACCGCCACCGCAGGCAGCCAGCGAGAGCAGAAGGATTGAGCAGATAAGCAGCGAAATTTTTCGCATTTATATTCTCCAGTAAATTAGATGTAAGACATGGGAAAGTACGAACCTCAGGACCACCCACTATACTAGCTGAATTCAGGTGCCCTCGAACAGCTTTGCGACGGCGCCTGGATCCGGTGGGAGCGCGGCCAGTTCGAGGTTTTCCTCGACGTGCGCAATCCGGCTCATTCCGACCAGCCCTGTGGCAATGCCCGGCGTCGAGCGTACGAACTGAATGGCCCGCTGGGTGTCGGTTCGCAGGCCTGAAAGTTGTTCAGAAATGACCTTGGGAAGGCCGGAGCTGAGCTTGCTCTGAAGTACGGAGGCACTTGCGACCACGCTGATACCCAGATGCCGGCAAGCTTCAAGTATCGTCATAGGCTGGCCATCGACGACCTGGTTCGACAGGACGAAGGCTTCGGGCATTCCGAGGTTGTAGGGAAGCTGCAGGTATCGGAAGTGGTGACTGTCGCCCGCAATCGAATGTGCGCACAACGCTGCGGCTTCTATGGAGACGGAGTCTCGCGCCGAATGCGGAACCCGGAACGCATTCCACGTCGCCAGGCCATATTCACGAATCCTTCCTTCCAGAACAGCGCCTTCCAGATATTCAAAAGCCATGCGAAGTCGACGGATAAACTCGTCGCGATCGATGTCCGAGAGTTGCGTTTCAGGATTGTGAATGTAGAAAATATCGATGGTTTCGATTCCCAGGTTTTCCAGGCTTCGGTAGATCTGATTTTCCAGATATCGCGGAGTCATGCAGTGGCTGCCGGCAGTGATGTCGCATGGGTCGATAACGCCTGTACAGATCAAAGTGTCCTGAATGTAATGCCTTGGATCCTCCGGAACTGCGCCATCAAACGTCAGATAACCCGCCTTGGTGGCAATGATGAGTTCGTCACGCCGGGCTTTGTCGGATAAGGCAAGATCGCGAAGTGCCTGTCCGATGGATCGTTCACTGCGCTGAAATCGATAATTGATTGCCGTGTCGATGACATTCACGCCAAGTTCGACCGCGCGCACGACAGCGGTACGATAAGCTTCGTCGGTGTCGGCGTCCGGTTCTCCAAGATAAGTGCCCAGCCCGATCGAGGACATCAGCAGCCCCTGCGCTTCGCGGAAGTGTTGAGGCGAGACGCGACCTTCCAACCGTTCGGCGTAGCGTCGAGTTCCTTCAAGCGTTGCGGACATATGTTAATCACTGCAGCATCGCGAAGCGGATCCCGCGAGGGGTGGTTCCTAAGCGGCACCTTTCAACGTTGCGGCTTTGGAACCACCCCGGCGCTTCGCGCACCCCTCCTGACTCAGGAGGGGAATACTCTTTTACAGTGCAAGCATGAGCGCTTCGGCCGGATGCAGCACACGCCGGCCTGTGGCATGTTCCACCTGCTGGCGGCACGACACTCCCGGCGCAACGATAATGGCATCCTTGTTCTTTTCAACGGCAGGGAAGAGACGACGACTTCCAATCGCCATGGAAACCTCGTAGTGTTCCTTCTCGAACCCAAATGACCCGGCCATTCCGCAGCATCCGGAGTCCACTTCTTCCACCGCATATGCCAGTGACATGGCTTCCTTCAGATACCGTGAACCTATCAGCGCCTTCTCATGACAATGGCCGTGGATGAGAGCCTTCTCCGCCTTTCGTGTAAATTCCAGCTTCCAGCGGCCGGACTGCTTTTCCTTCACGATAAATTCTTCCAGCAGGAAGCTGGCCCGGGCGACGTCGTCCACGGCATGACCTTTCAGCAGATCCGGATATTCATCACGAAATGTGAGAATGCAGCTGGGCTCGCAGCCAATGATGGAGAATCCCTCCTCGACGTAAGGCTGAAGCTTTCCAACATTGAACCGGGCATTTTCGCGTGCTTCCTCCGGCAGGCCTTTCGAGATCATCGGCCGGCCACAGCATTGGCGCTCCGCAATTTCGACATGATATCCCGCAGCTTCCAGCAGTTCTGTGGCTGCCTTTCCCACATCCGGGTAGTTGAAATTGATAAACGTGTCGTGGAAGAGCACGACATTGCGATTGTCGGTAAGGCGCTCGGTCCGTTTTCGTTTTCGAAACCACGATTCGAAAGTCTGTCGGGCGATCGGAGGCATCTTTCGCCGCGCATCGATTCCCACATAGTGGTCCAGTGCTTTTCGGACGGCAGGGCGGCTCATCATGGAATTTGCGAGCGAGGGCATGAACGACGCCATTCGGCTCAATGTGTGGATGTGCGCGAAAATATTTGAGCGCAGCGGAAGTCCGTTCGCGTCGTTGTAATGCGCCAGAAACTCATATTTGAGTTTTGCCATGTCCACATTGGATGGGCATTCGGCCTTGCATCCTTTACACTCCAGACAAAGATCGAGCGCGTCGTGCAGCGCCTTGCCCGTGAATTCGTGAGCGGGAACTTTCCCGGAAATAATTTCGCGCAGATAGTTTCCGCGACCGCGCGTGGAGTGAACGTCTTCCAGTGTGACCATGTACGATGGGCACATCGTTCCTTCATTCTGTTTGCGGCAGACGCCGGCGCCATTGCACATTTCAATGGCATTGGCGAATCCACCTTCACGGGTGAAGTCATAGTGTGTCGTGATGCGGATCGTTTCGTATGCTCCGCCATAGCGCAGGTTTTCTGTCATCGGCGGTGCGTTGACGATCTTGCCCGGATTCATGCGGCCTTCGGGATCGAAAGCCTGCTTCACATCTTGAAACGCCTTGTATATGCGCGTTCCGAAAAGCTTCTCGTTCAGATAGCTTCGCGCGAGGCCGTCTCCGTGTTCGCCACTCATGCTGCCGCCGAATTCGATGACGAGGTCGGCGATCTCGTTGGTCATGTCCTGCATGATCTGGATATCGCTGGGAACCTTCGTATTGATCATCGGCCGGATGTGCAGACAGCCCACGCTGGCGTGTCCGTAGTACCCAGCGGATGTGCCGTACTTGTGAATGACGTCGCGGAACCGGATGAAGAATTCCGGCAGCTTCGATGGCTCAACCGCGCAGTCTTCGACAAAGGCGATAGGTTTTCTTGCCGTCTTGATTCCAAGCAAAAGGCCGAGGCCGGCTTTCCTCACCTTCCAGATCCTGGTCTGCTCTGTCGCGTCAAAGGCCCGGACGTATGCATAACCAAAGTGTTCGCGCTTCAACACCGCTTCCATCGACTCTATTTTGGATTTCAGCTCTGCTTGTGTGTTTCCGTAGAACTCCACAAGCAGCAGCGCTGCAGGACGGCCGTCAATGAAGTCCAGCTGGCGCGACAACTCCAGTGAATTTCGAGCGAGATCGATGATGAGATCGTCCACGAGTTCAATCGCGGATGGTTCGAAAGGAAGGATGAAATCCGTGGATCGGATGCACTCCACCATGTCCTTGAAGTGAACCACGCAGAGGGCAGTTGCCGGAGGTCGCGGCTCGATATTGACCCTGGCCTGGTGCACCGCCGCGAGCGTGCCTTCCGACCCGACGATGAGTTTTGAAAGATTGAATTTTCCATTTCGAACGAATTCGTCGAGGTTATAACCGCTGACCCGCCGCATGATCTTTGGAAAGCGTCGTTCGATTTCGTCGCGTTCGGTATGGACGATTTCTGCAATTCGGCCTTCCAGACCGCCGCGGCGATGAGCTTCGTCGACTGTCATCTGTCCGAAAGTGCGTCCTTCGCCAGAGGCGAGAACGACATCCGTGGATAGAATGTGGTCGATGGTTTTTCCGTAAAGGATGGAATGCGAGCCGGCGGAATTATTGCCCATCATGCCACCCAATGTGGCGCGATTGGCCGTTGACGTGTCCGGTCCGAAGAGAAAGCCCATTGGCCGAAGATGCAGGTTCAACTGCTCCTGTACCACGCCGGGTTCAACGATGGCCCAGTGTTCCTCGCGATTCACTTCGAGCACTCGGTTGAGGTATTTCGACATGTCGATGACGACAGCATCGCCAACGGTTTGTCCTGCCAGACTTGTTCCCGCACCGCGCGGAAGGACGGGTACTTTGAAGTCCCGGGCCACTTCCATGGTGGCGAAAACGTCCTCATGCGTGCGGGGAATGACGACGCCGATTGGTTTTATTTCATAGATACTGGCATCGGTGCTGTAGAGATAGCGCGAGGTTTCATCGAAGCGGACTTCACCGGTAATTCGCTTCTTCAGAGCGTGGTAGAGATCATCGTTCATTCGTTAGTCCAGCGATGCAGCCTTTCACCAATGTGGGGTTCCCTACTGGCCACCAGGAGAGCGATCCGCTGCACACGCTCAGTTCACCCAGTCCGCTATGAAAATATCGATATCGCCTTCTTTCGCGCCATGCCGGCTGGAAGCCCAGACGAGCTTCTTTCCGTCGTTATTGAACATGGGAAATGCGTCGAATCCCTCATCGAAGGTGATTTGCTGAAGGCCCGAGCCATCTCGATTGATGAGAAACAGATCGAAATTCGGAATGCCCTGAGCTTTGTTGTTCATATCGGATGAAAAAACGATCTGTTCGTCGTTTGGAAGGAAGTACGGAGCGAAATTGGCGGCGCCATTGGAGGTGAGCTGCTTCTTCCGGGTACCGTCGGTTTTCATGATCATGATTTCCATCTTGCTCGGCATGACGAGGTCTTTCGCAAGCAGATCCTTGTATATTTTAACTTCCTCGGGCGTTTTCGGCCTGTTTGCTCGCCAGACGATCCATTCTCCGTCCTGCGAATAAAACGCACCACCGTCGTAGCCCAGTTCATTGGTCAGCCGCCGTGGATTCGAGCCATCGATGTTCATCTCATACAGGTCGATATCGCCATCGCGTGTGGATGTGAAAATGATCTTCTTTCCATCCGGAGATATCGTTGCCTCGGCATCGTAACCAGCGCTGCTGGTGAGACGTTTCATATCGGTTCCATCGGGATTTGCCGAGAAGATGTCGAAGTCTTTGTAGAGGGCCCAGACATATCCTGCCGATCGATCCGCCGCCGGTGGGCAGTCTGGAGAACCCAGGTGCGTTGAGGCGTAGATGATCCGCTTTCCGTCCGGAGTAAAATATGCGCAGGTTGTTCGACCTTTTCCGGTACTGACCCGCCTCAGATTGGACCCATCTGAATTCATTGTGAAAATCTGGTCACACTTGTACGGATCACGGGTGGATTGAAATATGAGTCTCTTGCCATCGGCGGAAAAGTAAGCTTCGGCGTTGGTTCCGCCGTGCGTCAACTGGCGGATGTTTCGAAGGTGCGATTCTTTGGGATTCGCCTTTAACGTCTGGGCGCTCCCGACGTATAGAACCGCCGTAGTGAGCAGGGAAGCGGTCGCGAGCAGGAAGACAACGAACACTCGGTTCGGGGAGTTCGACGGTATTTTTCGCATGGGCTATTTTCTCTCTTCGAGCGTGACGGAGACCTTCAGTGGCTGACCGTTGCGCTGGACAACGACGGTCACCACATCGCCGACCTTCTTATTTCCTAGCGCGTACGTGAAGTCGTAGAGATTTGTTATTGTCTGGCCACCAAACTCCACGAGCGTGTCCCCGGCTTTCAATCCGGCTTTACCCGCGGGACTGTCCGCGCGGACATCCGCAAACAACACGCCCTTGATGTCGTCACGGAAATCCGGAACGGATCCGAAGTATGGTCCGTATCCATTTGAGGATGGCGACGAGTTGCCGGCATTTGCGGGCCGTTCGTCAGGGACTGCGGTGTATGGCGGCCGCGTTGCGACGTTTGCAAGCCGTTCGACGGACATGGCGACCAGCGTGAGCACCGACACGGCACCTTCGCTGTTGATCTTGTCCGCTGTGTCCGATGGACGGTGATAGTCCGAGTGCAGACCGGAGAAAAAAAACAGAATCGGAATATGTTTCCCTTCGAAGGAAATGTGATCGCTTCCCTCGTGACCGGACGCCGAATAATTGATCTGAAATCCGACGGTTTTGTCGAATTCTTCAATCCACGACTTGAATTCGGGAGAAGTCCCCACGCCAAGTACGTTGAGGTGGTTGTTGGTCACCCTTCCAATCATGTCCATATTGATCATGCCGACGATGGAACCCAGGGGAATCGAGGGATGGTTCACGAAGTAGTTGGATCCAAGCAGCCCATTTTCTTCGCCCGCAAATGTCATAAACAGGATGGAACGTTTGAACGCCTGCTTGTGCAGGGAAGCCAGCCGCGCAAATTCCATTACTCCGGCAGTTCCGGAAGCGTTGTCATCTGCGCCATGGTGGATCTGCCCGATCTGCGATGGCGCGAGTGAATTTTCATCACCGAGTCCAAGATGATCGTAATGGGCTCCGACGACTACCCATTCATTCTTCAGCTGGCTATCGGTGCCGGGGAGTGCCGCCATCACGTTGTGGACCGTCTTGCGTATACGCGAAATATCCGTGACCAGGTGGAGGCTGGCGTTCAGGTCGAAGGAATGCGGTTTGAAATCCTTGTCCATTTCCTGCTGGAGGCTGGAAATGCTTTTGCCAGACTTTTCAAATAGCGGAGCAACTGCCGCGCGTGAAATGCGCAATGCGGCGATTCCGGAGTCCTCAGCGCCAATGTCGCGCATCGCCGCCGACATTGCGTCCTTATCTTCGGGATGATTATTCGGATCGGTAATGAACAGGACGGCCCTGGCCCCATGCAGGCGCGCATTGATCGCTTTGTTCAGGAACGTGGCATGGGAAGTCATGTTCTTGCCGTCAAATCGGCTGTTGGGATCCATTTCCTGTGGTTCGTGTCGCAGGACAATGACGATTTTGCCCTTCACATCGAGCCCCATATAGTCGTCCCACTGCTTATCAGGGGCTGTAATGCCGTATCCGGCAAACACGAGCGGACCATCCACCTGAGCGGGTAACGAAATGCTGAGCGGTTCGAAGTCGGCGTCGATCGTGAGCTTTCGGTTATCGATAGTCAGGGCATTCCGCTGTCCATATGCAGTGCCCGTCGTAATCTGAAAATTTTCGAAATAGGTTCCCTTGTCTCCTGCGGGCTTCAGTCCGAGGGATCGGAAGTGACTGGCGATAAATTCAGAGGCTCGCTGCAATTCCGGAGTTCCGTTGCCGCGTCCTTTGAGATCGTCCGAGGCCAGAAAGCGGACGTGTTTGAAATATTCGACGGCAGACAAAGCCCGGGTCCAATCCGGGCTGAGGGTTTCCGAGTAGACAGGGGCGAAAGCGGAGCACAGAGCGGCAATGAAAATCGCGACGGATAGAATGCGCCTTCCGGCGCTAGGCGCGGACATCGACCTGCGCTCCCCTGCCCCAGAATGCTTTCAGATCGTGAATACACGTCATCTGGTGGGGTCCGTAGTCCAGGCCCTGGAGGCGGATCTCGCCAAGGTTTCCACGAATAAATGCTGCCAGTTCACTGGCTCGCTTGCGTATTGCCTTTTCGACGGACTTAGCGGGCGCATCGAACAGGATCACGTCGACGTCCTTCTTTGAAAGGTTCCATTCCCACACACCGACGACGCGGCCATTGTGGATGATGGTCGCAAGCGGATCGTTGATGAGCTTGCCCTTCCAGCGGGAGAACGGCTTGTCGCCGTGTTCCATTCCAAGGAAACGGTCCACGATTTCACGCTGGCCTTTCAGAAAGGTATCGCGATAGGGAATGAAATTGATCGCGGATTCGTCCGGCGTGAAGGAATGAAGGTCTTCCAGGTCGGCCTCGCTGATGAAGTATTCGTCCTTGGTGTCTTCGATGGCAATGGAAACCAGCTTGGGTTTCATTTCTTCCACACCCTTCATCGCATCGGTCACATTGATCCCGGCCCACCAGGCGAAATCCCGAACGCGGGCTGGCGCTTCAGCCCGGAAATAAATCTTTGCAAGGCGCATGCAGGCCTCTTCATTCCGCATCGCAAACGGATCGACTTCCGGCAACAGGTCGGAGAGCAGGATGTAGGAGTATTCCCTGTCATCGAGGCGGAAGCGCGTCTGGATCTTGATGATGCGGCCTTCCTCCTTCAGAAGATTGACTGCAAGCGCCAGGCTGTTGGTAAATCCGATTCGTTTCAAATCCGGTTCAAATTCGCGTACGAGGGGCCTCGGTACGGACCTGAGGAGCTGTTCCATTGAACGCGTTCCAGCTTCCAGGGACTTCAGGATTGCTCCCTTCAGCTTTTCCATGTCGGTGTCCGAAACCGTCAGCTGCTGGCGGGCCTGTTTCGCAAGTTCGGTAAACGTTCGCGTCCGAATGCGAAGTGCGACAGCCGCCTGCTCACGCGGAACGAGCATCACGCAGCCTCGAAGCGTTTCAAGCTGGACAAGTTTTCGATCTTCAAAGACCAGTCGATTGAGGTCTTCCGTCTTGAACGACGACATACGAGCCCATAGCGACAGGTATGGGGTGGAACAGCCTGGCGAGTAAATCCAGCCCGTGGATTTGATTAGATCCAGAATGTTCTTTGAACTGACGGGTTTGTCCAACGACTGACGGCGCATTCGCCAGGAGTTCAATCTTTGAATCGATATCGGCTTTTTGGTTTTTGGGTGAGTCATACCTGAAAAATCGTGCACCGTCGGGTGCCAGCCTGTCTCCCTAATGGGCCTTTCCCATGTGCTAAACTCGCCGCAGACAAGAGATTTCAATTGTAGGATTTGGATGGAGTGAAGTCAATGGAACCGCTGGGGCTGCGACATATTGCTTTGAATGTGCGCGATGTTGGAAGATCCGTTGACTTTTACTGCTCGGTTCTCGGCATGCACGTGGAGTGGAAGCCGGACGAGGACAATGTTTACCTGACGTCGGGCAGTGACAATCTTGCCATTCATAAGCTTCCTCACGGTGCACAGCCTGGGGAAATTCAAAGCGTTCATCACATCGGATTCGTTGTGCGACACATCACAGACGTCGATGTGTGGGCAGATCGCCTTGAGAAATTGCATGTCCCGTTTGCGAATCCGCCGAAGACCCATCGCGATGGGGCCCGATCATTCTACTTCTACGATCCCGACGGTGTTCTGATTCAGCTTCTATATCATCCACCAATTTCGGATTCGTCGAACGGGTGAGATTCGGGCCGTCGCGGCGTGGTAATCCATCCCGAGATCCTGCAACCACTTCTGTGCTGTCATGAAATTCCGCTTGCCAATGTGTCTTGCGAAGTGTAAGTAAGTACTTACTTATGGAAAAATCTGGCAAGAGGCAGGAGATTATCAAAGCGGCGATCGACGTGTTTGCCCGGAACGGCTTTCGAGGCACCACGACTCGGGATCTGGCTGCCCATGCGGAAGTAAACGAAGCCATCATCTTTCGGCACTTCAATACCAAGCAGGAGCTTTATCGAGCCATCCTGGAGCAAAAGCTCTCTCAGGGGCACGATGCCCGGTGGGAAGAAGTTCAACAATTGGCACGGGATGGCAACGACGAGGAGTTTCTCGAAAGCTTCGGGCGTCATTTCCTCGAACGTCACGAAGAGGACAGCACGTTCATGCGACTGCTCATGTTCAGCGCCCTTGAAGGCCATGAACTTTCCGAAATGTTTCTCTCGTCGATTGCGGGCCGCGATCCTATGGCTACCTACATCCAGCGTCGAATGGATGACGGGACTTTTCGCCGTATGGATCCGCTTCTCGCGGCACGTGCAATTGTCGGCATGTTTGTTGCGTATATACAGACGCAGGAGATCTTCGG
>Ga0070667_100000789_pt1 | contig 29706 bp, 31 predicted proteins | sample KBSS33metaG_FD_64659 | JGI IMG/M metagenome (GOLD analysis project Ga0070667, IMG submission 64659) | Switchgrass rhizosphere microbial communities from Kellogg Biological Station, Michigan, USA - KBS S3-3 metaG | ecosystem: Host-associated > Plants > Roots > Rhizosphere > Soil ...
ATGAAGCCGATCCGGCTGCAGAGCTGGTCGGCCTCCTCGAGGTAGTGGGTGGTGAGCAGGATCGTCGTCCCTTCGGCGTTGATTTTCTGGACGTAGTGCCAGAGCTCGAGCCGCAGCTCGATGTCGACGCCGGCGGTCGGCTCGTCGAGGATCAGCAGCCGCGGCCGGTGCATCAGCGCCCGCGCCAGGATCAGCCGCCGTTTCATCCCGCCCGAGAGCGCCCGCGTACGGTCTTTCGCTTTCGCCGTCAGCGAGAAGGTCTCCAGCAGCTCGCGGGTGCGCTCGCGCCGGTCCTTGCGCGTCATCCCGAAGTAGCCGCCGTGGAAGTCGAGCGTCTCCTCGCAGGTGAGGAAGTGGTCGAGGTTGACCTCCTGCGGCGCCAGTCCGACCGCCTCGCGGGCCTGTTCGTAGTCGTGCAGGGCGTCGTGGCCGAAGACCTCAATCGTGCCGCCGGTCGGTTGCGCCAGCCCCGTCGTGCAGTGGATCAGCGTCGACTTGCCCGCCCCGTTCGGCCCCAGCAGCCCGTAGAACTCGCCCTCCGCGATTTCAACCGAGACGCCGCGCAGCGCCTCGACGCCGTTCCCGTAGCGTTTCTGCAGGTCCTCGATCTTCAGCGCGGGCGCAGGCATGGACCGTCCACCCTAATGAGGCGGCTCGCTCGGCTATAAGTGGACCCGTGGCCTCCGCACCCCTGCTCGCCGTCGACGCGCCTTCGATGCTCTTCCGCGCGTATTACGCGCTACCCGACTCGATCGTCGGGCCGGACGGGAAGCCGGTCAACGCGCTCCTCGGCGCCTCCAATCTGATCCTGCGCGAGGTCGAACTGCACGCACCGCGCGCCGTCGTCCTCTGCTTCGGCCCCGACGCCGCCCACTACCGGACCGAGCTCTACCCCAGCTACCACGAGAAACGCGAGGAAGAAATGCCGGCGGCGCTGCCGCACCAGTTCGCCCTCTGCCGCGAGTTCTTCGAGGCGTTCGGCTGGACCGTCGCGACCAGCGAGAACCTCGAGGCCGACGATCTGCTTGGCAGCTACGGGAAGCTCGAGGCCGAGGCCGGCGGCCGGGCGCTGATCATGACCGGCGACCGCGACATGTACCAGTGCGCCGGCGACGGCGTCACCGTGCTCTACGTGCGGACCGGCAAAGAAGGCGCCGAAGAGGTCGGCCCCGAGGAGGTGCGTGAGCGCTACGGGATCGGCCCCGAGCTGGTCCCCGACTTCATCGCCCTGCGCGGCGACCCCTCCGACGGCCTGCCCGGAGCCAAGGGGGTCGGGCCGAAGACCGCGGCCGAGCTGCTCCGCGCCCACGGCTCGCTCGAGGGGGTGCTGGAGAACGCGATCCGCGAGCGCCGCCCGAAACTGCGCGGCGCCCTGATCGAGGCCGGCGACGACCTGCTCGTCTTCAAGGACATCGCCACTCTGCGCGACGCCGGCGTCGAGCGCCTGCCGGACCGGCCGACTGACTGGGACGGCGCCGCCGCCGCGGCGCGCGGGCTCGGGATGAATCGGCTCGCCGAGCGGCTCGAGAAAACCGGCGCGGGCTAGTGGCAATGGCCGGCGCGGCAATCCCCTGGCGCGGCCCCGGCCCGGACAGGCCGGAGCTGCCGCTGCCGCCGGGACCGATGCCGCTGCGCCGCGACGGCCAGTTGCGCAAGCGCTGGCGCTACGTCGGCCTCTTCGCCGAGGAGCTGATGCTGTGCGTGGCCGCGGCGGAGATCGGACCGCTCCGCCAGTCGTTCTGGGTGCTCTGGGACCGCGAGCGGCGCCGCCAGCTCGCCCACACCGCGTTGCGGCCTGGGAGCCGGGAGGTGCGGATGGACGGCCCGCGGGTCGAGATCGAGGCCGACGGCCTGCGGGCAACGCTGCGCCTCGGCGAGGTCGCGGCGGTCGAGTCGCTCTGCCCCAGTCCGGACGGCAGCGGTTGGGGCTGGACCCGCAAGCGCGCCGGCATCCCGATCGAGGCGACGGTCGCCCTGCCCGGCGGGCGCAGCTGGGAACTGAGCGGCGCCGGCATCGAGGACGAGTCGGCCGGCTACCACCAGCGTCACACGAGCTGGCGCTGGTCGGCGGGCGTCGGCCGCGCCGCCGACGGTCGCGACCTCGCCTGGAACCTGGTCGAGGGGGTCAACGACCCCGAGCGCGACAGCGAGCGCGGCATCTGGATCGACGGCGAGCCGAGCGAGCCATCCCCCGTCGCCATCGGCGCCGCCGCGATCGAGTTCCGCGACGGCTCGCGCCTCGCCTTCGCCGGCGAGAGCGAGCACGCCCGCGATGACGACTACCTGCTGCTGCGCTCGCGCTACCGCCACCGGTTCGGCAGCTTCAGCGGCGCCCTCGGCGGCGTCGAGCTGGCCACTGGGCTCGGCGTGATGGAGGAGCACGACGCGCTCTGGTGAGTCGCTGCTCGCCCTAGGAAGGACTAGGCGGCGAGAGCGGTGAGAGCGTCGCGGCGGCTGGCGAAGAACGCCAGCGCGGCCGCCGCCTGGTCGTCGGCGCCGATCAGCGCCGAGTAGGGGAGCTGGGCGCCGGCGAAGCCGTTGGCGTTCCAGAGATCGCCGTCGACGGCAGCGCTCCAGGGACCGACGTAGAGGTAGGGCTCCTCGTGCCCCTCGTCGCCCGGCGAGAAGCCGTAGTTGGCGCGCACGCCCTGCGCTTCAGAGCCGAGTTCGATCGCGATGTCGAAGTGCTCGGGCCAGAGCCGGGCCGGGCTCGCTTCGTCGTCGGGACCGGTGCCCTCGAGCAGGCGGCCAAGCACCTCGGCGCCGAAGCCGAAGTAGGCGCCGAGGATCCGCGAGGCGTCGGCGTCGACGCTCAGCGGCTCGTCGCTGAGGCGGGTGTCGATCGGAAGCAGCTCGGTGATCGCCTCGCCGGCCACAGTGAGGCTGCGCAGCGGTGCCCGCCGCTGCACGCCGCCGCATTCGTGGACCAGCTCGTCGCCCTCGACCCGGACCTGGCGCCGCGCCCCGTCGAACTCGAAATACGGCGTCCCGAAGCCGCCGGGAGTCGCTTCCAGGGCGATCTCGTGTTCCGGCTTGCGAGCCGGCGCGACCAGCTCGGCGGCCACTAGGTGCAGCGACTCGACGGTCGGGCCGAAGTTCGGAGGCAGGAGCTCGAGCATCCCCGCCTCAGCCCCCGAGTCCGCCAAAGATCGCGAACGGGTTCGGTGGCCGCTCCTCCCAGGCAACCCGGCCGCTCCCCTCGACCAGCACCTCGCCTCCGGCGGGCACCTCCTCGCGCAGCCGCGCCGCCAAGTCCTTCGCCGCGTCTTCGTCGCTGGCGCCGACCACCAGGTACTTCCAGCGTCGCACCACCGGCAGGCCCTCGTCCTCGAGCCGGGCGGCGAAGCGGCGGGCGTCGCCGTGCGAGTCGAGGTCCACCCGAACCTCGAATTGCGGCTCACCGCTAGCTTCGACCTCGGCCCGTTCGTCGGCGATCGCGGCGGCGTGCTCGGCCTGGCGCGACTCGGCGTCGGCCGGCAGTGGTTCGTCGGGATCGCGCCACTCCTCGGCTTCTGGGTGCCAGCGGAGCAGCCCGGTTTCGAGCCGCCAGCCCTGCTGGTCGGCGAGCCCGGCGACGAGCGCTTCGACGCGCTCCGCCTGCTCGCGGCTGCCGGTGTAGAAGAAGACCGTGTCGCCGTTGCGAGAGACGATCACGGTCTCGCCGAAGGCGGCGCCGAGTTCGTGCTCCAGCTCACGCGAGGCGAGCCGCTCGACCATCTCTCCCCCGGCGCCCGCAGCCTCGACCTGCAGTCGCCATTCGTCATTCATCGGAGCAACATAGACGCTGGCCCTCGCCTTCGAAAGAGAATTACTGTCCATTCTCGGCCGAGCCGGCGGCTTCGAAGGCGGCGACGCCGGTGACGATCGTGATCGGCTCCTCGTCGGTGATCTCGAGCCGCTTGCGACTCTGCTCGTGGACGGCCTGCAGCCGCGCCATCGCTTCTTCCAGCACCTCGGTCGCCTGCGACCAGCCGAGCTCGTCGACCGCCATCGTCGTCCAGCTCAGCGTCGTCTCCTCGCGGTCGTCGATCGTGCCCGCCTCAAGACCGTCGATGACCCGGTCGATGAATGCCTCCAGCGAGGCACCCGAGACCTCGTTGCGGACCGAGCGCGGCACCTTGCGCCAGTCCTGGTGGCCGATGTAGGAGCGCGGCTTGGCTCGGAAGTAGTGCTCGATCGCCCCCCGCCGCCGCTCGGTCGCCACCAGCTCGATGCAGCCGCACTTCTCGAGCACCCGCGTGTGGTAGGCGACGTTCCCGAGCGGATAGTCGAGGATCTCCATCAGCTCGTTCGGGCTCGCCTGCCGTTCGTTCAAGACTTCGAGGATCTGCACGCGCAGCGGATGCGCCAGCGCGCGGACGAGATGCGGGTCGAGCAGGTTAGGTCTACTGGGGGGCACTGGTGAGGAATCCTCATTCATTCCTCACCGTTTGGCAAAAGAAGCTATCGAATGAACAAGGGAATCTGAGGGCCAGGCCGCTCACGCCGCCGCGACGCTGGCCCCCATCTAGTTCAGGCCCCCTTTTTGACGGCCATAGACGGCACAACACCGTCGATCTTCGCGATCTTCACCAGTCCTCACCTCCTTCCGACTCAAAGGAATGCGAGGCCGAATCTTCCTCAGTACCCCGCTCCCACGACCATCGGCGGAAATCGGCTCCTGACCAGCACGCCGACCTGCGAAGATTGCGGAAGGAGCGTGCAGTACTCGGGAGGTTTGATTTAAATACTTGCCTCCCAGAAGTTCAACCAGGGGACGAGCTATGTCGGCACCAAAACCAACGTTGCTCAGCGACCGCACGACGGCGGCGGTATCGCATCCGACGCGCCTGCACGCGATGATCGTTCTCTGGGAGCGCGAAGCCTCGCCACGTGAAATCGCGGCCGAGCTTGGAGAGCCGCTCAACAACGTCACCTACCACGTCAAGCAACTGCTCGACCTCGGCTGGATCGAGTTGGTCGCGGAGCGCCCGGCACGCGGCGGTCGCGTGGTCGAGCACTTCTACAAAGCGAACAGAAGCACCCTGTTTGACGATCTCGATCTGGAGAGTCTCGGGTCCGAGGAACTGCACGTGATCGACATGACGATCATGCGCTCGATGTCGAAAGACATCGAACAGGCGATGGTCAGCGGCACATTCTTCGCGCACGACGACAACCACCTCACCCGGATCCCGCTCGACGTCGACAAACGGGGCTGGGAAGAAACGAAGGAGATCCTCGAGCGCGCGCTCGAGGATCTGATGAAGGTCAAGGAAGCCGTGCTCCAGCGCACCGCTTCCGGCGGCGAGGAGACGATCCCCACCAAGGTCGAGATCATCCACTTCGAGTCGCCGCGCCCCAAACGGGGCGACGACCAGACGGCCTAGCTGTCGATCTTCTCCAGTTGCTTCTTCAGCCGCCGCAGCGCCTTGCCGTTGCTGCGACGGACAAACAGGCGGGTGAGCGGCGGGGCGAGGCGTTCGGTGCGCGGGACCTCGAGCCACTCGAGCTTGAAGGCGACGTCGGTGCCGCCGTCGGGGCGGTCGCTGAGGTAGTAGGTGCCGCGGGTGCGGCGCTTTCCTTTGGCGCCGACGCCCTCCTCGACGATCCGCTCGGGGCGGTCGGAGTCGACCACCTCGAAATCGGTCCAGTCCTGCGAGCCGGGGGCGCTGACCCGGGCGGTGCCCTTGGCGCCGACGCCGCGCTTCGGGCCGGAGAACGTCCAGTCGACGAGGAAGTGATCGAGGAAGCCGGCGTGGTTGGAGAGGTCGTCGAGGAACTCGAAGACCTCCTCGCGCGGCCGGGCGATGCCGGTGGTCACGGTGACCGGGTTCACGAGCCGCGGATCGCCTTGCCGACTATCTTCTTCATCCGGCCGCGGTCGCGCTGGGAGAGGTTGCTGGGTTTGCCTTTCGACTTCTTGGTCAGCTCCCAGAACTCGCGCTGCTCGGACGCGGAGAGGTTCTTCTGCACCCGCTCGCGGCCCTTGGTCGCCAGCCAGTAGGAGACCGCCCAGACCGTTTTCCACGGCACCCGGCGCCAGATCGCGGGGATGGCTTTGGCGGCGATCCAGGTCGGCATGGCTCCAACACTAGTGCGCTGTTGTCCCCGGTATGCGGGGAGAACTGCGACGGGGTCCGGCGGGCGGGGCTAGCCTTGCCCGCGCAATGCAGTTCTCAGCCAGGCCGCAGTCATGATCGCCGCACTCGCCGCCGCGGTCACCGGCCGGCGCGGACGGTGGGTGACGATCGCGGTCTGGATCGCGCTCGGCGTCGGCGGCTACGTCGCCCGTTCCCACATCGGCGAAGTCACCGCCGCCGGCCAGTCAGCCTTCCTACCGAAGGGCTCCGAATCGACGCGAGCGCTGGAAGCGCTGCAGACCAGCGACATCGACGCCGGCACCAGCCAGGGCAACGAAAAGGGCGGGCAGGGCGCCGAAGAGATCCCGGCTCTGATCGTCTTCAACCGCGAGGGCGGCCTGACCAAGCACGACCTGGGTGGGATCGCGCGGCTGGGGGTCGGCCTCAACGCGCTCGACGTGACCGGCGCAACGCCGATCATCGATCCCTTCACCGCCGATGCTTCGGAGTCCCTCGGCGACATCGCCGAGGACGTCCATGGCGTCGGCCCGCTCTCGCGCGACCACGAAGCGGCGCTGGTCGGGCTGGCGATCAACGCCGCCGACCCCGGCGCCGTCAAGCACGGGGTGGCCGAGATCCGCGCCTACCTCGCCGCGCACAAGATCCCCGGCGTCAGCGCCTACGTCACCGGCCCGGCCGGGATCGCCGCCGACCTCGACCGGGTCGCCGAAGAAGCCGGCGAGACGCTGCTGGTGGCGACGCTCTCGCTCGTCCTCGTCCTCCTGCTGCTCGTCTACCGGGCGCCGCTGCTGGCGTTGCTGCCGCTGCTCGCCGTCGGCTTCGCCTACCTGGTCGCGATCGGGATCGCCTACCTGACGATCAAGGCGGGCTGGATCACGGTCAACACCGAGGGCACCTTCTTATTGCTCGTGCTCGTGTTCGGCGCCGGCACCGACTACTCGCTGCTGCTCGTCCACCGCTACCGCGAGGAGTTGCAGCGTGGCCGGCCCGCCGCCGAGGCGCTGCCGACCGCGGTGCGCGAGAGCGCGACGCCGCTCGCCTCCTCGGCCGGGACCGTGATCGCGGCGATGCTGGTGCTGCTGGTCGCCAACCTCGAGTCGACCCACTGGCTCGGGCCTGTCCTCGCGATCGGGATCGCGGTGATGCTCTGCTCCGCCTTCACCCTCCTCCCCGCCCTGCTCTCGGTGCTTGGCGAGCGCGCCTTCTGGCCGGCCACCTCCCATGCCGAGCGCCCGGCAGCCAGCCGCCGCTGGCAGGCAGTCGCCGGCCTCGTCCGCCGCCGCTCGCTGGCGATCGTCGTCCTCATCCCGGCCTGCCTCCTCGTCCTCGCGCTCGGCAACTTCGTCAATCACGGGACGATCGGGTTCGGACAGGGCCAAACCGAGGAAACCAACTCCAGCCGCGGCACCAAGGTGCTGAACGAACACTTCCCGCCCGGGCTCGGCTCGCCGCTGACCGCGGTCGTCCCCGCCGCCGACGCCGCCCGCGTCGTCAAGGGGATGGAAAACCTCGACACCGTCCGCCTCGCGATACCGGTGCCGCCGCGCGATGGCGAAGAGAACGCCGTCGTCGCAGTGATCCTCGCCGGCAACCCCTACTCGGGCGAAGCCGCCGGCAACGTCGAGGAGATCCGCGAACGCCTGCACGAGCTGGCGCCGAGCGGCCTGCTTGGCGGCATCCCGGCCGAGAACTACGAGATCGAGCAGACCAACGCCCGCGACACGCGGCTGATCGTGCCGCTCGTCCTGCTCGTCGTCGGCCTGATCCTCGGCGCCGTCCTGCGGGCACTGGTCGCGCCGCTCTTCCTGATCGCCACCGTCGTCCTCTCCTTCGCCGGCACCCTCGGGCTCTGCACCTTCGCCTTCTCGCTGCTGGCTGCCGAAGGGGTCGCCTTCAACCTCGTTCTGCTGGCCTTCATCTTCCTCGTCGCGCTCGGCGTCGACTACAACATCTTCCTGATGTCGCGGGCGCGCGAGGAGGCGCGCTCGCGCGGTACCCGCGAGGGGGCGATGACCGCGCTCGTCCACACCGGCGGCGTCGTCACCGGCGCCGGCCTGATCCTCGCCGGCACCTTCGCCACCCTGACCCTGCTGCCGCTCGAGGAGCTGATCCAGGTCGGCGCCACGGTCGCGATCGGCGTCCTGCTCGACACCTTCGTCGTCCGCGCCATCCTGATCCCGGCGATCGCCTACCGGCTCGGCGAGCGCACCTGGTGGCCGTCGCGGCCGGCGAGCTCGGGGGGCGCCCCTGCGACCCCGCCCGCCGCCCTGCCTAGTAGTTCGCGCCGCGTTTGATCCGCTCGCGCTCGGCCGGGTGGGCGCCGCCCTTCTTGTCGAGGTGCGCGCAGGCTTCTTCGATGTCGTTCGCGAGCCGGTCGATCTGCGAGCGGCTCAGGGTCTGCTTGACCAGCGCCCGCAGCACTTTCACGTCTTCGGCCTTGGGCGGCATCGTGTAGGCGGGCAGCATCCAGCCGCGCTCGGCCGAGAGCTGCCAGGAGACGTCGAACTCGTCGTAGTCCTTGCCCGGACACAGTTTGAAGGCGACCAGCGGCAGCTGCTCCTCGTCGGCCCCGATCAGTTCGAAGTGGCCGCACTGGTCGAGCTTCTCGGCCAGGGTCTTGGCGTTCTCGGCCATCGCCCCGATCACGTAGGAGTAGCCCTCGCGGCCGAGTCGGACGAAGTTGAAGTACTGGCCGAGCAGCATCGAAGCGCCGGTCGAGAAGTTGAGGGTGAAGGTGGCGTCGGTTTTCCCCAGGTAGTTCTCGTAGAAGACGAGTTCGTCGGCGAGGTCCTCTTTGGAGCGGAAGATCAGCCAGCCGATGCCCGGGTAGACGAGCCCGAACTTGTGGCCGGAGACGTTGATCGAGCGCACCTGCTCGAGCCGGAAGTCCCACTCCGAGTGCGGGTAGAGGAAGGGCCAGACGAAGCCGCCGCTGGCGCCGTCGACGTGCATCGGCACGTCGAGTTCGCGCTCTTTCTTCAGCCGCAGCAGCAGGTCGTTGATGCCACCGATGTCGTCTTTGTGGCCGGTGAAGGTGGTGCCGAGGACGGCGGCGACGCCGATCGTGTTCTCGTCGATGTGGGGCTCGACGTCTTCGGGGCCGATCGTGTACTTGCCGGGCTGTAGCGGCACGATCCGCGGTTCGACGTCGAAGTAGCGGCAGAACTTTTCCCAGACGACGTGGACGTCGCCACCAAAGACCAGGTTCGGATTCTCGACCGAGGCCGATTCGGCTTCGCGCCGCTGCTTCCATTTCCACTTCAGCGAGAGGGCGCCGAGCATGATCGCCTCCGAGGAGCCCTGGGTGCGGGCGCCGGTCGTCTCGCCCGGGGCGTTGAAGAGGTCGGCGAGCATGCGGATGCAGCGCTGCTCGATCTCGGCCGAGATCGGGTACTCGGCGTGGTCGATGAAGTTGCGGTAGTTGTTCTCGGCGATCAGCGCCTGCGCCTCGGGCTCCATCCAGGTGGTGACGAAGGTCGCCAGGTTGCGGTTGGGGTCGCCCTCGACCCAGAGTTCCTCTTCGACCAGCCGCTGCGCGTCGAGCGCCGACATCCCCTCCGTCGGGAACGGCCCGTCGGGCGCATCCTCGGTCAGGAAGCGGTTGCCGTAGAGCATCACGTCCATGTGGCGCTTCGACTCGCTCACGGCCGCGAGCCTACACTGATGGCGCTCGCGGTCTACCAGCTGTTGCTCGCGAACTGGCGCGCCGAGATAAGGAACAGCCCGACGCGGCGTTGCTGGACATAACGTAACGGGAGCGTTACGTTATGTCCGATGCCGCGGCCGCGCGATACCGCAATCGACGAGGCGATCGTCGCTGCGACGCTGGCCTTGCTCGCCGAGCGCGGCTTCGGGGCGACCACGGTCGAGGCGGTCGCCGAGCAGGCCGGGGTCGGCAAGCCGGCGATCTACCGCCGCCACCCCGACAAGGCGGCGCTGGTCGCCGCCGCGATCCGCGCCCAGTTGCCGAGCCTCGAGGTCCCCGAACTCGGCGATACCCGGGCCGAGCTCGAGACCGCGATGGAGCGCGGCTTCCCCGCCGACGCCACCTCTTACCTGCGGCTGATCGGCGGCCTCGCCGCCGAGGAAGGCCGCCACCCAGAGCTGATCGCCGCCTTCCGCGAGACGATCCTGCTGCCGCGGCGGCGCCTCGTCCGCGGCCTGATCGCGCGCGGGATCGAGCGCGGCGAGATCCGCGCCGACGTCGACCCCGAAGCGGCGATGGACGGCCTCGCGGGTGCCCTGCTCGCCCGCGCCTTTGCCGGCGTCGACACCGGCCCCGCCTGGCGACGCACCAACTTCGACCACTGGTGGAAATCGATCGAAGAGAGGAAGAGGAGATGATCGAGTTCACGATCGAGACCGAGATCGCGCGGCCGCCCGCCGAGGTGTTCGCCTTCGCCACCGACCCGGCACTGCTGCCGCGCTGGCAGACCAACACGGTCTCGGCGGTCCCCGAGGAGGATGGCCCGCTCCAGGTCGGCTCGCGGATCCGCGAGGTGCACCGGGCACCGGGCGGCAAGGAGATGGAGTCGGTGGTCGAGGTGGAGGAGCTGAAGCCCGGCCACGTCTTCGCGCTGCGGATGGTCGAGGGAGCGCTGCCGCTCGACGCGCGGCTCACCTTCGAGTCCGTCGGCACCGGCACCCGCCTCCACTTCCGCGTCCACGGCCAGCCGACCGGCGTCGCCCGGCTCGCCCAGCCGCTGCTACGCCCGGCCCTGCGCCGCCAGTTCCGCCAGAACTGCGCCGAGTTGAAACGCCAGCTCGAGGCCGGCGGGAGGGGCTAGCCCCTCAGCCGTTGCCGCCCCGCGCCTCGTCGACCGTCAGCTCGGCGGTCGGGTTCGCTTCCAGGCGACCGTCGGGGATCGGCTCGCCGCTTCGCACCGAGAGGCCGTAGGTCCCGGCCGCGATCCGCTCTTCGGCCCGCTCGACGGCCTCCAGCTTGCGCTGCAGGTCCTGGGCGCGGCCGGCGTCGAACTCGTCCTGGTAGAGGTCCTCGCTGGTCAGATCGCCCGGTTCGCGGTTGCTGTCGCTCTCTTCGCTGCCGCCACCCCGGAGGCTGGCCAGCTCGGCCTCGACCCGCTCGCGTTCGGCAGCCAAAAGCTCGCGTGCGCGCTTCTCCTCCATGCCGAAACCGTACCGCGGGGGCAGGACCAAGCGGTTGCCGGGGACCGCGGACGGTCACTTGACGCGGAAACCAATCGCGCTATCCTTCAATGACTAACTACAGAAAGTGGACTTGGTTATGACTTATCGGCTGATACCCCTCGATGACGCGCTCGTCTTCCCCACCGTCACCGCCACCCTGCCGATCGACGTCGGCGAGGAGGAGCGGGTCTTCCTGCTGCCGCGCCGTGAGGGCGAGTACGGCCGCGTCGGCGTCGTCGCCGAGGTGATCGAGCACGGCGTCTCGCGCCGCGGCGCGCCGATCGCGACCGTGGTCGGGCTCCACCGCGGGCTGGCCGGCGCCGCCCAGGCGGGCGACGGCGACCCCGAGCAGCTGCGGATCGACGTCCAGGAGATCCACGACGGGCACCCCGACGACGAGCACACCCGCGAGCTGGCCCGCGAGTACCGCGCGGTGGTCGAGGAGATCCTCGAGCTGCGCGGCGACGACGGCCGGATCGCGGCGTTCCTGCGTTCCGTCGAGGAGCCCGGCGCGCTGGCCGACACCACCGGCCTCGCCCCCGACGTCTCGACCGAGGGCAAGCTGCGCCTGCTGGAGGCGGTCGACGTCACCCAGCGGCTGGAGATTGCGGTCGAGCTGCAGCGCGAGCGCCTCGCCGAGCTGCAGGTCCGCTCGAAAATCCGCGACGACGTCGAGTCGGGTGCCCAGAAACAGCAGCGCGAGTACTTCCTGCGCAAACAGATGGAGTCGATCCGCAAAGAGCTGGGCGAGGACGAGACCGACCTGATCGCCGAGTACGAGAAGAAAATCGCCGAGGCGGAGATGCCGGAGGCGGTTGCCGAGCAGGCCGAGAAGGAGCTGCGCCGGCTCGAGCGCCAGGGTGAGCAGTCGCCCGAGAGCTCGATGATCCGCAGCTACCTCGACTGGCTGATCGCAGTGCCGTGGGCGAAACGTTCCGAGGAGCGGCTCGACCCCCAGCACACCCGTGAGGTGCTCGACTCCGACCACGCCGGCCTCGACGACGTGAAGAAACGGATCACCGAGTTCGTCGCCGTCCGCAAGCTGCGCGAGGAGCGCGAGGTTGAGGACGACGGCCGCGCCAACGGCACGATCCTCACCCTGGTCGGGCCTCCCGGCACCGGCAAGACCTCGATCGGCGAGTCGATCGCCCGCAGCCTCGGGCGCGAGTTCGTGCGCCTGAGCCTGGGCGGCCTCCACGACGAGGCGGAGATCCGCGGCCACCGCCGCACCTACATCGGCGCCCTGCCGGGACGGATCGTCCGCGCCCTGCGTGACGCCGGCACGATGAACCCGGTGATCCTGCTCGACGAGGTCGACAAGGTCGGCGCCGACTGGCGCGGTGACCCGACGGCGGCCCTGCTCGAGGTGCTCGACCCGGCCCAGAACAACACGTTCAGGGACAACTACCTCGACGTCGAGATCGACCTCTCCGAGGTCGTCTTCATCGCCACCGCCAACCTGCTCGACACGATCCCGGCGCCGCTGCTCGACCGCATGGAGCTGATCCCGTTCGACGGCTACACGACCGAGGAGAAGCTGGCGATCGCCAAGGGTTACCTGCTGCCGCGGCAGTTGAAGCGCAACGGCCTGCGGACCGAGGAGGTCGAGGTCGGCGACGAGGTGCTGCGTAGCGTGATCGCCGAGTACACCCGCGAGGCCGGCGTCCGCCAGCTCGAGCGGGAAGTCGGCAAGCTGCTGCGCGGCGCCGCGACGCGGATCGCCGCCGGAGAGGCCGACGGCAAGGTCGAGGTCGACGCCGAGTTCCTGCGCGAGACGCTGGGCCGGCAGAAGTTCTTCCAGGAGTCGGTCGAGCGCACGGCGATCCCGGGCGTCTCCACCGGCCTGGCTGTGACCGGTTCCGGCGGCGACATCCTCTTCATCGAGGCGACCGCGATGGACGGCGACAAGGGCCTCGTGCTCACCGGCCAACTCGGCGACGTGATGAAGGAGTCGGCGCGGATCGCGCTGTCATACGTGCGGGCGCACCGCGAGGGGCTCGGCATCCCGGCCGAGGCCTTCCAGCGCGAGTTCCACCTGCACATCCCGGCCGGGGCGATCCCGAAGGACGGCCCCAGCGCCGGCGCCGCGATGACCACGGCGCTGGTCAGCCTGCTGAGCGGCCGGCCCGTCAAGCACACTGTCGGGATGACCGGAGAGGTCACCTTGCAAGGACGGGTGCTGCCGATCGGCGGCTTGAAGCAGAAGGTGCTCGCGGCGCACGCCGCCGGGCTGACCGAGGTGATCCTGCCGGAGCGCAACCGCGGCGACCTCGACGAGGTCCCCGAGGAGGTGCGAGAGCAGATGACCTTCCACCCGGTTATGAGCATCGACGAGGTGCTCGGGCTGGCGCTGGAGCCGGTGGAGAGCGGTGCCGATGTCGCCTCGGTGTCGTAGCTGCACCCCGGTCCCGACGGAGCTCCGCGACACCGCGGGGCTCCTCGAGCGCCGCTGGACGATGGCGACGATCTACGCCTGCTCCAGCGGCGCCGTCCGCTTCAACGAGTTCCGCCAGTCGCTGCCGGGGGTCTCGCCGACGACCCTCTCGGAGCGGCTCGACCAGCTCGAGAAGGCCGGCGTCGTCGAGCGCACGCTCGTCCCCGGCCGTCCCCCCCACAGCGAGTACCGCCTGACCGCGCGCGGCGAGCGCCTCGCCGCGGCCGTCGCCGGCCTGCTGGCCAAGTAGCCAGTACGCTCCCGGCGTGGGAGTGCGGCTGACGCACGTCGGCGGGCCTACCGTGCTGATCGAGCTCGGCGGCTGGCGGCTGCTCACCGACCCGACCTTCGACCCGGCCGGCGGCCGCTACCGCTTCGGCTGGGGGACGGGGTCCGAGAAACTGGCGGGGCCGGCGCTGCGGCCGGCCCAGCTCGGCGCGATCGACGCCGTCCTGATCAGCCACGACCACCACGAGGACAACCTCGACGCGGCGGGACGGGCGCTGCTGCCGAGTGCCAGCACCGTGGTGACCACCGCCTCCGGCGCCAAGCGGCTGCACAGCGAGCTCGGCGAGGCGGTGCGCGGGCTCGAGCCGTGGCAGACGACGACGCTCCGCGCCGAGGGCAAGACGCCGCTCGAGGTCACCGCGACGCCCTGCCGCCACGGACCGCCGCTCAGCCACCCGATCGTCGGCGACGTCGTCGGCTTCGCCCTGCGGCCCGCGGGCGGGGAGCGCTACCCGCTCTGGATCAGCGGCGACACCGTCCTCTTCAACGGCGTCCGCGAGGCGGCCGGGCGGCTCGACGTCGACGTCGCCCTGCTCCACCTCGGCGGCGTCCGTTTCCCGATCTCGGGTCCGTTGCGCTACACGATGAACGCCGCCGAAGCGCTGGAGCTGGTCGAGGCGCTCGCGCCCCGGGTCGCGGTGCCGATCCACTACGAGGGTTGGAAGCACTTCCGCCAGGGCCGGGCTGCGATCGAGCGCCAGCTGGCCGCCGCGCCGGCGCCGGAGCGCGAGCGCTTCCGCTGGCTCGAGATCGGCACGGCGACCGAACTCTGATGGCCGGCGACGCCTACACCCCGCACCACCGCGGCGGCGCGGGCTCGCCGCTCGTCCTCCTGCACGGCTTCACCGACACCTGGCGCTGCTGGGAGCTGATCCTGCCGGCGCTCGAAGCCGAGCACGACGTCCTCGCGCCGACCCTTGCTGGCCACACCGGCGGGCCGCCGATCGGCGCCGAGGAGGACCCCGAGGAGGCGATCCTCGCCGCGGTCGAACGGGCGATGGACGAAGCCGGCTTCGAGACCGCCAACCTCGTCGGCAACTCGCTCGGCGGCTGGGTCGCGCTGCAGCTCGCCGCGCGTGGCCGTGCCAGCACCGTCACCGGGCTGGCGCCGGCCGGCGGCTGGCTGGCCGGCGACCCGGCCTTCGCCGCGACGGTCGAGTACTTCCGCACCACCCAGGTTCTGCTCGAGCAGGCGCTCCCGCACGTCGACGCGATCGTCGCCAGCCCCGAGGGCCGGGCCACGGCGACGCAGATGTACGCCTCGACCGCCGAGCACATGTCGCCCGATCTGATCGTCCACCAGCTGCGGGGCGCGGCCGACTGCCCAGCGGTGGTGCGGCTGATCGAGCACGCCGAGGTCGGGGGCTGGAACCTCGAGGCGGAGAAGGTCACCTGCCCGGTGCGGCTGGTCTGGGGGACCGAGGACCGGATCCTCCTCCCGCCCGGCGCCGCCGCCCGCTTCCGCGAGGAGTGGATCCCACGGTCCGAGTGGATCGAGCTCGACGGTGCCGGCCACTGCCCGCAGCTCGACCACCCGCTCGAGACCGCGCAGCTGATCCTGGACTTCGCCCGCTAGGCGGGGGCGACGGGGCCGCTCGGCGGATCTACCGGCGGCGGTGGCGGAGGCGTGTAGTCCTCGCCGGCGACGTCTTTGGCAATCGCCCCGGGGTCGCCCTTCAGCTGCAGCAGCCGGTAGTAGAGGACGCCGGCGACCAGTCCCCCGACGGGCGCCGTCACCGAGGAGGCGAGAAGGCCGAGGATGATCCGCAGGATCGGCCCGTCGGCGATCGCGGCGGCGATGCTGAGCAGGATCAAGCCGACCACAACGGTGATCAGCGCCGCGCACAGAACCGTCCCGAAGACCGGCCAGCCGTAGTCTTTGACCAGCTCGCGCGAGCGGCGGAAGGACTCGGTTACGCCGCGGTTCTCGATCACGATCGCCGGCGCGATCAAGGCCCAGATCGTCAGCAGGATCAGCCCGGGGACGATCAGCAAGACGAAGCCGATCGCGACCGCGATCGCGTAGAGGATGCTGGCACCGACCAGCGTCCACAGCACCGGGCTCACCTGCCGGTAGAGGTCGCCGACGGAGAGATCGCGGCGACCGTCCTGGACGTCGCGGACGAGGCTGACCACCATTCCCTGGTAGACGATCGAAACGACGAGGTTGAGGATCGCCCCGATCAGGAGGAGCAGGGTCGAGTCCTCCCCGAGGCCCTGGACGATCGCGACGACGAAGAACAGCCAGAAGGCGAGAGGGATCAAGACGCCGGCGTTCTCGCGATAGATCGCGAAGACCTCGGAAAGCGCCTCGCCGACTGAGAGTTTGCGTTCCATTTGGCGCTGGATTCGGCATTCGCGCACAGGTACCTTCTGGCGGTGTCCGCCACCCAGCCCCGCGATCGGCGCGGCCAGGTCTTCGCCAATCCGGTGACGGGCGAGCGCGCGGTGATCCTCACCGATCCGCGCGACCACCGGGACCGCGTGCTCGTCTCCCACCTCTATGTGACCCCGGGTGGCCGGGTCGCCGTCGCCCACCGCCACCCGACGATCACCGAGCGCTTCCACGTCATCGCCGGCCGGGTCGGGTTTCTGATCGGCAAGGAGAAACGTGAGCTCGGTCCCGGCGAAGGGGCGGAAGTGCCACCCGGCACCCTGCACGACTGGTGGCAGGTCGGCGAGGACACCGCCGAGGTGGTGGTCGAAGTGGCGCCGGGCGACCGCTTCGTCGAGATGGTCGGGACCTTCTTCGGGCTCGCGCGCGACGGCAAGTGCGACGCCAAAGGCGTGCCGCGACCGCTGCAGCTGGCGGTAAGTGCCCGCGGCTACCGCGACGTGATGGAGGTCGCCTCGCCGCCGCCCGCGGTGCAGGCGCTCCTCTTCGGCCCGATGGCCGCCATCGGGCGGGCCCGCGGCCTCAAACCCAGCTACGAGCGCTACCTCGAATCCGACGAGGTCGTCGAGCCCGATCCGCGGGCCCTGGCGCTGGTCGGCGAGGACGGCCGCCTGCGCTCCGCGGCAGTCTGAGGAAAAAGGAGCGGGAGCGCTCAGATTCCGGGCGGATCGTGGAAGATCCGATCGGGATCCCACTGCGCACGCAGGGCGAGCAGGCGTTCCCAGTTCGCCGGGGTGAAGCAGTTGGCCAGTCGCCGCGGGTGGGCGTGAAGGTCAGCCTCGTTGACGAAATGGCCAATGCTGGTCGGTTCCATGAGCTCGCTCACGCCAGAGTGCCAAGACCGGTTCGCGTCGTCCGCAGCGGGGTCGTCCCAGATCGCATAGGCCATCACGAGCGTCCGCCCGTCGATGGAGTACGCGGCATCCTCGGCGGAGAGCCCCAACTTCTCTCCGTTCCCGAGCATCTCTGCCATCACGACGCTCTTGCCGGAGGGCGCTCGAAGGATGGCCTCCTCGAGGGAGGCGAGCGCATCGAGGTCGCGGTCAGTCCAGAACGTATCGGCCAGGTAGCGGTCGCTCTCGTCGCACATCGCGTCGAAGCCCTTGTGCACCTCCTCGTAGGCGACCGGCTCGAGGTCGGTGCGTGCGAGGGGCGCGAAGCCAGGTCCGGCCGCCAAGGCCGACACGGCCTCGACCGCCTCCTCGGCATCGTCAGCGAAAACCATCACCTCGACCGTGACCACGTGGTCAGGTAGGCCGTCGCTGGGAGGATGCTCGGGGCGATCCGGTCCAAGCGCCACGACGGCGACCTCGACGCTCGATGGCAGCGCGGGCGACACGTCGCTGACCCAACGACAGACGGCGGCCAGATCGTCGAGAGCGAACACCCAGCTGGAGAGACGCGTGTCAGCCGGCCGGTTCTGCAACTCGAGCTCGAACTCGGTGACAACCCCTGGGAAAGCGGGTCCCGCGCCGCGAGCCAGCCAGAGAAGCTCGCGATTTTCGAACTCGGACGCGACGACGAGCTCTCCCGCTGCCGTCACCACCCGGACGCTGCGGAGCGAGAAGCAGGCCGGCTTCCAGCGCCCGACGTTGAGCCCGAAACCGCCTCCGAGGACGAAGCCGCCGATACCGGGGAGACCGCAGTGGCCGGAGGGAAATGCGAAGCCTTTCGCCGCCAGGGCTTCGGCGACCCGGCCGCTCCGTGCTGCCGTCCCGACCCGCGCGGTCCGCGAAGAGGCGTCGATCTCGATCCGATCGAAGGCGGACATCTCGATCAGTACCCCGCTGTCGTGCACCGGCGCCGCGATCCAGTTGTGGCCTCCCGACATCACGGCGACCTGCTGCCCCGCCTCGCGCGCCGCGCGCACCACCTCGACGACCTCGCCCTCGGTTCGAGGACTGACTACGACGTCGGGCAGGCGGTCGAGCGGAAGATTGTTGAACACCAGGTCCGCGACCTGTCGATCGAAGTCCGCTTCTCCGCGGGTCCGCCGGGGAAAGTCAGTGCTCATCGAGGATCAGCTGCCGCGACTCGTGAGCGTGGAACAGGCGCCAACCCTCCGCGGTCCGCCGCAATCCATAGGTGAACCGCACGTCGCCCTCCATCGGCTCCTCGACTCCCTCGAGGTCGAAGCCCAGGTGCACGAGCGCGTACACGATCGCTGCGTCGTCCAAGACCGCGACGTCGAACTCGAGGTCCTGCCACCGGACGCTTTTCACCACGCCGGGGATGTAGTTCAGATAAGAGGTGAAATCGACCCAGTTGCGGCATGGGCGATCGAACTCCTCGGGCTGGTAGAGGAAATGCTCGTAGTCACGGTCCCAGAGACCGTCCATGGCGCCGAAATCCATCGCCTGCATCGCTCGGCCGAAGGCCTCGCAAACGGCCCGCACGTCCGTCTCGTCCCTCGTCATTCGTGTCCTCGCTCGCCTGCCGTGGATGCCTATGCCGATCCCGATCCCGCTGATATTGTATCAACGCGCCTGCTCATATGCGCAGTCAAGAGAGACAGCCCCACGTTACGGCTGTCGAGACCGAAGAACCGAGCGGAGGAGAGCGAAATGTCTGGGAATTCCGAGAATCCGGGGCGCGGCTTCGAGTTCGGTCTGGATCCGATCTCACGGCGGACACTGATTCGGCGGGGCGCGGGTCTCGCCGCCCTGGGGGTGGCGCCGGCGGTGCTGGCCGCCTGCGGTGGCGGCGGCGACACCGGTACTTCGGGCACCGGGACCGGCGCCCAAACCGCGGAACAGGTCGGCGGCACCATCACCTACTTCGGCTACGAGGGGTTTGATTTCCCCGAAGTGCTGAAGAAGTTCAACCAGGAAAACGGCCTCAAAGTCGAGGCGGGCTACCTGACCTCCGTCACCGACGTGCCGGCCAAATTCGCCGGTGGCGGAAACCCCGAAATCGACGTGCTCCAGTTCGGTGACCCCGAACTTCCGTTCATGTTGACCAGCGGCGTCGAACTCGAAGCCCTGGACCTCGAGCGGCTTCCCAACTGGAAGAACATCGAACACTTCATCGAACTGGGGGGCGAGGACAACTTCCAGAGCGAAGACGGCGAGATCGTCGCCGCCCCGATCGCATGGGGCTCGCTTGGAGTTACCTATGACGCCGGCAAGATCGAGGCCCCGACGGCGTGGCAGCAACTGATCGAACCCGAATTCAAGGACAAGATCACGATGCTCGACGACTCCGGCGTCAACTTCGCCCTTGCCGCCAAAATCCTCGGATTCAAAGTCGCGGAAATGGACGAAGCGAAGCTCGACGAAGCCAGCGAATTCCTGAAGAAGGTGATCGCCAACTGCAAGAGCATCTCGCCGTCGTATGGCGACATCGGCAACCTGATCGCCTCCGGCGAGGTCGAGGCCGTGTTCGCGGGCTTCGGCCCGATCGGCGCCCTGGCGGCAGAAGCAGGGAACGACGACGTGAAAACCAACATCGAACTGGAAGAGGGAAGCCTCGCCTTCGCCGAAACCTACACCGTGCCCGCCGACCCACCGAACAGCGCCAACGCGTACGCGATGGTCAACGAGGTTCTCGACTCGAAGATCAATCCCGAAGCGGCCTCTTCGATCATCCTCTCCTCCGTCGTCGACGGCGGCCCGGAACAGCAGCCGAAATCGATCTCCTCGCTCTATCCGAGCGAAAAGGAATGGGAGAACTACTTCTCCAAGAACGAGCTGGTGCAGAACCCGCCGGCTGTCTCCGACGAATTCGTGACCTTTGGCGAACTGATCCAGCGCTGGACCCAGATCAAGGGCGAAGTCTGAGCCCGCGGATGGACGCTGACTTCCGTGAGCTGACACGTGGCGAATCCGGCTTCGATCGCCGCATCGCCGAGATCTCGTTCAACAAGCTGCCGTTCGGTCGCACGCCCGACGTGATCGCCACCCCGCGAACCGAGGCAGAGGTCGTCGAGCTGGTGCGCGAGGCCCGCCGGGCGGGACGCAAGGTCGCGGTGCTGTCGGGCGGACATAGCTGGATCGGGGCGGCGATCCGCGACGGCGGTCTACTCATCGACATGTCCGCTTTCGACGAGGTCGAGGTCGACGTTCCCGCTCGCACCGCTCGGGTGGGACCTGCCGTGCGGAGCGGGGCACTGGCCGAACGACTGGCCGAGGACGAGCTCGCCTACCCCTCCGGCCACTGCGGGACGCCGGCGTTCGCCGGCTACATGCTCGGCGGCGGCCTCGGGTTGAACTGGGGTCGGTGGAAGCCGGCGTGCTACTCCCTTCGCGGCATCCGGGTGGTCACAGCGGCGGGCGATCTCCTCGTCGCCACCGAGTCCGCCCACCGAGACCTGCTCTGGCTGGCCCGAGGGTCGGGACCCGGATTCCCAGGCGTCATCACCGGATTCGAGATCGAACTGCAGGACCGTCCGGCCGACACTCGCGTGTCCTCCTGGCTGTTCTCGCTGGACGACCTGGCTGCCGTCTGCGGTTGGATCTCCGACGTCTCCCCCGCTCTGCCGGCCGGGGTCGAGGTCGCGACGGAGCTGATCGGGCCCGATCGCCCCGAGCATCATCCGAGCGACGGCTTCCCGGACAAGGCGGTCGGCGTAACGGCGATCGCATTCGCGCAAAGTGAAGGAGAGGCGCGGGGTGCCCTGGAGCCGATGTCCGCGGGCCCCGGGGTCCCGGTGCTCGCGCACGGCGAGCTCGAGTCGATTCCCTTCGAGCATCTGCACAAGGGCGTCGACACCGAATACCCCGAGGATCACCGTTACCTGGCCGATACGTTCTGGACCGATCGCGACGTCGGTGAGGCACTGATGCCGCTGCAGCAGGAGTTCGGCCGCGCACCGTCCGGCAAGAACGTCGTGATCGCGCTGATGCCCGGCAACGGTGCGAGGCAGGGGCTCTCAAACGCGGACGGCGCCTACTCGATGGACGAGCGAACCCTGGTGATGCCTTACTCGATCTGGACCGATCCGAAGGACGACCGGGCAAACGGCGAGTGGATGGCCGAGATGGTCGGGCTCCTGGAGCCGCTCAGCACCGGCCACTTCATCAGTGAGGCCGACCTCGAGGCATACCCCGAGCGGCTCGCCAGGTGCTTCACGCCCGCCAACTGGGAGCGCGTGCTTTCCTTGCGTGACGAGTGGGATCCGGACCGGCTCTTCCACGCCGCGCCCGGGTACGGGGCCGGGGCGAAAGCGTCCGCTGAGGACGGCGACGCGGCCTAAGGAAAAGCCGGGACCGGCTTCGTAGGCCGGCCCCGGCTATAGGTGCTGCAACGAGCTGGGGAGCATCACGTCGGGTGGGACAAGGCCCGACTCCCTTCCCTCGCCGGTACCGGGGTTGGATTCGCCCGGCAGCCCGAAACTGCGGCGCCTAGCGCCCCAGCACCTCCAGGGTCCCGCGAAGCATGTGACTCAAGTCGGACCACCTCCTTTCTCTGGTCCCACGATTGAAGCAAATGCGGCAGCCGGCGTCACGGGGCCGGCGCCCGCTCAGCCGCCGGACTCGATCGAGGTGGCGAGCGTTTCGGCCGCCAGCTTGTGGGCGTCGCAGATCCGGCCGAGGTGGAGCAGCGAGTCGGTCTCCGAGGCGACCTCGCCGTCGCCGAGCCGCAGCACCAGGGCGAGGCCGGGGCGCATGTCGCGCGCTGCGAGGCCGACGGCGACGTTGACGAGATCGTCGGAGGTGACCGCGGCAACCGCGGCGCAGCGCGCGATGCCGACCCGGTGCAGCGTCTCGCGGTCGTCGCCGCGGCCGATCGCGACCGGGATCCCGGCGCCGCGGGCGAGCCGCACGCTCGGCGCTTCGGCGTCGCGCTCGACCGCGATCACGGCGATGCCGCGCTCGCGCAGCAGTTGGGCGAAGCGGAAGCCGACCTGGCCGAAGCCGACCAGGATCACGTGGTTACGGCCCGGCGCGGCGCGGCGGCCGAGCAGCGCCGTCAGCCGGCGGCGGCTGAGGCGGCGGACGAAGGCGGCGGTGAAGATCGCGACGAGGACGATCGCGACGACCATGTTGGCCGCCGAGAGCAGCTTGAACCAGGCGCCCCCCTCCTCGGCACCCGGAGGGCCGGCGACGGTCGCGACCGTGCGGGTGCTGAAGTAGAGGGAGTCGACGAAGCTCTCGTGGAAGGCGATCATCGTGATCACGACCTCGAAGACCAGCGCGACGAAGAGGCCGGCGCCGGCGGCGACCAGCAGCCGCAGGGCATCGTCGACGAGCCGCACGCCATGGCCGCGGCGGCCGAGTTCTCCCTCGTCGGCTTCCTCGAAGAGGTGCGCGGCGAGGTCCTCGGCGACGATCTCCGAGGGCGAGACGACGTGGATTCGCGGCGCCAGGTGGTGCAGCTCGCGGGCAGCGGTGCGGTCGAACATCGTCACCCAGAGCGGCAGGTCGGGACGCACGTGGGCGCTCAACAGGGTCAGGCGCAGGGTCATCGCGTCGTCGCGGCTGACCACCGCGACCGCCCGCCAGCCGCCCTCGGCGAGGAGCGCCGCCGCCTGGCTGTCGGTCAGGCCGAGCGCCGAGGTCGCCGGCGCGCCCTGCTGCTCGAGCCGGCGCAGCAGCGCCACGCCGAGGCCGCCGGGCTCACCGAGGACGAGCACCGCGCCGGTGGCGTGCTCAGAGGGTTTTGAGGGTGCCGTCGCTTCACCGAGGCTCATGAAGCGGGATATTGTGACGCTCGCGTTGAGCGTCGGTGTCGATTAGCCGCCGCCGACTACGTCCTGGACGACGTACGCGGCGACGTTCTTGATTTCTTCTTCGCTCAGCTGACCCTCGAAGGGCGGCATGCCAGCACCGCCGTTGGTCACCTGTTCGATCGCGCCGGCTTCGGTTTTCGCTTTCGGCATCGTCCTCAGGTCGGGACCGCCGGCGCCGCCGTGGCCGCTCGAGCCGTGGCAGACCGAGCAGTTCGCTGCGAATACTTCGGCCCCGGCTTCGGGGTTGCCGGCCGCACCGGATGCTTCTTCGCCGCCTTCGGCTTCCTTCTTGCCGCCTTCGGCTTCCTTCTTGCCGCCTTCAGCTTCCTTTTCGCCGCCTTCGGCTTCTTCGCGTTCAGCTTCTTCTTCTTCAGCTTCCGCTTCCGCTTCGGCTTCAGCTTCTTCGGCTTCAGCTTCTTCGGCTTCAGCTTCTTCGGCCTCGGCTTCGGCTTCTTCGGCTTCACTTTCTTCGGTTTCGCCACCTTGAGCGCTGGTGACTGCAACCGTGGTGGTCGTTTCGTGACCAGTGAAATGGCCGAGGAAATAGCCGGCGAGGAAGGCAACGATGACGCCTATGCCGACGGCCCCCAGAGCTATCGCCGACCAGACGGTGACCGAGAATCCTTTGCCGCCTTTTTTCACGATCTCGACCCTACCTTTTCACCCATTGAACTTCAGTCTCACCACCGGAACCGAGTCTAGAAAACCGCCCGAACCGGCGTAGAATCCAGCCGTGGGCGAGCTCGGAGAAACCGCGGGAGACACGCCCGGGCAGGTACCCGATCTCCGCTCGCTGACGCGCGAGACCGTACGCGCGCAGATCGCCGAGACCGCCTGGAGCGTCTTCGCCGAACGCGGCTTCGACGACGTCACCGTCAACGAGGTCGCCGAGGCGACCGGGATCTCGCGGGCCAGCTTCTTCCGCTACTTCTCCTCGAAGGAGGAGGCGGTCTTCGTCGCCCTCGAGGCGATGGGCGCCGAAATCGCCACCGCGCTGGAAGAGCGGCCGCCGCAGGAGAGCACGTGGGAGGCGCTGCGCCGTGCCTTCGACGCGGCGACCCCCAACTACGCCAGCAACCCCGCTCGCTCGCTGGCGCGGCTCAACCTGACTCGCGAAACCCCCTCGCTGCGCGCCCACCAGCTCGAGCGGCAGGCGCAGTGGCGCAGCCTGATCGGGCCGGCGCTGGCGATCCGCACCGGCAACGATCCCGACGACGTGCGGATCGAAGCGGTGGTCGGCGCGGCGCTGGCGGCACTCGACGCGGCGACCGAGAAATGGGCGCTCTCGGGCGGCACGCTCGACCTGACGGCGCTGATCGACGACGCCTTCGCCGCGATCGCCGCACTCGAGTAGCGCCCGCCGGCCAGCGGCAGGCCGCTAGACCAGCTCGCGGACCGCGGCGAGGGTGCGCTCGACGGCAGCGGCGTCGACGTCGAGGTGGGTGACGGCGCGGACCCGCGCGCCGAAGGCGCTCAGCTCGATCCCCCGCTCGGCAAGCCCGGCGACCAGCCCGGCCGGGTCGGGCACCTCGAAGATGACGATGTTGGTCTCGACCGTGGCGGGGTCGATGGCCACCCCGTCGATCGCCGCCAGGCCCTCGGCCAGGGCACGGGCGTTGGCGTGGTCCTCGGCCAGGCGCTCGACGTTGTGCTCGAGCGCCCAGAGCGCCCCGGCGGCGACGATCCCGGCCTGGCGCATCGCGCCGCCGTACATCTGCTTGTAGCGCCAGGCCTCCTCGATCGTCTCGCGCGAGCCGGCGAGGCAGGCCCCGACCGGGGCGCCGAGCCCCTTCGAGAAGTCGATCCAGGCAGTGTCGAAGCCGCCGGCGTACTCGGCCGCGCTGACCCCGGAGGAGACGACCGCGTTGAGCAGGCGAGCGCCGTCGAGGTGGGCGCGGAGGCCGTTCTCGCCGGCGACGGCGAGAACGGCCCCGATCGCGGCCAGCGGCCAGATCCGGCCGCCGCCCATATTCGTCGTCTGCTCGACACAGACCAGGCGGGAGCGCGGCTGGTGGCGGTCGGCGGGGTCGCGCAGAGCCGCGGCGAGCGCGTCGGCGTCGAACATCCCGCCCGCACCGTCGAGCTCGAACAGCTGCGCCCCGGCCAGCGCCGCGGCGCCCCCGGCCTCGGCGATCACCGGGTGCGAGCTGCGGTGCAGGTAGACCTCGTCGCCGAGCGGCCGGGTGTGGAGCCGCAGCGCGATCTGGTTGCACATCGTCCCCGAGGGCAGGAACAGCGCCGCCTCCTGGCCGAGCAGCTCGGCGACCCGCTCCTGCAACGCGTTGACGGTCGGATCGAGCCCGCGCTGCTCGTCGCCGACCTCGGCCTCCGCCATCGCCCGCCGCATCTCGGCGGAGGGCAGCGTCTGGGTGTCCGAGTAAAGGTTGACCGCGGCTTCGCTCATCCGCCGCAGGCTAACGAGCAGGCTGCGCCGGGTCTCCTACCCGCTTTGGCCCGCCTCTGCGGAGGAGGCCGGAACCGACCGCGGGATCGCGGGGAAGAGCCGGGTGCGGTTGCCGGCGCGCTTTTCCCAGGCGGTCCAGCCGGCGAGGATCGCGCCGGCGTAGGCCCAGCCGAGGAAGACGTCGAAGACGTAATGCTCGCCGCAGGCGACCAGGGTCAGGCCCATCGCCAGCGGATAGAGGAGCAGCAGCGGCCGCAGCCAGCGCTGCCGCACCCGCGGCCAGATCGAGAGCGCGACCAGCATCGTGAAACCGGCGTGCAGCGAAGGCACGGCGGCCACCAGGTTGACCGAGGCCTGGCCCTCGGAGAAGAGGCCGGCGGTGCCGATCCCGATGATGTCCCAGCCCTTGCCGGTGGTCCGTTGCACCGCCCCGAGCAGGCCTTCCTGGGAGGCGAGCCAGGGCGGCGCCGCCGGGAAGAGGATGTACGTCGCGAGGCCGGCCAGGGCGAGGGTGATCAGCCGCCGCCGGTAGCGCAGGAAGTCGAGCCGGTCGCGCACCCAGAACCAGCCGGCGAGAGCGAAGGGGGTGATGAAGTAGGAGGTGTAGGTGAGGGTGAAGCCGACGTTCCAGGCAGTCAGCGCGTGCGGGTCGTACATGTGGGCCTGCAGCCATTCGGTCGGCGTCTCGCCGCCGAACAGGGCTTTGTCGAAGTCGATCATCGGCGTGAAATGGGTGCTGATCCCGAAGGTGTCGGCGGCGCCGCGGGTGAAGTCGTAGGCGACGAGGACGAGGACCATCGGCAGCCAGTCGAGGACCAGCAGCACGATCTGGCGCGGGTTGCGGCCGATCGAGGCGCAGGCCAGGGCGCCGCAGGTCCAGAGAATCACCAGCTCGCGCTGGACCGGGATCCCGTACTCGGAGCTCCAGAGGATCAGCCCGGCAAAGTAGAGGACGATCGCCGCTCGCCGTACGGCCAGCCAGTGCTGGAAGCGGAAGTCGGTCGCCTGCTCTGCCGGTGCGACCGCCGTGTATTCGGCCGTGCTCATCCCCACATCTTTACGCGACGGTCACACGTCGCGCAGGAAGAACCGTTAAGCGTCGCTAGCCCTCGGCGATTCCGGCGCTGGCGAGCTCGGCGTCATCTCGGGCGGCGCGCTCCTGCTCGGGGCTCGGCGGGCCCTCGGCACCGCGCGGCGCGAACAGCAGGGCGACCAGCGCCGCGGCGGCGCAGATGCCGGCTCCGATCCAGAGCGCCAGCGTGTAGCCGCCGACACTCGGGAAGGAGGCGCCGGCGACCTCGTGGGCGGCCAGCACCGAGGCGACGAAGGCGCTGCCGACCGAGAAGCCGATCGAGCGGATCACCTGGTAGAAGCCCATCGCGCTGCCGACCTCGCGGTCCGGCACCGAGCGGGCAATCAGGCCGGGGATCGCGGCGAAGGTGAAGCCGAAGCCGACGCCGAGCAGCCCCATCGCCGCGAACGCCTCCCAGAGGGCGTCGTGGACGAGGGCGAAGAAGGCACCGCCGGCGGCGATCGCCAGCGAGCCGGTCGCCAGCACCGCCGGGGTGCCGAAGCGCCGCGCCAGCGCCCCGACCACCCGGCTCGCCGTCAGGCTGGTGATCGAGAACGGGACCAGGCAGAGGCCGGCGACCAGGGTCGAGGCGTCGAAGCCGAAACCGACCCGCGACGGGGTCTGAACGAACTCGGTGACGACGGTCAGGAACATGTAGAGGGCGGTGCCGAGCAGCAGCGCGGCGAAGTCGGCGCCGAGCACGGCGCGGTGCCGCAGCTGGCGCAGATCGACGAGCGGGTTGTCCAGCCGCAACTGCAGCCGCACCCAGCTGGCGAGGACCACGGCGGCAACCGCGAAGCAGCCGAGCACCGCCGGCGAGAGCCAGCCCCACTGCGCGCCCTGGCCGACCCCGATCAGCAGCGCCACGACCCCGAGCCCGCCGACCAGCGCCCCCGGCACGTCGAGTGGCACCGTCGCGGTGGCGCGGCTGCGCGGGATCACCAGGAACGCCGCCGCGAACGCCGCGGCACTGAGCACGGCGCCGAAGTAGAAGGCGACATAGACGTCGAAGCGCTCGGCGATCAGGCCGCTGATCGGGTAGCCGGCGCCGACCCCGGTGGCGCCGCTTACCGAGAGCAGCCCGATCGCCGCCGGCACCCGCTCGGCCGGCAGATGGTCCCGCGCCGACGCCATCGCGATCGGCGCCAGTCCGAGCCCGATTCCTTGCAGGACGCGACCGACGATCAGCAGCGGCAGCGAGCCGGCGGCACCGGCGACGATGCCGCCGGCGGTGACCACGGCGAGGACGCCGAGGATCGCTTTGCGACGGTGCGGACCGTCGCCGAGGCGGCCCAGCACCGGCGCCGCCACCGCCCCTGCCAGCAGCGCCGCGGTCAGCGACCACTGGGCGCTCGAGAGCGAGACCGAGAGAGCCTCGGCAACCGAGGGCAGGAGCGGCGCGCCGAGGCTGCTGATGATCGAGACGACCAGCGTCACACCGACCAGGACCGGCAGGAAGGCGCGCCCAGCAGTGGCGGCGGGCGGCCTCGATCGGAGCGGCAGGGCTGTGGTCACCGCCCCACCCTAGATACGCCGTCTCAGAACCCGTAGGTTGGCTGCAATGGACAACGAGGGGATGAGGGTGATGCTGCTGCCCGCGGCGCGCCGCGACCGCGCCGACTTCATTGCCGCGATGCGCGCCAGCGCCGATCTCCACCAGCCCTGGATCTCGCCGCCCCTCGACGACGACGCCTTCGACGCGGTGCTCGCCCGCGCCCGTGGCGAAAGCTTCGAGTTCCTGTTGGTGCGCCGCCGCTCCGACGGCGCGATCGCCGGCTACTTCGACGTAAGCCAGATCATCCGCGGCCCGCTGCAGAGCGCCTTCCTCGGATACGGCGGGGTCGCCGCCCTGAGCGGCCAGGGGTACATGAGCGAAGGCCTGCGGCTGCTGCTCCGCTACGCCTTCGTCGAGCTGCGGCTGCACCGGATCGAGGCCAACATCCAGCCCGGCAACGAGCGCTCGCTGGCCCTGGTCCGCCGCGCCGGCTTCGTCCGCGAGGGCTTCTCCGAGCGCTACCTGAAGATCGGCGGCCGCTGGTGCGACCACGAGCGCTGGGCGATGCGGATCGAGCAGTGGCAGGAGATCTCCGAGCGCGAGGGGTACGCTCCCAGCCAATGGAGCAGCGAGTCAGCCTGATCACCCTCGGCGTCGCCGAGGTCGCCGCCGCCCGCGCCTTCTACGAGCAGCTCGGCTGGCAGGGCAAGGAAGTCGAGGAAACCGTCTTCTTCCAGGCCGGCGGCCTCGGCTTCGTCCTCTGGGGCCGCGAGAAGCTGTCGGCCGACAGCGGCTTCGACCAGGATCCCGGCAGCGACGGCTTCGGCGGCGTCTCGCTCGCCCACAACGTCCGCTCGCGCGAGGAGGTCGACACGATCGTTGCCGATGCCGAGGCGGCTGGCGCGACGGTCACGAAATCGCCCGGTGAGACGTTCTATGGGGGCTATGCAGCGTGTTTCACTGACCTGGATGGTCATGTGTGGGAGGTTGCGCATAACCCTGGGTTCGCGATTCTGGAGGATGGTTCACTGAGGTTGCCGTTCTAGGGACGGCGGGGGGATTCGAGAGCACCGCCAACCAGGCGAGCCCCGAAGGTTCGGGGCCACCCCACTTTCTTTTTAGCTTCTTCTCCTTGAAGCGTTGGCGGTAGAGCGGAGCGCGCTCCGAGTCGCCGGCGCTCGCTTGAAGCTTCCAAACCTTGGGGGTTTTAGCCGAGCGCTGTGCCGTATCAGCTGGCGCGCTGCGCCGCTCAATCCGTCGTGAACTTGGCACTAAATCCCGGATGCACGCCCCTGCCAATCGCCTGCTCATCCACAACCTTCCCCAGCAGCTCGACCAGCCGCTCGCGCTCCTCGCCAGTCAACCCCGCGGTCAGCTCCTCCTCGTGCTGCCGGGCGACCTCCCTCCCCCGCGCCAGCGCCTCGCGGCCGGCGGCGGTCAGGTAGAGGGCACGGACGCGGCGGTCACGGGGGTCGGCGCGGCGTTCGACCAGGCCGCGCTGCTCGAGCTCGTCGACGAACCCGACCATCCGGCTCGGTGGCGCCTGCACCGCCTTGGCGATCTCCTGCTGCGAGCGCCCCTCGGCGGCGTCGACCAGGTTGAGGACGCGGAACAGCGGCGGCACCAGGCCGACCTCGGCAAGCCGCGTGGCGAAGCAGGCAGAGGCGTGGATCCCGACCTGCGAAAGGAGGAAGGCGACGTTCTGCGGCGCCTTGTC
>Ga0070667_100000790_pt1 | contig 29685 bp, 22 predicted proteins | sample KBSS33metaG_FD_64659 | JGI IMG/M metagenome (GOLD analysis project Ga0070667, IMG submission 64659) | Switchgrass rhizosphere microbial communities from Kellogg Biological Station, Michigan, USA - KBS S3-3 metaG | ecosystem: Host-associated > Plants > Roots > Rhizosphere > Soil ...
GCACGCGGCGCGCGCTTCCCGGGGCGTCTCGAACTCGATGCCCGGCTCGCCAACGGCGTCGCGAAGAACACCTACCGCTACCTGCCGCTGGGTTTGCCCAAGGGCACGCGCAACTACCTCGAGCGGGCGATCCAGGGCGGCAAGATCGCCAGCGCGAGTTTCCACGTCAAGGGCGACCTGGCGGACTTCCCGTTCTTCAACGCGAAGCCCGGCCAGGACGGCGAGTTCCGCATCGGCGCGAAGATCGAGGACGCGAGCTTCGCGTTCGTACCGAGTGTTCCGGCCGACGGCAGCACGCCGGCCTACGAGTCGCCGTGGCCGGCGCTGAGCAACCTGAACGTCGAACTGCTGCTCGAGCGCGGCACGCTGGAGCTGCGCAACGGTCGCACCCAGCTCGGTGGCGTCGACTGGCCCAAGGTGCAGGTCGCGATCCATCACCTCGACGCCGATCCGCTGCTGACGCTGGACGGCAGCGGCCACGGTCCGCTCGCCGAGATGCTGCGCATCGTCAACACGTCGCCGGTCGGCAACTGGATCGACAAGGCGCTCGCGTCGAGCACCGCCACCGGCGCGGCCGAGCTGAGCCTGAACCTGGGCATCCCGCTGAAGAACGTGCCGGCCACGACCGTGAAGGGCAGCGTCGCGCTCGCCGGCAACGACCTGCGCATCACGCCGGACAGCCCGTTGCTGGCCGGCGCGCGCGGCCGCGTCGACTTCACGAACAAGGGCTTCGCGGTGGTCGGCGGCGCTGCACGAATCTACGGCGGCGACGCGAGCTTCGACGGCGGCTCGCAACCCGGCGGCACGGTGCGCTTCAACGGCCAGGGCATCGTCAGCGCCGACGGCCTGCGGCGCTCCAGCGAACTGGGCGCGCTGGCGCGCGCCGCCGGCGCGCTGGCCGGGCAGACCGCGTACCGCGCGAGCCTGGAGTTCGCGCGCGGCCAGTCGGAGCTGAGCATCACCAGCAACCTCGTCGGCCTCGCGATCAACCTGCCGGCGCCGCTGGCGAAGGCCGCCGAGGCGCCGCTGGCACTGCGCTTCTCGACCAGCGGCGACGCGACTTCATCTGCCGCGGCGCCGCGCGACACGCTGCGCTTCGAGCTCGGCAACGTGCTGCGGGCGCAGTATGTTCGCGACCTGTCGGGCGAGCGAGCGCGCGTGCTGCGCGGCGGGGTCGGCGTGATGGAGGCGGCGCCGGAGCCGGCCAGCGGCGTGGCGGCCAGCATCAACCTGACCCGGCTCGTCACCGACGAGTGGGAAGCCGCCAGCGACAAGCTGCTGGGCAGTGGCGAGGCCGGCGACGCGCCGTCGCCGTCGGCCTACATGCCGGATGCGATCGGTCTGCGCGTGCAGGAGTTGGTCGCCGGCCCGCGGCGCCTGACGCATGTCTCGGCCGGCCTGTCGCAGGACGCCGGTGTCTGGCGCGTCAACGTCGACGCCGACCAGCTCAACGGGTACATCGCCTACCGCGTGCCGACCGGGCGCGCCGGCGCGGCGACGGCCGGCGGGCGCGTCTACGCGCGACTGTCGCGGCTGTCGCTGCCCAAGGGCGACGATGCGCAGGTCGAGAGCCTGCTCGACCAGCAGCCCACGGCGCTGCCGGCGCTCGACGTCGTCGTCGACGACTTCGAACTGCGCGGCAAGCAGCTCGGCCGGGTCGAGATCGAGGCCATCAACCGCGCCGGCGCGCAGGGCCGCGACTGGCAGCTCGCGAAGTTCAACATCACCACACCCGAGGCGCAGCTGACCGCGACCGGCCACTGGGCCGCGGTCGCCGCGCCGGCGACGCGCGGGGCGCCGAGCCCACGCCGCGCGGTGATGGACTTCAAGCTGCAGATCGCCGACAGCGGCGCGCTGCTCGCGCGCCTGGGCACACCGAAGGCGGTGCGCGGTGGCAAGGGGCAGCTGTCGGGGCAGATCGCATGGCAGGGCTCGCCGTTCGCGCTCGACTACCCGAGCCTGGCCGGGCAGATCAACGTGGCGGTCGATTCCGGCCAGTTCCTGAAGGTCGAGCCGGGTGCGGCGCGGCTGCTCGGCGTGCTGAGCCTGCAGTCGCTGCCGCGCCGGCTGTCGCTGGACTTTCGCGACCTGTTCCAGGAAGGTTTCGCGTTCGACAGCCTGACCGGCGACGTGACGATCGCGCAGGGCGTGGCCAAGACCAACAACCTGCGCATGCGCGGCGTGCAGGCGCTGGTGCTGATGGAAGGCAGTGCCGACATCGAGCACGAGAGCCAGGACCTTCGCGTCGTCGTCGTGCCCGAGATCAACGCCGGCACCGCGGCGCTCGCCTATGCGGTGATCAACCCGGCGGTCGGCCTGGGCGCGTTCCTCGCGCAGGCGATCTTGAAGAAACCGCTGACGGCCGCCGGCACGCGCGAGTTCCACATCAGCGGGCCGTGGGCGGACCCGAAGGTCGAGCGCATCGAACGCAAGGTCGGCGATGATGTGCCGTCGTCGCCCGAGGCCGCCGCCTCGGCCCCGGCGAAGAAATGATGACGAGATCCGCGAGGCCCGCATGAAGATCGCCGCACTGCAGATGGTGTCCACGACCCGCGTCGAGGCCAACCTCGACACGGCCCGGCGGCTGATCGCCGAGGCGGCGCGATCCGGCGCCGCGCTGGTGGCGCTGCCCGAGTACTTCTGCCTGATGGGGCGCAGCGACCGCGACAAACTCGCGGTCGCCGAGGCCAGCGGCGACGGCCCGATCCAGCGGATGCTGTCCCAGGCCGCGCGCGAGCACGAGGTCTGGCTGATCGGCGGCACCTTGCCGATCGGCACCGACGACCCCGACCGCGTGCTCAACGCGAACTGCGTCTACGCGCCCGACGGCTCGCTCGCGGCGCGCTACGACAAGATCCACCTGTTCAAGTACGACAACGGCCGCGAACGCTACGACGAGGGCGCGGCGATCCGCGCAGGCACGGCGCCGACGACGGTGCAGGTCACCGCGCTGCAAGGGCCGTCCGCCATAGCGACTTCGTTGCGGGTCGGCCTGAGCGTCTGCTACGACCTGCGCTTCCCCGAGCTCTACCGCGAGCTGATGCACCCGCCCTGCGACCTGATCTCGGTGCCGGCGGCGTTCACCTACACCACGGGCCTCGCGCACTGGGAGCTGCTGCTGCGCGCGCGCGCCGTCGAGAACCAGTGCTACGTGATCGCCGCCGCGCAGGGCGGCACGCACGAGAACGGCCGGCGCACCTTCGGCCACAGCATGGTCGTCGACCCCTGGGGCGTGGTGCTCGCGGTGTGCCCCGAAGGCGAGGGCGTGGTGCTGGCCGAACTCGACCCGGCGCGCATCGCGGCGGTGCGCCAGCAACTGCCGGCGCTGGAGCACCGGCGCGCGCGCTGAGGCGCCGTTCTCAGGCGAGCTCGGCGTTGATCGACGCCAGCGCCGCCGACCCCGGGCACAGCTGTGCGTCGCTCAGGCGGTTCAATGGCACGTCGACGGTATTCAGGTGCTCGTGCAGGTCCTGCGCCTCGCCGTTGACGTACAGCAGCCCGGTCAGGATCTCGCCACGGGCCTCGAACGCGGCCAGGTGCGCCATCGCCGCGAGCCGGTCGCCGGCGTCGTAGCCGGCGCTGAGCTTGCGCAGGCGCAGCACGCTGCCGTCGTGCTGCGTGACCTCGATGACCTCGCCGGGTGCGTACATCGCGGTGATGGCGTTGCGATCGCTGATGAAATCGAGCCGGTTCACGGCCTCGTTGTGGGCGCGCACGTGGTCGTAGCTCTTGGTGCTGCCGGCGTGGTTGTTGAACGCAACGCAGGGGCTGATGACGTCGATCAGCGCCGCGCCGTGGTGGCGCATCGCGCCCTTGATCAGCGGCACGAGCTGTTCCTTGTCGCCCGAGAAGCTGCGCGCGACATAGCTCGCGCCGAGCTGTAGCGCGAGCGCGACCAGGTCGATCGCGGTGTCGGTGTTGACCACGCCCTTCTTGCTCTTGCTGCCGGCGTCGGCGGTGGCCGAGAACTGGCCCTTGGTCAACCCGTAGACGCCGTTGTTCTCGACGATGTAGGTCAGGTTCACGCCGCGCCGCATCGCGTGCGCGAACTGGCCCAGGCCGATCGAGGCCGAGTCGCCGTCGCCGCTGACGCCCAGGTACAGCAGCTCGCGGTTCGCCAGGTTCGCGCCGGTCGCGACCGACGGCATGCGGCCGTGCACGGTGTTGAAGCCATGCGAGGCGCCGAGAAAATAGTCGGGCGTCTTGCTCGAGCAGCCGATGCCCGAGAGCTTGGCGACGCGGTGCGGCTCGATGTCGAGCTCCCAGCAGGCCTGCACCAGCGCGGCCGAGATCGAGTCGTGGCCGCAGCCGGCGCACAGGGTCGAGACGCGGCCCTCGTAGTCGCGTCGCGTGAAGCCGCGCGCGTTCTTCTGCAGCGTCGGGTGGTGCAGTTTCGGTTTCGCGAGATAGGTCATGCCGCCTGCCCCTTCTTCTTGAGCGGCTCGACGTTGTGCGCGCGCACGTGCTTGGCGATCGCCTCGGTGATGAAGCGCGCGGTGATCGGCGTGCCGTCGTAGTGCAGGATCGGTTCCAGCTTCGCCGGATTGATCTCCTGCTCGGTGACGATCAAGGTGCGCAGCTGCGCGTCGCGGTTCTGCTCGACCACGAACACCGTGTCGTGCGACGCGATGAAGGCGTCGACCGCCGCGCTGAACGGGAACGCCCGCACGCGCAGCACGTCGACGTGCACGCCCTGCGCCTGCAGCGTGTCGAAGGCCTCGTTCATCGCCGGACTGGTCGAGCCGAAGTGAATGACGCCGAACTTCGTCGGTTTCGCCGCGTCGCGCCGGACCGGCTGCGGCACCAGGTCCTTCGCGGTCTCGAACTTGGTCAGCAGGCGCTGCACGTTGTACAGGTAGTCGGGGCCGGCCTCGGAGTAGCGCGCGTACGCGTCGCGCGTCGTGCCGCGCGTGAAGTACGCGCCCTTGTCGGGGTGCGTGCCGGGGTAGGTGCGGTACGGGATGCCGTCGCCGTCGACATCCAGGTAGCGGCCGAAGTCCTTGCCCGCGTCGAGCTCGGCCGCGGTCATGACCTTGCCGCGGTCCATGCGGCGGGTGTCGTCCCACACCAGCGGGTCGCACAGGCGGTGGTTCATGCCGATGTCGAGGTCGGTCATCAGGAAGATCGGCGTCTGCAAACGATCCGCAAGGTCGAGGCACGCGGCGCCGAACTCGAAGCATTCCTTCGGGTCTTCGGGGAACAGCAGCACGTGCTTGGTGTCTCCGTGCGAGGCGTAGGCGCAGCTGAGGATGTCGGCCTGCTGCGTGCGCGTGGGCATGCCGGTCGACGGGCCGCCGCGCTGCACGTTGATGATCGTGACCGGGATCTCGGCGAAGTAGGCCAGGCCGATGAATTCGGTCATCAGCGACACGCCCGGCCCCGAAGTGCAGGTGAACGCGCGCGCGCCGTTCCAGCCTGCGCCGGTGACGATGCCGATCGAGGCGATCTCGTCTTCGGCCTGCACGATCGCGAACTTGTTCTTGCCGGTGGCCTTGTCGACGCGCAACTTGCTGCAGTACTTCTGGAACGCCTCGGCGACCGACGAGCTCGGTGTGATCGGGTACCACGCGCACACGGTCGCGCCGCCGTAAACGCAGCCCAGCGCCGCGGCCGCGTTACCTTCCATGAAGATGCGCTGGCCGACCGCGTCGCGGCGCTCGATGCGCAGGCCCAGCGCGTCGTCGAAGTATTCGCGGCCGTGGTGCAGCCCCATCATGAAGGCGTCGAGGTTGGGTTGGATCAGCTTGGCCTTGCCCTTGTACTGCTCGCCCAGCAGGGTGGCGATCACCTCGGGGTCGACGCCCAGCATCGCCGCGAGCACGCCGACGTAGACGATGTTCTTCAGCAGCTGCCGCTCGCGCGGATCGGTGTAACGCGTCGCGCACAGATCGGTCAGCGGCACGCCCAGCAGATGGATGTCGGTGCGCATCGCGCTCGCGTGCGGCAGCGGCTTGCTGCTGTCGTACATCAGGTAGCCGCCGGGTTCGATTTCGGCCAGGTCCTGGGTCCAGGTCTGCGGGTTCATCGCGACCATCAGGTCGACCCCGCCGCGCCGGCCGAGGTAACCCGTCTCGTTGACGCGCACCTCGTACCAGGTCGGCAATCCCTGGATGTTGCTCGGGAAGATGTTGCGCGGGCTCACCGGCACGCCCATGCGCAACAGGCTGCGCGCGAACATCTCGTTGGCCGAGGCCGACCCCGAGCCGTTGACGTTGGCGAACTTGACGACGAAATCGTTGACGGCCTCGATGCGGCGCTTCTTCACGGGGTTGCTCATGCTCAGGCCACCTTGCGCGTCTTTTCGTTGCTCTTGTCACGACAGCCGCGCCCGGCCTGCGTCACGTCGAGCATGAACTTCTGCATGTCCCAGGCGCCGGTCGGGCAGCGCTCGGCGCAGAGGCCACAGTGCAGGCAGACGTCTTCGTCCTTCACCATCACGCGGCCGGTCTTGAGCTCGCCGGACACGTACAGCGCCTGGTCGGCATGGCGCGCCGGCGCGCGGAGCCGGATGCGCAGGTCGGCCTCGTCGCCATTGGCGGTGAAGGTGATGCAGTCGGTTGGACAGATGTCGACGCAGGCATCGCACTCGATGCACTGGCCGGTGTTGAACACCGTCTGGACGTCGCAGTTCAGGCAACGCTGCGCCTCCTTCCAGGCCGCCCGCACGTCGAAGCCGAGCTCGACCTCGACCTTGATGTTGCGCAGCGCCGCGTTGACGTCGCGCCACGGCACCTTGAGGCGGGCGTCGTTCGACACCGCGTTGTCGTAGCTCCACTCGTGGATGCCCATCTTCTGCGACACCAGCGTGACGCCGGGCGGCGGGCGCTGGGTCACGTCCTCGCCGTGCAGGAACTTGTCGATCGAGATCGCCGCGGCGTGGCCCTGCGCGACGGCCCAGATGATGTTCTTCGGGCCCAACGCGGCGTCGCCACCGAAGAACACGTTGGGTCGGCTGGACTGCAAGGTCACGTCGTTCAGCACCGGCATGCCCCATTCGTTGAAGGCAACGCCGGCGTCGCGTTCGATCCAGAGGAACGCGTTCTCCTGCCCGACCGCGACCAGCACCTCGTCGCACTCGAACACCTGCGCGGCCTCGCCGGTGGAGATGAGCTGGCGCTTGCCATTCGTGTCGCGCTGCGCGCGCACCTTGTCGAAGCTCATGCCGGTCAGCTTGCCCTTGGCGTCGTGCAGGAAGGCGATCGGCACCAGGCAGTCGAGGATCGGGATCGCCTCGTGCGCGGCGTCTTCCTTCTCCCACGGCGAGGCCTTCATCTCGTCGAAGGGCGAGCGCACGATCACCTTGACGTCGTCGCCGCCCAGGCGTTTGGCGCTGCGGCAGCAGTCCATCGCCGTGTTGCCGCCGCCGAGCACGATCACGCGCTTGCCGATGCGCGTGACGTGGCCGAACGACACCGACGAAAGCCAGTCGATGCCGATGTGGATGTGCGCCGCGGCCGCGTCGCGGCCGGGGATCTTCAGGTCGCGGCCGCGCGGTGCGCCGGAACCGACGAAGATCGCGTCCCAGCCCTCGGCGATCAAGGCCTTCAGCGAATCGATGCGCGTGCCGCCGCGGAATTCGACGCCGAGGTTCAGCACGTAGCCGGTCTCTTCGTCGATCACTTCCTCGGGCAGGCGAAAGCGCGGGATCTGCGAGCGGATCATGCCGCCCGCCTTCGTGTCGGCGTCGAACACGGTCACTGCGTAGCCGAGCGGAACGAGGTCGCGCGCCACGGTCAGCGCCGCCGGGCCGGCGCCGACGCAGGCGATGCGCTTGCCGTTCTTCACCTGCGCGGGGCGCGGGAAGCGGTCGGAGATGTCGTCGTCCTTGAAGTCGGCGGTGACGCGCTTAAGGCGGCAGATCGCGACCGGTTCGGGCTTCGCGGCCTGCGCCTCTTCGACGCGGCCGCGCCGGCACGCCGGCTCGCAGGGGCGGTCGCAGGTGCGGCCGAGGATGCCCGGGAACACATTCGATTCCCAGTTGACCATGTAGGCATCGGTGTAGCGGCCCGCCGCGATCAGTCGGATGTATTCGGGAACCGGGGTGTGGGCCGGGCAAGCCCACTGGCAGTCGACCACCTTGTGGAAGTAGTCGGGGGCGTGGATGTCGGTGGCTTGCAACGAGGGTCTCTTTCCGCGCGCTCGAATCCGGTGGTCGTGCTGCCGGGTCAACGCGCTTACTGCGGTGCCAATGATGCTAGGCCTGCGCCGGCACACTGTCAGCGAGGGTTTGCGCCAGTGTGGTGCCCGGCTCCGGCAGGTTTACTCGTTTCGGTGCGCTGCGGTGCCGTGAGACGCTGCTGCAAGGGGCGCTGTTCGATACCGCGGCGACCTCGCCCCGATGGGGGTGGGGCGCGACCGAGGGCCCTGCTAGAGTGAATCGCAGCCACTTGAAGCATCACAACAGGGAGAGGGGGCCGTGCTGAGTTTCATCGCGATCGTGATCGGCGGCGTGATCGGCGCCGCCTGGGCCGATGGGGCGTTCGGTGCCGTCATCGGCGCGCTCGCCGGATGGCTGTTGCTGCGCTCGTGGCAGCACCAGCGGCAGATCGTTGCATTGCAGCAGGCGCTGGTGAAATTGCAGGCTGGCGGTGCGCCCGCTGCAGCAGCCGCGCATGTGGCCGTTCGCGTCGCACCGGCCGAGACCGCGCCGGCACCGCTCGTGCCGGCCGCCGAAGCGGCGCCAATGAAAGCGCCGATCGATGCGCTCGCCGTGACGGCGCCACGCGCTCCAAGAACCCCGATGCCGACGGTGCCCCGCGCCGACCCGCTCGCGCCGATCAAGGCCTGGCTATTCGGCGGCAACACGATCGTCAAGGCAGGCGTGGGCATTCTGTTCATCGGCCTTGCCTTCCTTGCGAAGTACGCGAGCGAGCATGTGCAGGTGCCGGTCGAGTTCCGCCTCGCCGGGATCGGTGGCGTCGCCCTCGTGCTGCTGGTGCTCGGTTGGCGGCTGCGCACGCGACGCGCACAGTACGCGCAGATCCTGCAGGGCGGGGCGATCGCGGTGCTGTACCTGACGCTCTTCGCCGCCTTCAAGTTCTACAACGTGCTCGCGGTCGGACCGGCGTTCGCGCTGATGGTCGTGGTGGCCGCCCTTGCCGCCGCGCTCGCCATCCTGCAGGACGCCCGCTCGCTCGCCGTGATCGGCGCGCTCGGCGGCTTCGCGACGCCGCTGCTGGTCTCGAGCGGTAGCGGCAACTATGTCGCGCTGTTCAGCTACTACCTCGTGCTCGACCTCGGCATCGCGCTGGTGGCCTGGCACAGGACCTGGCGCGCGCTGAACCTGATCGGCTTCGTCGCGACCTTCCTCGTCGCGACGGCATGGGGCGTGCTCGACTATCGGCCCGATCGCTACGCAACCAGCCAGGCGTTCCTGATCGCGTTCTTCGTGCTGTTCGTCGCGATCATGCTGATGCCGGCGCGGCGCGCGGCTGCGCCGCCAAGCAGCGACGTCGCGCAGCGTGTCGACGGTTGGGTCAATGGCAGCCTGCTGTTCGGCCTGCCGACGATCACGTTCGCGCTGCAGTACGGCCTGGTGCGCGATACCGAGTACGGCGTGGCCCTGTCCGCGCTGGTGCTGGCGGCGGTCTATGTGCTGCTGGCCCTGGCGCTGCGGTCGCGGCCCCGCCTGCAAGTGCCGTTCGAGGGCACGCTCGCGGTCGGCACGGTGTTCCTGACGCTCGTGATCCCGTTCGCGCTCGACGCGCGCAGCACGGCCGGCGCCTGGGCGCTCGAAGGAGCCGGCCTGGTCTGGCTCGGCTGGCGCCAGCGGCGCGGCATCTCGCGCCTCTTCGGCTACGCATTGCTGCTGCTCGCGGGCTTCGCGATGCTCGCCGGACACGAGCGCCATGGCGTGCCGACGAGCGTCTTCAACGCGTATCTGTTCAGCGGCCTGATGGCCGCCGCAGCCTCGCTCGCGGCGGCGTTCTTCGTCTGGCGCCACGCGCCGCGCGGGGCCTCCGCAGGGATCGATGGCGAAGCGGTCGCCGAGCCGATGCTGATCGGCTGGGGCACGCTGTGGCTGCTCGCCACAGCAGCCCTGCAGATCGACACCTTCGTGACCGCGCCGTGGCGCCTGGCGGCATGGATCGTCGTGATCAGCGCGATCGCTGCATCGTACGTGCTGCTTTGCTGGCGCCTGGCCTGGCGCACCGTGTCGCTGCCGGCGGTCGGCCATGCGCCGCTGCTCGCGCTGGCGACCGCGACGACCGCGGCCTGGTTCGACAGCCCGCTGAACCACGGCGGCTGGTGGGCCTGGCCGTTCGCGCTCGCGGTCCACCTGCTCGTGCTGAAGCATGCCGCGCCGCACTGGCCCACGCCGCTGCGCACGCTCGCGCACACGCTCGGTGTGTTCGTGCTCGCGGGCCTCGGTGCTTTGCAGGGACGGGCGATCACGGCGGACTGGGGCGACGCCGGCAGCGCCTGGGCCTGGCTCGGCTGGCTCGCCGTCCCGGCACTGCTGTTGATGCTGTTGCCGCGCACCGGCACCGCGAAACGCTGGCCTGTCAGCGCCGCGCCGGACGCGTACCAGACGGTCGCCGGGGCGGTGCTCGCGGCCGCCGCGTTGCTGTGGAGCGTGCTCGCGAACGTCGCGTCCGACGGCTCCGCAAGACCCTTGCCGCATCTGCCGCTGCTGAACCCGCTCGACCTGGGCATCGCGCTCGCGCTCGTCGCGACGACCTGGTGGCTGCGCAGCCCCGGCGCCACTGCGCTGAGCATCGCGCCGGCTGGACGCGTGGCGCTGATCGGCGCGGCCGGGTTCATCTGGCTCAACGCAATGCTGGTGCGCGCCTTCCATCACTACGCCGGCGTGCCGTACCGATTCGACGCGTGGGCCGAATCGCTCGCGGTGCAGACCGGCATCACCTTGCTGTGGACTATCACGGCGCTGGTGCTGATGTGGCTGGCGGCGCGGCGTGCCGCACTCGTGCCGGCGCTTGCCGGTGCGTCGCGTGCCGCCTGGATGGTCGGCGCGGGCCTGCTCGCCGCCGTCGTGCTGAAGCTCCTGATCATCGACCTGTCGGGCACCGGCACCGTGACGCGGATCGTCTCGTTCATCGGCGTTGGCGTGCTGATGCTCGTGATCGGCTATGTGGCGCCGCCGCCCGGCAAGGAGGAGCGGCATGCCGCTGTCTGATCGATGGGGTCGTTGTGGCGCGCAGCTTGCGCTCTGTGCTGCGGCAGCAGTGTTCACGCCGGTGGCGGATGCCGAGGAGCCGGCGTTCCGCTTCGAGGCGCCCATCACTGTGCAGCGCGGCGCGCCATTCGTCGAACTCGCGCTGCCGGGCGCTGCCTACGCGCGCAGTCGCGCCCAGGGTGGTGACGGCGGCGGCAATGGCCCGCGCGACCTGCGCATCGTCGATGCCGGCAACGAACCGGTGCCGTTCGCGTGGCTCGCGCCACGCGCCGGCGAGGTGCACGCGAGCGAATCGCTGCGCGACGCCGTGCTCTATCCGCTCCCGGCCAAGCCGGCGGCCGATGGCAGCTGGCGCTCTCCGGTCGATGTTGTCGTCGAGGGCGAACGCATCCACGTGCGCCGCCTCAGCGCGCGCGGCGCGACCACCGATGGCGCCGCACGCTCCGGCGGCTGGTTGATCGATCTCGGCGAGCGCCGGCCGGCGACGCCGGCGCCCGACCAGCTGCGTCTCGCCTGGTCGGGCCCGAGCGAGTTCAGCGCCGCGTTCGACATCGCGACCAGCGACGACCTGCGCACCTGGCGCGGCGGCGGTGCCGGCCAGTTGCTTGCGCTGCAGTCGGCCGGCGGCGCGCTGACCCAGCCGAACGTGCTGCTGCGGGCCGACAGCGGGCGCTTCGTGCGGCTCGTCTGGGCCGATGCGGCGACCGCGCCTGCGCTCACGGGCGCGAAGGCGGTGACGACACAGCGCGATACCGTCGCGCTCGATGCTCCGACCGAGCTGACGGTCGAAGGTGCTGCACCCGCGAAGGACACGAGGGAGCGCGACCCTGCGGTCGCGCGTGGCGTCGACTTCGACCTCGGCGGCGCTCTGCCCGTCTTCGGCGTCGACCTCCGGTGGACCGCCGGCACGCACGTGGCGCCGGTCCGGGTGCTGGGCCGTGGCCGCGGCAACGAAGCCTGGCGCGAGCTCGGCTCGGCCGTGTTCTATCGCCTCGATCGGCAAGGCGCGATCAGCAACTCGCCGACCTGGGCGCTGCGCACGAACGTGCGCTACCTGCGCTTCGTCCCGGACGAACGTGCGGCGGCGCTCGACCCCACCCAGCTGCGCCTGCACGTGCAGGCCGAGCTCGCGCACCTCGTGTTCGCGACGCAAGGCCGAGCCCCGTACCGCGCGCAGATCGGCTCGGCCGAGGCGAGCGCTGCCGCGCTGCCCGTCACGGCGCTGGTGCCGGCGCTCGCCGACGAACGCCGCCGCTTCGGTGCCGCCACGCTTGGCGACTGGACCGAGATGGCCGCCGCCGCGCGCCGCGACGAAGCCAAGCAGCGCGAGGCCGCACTGCGTCCCTGGCTGCTCTGGGCCGTGCTGGTCGGCGGAGTCGCGGTGCTGGCCTTCATGGTCTGGCGGCTCACGCGCAGCGCGTCGCGCCCCGAATGATGCCGGCAGCGCGCGCGCCGCTCAGCCCAGTGTGTCGGCCCAGATCGAGCGTGCCCAGCTGAAGGCGAGCGCGGCCTCGAGCTCGTTCGGCGCGCTCGACAGGCCGCTCGCGCCGGCCACCGGCTCGAAGGTCTTGTGGGCCGCCGTGTAGGCGTGGATGCTCGCGACGTGCACCGCGCGCTTGTCGTCGACGAAGCTGTAGCAGGTGTTCGACAGCAGCGGCGCCGGGTCGATCTCCCAGCCGTTCAGCTCGGCCACGATGGCCGCTGCGCAGACCTTCGCCTGGCTGTTCGCCATGTGGCCGCTCTTGGGCATCTGCGAGGCGATCTGGATCGAGTCGCCGATCACGTGGATGTCTTTCGCCGCGGTCGATTCGAAGTTCAGCCAGTGCACGTTGCACCAGCGCGCGTTCGAATTCGCCAGGCCGGTCTGCACAGCGATCGCACCGGCGCGCATCGGCGGCAGCACGTTCAGCACGTCCGCGCGCACGTCGTCCTGGATCTCGAACTTGAGCGTGTTCGTGGCCGCGTCGACGCCGATCGCCTTGGACTGCGGCTGGTACTCGAGCAGCCCCTTGTACGACTCGGCCCACGCTTTCTTGAAGAGGGCGCCCTTGCTGGTCACGTCCTCGTTCGCGTCGAGGATCAGCACCTTCGAGCGCGGCTTCGCGGCCTTGAAGTACGCGGCCACCAGCGACGCGCGCTCGTACGGCCCGGGCGGGCAGCGGTACGGCGCCTCGGGAATCGCGATCGCGAACACGCCGCCGTTGGGCATCGCCTCGAGCTGGCGACGCAACGCCACGGTTTCGGGTCCGGCCTTCCAGGCCTGCAGGATGCGGCCCTGCTGGTTGGCGGCGCGCAGCCCGGCGACGCTGTCCCAGATCATCTCGACGCCGGGCGACAGCACGAGCTTGTCGTAGCGGATCGTGCCGCCGCCCGCAAGCACCGCGACGCGCCGCGTCGCATCGATGCTGGCGACCGCGTCTCCGACGACGCGCACGCCGTGGCGCGCGCCCAGCGTGTCGTAGGGCCGCGTGATGTCGGTCATCGCGCGGTAGCCGCCGAGCACCAGGTTCGACAGCGGGCACGAGACGAATGCCGCGTCAGGCTCGACCAGCACCACGTCGATCTTGTCCTGCGACAGCAGCCGCAGATACTTCGCCGCGGTCGCGCCACCGTAGCCGCCGCCGACGACCAGCACGCGTGCGCGCTCGGGCGCGCCAACGGTGTTCGGCGACGATGTCGTGGCGCAGCCGGTGAGGCCAAGGCCCGTGGCGCCGGCGAGTTTGAGCAGGGTGCGGCGTCGCATCGCGGGCCTCATGGGGTCGAGGCCGCGGGCACACCGGCGAAATACGCGGCCAGCTGCGCGATCTGCTGCTCGCTGTAGCCCTTCGCGAGCTGCGGCATCACGCTGCCGGGTCGCTCGCCGCTGCGAAACGCCAGCAGCTGCTCGGTCAGGTAGGGCGCGGCCATGCCGGCCAGCGGGCGCATCGCCGAACCCGGCGGCGTGTGGCCGTCGGTGCCGTGGCATTGCGCACAGCTCGCCGCGAGGCTGCGTGCGCGCAGCGTGGTCGCGTCCTGCGCGAGCGCGGCGGAGCCGGCCGCGAGCAGCGCGGCGGCAAGCATCAGGGGGCGCAGGGTCGGCGGCATCGCGGTTCCTCCGGGGGCTCGTGTGGCGTAGTGTCGCCCGAGTCGGGCTGCTACGTCAGAGCGTGGCTGCGCTGCGAAAGCCGAACAGCCCGACCAGCAGCAGCGTCGGGAACTGCTTGACCGCGCGGTTGTATTCGAGCACCGCCTCGTCGAACTGGCGGCGCGCGAATGCCAGCATCGCATCGCTCTCGATCAGCTGCGCGTTCAGCGCGCCGAGCTCGCTGCCCGGCGCACTGGGCACCGGCAGCCGCGCGCGCGCCTCGGCCAGGATCGCATCGGCCAGGCGCAGGCTGGTGATCGCGCCGGCGGCGCCGGGCCGGCCCTTGGCATGCGCGCAGGCCGTCGCGACCTGCTGGCAGGCGGCACGCAGCGCCTCGATGCGCGATTGCGCGTTTGCCAGCAGCGGCGCCAGCGTGTCCAGCAGTTGCAGCAGCAGCGCGTGGCGACGCCGGAACTGCTCGTCGACCGGCGCGAACTGGCGCACGATCGCGCTGCGCAGGCGCACCAGCCGGTTGTAGGCGCCGACCGCCCAGAACAGCAGCAGCGCCGCGATCGCCCAGCCGACGATTTGCGAGGTACTCATCGGAGCGCACTCTACGACAGCCCGCCAAGCGTGCGAGCGCGACGCTTCGTCGCGCGACGAAGCATGCGCGCGGCCGCGCCGGCGATCATCGCGGCACCGACCGACAATCCGGACGACCGAATCGCGCCATGACCTCACCCGAACCCCGCTTCGCCAGGATCGCCGCGATGATCGGCGACCCGACCCGCGCGCGCATGCTGGCGGTGCTGATGGGCGGCGAGGCGCTGGCCGCCGGCGAGCTCGCCGCCGCGGCCGGCGTGACCGCGCCGACCGCGAGCGCGCACATCGCCAAGCTGCTCGATGCCGAGCTGGTCGTGCTGCGCACCCAAGGCCGGCACCGCTACGTGCGGCTCGCGGGCGAGGAGGTCGCGCACGTGCTGGAGGCGCTGTCCCTCGTCGCCGAGCGCAGCGCGCACGCCGACAAGTGGGCGCGCGGTGCGTACCGGCCGCTGAAGGCCGCGCGCACCTGCTATCGCCACATCGCCGGCGAGCTCGGCGTGACGCTGTTCGAAGGGCTGCTGGCGCGCGGCACCTTGCTGCCGCAGGACGGCCACTGTGCGCTGAGCGCGACGGGCCGCACCGAGCTGCGCGCGCTCGGCCTCGAGCTGCCGGCCGAGACGGGCGCGACGCGCCGCTTCGCGCACCCGTGCTTCGACTGGTCCGAGCGCCGCGACCACCTCGCCGGCAGCCTCGCGGTGAGCCTGCTCGACCACGGCCTTGCGCAGGGCTGGCTGCGTCGCATCAAGGATTCGCGCGCGCTGCAGCTGACGCCGCCGGGCGCGCAGGCGCTCGCACCGTGGCTCAGCCGCTGAGCCAGGCCTCGTAACCCTTGCGGCGCAGCTCGCAGGCCGGGCAGTGGCCGCAGCCATAGCCCCAGGCGTGGCGCTGCGTGCGCTCGCCGAGGTAACAGGTGTGGGTGTGCTCGACGATCAGGTCCGTGAGCGCCGCGCCGCCAAGCCGTTCGGCCAGCGCCCAGGTCTGCGCCTTGGCCAGCCACATCAGCGGCGTGGCGATCGTCATCGGCGCGTCCAGCCCGAGGCTGATCGCGACCTGCAGCGCCTTCAGCGTGTTGTCGCGGCAATCCGGGTAACCGGAGAAATCGGTCTCGCACATGCCGCCGACCAGCACGCTCAGCCCGCGCCGGTACGCGAGCGCCGCGGCGAGGGTGAAGAAAAGCAGGTTGCGCCCGGGCACGAAGGTGTTCGGCAGGCCCCGGGCATCGAACTCGATCGCGCGCGCATCGGTCAGCGCGGTGTCGGAGATCCGGCCCAGCAGCGCGAGGTCGAGCAGGTGATCGTCGCCGAGCCGCCCGGCCCAGTGCGGAAAGTTCTCGCGCAGCGCGGCGAGCACGGGCGGCCGGCAATCGAGCTCGACGCGGTGGCGCTGGCCGTAGTCGAAGCCGACGGTCTCGACGTGCGCGTGGTGCTCCAGCGCCCAGGCCAGGCACGCGGTCGAGTCCTGCCCGCCCGAGAACAACACCAACGCAGGGCGCGGGTCCATCGGCTCAGCCGCGCACCTCGCCATGACCGAGCACGATCCACTTCAGCGACGTGAGGCCTTCGAGGCCGACCGGCCCGCGCGCGTGGAACTTGTCGGTGCTGATGCCGATCTCGGCGCCCAGCCCGTACTCGAAGCCGTCGGCGAAGCGTGTCGACGCGTTCACCATCACGCTGGCCGAATCTACCTCGCGCAGGAAGCGCATCGCGTGCGTGTGCGTGTCGGTCAGGATCGCGTCGGTGTGGTGCGAGCCGTAGCGGTTGATGTGCGCGATCGCAGCGTCGAGGTCTGCGACGATCTTGACGCTGATGATCGGCGCGAGGTACTCCTCGGCCCAGTCCTGCTCGGTGGCCGCGGTCAGCGTCGCGCCCGGCACGTCCTGCAGCAGCGCCACGGCCGCGGCGTCGCCGCGCATCTCGACGCCCTTGGCCGCGAACAGTGCGCCGATGCGCGGCAGGAAGGTCGGGGCGATCGCCGCGTGCACGAGCAGCGACTCGGCCGCGTTGCACGGGCTGTACTTCTGCGTCTTCGCGTTGTCGGTGACGCGCAGCGCGAGTTCGAGGTCGGCGCTTGCGTCCACAAAGACATGGCAGTTGCCGTCGAGGTGCTTGATCACCGGCACCTTGGCTTCGCGCGCAATGCGCTCGATCAGCCCCTTGCCGCCGCGCGGGATGATCACGTCGACCGCTTCCGGCGAGGCGATCAGCAACCCGACGGCGGCGCGATCGGTGGTCTGCACCAGCTGCACCGCGTCGGGCGGCAGGCCGGCATCTTCGAGCGCGGCCTGTACCAGCTGCCACAGCGCCAGGTTCGAATGGATCGCCTCCGAGCCGCCGCGCAGGATGGCCGCGTTGCCGCTCTTGAGCGCCAGCGACGCGGCCTCGATCGTCACGTTCGGCCGGCTCTCGTAGATCATGCCGAACACGCCCAGCGGCACGCGCATGCGGCCGACCTGGATGCCGCTCGGGCGCTGCGCCAGGCCCGAGATCTCGCCGATCGGGTCGGGCATCGCGGCGATCTGCTCGCAGCCCTGCGCGACGGTCTCGATGATCCCGGGCGTCAGCTTCAACCGATCGATCATCGGGGCGGCCAGGCCCGCGCCGGTCGCTGCCTCGATGTCGAGTGCGTTCGCCGTGCGCAGCGCCTCGGGCGCGGTGCGCAGGCGGTGCGCCAGCGCGAGCAGCGCGGCATTCTTCGCGGCGGTCGGTGCGGCGGCCATGCGCGCCGAGGCCGCACGGGCAGCCGCGCCCATGTGGGCGATCATCGCGGGCAGATCGGTCGGGGTCATTCCGCGATTGTCGCAAACCGGCTGCCGGCCTGCCGCCGGCGCGGATGCGGTCGCGCTATTCGGCGCGGTCGGTCGCGCGCAGCCGGATGCACTGCGGGTGCCCGTACCAGCGCGACGCCTCGCACTGCTGCTGCATGCAGCGGTACAGCGCGAACTCGCTCTTGCCCGCGCAGGCGGCGCGCGGGCCGGCGGCGGTTGCGGCCTGCTGGCGGGCAGGCGGCGCAGCGGCCACGCGGCGCGGCCGTTGTTCCGCCGCCGGACGGCGCTTCTCGACCAGCTTGGCGCTTGTGTCGGGCGCGGCCGCGACCGTCGCGGTTGACTCGACCGGCGGCATCACCTCGGATGCCGAGGCGGCTGGCACCGGCGCCGACGCGGCCGGCATGTTTGCTGACGCTGACGCGGCTTCGGCGGCCACCGGCGGCGCGACACTGGCGGATGCAGCCACTTCGGGCGGGGGAGGCGCGGCCTCGGCCGCGACGGTTGGCGCCGTGGTGGGCGCCTTCGCGATCGGCTGGGCGGGCACCGCCGGGGCCGGCGCCTCCGCGGGGCGATCGAATCCCAGCTTCGGCAGGTGGTCGAACGCGATCGCGGGCACCTGCTCCCACGCGCCGCTGACGACGGCCAGCACCACCACCGCGAGCACGGCCAGTGCGGCAGCCATCGCGAACTTGCGGCCGCGTCGCTGGCGCGGGGCGACGATGCGCACCGGCGGCGCCAGCCACGGCGGGCGATCGGTCATCATCGGCGCGGTGGGCGGCTCGGCGTTCGCGCGGATCGTGCTCGCATCCGGAGGGGCCGGCCGCACCGGCGGTTCCGGGAACAGGCCCGCCGCCGGCGGCGCAGCGGGTTGCGCCGGGGCCTCGACCGCCGCCGCGAACAGCGCCTCGCGGCGCTGGACGGCGCGTGGCAGCGCGCGCGGTGCGCCGCGCGCGAGCCAGGTGCGGAACTGCGCGACGCTGAGTGGCCAGTCCTCGGCCAACGGCGACATCGCGGCGTCCAGCGTGCTCAGCAGTTCGGCGCTGTAGCGCGGTCGCGCGGCCGGCTCGAAGCTGTGCGCGATGACCTCGGCCATCGATTCACGGCCGCTGCCGCCCGGCACGGTCACCGGTGTCGGCGTGCCGGTAATGCAGAAGCGGATGACCTCCGCGAGCGCGTACAGGTCAGCGATCGGGCCGGTCGGTGTCAGGCCGGCCGGCTCGGGTGCGAGCGGCGTCTCCAGGCTCGCCATCAGCGAATCGACCAGGTCGCTGCCGATCTCGCGCGCCGCAGCGCCGGGGCCGAGCAGCAGCGGTCGGTCGTCGCCGAGCAACAGGATGTTGCCCGGCGTCACGCCGCCGTGGGCGTGGCCGCCGCGGTGGGTCGCCTCGAGGGCGCCGAGCAGGTCGTCGAGCAGCGCGCGCAGCGAGGCCTCGTCAGGCGCCTCCGGCATCGCGCGGCGCAGGTCGAGCAGGCGCCGGCCGCTGTAGAACGGCATCACCCGGTAGGCGCTGCCGTTGACCTCGAACAGCTGGTTGACGCGCACCAGCGCCGGGTGGTCGCAGTGCGCGAGCAGGCGCGCCTCGTCGATGAAGGCGCGCAGCCCGCGCGCGATCACGTCCTCGTGCCAGGTGTCGGTGGCGCGCAGCCGCAGGCCCGAGTCGCGCCGCACCAGCCGCGCCGGCAGGTACTCCTGTATCGCCACCGTCAGCGCCAGCGCGTGGTCGGTGGCCTGGTAGACGACGCTGCTCGGGCTGCGGGCGATCGCCCGCTGCAACTCGAAGCTGCCCAGGCGCGTGCCGGCAGGCAGGGTCGCGTCGGCGAGGCCGCCGACGGCGGCAAAAGAGGGGGTCTGGCGGTCGTTCATCAAGGAGGTGAAGAAATGGGGGCGCCCAGCGCACAGGCCTGTCACAAAGCTTAGCGCCGACGCAGCACCCGGGGTGTTCCGATTTGTAGGCCTGCGGGCGATCGGGTCGTAGGCGCAGGTCGATCGCGCCACCGATTCTTGCGCGGCGCTACATCTGCAAACGCCGCGTTGCGCCGCCCCCCCTAGGATGACGGCTTGCGAGATTTTGAAGAGTCCACGCTCTGGCAGGTGAGCGAGTTCGAGCGGGTGCGGGCCGAGACCGGCGGCAGCGGTTTCGCGCGCCTGGGCAAGGCGACCGTGTTGCCGACCACGCTGCTGGCCGATTTGAGCCGGCTCGGCGGCGGTGTCACCGCTGCCGAGCCCCTCGAGGTTGTGGCCGCGTGTGTGCGCCACCACGAGCCGGCGCTGCTGTGCCTGCAGTACGAGGACCTCGTGTGGCCGGTCACGCTGTTCCCGGCCCAGATGCTGTACCACTCGCCGCGCGACATGGCGCTGGCCTCGCGCGCGTCGCTGATGCGTCTGGCGCTGCTGAGCACGGAACCGCCGGGCGTGCGCCCGCCGGGGCACTGGATGCACGAACGCATCGCGGCGGCGCAGCACTACCGGCCGCTGCAGCCGCTGCTGTGGTCGCTGGCGCTCGACGGGCCGCGATCGACCCTGCTCGCCGAGATCGCCGGCACCGCGGCGTACCGGGCGCTGCGCAGCGTCGAGGTCGACGGGGTGTCGCCGCTGGCCGGCGCGCTGCACTCGGCCGCGCAGCGGCTGCGCCGCGAGACCGTGTCGCTGCGCGAGATCAGCAGCTGGCCGGGCATGAGCGTCGAGCGCGCGAGCCGCTTGCTCAACGGCCTGTACCTGGCCTCGTCACTGCTCGCGACCCGGGCCCACCCGGCCGCGCGCGCCGAGCCGCGCGGGCTGCGCGGGCTGTGGCGCGCGACCAAGCCGCGGCGCTGAGCGCAGGGCCACCTCGACCGAGCGCGTTAACCGATCTCGTGCACGCGATGGCAGGCGATGCGCTGCCCGCCGCCCAGGTCCTCGAGCGCCGGCACTTCGATGCGGCAGCGCTCGACCGCGAACGGGCAGCGCGGATGGAATGCACAGCCGCTGGGCGGGTTCAGCGGCGATGGCAGCTCGCCGATCGGCACCTGGCGCTGCCGACGTGCGTCGACAGCGATGCGCGGCGTGCTCGCCAGCAGCGCGCGCGTGTAGGGGTGACGCGGGCTCGCAAACAGCGCGGCCTTGGGCGAATGCTCGACGATCTTGCCCAGGTACATCACCAGCACGTCGTCGGCGATCAGCTCGACGACTGCGAGGTTGTGCGAGATGAAGACGTAGGCGACGCGCGTCTCGTCCTGCAGGTCCATCAGCAGGTTCAGCACCTGGGCCTGGATCGAGACGTCGAGCGCGGAGACCGGCTCGTCGAGCACGACGATCGCCGGCGCCAGCATCAGCGCGCGCGCGATCGCGATGCGCTGGCGCTGGCCACCCGAGAACATGTGGGGGTAGCGCGCGTCGTGTTCGGGCCGCAGGCCGACGCGCGCCATCATCGCGCGCGCCTTCTCGCCGCGTGCGGCCTTGCTCAGGTCGGTGTTGATCGCGAGCGGCTCCTCGAGCGCGTGCGCGATCTTCTTGCGCGGGTTCAGGCTCGCGAACGGGTTCTGGAACACCATCTGCACCTGCCGGCGCAGCTGCTGCTTCAGTGCCGCGTCCGCGTGCGTCACGTCGGCGCGCGCCGCGCCCGCATGCGCCAGCAGTAGCGCACCGCCGGTCGGCGCCTCGATCATCGTCAGCTGCCGCGCCAGCGTGCTCTTGCCGCAGCCCGATTCGCCGACGACCGCCAGCGTCCGGCCGGCGGCCAGCGTGAAGGACACGCCGTCGAGCGCGCGCACCCGCGCCTTCGGCTTCAGGAAGCCGGTCGAGACCGCGTAGTGCTTCGCGAGCGCCTGTGATTCGAGCACGACCGTGGGCTCACTCATGCGCTCACCTGCGTCAACGGGAAGAAGCAGCGCGCCTGCGCGCCGATGTCGCCATCGAGCGCGGGCCGTTCGCTGCGGCAGCGTGGCTCCACATAGGCGCAGCGCGGCGCGAGCAGGCAGCCGCTCGGGCGATCGAACGCGCCCGGCACCATGCCGGCCATCGAGCGCAGGCGCCGCGTTCCGGTGTTGTGCTCGGGCAGCGCCGCCAGCAGCGCCTCGGTGTACGGGTGGCGCGGCGCGTCGAACAGGTCCGGCACGCGCGCGGTCTCGACGACCTGGCCGGCGTACATCACGAGCACGCGCTGCGCGACTTCGGCGACGACGCCGAGGTCGTGCGTGATCAGCACCAGCGCCATGCCACGTTCGCGTTGCAGCTTGATCAAGAGCGCCAGCATCTGTGCCTGAATGGTGACGTCGAGCGCGGTTGTCGGTTCGTCGGCGATCAGGAGCCGCGGGTTGCAGGCGATCGCCATCGCGACCATCACGCGCTGGCTCATGCCGCCCGACAGCTGATGCGGGTAGGCCGACAGGCGCCGCTCGGCGTCCGGGATCTCGACCTGCTTCAGCAGTTCGAGCGCACGTGCGCGCAGCGCCTTGCGCGAGCCTCCCTCGTGTATGCGCAGCGTCTCGACGAGCTGGAACTCGACCGTGAAGCACGGGTTCAGGCTCGCCATCGGATCCTGGAAGATCATCGCGATGTCCTTGCCCAGCAGACCGCGGCGCTCTTTGAGCGGCATCGCGAGCAGGTCGCGGCCGTCGAAGCTCAGGCGCTGCGCATGCACGCGGCCGGGCTCGTCGATCAGGCCCATCAGCGCGAGCGCGGTCACGCTCTTGCCAGAGCCCGATTCGCCGACGATGCCCAGCACCTCGCCCGCATCCACGTGCAGGCTGACGTTGTCGACCGCGCGCAAGGCGCCGAATTCGACGCCCAGATCCTGGACTTCGAGCAGTGCCATGTCAGCGCTTCAGGCGCGGGTCGAGCGCATCGCGCAGCCCATCGCCCATCAGGTTGAAGGCCAGCACCGAGACCAGGATCGCCAGGCCCGGCAAGGTCACGACCCACCACGCGCTCTGGATGAACTCGAGCGCGCTCGCCAGCATCGAGCCCCACTCGGGTGTCGGCGGCTGCGCGCCCAGGCCCAGGAAGCCGAGCGCGGCCGCGTCGAGGATCGAGCTCGAGAAGCCCAGCGTGGCCTGCACGATCAGCGGCGCGGCGCAGTTGGGCAGCACGGTGTCGAACATCAGTCGCAAGGTGCCGGCGCCGGCGATGCGCGAGGCGCTGACGTAGTCCTTGCCCATCTCGCCGATCACCGCGGCGCGCGTCAGGCGCACGAAGTGCGGCAGCATCACGATCGCGATCGCGAGCATCGCGTTGTTCAGGCCCGGCCCGAGGATCGCGACCACCGCGACCGCGAGCAGCAGGCTCGGCAGCGCGAGCATGATGTCCATCAGCCGCATGATCGTGAACTCCGCGGCGCCGCGAAAGAAGCCGGCCACGAGCCCGAGCAGCACGCCGCCACCGAGCGACAGCGCGACCGACACGAGGCCGATCAGCAACGACAGCCGCGTGCCGTGGATCAGCCGCGACAACAGGTCGCGGCCCACCGGGTCGGTGCCGAGCAGGAACACGTGGCCGCCGACCGGCTGCAGCGACGGTGGCTTCAGCACCGCGTCGGTGAACTGTTCCTTCGGCGAGTACGGCGCGATCACGTCGGCGAGCAGCGCGGCCAGCACCAGCAGCACGATCACGGCCAGGCCGATCATCGCGCCCCGGTTGCGGCGGAAGTCGCGCCACAGCTCGGCCAGTGGCGATGGAGGGCGCTGTTCGAGAACTGCGCTCATATCCGCTGTCCCGTTCCGCGTCGGCGCGTGCCAAGGACGCCGGGCGGCCGACTCCGCTCATGTCCCCCGGTCCGGGCTGCGCCCGGCCCTCCTCCTTGACTTCGCTGCGTCGGCCACCCGACGTCCTTGGCAACGAGCGGTGGTGACGCCCGCGTTCCGATCCGCCACGGAGGTGCAAGATCAGGCCGGTGGAGCGCCCCGCCGGCCTGATCGCCCGCCAATGAGCCGGTGCTTGCGAGTCGCATGCTAGTGATGCCGTATCCGCGGATTGATCACGCCGTACATCACGTCGACCACCAGGTTCACGCCGATGATCACGCTCGCGCTCATCAGCAGCCCGCCCTGCACGGCCGGGTAGTCGCGCCGGCCGATCGCCTCGACGATCCACTTGCCGATGCCGGGCCACGAGAAGATCGTCTCCGTCAGGATCGCGCCGGCCAGCAAGGTTCCGACCTGCAGGCCCACCGTCGTGGCGACCGGGATCAGCGCGTTGCGCAGCGCGTGGATGCCGACGACGCGAAAGGTCGACGCACCCTTCGCGCGCGCGGTGCGCACGTAGTCCTCGCGCAGCACCTCGAGCATGCTCGAGCGCGTCATGCGCGCGATCACCGCGAGCGGGATCGTGCCCAGGGCGATCGACGGCAGGATCAGGTGCGACAGCGCGCTCCTGAACGCGCCCTTGTCGCTGCTGAGCAACGAGTCGATCAGCATGAAGCCGGTCACCGGCGGGATGTCGAACTCGATCGCGATGCGGCCCGACACCGGCGTCCAGCCCAAGCCCACCGAGAAGGTCAGGATCAGCAGCAGGCCCCACCAGAAGATCGGCATCGAGAAGCCGGTCAGCGACGCGCCCATCACCGAGTAGTCCCACACCGTGTTGCGCTTCACCGCAGCGACGATGCCGGCGGGCAGACCGATCAGCAGCGCGAGCAGCATCGCGCACAGCGACAGCTCGATCGTCGCCGGGAAGCGCGCGACGAATTCGCGGAACACCGACTCGTGGGTGATCGTCGACAGCCCCAGGTCGCCGTGCAGCGCGCGCCAGACATACTCGCCGTACTGCACCGGCAGCGGCCGGTCCAGGCCGAACTCGTGGATCAGCCGCTGGTAGCGCGCCGGGTCCATCCCGCGCTCGCCCGACAGCGCCTCGACTGGGTCGCCCGGCAGCAGCCGGATCAGCGAGAACACCAGCAGCGTGATGCCGATGAACGTGGGCAGCACGAGGCCCAGGCGCTTGAGGACGAACGTGAACAAGGTGGGCCTACTTGTCGGCCAGGTCCACCTTGTCGAAGTAGTGGTGCGCGGTCGGGTCCATCTTGTAGCCGATGACCTCCTTGCGCACCGGGTCGAAGCGCACCGAGTGCGCGATCGGAATCCACGGCGCCTCCTCGTGCGCGATCACCTGGGCCTTTTCATACAGCGCGGCGCGATCGGCCTGCTTGGTCACGCCCTTCGCCTTCTGCACCGCGTCCTCGAAGTCCTTGTTGCACCAGCGCGCGACGTTGCCGCCGCCCTTCACGCCCGAGCAGCCGAGATTCGGCACGAAGAAGTTGTCCGGGTCGCCGTTGTCGCCCGACCAGCCGAACATCATCGACTGCTGTTCACCGGTCTTGCTGCGCTTGCGGTACTCGCCCCATTCGAAGGTGATCAGCTTGGTCTTGACGCCGACCTTCTCCCAGTCGGACTGGATCAGCTCGGCCATGCGCTTGCCGTCCGGGTTGTAGGGCCGCGTCACCGGCAGGTACCAGAGCTCGACCTCGGTGCCGCCGGGCAAGCCAGCCTGCGCCAGCAAGGCCTTGGCCTTGGCCGGGTCGTATGCGTAGTCGGCAACCTTGTCGTTGTAGCTCCACAGCGTCGGCGGGATCGGGTTCTTCGCGGGCTGCCCTGCGCCCTGGAACACCGCGTCGAGGATCGCCTTCTTGTTCACCGCCAGGTTCAGGGCCTGGCGCACCAGCTTGTTGTCGAACGGCTTCTTCTCGACGTTGAACGCGATGTAGCCGACGTTCAGCCCTTGCTGCGACAGCAGCTTGATGTTCGCGTCGTTCTTCATCAGCGCGACGTCGGCCGGCTTCGGGAACGCCATCACATGACATTCGCCGGTCTTGAGCTTGGCGTAGCGCACCGACGCGTCGGTGGTGATCGCATACACCAGGTTGTCGATCTTCGGCCGACCGCCCCAGTAGGCGTCGAAGGCCTTGTAGCGGATCACGGCGTCCTTCTGGTACGAGACGAAGCTGAACGGCCCGGTGCCGATCGGCTCGCGGTCGATCACGTCGGGGGTGCCCGCGGCCTTCATCTTGTCGAAGTACTCGGCGCTGAGGATGGACGCGAAGTCCATTGCCATGTTGGCCACGAACGGCGCCTCGGGCTTCTTCAGCACGAACTTGACCGTCAGCGCGTCGAGCTTCTCGACGTGATCGACGATGTTCTTCATGTCCATGTCGTCGAAGTACGCGTAGGTCGTGCCCGGCGTGGTCTTCGGCAGCGTCGGGTCGGCCATGCGGTTGTACGAGAACAGCACGTCGTCGGCGTTGAAGTCGCGTGTCGGCGTGAACTTCGCCGAGCTGTGGAACTTCACGCCCTTGCGCAGCTTGAAGGTGTAGCTCAGGCCGTCGGGCGCGGCGCTCCAGCTCTCGGCCAGGCCGGGGATCACCGTGGTCGAGCCGGTCTCGAACTCGACCAGGCGGTTGTACATCGGCACCGACGACGCATCGGCGGTCGTGCCGGTCGTGTAGTACTGCGGGTTGAAACCCTCGGGACTGCCTTCCGAGCAGTACACGAGGGTCTTCGCGGCGCTGGCCGCGCCGCTGCAGGCCAGCAGCGCAGCGGCCGCGAGGGTGGGGAGGGTAACGCCGCGCAGGTTCATGGTGGTTCCTGAAGAAAGTGGGACGAAGCTCTTCGTGGGAGCGGGCTGAATGATAGGGGCGGCGCGCGCGCCTCAGCGCAGCCAGGCCAGCAGCGCCAGCCAAGCCGGCGCGACGACCACGAACGCCAGCGTCGAGAACACCGTCGCGGCGGTCGTCTCGGCCTCGAGTGTTCGGTAGCGCTGCGCGAAGATCAGCGCGTTGCTGCCGATCGGCAGCGCGGCCAGCATCACGACCACCGCGAGCGGCAGCCCCGTCAGGTGAAAGGCCCAGTGGGCGATCGCCAGCACCAGCGCCGGCAGCACCAGCAGCTTGCACACCGACAGCCACACCGCCGCGGTCGCCGCACCCTGCACCCCGTAGTACGCGAGCGACATGCCGATCAGCACCAGGCACAGCGGCACGACCGCCTGGCCCAGCGTCTGCAGGATCTCGTCGGCCACGGCCGGCAGCGGCAGGCCCAGGGCGTTCCAGGCGAGGCCGGTCAGCACCGGCAGCACCACCGGGTGGATGACGGTGTTGCGCGCCGTTGTGATCAAGGTCGCCGCCAGGTGCACGGGCGCTGCGCCGCTGCGCTGCTGGGCACGCGCGAGGTCGAGCTCGACCAATGCGGTGCTCAGTGTCAGCAACACGAGCGCATGCAGGCTGACGATCGCCAGGTGGATCGCCAGCCCGGTCTCGCCGAACAACGCCGCCGCCATCGGGATGCCGACCTGCACGGTGTTGCCGAACGCCGCACTGATCGCGCGCACGCTGGCCGCCGCGACCGGCATCCGGCCGTCGCGGTTGGCGCGCCGCTGCTGCAAGTACACCGCGAGCAGCATCAGCACGAGCGGCACGAACACCGCGACCAGCGTGCCCCAGGGCATGGTCTGGAAGTCGATGCGCGCAGTGGTGCGAAACAGCAGCGCCGGCACGAAGATGTAGTAGGCCGCGTTCGCGAGGACGCGCGCCGGGTCGACGTCGCTGTCGGCGGCGCCGAGCCAGCGCAGCTTGCCGACGATCCAGCCGATCGCGACGACGACGAAGATCGCGAGCAGCTTGAAGAACACCAGCGAAGACATGGCCGCGAGTATCCGCGAAGGGTTCGTCGCGCCGCGCGCTCGGGTAAGCTGCGCCGGCCTTCACCCACCGCGCCGCGTTGTTCCCTTGACCCGAATCATCCCTGGCCGGCTGCGCCCGGCGGCGCGCCTGGTCGTTGCCTTCGTGCTCGCCGCGCTCGTGCTGCTGACGCTGGCGCAACGCGCCAGCCCGCTGAGCCCGTGGTGGCTCGAGCTGACGCGCTACCTGCCGTACCCGATGTTTCTGGCGCCGGTGGCCGCGGCACTGCTGGTGTCGTGCGCGCTCGGCTGGCGCTGGGTGCTGGCGAGTGCGGCCACCCTGGCGCTGGCCGCGACCCTGACGATGGGGCTGGTGTGGAACGATGCCGAGATCGGCCCGAGCCCGTTCCGCGTGATGACCTACAACATCAAGGGCGCGAAGGCGGCGCAACGCGCCGGCGGGCTGGCCGAGCTGGCGCGCGAGATCGCGCGCCACGATCCCGACATCGTGATGGTCCAGGATGCGCAGGGCATGTCGTCCGGGCCGCCCGGCCCGCAGAGGCCGGAGGCGCTGCTGTTCGCCGGGCGCGCCATCCACCGTGTCGGCCAGTACGTGATCGCGAGCCGCTTCCCGCTGCGCGACTGCGCGCCGGGGCGGCTGCCGGTGCGCGGCGATGACGTCGGCTACCTGCGCTGCGTCGTCGATGTGCGCGGCGTCGAGCTGACGCTCGTCACGGTGCATTTCGAATCGCCGCGCAGCGGGCTGAATGCGGCGCGCCGCGAAGGCGTCGACGGCATCGCCGAATGGCGCCGCAACTACGAAGACCGGCTCGACCAGGCGCGCCTGCTCGCTGGCGTTTTCGCCACCGGGCCGCGCCCGCTGGTGATCGCCGGCGACCTGAACGCGCAGCAGGCCTCACCGGTGGTGCGCGCGCTGCTGGCGACCGGGCTGCGCGACGCGTTCGCGAGCGCCGGGCGCGGCTACGGCTACAGCTACGGCCAGGCGCTGCGCGTCGGCGTGTCGTTCCTGCGCATCGACCACATCCTGGTCAGCGACGGCATCGGCGTGGCCGCCTGCGAGGTCGGCGACGGCGCGCCCTCGGAGCATCGGCCGGTCATCGCCGACCTGTGGTTCCGGCGCGCGCCGTAGGCGGCGCGTGCTCAGTCGAGTTCGGCGCGGCGTGGCATGTCGGCACCGCGGCGCGAGCAGGTGATCGCGGCCGCACGTGCGGCGAAGCCGAGTGCCGCGCCCATCGCCGCCGGCGCCAGCGCGCGCAGCGCGGCCGGCGTCAGCGCCGCGTGCTCGGCGAGCCAGCAGATCAGCGCGGCCTGGAAGGTATCGCCAGCGCCAACCGTGTCGACCACCTGCACCGGCACCGGGTCGATCGCGACGCGGCCCTGGGCGTTCCAGCCGGTCGCGCCCTGCGCGCCGCGCGTCACGACGACGAGGCCGACGCCGGCGGCCAGCGCGCGCGCCGCGAACGCGTCGAGGCCGGTATCAGGCATCAGCAGGCCGAGGTCTTCGTCGCTGACCTTGAGCAGGTCGGTGCGCGGCAGCATCCAGTCGAGCTGCGCGCGCCAGCGTGCCACGTCGGGCTCGACGTTCAGGCGGATGTTCGGGTCGTAGGCGATCAGCGCGCCGGCGGCGCCGCGCGCGCGCTCGCGTTCCACCAGCGCGCGCTGGGTCGATGCGACCGGTTCGACGACCGTCGCGTACGAGCCGAGGTTGACGAGCGCAAGTTCGGCCGGCACGCGCCGCAGATCGTCGATGTGCACGAGCCGGTCGGCGCAGCCCTCGCCGTAGAACGCATACGAGGGCACGCCCTGCGCGTCCAGGCCGACCAGGCTCAGCGTGGTCGGCGCCGGCGTGCGCGCCACCGCGCGCGTGTCGACGCCCTCGGCCACGAGCGCGCGCATCAGCCGCTCGCCAGCGAAGCCGGTCGAGATGGCGCTGAAGAACGCCGCCGGCTGGCCCAGCCGCGCCAGCCCGACCGCGAGGTTGAAGGGCGAGCCGCCGATGTTCGCGTCGAGCAGCAGGCCGGTGCGCGTCGCTTCGCCCTGGAACACGTCGAGCAGGGCCTCTCCACAGATCATCAGCATCTCGGGTTCTCCACGGTCGTCACGCGTGCGCGGCACGTCAATGATGGCGACAGCTTCGGGCCTTCCGCCGGCGACGAATATCCGGGTTTTCCATTAATAAATCAAGTTGATTTATTAAAGATCAGTACCGACAATGAAGGCACACCCATCCAGAAGCATCCACCGGAGACACGCCATGAACAGCCCGACATCCTTCGCCCACCTCGCCCTGCCCGCGCTCGTGCTGGGGGCGCTGAGCGCCGCGGCCGCCGCGGCCGACCAGCCCGTGATCGGCCTGATCACGAAGACCGACACCAACCCCTTCTTCGTGAAGATGAAGGAAGGCGCGCAGGCCGCAGCCGCCGCCAAAGGCGTGAAGCTGCTGAGCGCCGCGGGCAAGGCCGATGGCGACAACGCCGGCCAGGTCACCGCGATCGAGAACATGATCGCCGGCG
>Ga0070667_100000794_pt1 | contig 29595 bp, 27 predicted proteins | sample KBSS33metaG_FD_64659 | JGI IMG/M metagenome (GOLD analysis project Ga0070667, IMG submission 64659) | Switchgrass rhizosphere microbial communities from Kellogg Biological Station, Michigan, USA - KBS S3-3 metaG | ecosystem: Host-associated > Plants > Roots > Rhizosphere > Soil ...
CGGGCCTTCCGGGTGACCCAGTTGTCGATGCGGGCACGTCCGGCCGAAGCGATCGCGATGGCCGAGCAGCTGAATCGCGGGGGGCTGGGCGACTTCGAGTTCTTGGCGTCGGCCGGTGCATTGGTCATCGCGCTGGGCGACACCGGCCGCATCAGCGACGTCGCCGGGGTCACTGTCGAAGGTTATGACCGTGCGAAACGGTCGTCGGAGGCCGCGTATCTCGGGGTGGCACTGGCGGAGTACCACGTCAAGGCGTTGGTGCTGGCCGGATCCCTCTCCGAGGCACTCGCCGCCGGGCGCAGCGTCTCTGAACAATGTGTGGACGCGCCCGGAACGATCGGCGCCATCGGGCTGGCGATCGCCGGGACGGCGGCGCTGGGAAACGGGCGACTCGACGTCGCGAAAGACCAATTGGTCAGCGCATCAACGGTATTCGCGGCGCACGACACCGCGGCCGGGGTGTGCTACCGGTTTGGCATCGCCGAGGCCGAGGTGCTCGCGAAGCTGGGTGAGGCGGCGGCCGCCGCGGCCGTGCTCAAGGCGCTGAAGCCCGATCAGCATCTGTCGATGGAGTTTCTAGAAACGGATCGTCTCATCGCCGCGGCGTGGGTCGCGGCCGCGCGCGGTGCGGTCAGCCAGGCGATCACCCACGCCCGGCAGGCGGCGCAGTTCGCCCACTCCCATGGTCAGCTCGCCCGAGAGGTGACGGCGTTGCAGGCGGCGACGCACTTCGGCGACCAGACCACGGCCGCACGGCTGAGTCAACTGCGCCGGCTGGTGCAGGGATCGCGCGCGCCGGCGGCGGCGGACTTCGCCGTCGCGCTGGCCGCCGGCGACGGTGCGGCCCTACAGGCCGCGTCGCAGCACTTTGAGGCAATGGGCGACCTCGTCGCCGCGGCCGATGCTTCGGCCCATGCGGCCGCAGCTTTGCGGCGCCATGACCGGCGCGGGGCCGCGCTGACCGCAGCGGGCCGCGCGCAGAGGCTCGCCGACGTCTGCGGTGGTGCGGTCAGTCCCGCGTTGCGCGAAGCCGCCCAGCCCCTTCCGCTGACCAGTCGTGAGCGCGAGATCATCGCCTTGGTCGCCCAAGGCATGTCGAACCGGCAGATCGCCGACGCGTTGTGCATGTCCGTACGCACCATCGAAGGTCACCTGTACCGGGCGTCCGTGAGATCCGGTTCGACCAACCGCAGGGAACTGGCCGCCCTCCTGCGCGAATTCGACCGCGATGGAGGCAACGGCGCACCCGACTGAGGGTTGTCCTCAAACCTGACCGCCGAACATCAGCCACACCCACCGATCCCGGCTTCGTGCTGCACGAAACTCTCGCTGTTGCGGCTACACGCGCTACTGGCAAGGGCGCATGGCCATGATGTCGACGGCAGCTACTGCCAACCCATGCGGCGGTATCGGAGCAAGGCGGCAGCCGCCCGACTTTGAAGCACTCATGGCCCGGGCAGACGCGGCCACAATGCCACCCCCCGGGTACGCTGTGAAACACATTCATTCAGAACGACTCTCACAAACCCCGGATCAGTTATTGGGGTCCGGCCAATTGAGCAACGGTACCGCTTGGGCCGTTTGTGGCCGCCCGCTCCTCGATATCCGAGGCGCCGCCGGCCTCGCGATTTTGGGGACCATGTTGGGACCACACGTCATACGCGATGGTGAACGACCCGCTCTTCTGTGAGCGTCACCCACCCGCCCGCCAACGACACAAACCATCAGCGACCTGGGCAAACGCCTGACCGCTACTTTCTGGGGGTCAAGTGGTCGCAGGTTCAAATCGTGTCAGCCCGACTTAGTGAAATGGGCTTTGACCTGCTGTAATGCGCGATCCGGACCTCAACCACTGTTGAGTTTATCCGCCTCTGGGACCATTTTTGGTGGTATGTCGGCGTCGGTGCCGCACTTGTCCGACGGTCAAGTGAGCCGACAATTCAAGTTGCGTCACTCCCATCGAGGCGCGGTCTTCGGATGCTTGACCCTCCCGTGGGGGGAGAGCGCAGGGTCGTTGTTGACAGTCGTTCGACGCCAACAACGATCTAGGAGGACGTAATGACCGCACAACTATCGCTGGATCCTGTGATCGCCTCGCATATCGCCGCGATCAACAGCTTCGATGTGGACGCCATCGTGGACACCTTCGCCGATGATGCGCTCGTCAATGACATTGCGCGGGAATTCTGGGGACGTGAACACATCCGCGCATTTGTGGCCAAGGAGATGGCGGGCGATCACGTGACGATCGAGCCCCTGGACGCGGTCGACAATGCTGGCATGTGGTGCGTGCGGTGCCGGTACGAGGGCGACTACGACAAGACGGGGCTACCCGACCCTCTGGTCATGACCAACTACATCCGGGTCCGCGACGGCAAGATCGTCACCCTATTCATCATCAAGAACACCCCACCCCAGTGCTGAGAAGACCGGCCGTTCCGCAACGGAGCGGCCCCGCCCTCACCGGAGCACATCATGACCAGCACCGTCAACGTCGGACGCTTCGCCACGATGACACACCTGAGTGTCAAGACACTGCGGTACTACCACCAGGTCGGACTCTTGGAACCGGCCGAGGTCGACCCGGATACCGGATATCGGTACTACGCGCTGGAACAACTCCCGACCGCGCAGCTGATTCGGCGGCTGCGCGATCTGCGCATGCCGGTCGCCGATGTCGGTGCTGTCTTGGTCGCACGCAGCACAGCCGAGCGCGACACACTGATTGCAGCCCACATCGACCACCTCGAAGCCGAACTGGCCCAGACGCAGGCCGCGGTGAAGTCGTTACGCGCCCTGCTCGAGAGTGCACCCGCGCGACAGCCGGTACATCGGCGCGCCGAATCAAGTTTCCCGGTGCTGGCCATCACCGAGGACACCCTCGACCCCGCGGGTATCGAAACCTGGTGGCGCGACGCACTATACGAACTGCGGGCCGCCGCTGACGATGACGGCATGGAGGTCACCGGGCCGGCCGGCGGCCTTTACGACGAATGCCTGTTCCAGCACGAACCCGGTGAAGCCACCGTATTCATCCCCGTCACTACGCCACGCGAACTGGGCAGGATCAAACCCCTGGTTGTCCCCGCCGCCGAGGTCGCGGTGACCACGTATGACGGATCGCACGCCGACATAGACCTCGCGTATGCCCACTTGGGTTCCTACGTCGCCGAACACGAACTGACCGTCGGCTGGCAACTACGGGAGTACTACCACCGCGACCACAGCCACACCACTGATTACACGCAATGGCGCACCGAAATCGCCTGGCCGATCATCGACACCCCCACACCGGCCTGACCCTCCCCTCGTCGAGGGGAACGCACACACGGAGGACACGATATGTCTACTGCCAGCACCACGCTGCAGATCGACCTCACGGGCAAGCGAGCACTAGTCACTGGAGGCACCCGAGGCATCGGCAAGGGCATCACCGATCGATTGCGCGCCGCTGGCGCGACCGTTGTCGTCGCCGCACGCAGCGCCCCGCCCACACCGTCGCCGCAGGTGATCACCGCCGACATCGCCACTGCCGAGGGGTCGGCAACCATCGCCGAACGTACTCTGGCCATCCTCGGCGGCGTGGACGTCGTCGTGCACAACGTCGGCGGTACCCAGGTGAGCCCCGGAGGCGTAACAAACCTGACCGACGACGACTGGAATCAAACCTTCCAGGTCAACCTGTTCGGGGCCGTACGACTCGATCGAGCGTTCGTCCCCTCGATGATCTCCGGCCAAGGCGGCGTCATCATCCACATCACCTCGGTGCAACGCCGCCTGGCGATGCCGGGTACCGCACCCTACGGCGCCGCCAAGGCCGCCCTGGCCAATTACAGCAAAGCGTTGTCAGATGAATTGGCGCCCAACGGTATCCGTGTCAACAGTGTCAGTCCCGGATTCATCGAGACCGAAGCGGCCGCAGCGTTCGTAAGCGAGCACGCCGCGGCACTACACATCAGCATGGCTGCCGCACGCGCAGAGGTTATCAAATCCATCGGTGGCATCCCCCTTGGCAGAACTGGAGATCCCACCGAGGTCGGAGACCTCGTCGCTTTCCTGGCATCCGACCACGCCCGCTACCTGACGGGAGCCGAATTCCTCATAGACGGCGGCAGCACCCGCACCGCCTGAACCACAACAGCTGGGGCAGATGGATGTCGTCGGCGGGTCGCCCTCGCTGTTGGCAGGCATGCCAAGGCGTTGACCGCTATCGACGACCGCTCCCGGATGTCTGTGCTCGGGTGATGGCCGCCGAACGCACTAGCGCGGTCGGGGCGACGGGCTCGGGCCCGGCTGGCTCACCTTAAGCAACTCGGCGACTCCACGTTCGACGCCCGCGGTCAAGACATCAATGTCGCTTGAGCTGTCGTAGTCCCCGGTGACGCCGAAGTAGATGCCGCCGTTGTAGGAGAAGATTGCGATCGAGATCCGAACGTTGCCGATCAGTGGAACGAAGGGGAACGATTCGAGCAGCCTTCGCCCGAGGGTCTGCAGGGGCTGCTGTGGGCCGGGGACGTTGGTCACCCCAGTCTGGACACCGAGGCTGGGCGACCGGGCGGCCAAGCGGCCGCCGAGGGCGAGTAGCAGCGGAGGCGCGAAGCCCGACAGCGAGGTGAGTACCTCGCCGGCCACGGCCTGCCCCGACTCCTTCAACCGGTCCATCTGCGCTCGAACCGATTGCAACCTCTCGGCCGGATCCTCGGTTCCCACAGGCAATGCGGGGAACATCGCGGACACCTGGTTGTCGTACACGCCGCGCTCGCCAGGCCGGCGGACAGACACCGGGACGAGGACCGGCACATCGCGGCCCGCGATGTTCTCGCCTCGGCTCACCAACAGCTCCCTCAACCCCGCTGCAACGATCGTCAACACGATGTCGTTGACGGTCCCGCCGAGAGCGGAGCGGATCGCTTTGACGTCGCTCAGGTGCACGTGGGCCGTGCTCCACGTCCGGTGGGGTCCGATCGACCCGGTGAGCGATGACGCGCCCAGCGGTCGTAGCAGTCCCGCAGCCGAGGCCATCCCACGCATCAGCGCCTGCGCCTGTGCCAGGGATGTCCGGGGCTGGCTGACGACTGTCCGCAACAGCCGTAGCTGCTCGGATGGATTGAATGTCTGGCGGGTCAGGGTGTGCAGGACGAGCTCGGCGCTGGTCGGTTCGGCCGCGGGCTGCCAGCGCTCGCCCGGCGCCTGCGCGGGGCTGTCGTCGAACATCACCGTCATCAGGTCGGTGGCCGATACGCCATCGACCATGCAGTGATGGACCTTGGAGAGCAGCGCCCAGCGGTTCTCGCTCACCCCTTCCACCATCCAGGTCTCCCACAGCGGCTTTGTGCGGTCGAGATGCTGGGCGAAGATCCGGGCTGCCGTCCGGCGCAATACCTCCTCCGTGCCCGGGGCTGGCAACGCGCTGTGGCGCAGGTGGTATCCGAGGTTGAAGTGAGGATCGTCCACCCACACCGGCCGCCCCAGCCCCAGCGGGACGAAGCGGACCTTCTGGCGGTAGCGGGGGACCCCGTCGAGCTTGCTGAGGACCATCTCCTCGAGGCGCGCGAAGGGTGGCGCGGGTCCCTCGAAAATGCTCACCGCGCCGATGTGCATCGGGGTGTTGGGCCCCTCGATGTGCAGAAACGAGGCGTCCGTCGGGCTCATCCACTCCATGCCGGCTCCTCCTCCAGGATCTCGGCCAGGACTCGGTAGACCGCGAGGTTGACCGACATTCCGGTGTGACTCGACTCGACCTCGACCTGGCGGGCGCCGGGATCAACGCACGACCGCCACGAGACAATCCCATCGCTGCGCGAGTAGATCGCAACCGCGCGCACATCGGGCGGCAGCGGCGCCCGGAGGTCCTCGCGGAAGGCCGCGCAGCAGTCCCCGTCAGCGCACCGACTTGAGAACATGCCGGGTATCCCCAGGTCCCCAAGGCGTGCCACGGAGCGCAGTGCGCTCAGCACGGGCCCCCCGACACTCACCGGTTCGACCACCGGCGAGCCGAGCATGACCAACGTACCCACGGTGTCCGGATTGCGGACCGCAAGCACGCGCGCGAGCTCTCCGCCGCGGCTCTGCCCGATCACCACCGCGCGGCGGCCTGTGTCTTCGGCCAGTTTCCGCAGGCGGAGCTCAAGGCGCCCGACAGCTCGCTCTCTGCAATCAACGTTCAGCCGCATCCCGGCCGACGAGGTGCGTGAGCCGCGGCGACGCAGCCATCCGTGCAGCACAGCCAGCGAGGCGTCGCCGGCCATGAAGCCGGGCACGAGCAGAACGGGCGGGGCGTCTGTCTGATGCGCGGGATGCAAAAAGGCGGGATCGCAGACCAGGCGGGCGAGCTCGAGGCCGTAGCGTAGCTCGCCTCGCAGCGGCAAATCCTCAGGTTCACCGATCAGGAGGGGCGGAACCTGACCCGCACTTGGGTTCATGTTCTCGCTACGCAAGCGGTGGTGGAGCAGAGCGATGTGTTGCTCGCCGCTCGCGACCTCCTGCAGTTCGATCACGTTGCCGTCGGGATCACGACCGTCCGTGGTCGCAACATGCCAATCGGCACGCTTCATCGTGAATACGCTAATTGAATCCGAATTCGAATACAAGTAGGATCATGCCAATGCCTAGGTTGCAAGCATCGACTGTCCAGGCCAGGGAGGCGGAGAACCTGCCGTCGCAGACAGGTCAACCCCCGGCAAGCGCGCGCGGCCTTCGGAGCCGGGCAGCATTGGTGCGCGGCGCTCGCGCGGTGTTCGAGCGCGACGGGTTCCTCGAAGCGAGGATCGTCGATATCTGCGCGGAAGCCGGTATCGCGACGGGCTCGTTCTACACGTACTTCAAGACCAAGGAAGACGCGTTCGCCGCCGTGATGGCCGAGGTCCACGAGGAGACGCTCCACCCGCGGCTCACGGAAATCACCGGATCCGACGACCCGCAGGCCGTGATCGACGCGGCAAATCGCGCCTACCTCAGGGGCTACCGCCGAAACGCTCGCCTGATGGCTGTGATCGAACAAGTCGCCCTCATCGACGAGCGCTTTCTTCAACTACGCCTGAAACGTGCCCACACGTTCGCCCAACGCAACGCCGCCGCGATAGCCCGGCTCCAGGCCCGCGGGCTCGCAGACCCCACCCTTGACCCGTTCGGCACGGCCCACGCCATGAACGCCATGGTGAGCCGAATGGCGAGCCTCGTGTTCGTCTACGGCCTTGACATGACCTTCGACGCCCTCGCAGAAATGCTGTTGCAGCTTTGGACCAATGCCCTTCGGATCCCCACCGCCGCCGTCGCAAAGCCGAGCTCACAACCTGGGCCCGGATGCGAGGATTCCACGCACGCCCACCGGAATTGAATGACCCGAAAGGAGTGAGATGGTCAACGTCATCGCTCCGGTTCTAAGCCATGCTGGTGCCGATCCCGATCACATCGCGCTGCGTTGTGCGCAGCGCAGTTGGACCTATGCCCAGCTCCGCGATGCGGCACTGGCCTGCGCGCAGGACCTTCGCACCAAGGGCGCCGGTCCGGGAGACCGGGTGCTTTTGATCGCTCCGACCGTGCCGGAGTTTGTCATCACCTATCTCGGCATCCAGGCGCTGGGCGCGGTCGTGGTTCCGGTTAACACCATGTCGACGCGGGCGGAGCTGGAGTACTTCATCGGTGAAGCCGGCTGTTCGCTGGTGGTCGCATGGCACGAACTTGGACCGGCCGCCGCCGAAGCCGCTGCTGCGCACGGAGTTTCGCATTTGAGCCTGACTGAGGGCGCACAGGTGGGCGGGGGCGACATTCCCGGTGTGGTGTGCGACCGTGTGTCCAACGACGTGGCCGCCCTCGTGTTCACGTCGGGGACGACCGGTCGGCCTAAAGGCGCCGAGTTGACCGTCGGCAACCTGCTGTCGGCGGGGGACGTCTCGGCCCGGCTGTGCGACTGCACACCCGACGACCGGGTCGGCACCGGCCTGCCGTTGTTCCACGTGTTCGGACAGGCAGCGGTGCTGATGTCGGCACTCACCGCAGGCGCAACGGTGTCGCTGCTGGCACGCTTCACCGCCAAGGGGATGCTGGACATGCTCCGTCGCGACCGACTCACCATCATGTGTGGCGTCCCGACGATGTGGAACGCGATGCTGCACGATGCCGGCGATGCCGCCGCTGCGGACTTCGCCCAACTCCGTTTGGCGGTGTCCGGTGGGGCCTCACTGCCCGCAGAGGTCGCCCGGGCCTTCCAGCAAAAGTTCGGTTGCAGCCTGCTCGAGGGGTACGGGCTGACCGAGACGACTGCGGTCGCGACATTCAGCGGCGCTTCGGCCCCGCCAGGGACGGTCGGCCAGGCGGTGTTCGACACCCAGATCGAGATCCGCGAAGGCACGGGCAAGCCGGTCGGAGCCAACACGGCGGGTGAGGTGTATGTCAAGGGTCCAACAGTGATGCGCGGCTACCACAATCGTCCGGACGCGACCAGCGCGGTCTTGTCGGCCGATGGCTGGTTACGCACCGGCGACATCGGCGAATTGGACTCCGCGGGCAATCTGCGCATCGTCGACCGGGCCAAGGATCTGATCATTCGCGGCGGCTACAACGTGTACCCGAGCGAGGTCGAGGCGACGCTCTATGAACACCCCGATATCGTTGAAGCCGCAGTTGTCGGCATTCCGCACCCGCATTACGGCGAGGAGGTCGCCGCCGTCGTCGTCGTTCGTCCCGGTTCACCACACGACGGACCCGCGGTCACCGCGTGGTCGCGAGAGCGGTTGTCGGCCTACAAGATTCCGCGCATCGTGCAGTTCGTCGACGAGCTGCCGAAGGGCTCCACCGGCAAGATCATCAAACGCGCGATCGACCGCGAGCCGCTGGCCAAAATCGCTGCCGACCAGGCCGCGAATACAACGCCCAGCGCCTGATCAACTGTCGGCGCTCACGGTGACGTCGGCAGGTCGATGAGTTCGGCGAGCCGAGCGCGGTGGCGATAGGCGGTGCCGAGTGCGAGATGGTCGCTCTTGGCTCGCTTGAGATACAAGTGCGCGGGATACTCCCACGTCATGCCGATGCCGCCGTGGAGCTGGATGCACTCTTCCGCGGCGTGCACGGCGACATCGCTGCAGTAGGCCTGCGCCACAGCGGCGGCGATCGGGGTGTCCGCATCGCCGCGCGCGTAGGTGTCGGCCGCGTAACGCGCGGTAGCACCCGCGGAACTGACTTCTAACCACAGGTCGGCTAGCCGATGTTTCAGTGCTTGGAACGACCCGACGGCTCGGCCGAACTGCTTACGTTCCTTGACGTAGCCAAGTGTCGTCTCCAGACACCACTGCGCCACGCCGACCTGCTCGGAGGCCAGCAGCACCGAGCTGCACAACAGCGCCGCAGCCACCGCATCCTCGGCAGCGCCGTTGTCGACCCGTGTCGAAGCGACCGCCGAAAACTCAACGTCGGCAATCGGTCTCGTCATGTCCAGCGACAACACCGGGGTCACCTTCACACCCGCCGCCGCGCGTGAAACGACGTGCAACTCGAGGCCGTCGGGTCCAGCAACCGGCACCACGAGCACATCAGCCGCGTCGGCGTCAGCGACGCTGCTGACCCGCCCGGTCAGGCCCGAGGCACCGATCCGTACGGTCGCGGGGCAGGCGCCCGGCGGCGTGGACAGCGGAATCGTCAGCGCACCCGTCGTCGATCCGTCGGCCAGCGACCGCAGCGTCTGTGTCTCGCCCGTCTTGAGCAGCGCGACGGTGGCCAGCACCGCGCTGGACAGAAACGGAACCGGCGCGACCGCGCGGCCGATCTCTTCCATAACCACGGCCGCCTCGCGGGTGCTCGCGCCCGCCCCGCCGAGCGACTCGGGCACTAGCAGTCCGGCCAGTCCGAGTTCGACAGCGAGCGTCTTCCAGACGTCGGTGAAGTCCACATCGGGCTGGTCGTAGAGGGTGGTGACCACTTCGGGCTTGCAGCGATCGGCGAACAGCCGCCGGACACTGTCGCGCAGCGCATCCTCGGTATCGGTGTAGAGCAGGTTGGCTGTGCTCATCGGGGCAGGTCCTTCCAGGCGATGTCCTTGTCGACACGGTGTTCGGGTGGCAGGCCGAGCACCCGTTCGGCGATCACGTTGCGCAGAATCTCCGAGGTTCCGCCCTCGATCGAGTTGCCCTTGGCGCGCAGGTATCGGTATCCCGGCCCGCGTCCGATGAAGTCGACTGTCTCCGGCCGGCGCAACGTCCAATCGTCGTAGCGCAGGCCGGCCTCGCCGTGCAGTTGCATCTCGAAGCCGGAAATCGCCTGTGTCAAACGGGCGAGGGCGAGCTTCATCGCGGAGCCCTCGGGACCTGGTTGGCCGGAGGCCAATTGCTGACGCAGGCGTTCACCGGTCAGCCGCAACGCCTCCGACTCCACCCACAGCCGCATCAGATCGTCGAGCATCGCCGGGTTGCGCAGCTCGGGTTGTGCGCGCCAGGCGGCCGCGACCGTGCCGATCATCGCGCCCGGGACGCCGGACCCGATGGCGACGCGCTCATTGTTGAGCGTGGTGAGGGCGACCCGCCAGCCCTGGCCTTCGGCGCCGAGACGGTTGGCGTCGGGCACCCGGACGTCAGTGAGGAACACCTCGTTGAACTCGGCCTCCCCGGTGATCTGGCGCAGCGGCCGGACCTCCACACCCGGATCCCTCATGTCGCACAGGAAGTAGGTCAATCCGGCGTGTTTCGGCACGTTCGGGTCGGTTCGCGCGACCAGTATCGCCATCTGAGCGTTGTGGGCGCCGGAGGTCCACACCTTCTGCCCATTGACAATCCAGTCGTCGCCCTCGCGCACCGCGCGGGTGGCGACCGCCGCGAGATCCGATCCGGCACCCGGTTCGCTGAACAACTGGCAGTAAATGTGTTCACCGATATACAAGGGCCGCAGGAACTTTCGTTTCTGCTCCTCGGTTCCGAACGCGGCGATGGTCGGCGCGGCCATGCCGAAGCCAATGCCGTTCTTGGCCGCCGCAGGCTCGGGCGCGCCGGCTGCGGCCAGGGCAGCGTTCACTTGCGCCTGAAAGCTTTGCGGCACAGCGAGTCCGCCCTGTCCCTCCGGAAACTGCACCCACGCGAGGCCGGCGTCGAACCTCGCTTCGAGAAATTTCTGGGGATCGGTGTGCGCCGGATCGTGGGTGGCGACCAACTGCCGAACCCGGGTGTCGAGGTCGCGGGCAATCGCTTGTTCGTCGAATGTCATGGTTTCGCCCTCACTAAATTCCTTCTGTGTCGGCGACCTTTTGCGCCGTGCCGACCAACGCGTCGATCCACTCGACCGTCGGCGTCCCGGCGGCCGCCTTGTTCTCCTGCGTGTCCATCGTGCGGCGCATGACGCCCTCGGCGATGATGGCGAGCTTCCACAACCCCAGCACGTGCCAGTACTTCAGCGCGTGCGCATCCCGCCCGGTCTGCTCCAGGTAGATGCGCGCGAGCTCGGCCCGGCCCGGGAAGCCGTTCAGCGTCGACGCCGGGAAGTCGCCGATGTCCTCGCCGGGCTCGGGCCAGTAGGCGAGCAGTGTGCCCATGTCCGCCAAGGGATCTCCGAGGGTGGATAACTCCCAGTCCAGCACGCCGGTCACCGCGCCGTCGCCGCGGGAAACGATGACGTTGCGCAGGTGGAAGTCGCCGTGCACCAATGACAGCTCGCGTTGCTCGGGGACTGCGGCGACCAGCCGACCGGTCAGGTCGTCGAGCTCAGGCAGCTCGCGGGTCTTCGATCGCTCCCACTGGCCGGCCCACCGCTTGAGCTGACGATGGGCATACGGCTTGTGACTGGCCAGGTCGGACAAACCCACCGCGTCGATGTCCACCGCGTGCACCTTGGCCAGCGTCGCCGGCAAATACACCCCGATCTGCCGGCGCCGTTGCGGGGCGAGTGATTCGGCGATCGCCATGGTGTCGACAACCTGTCCGTCGATGAACTCCATGAGCACCAATGGCACATCGGCGATTTCCGGATCCTGTGCCACGCCGAGGATTTGGGGAGCAGGAACGTCGGTAGGCGCGAGCGCGGCCATGATCCGCGCCTCGCGTGCGACGTCGTGCGCCGAGGCCAGCAGTTGACCGAGCGGCGGTCGGCGCAGCACCCAGCGGCGATCGTCCGCGTCGCGCACCAGGTAGGTCAGGTTGGACTGGCCGAGACCGATCCGATCGAATCGCAACGGCTCGGTGAATCTGACTCCTAGGTGGTCGAACCAGCGTGTCACCGCCGCCGGGTCGAGCCCGACGACCTGCGACGTGTCAGGCATCAGCCATTGCTCCGAACCGGTACGGGCGGGCGTCGCCGAGCCGTCGGCCGCCGTCGATCACCAATGTCTCGCCGGTGATCCACGCTGCGGCCTCGGAGGCGAGGAACACGACTGCAGCGGCGACGTCATTCGGTTCACCAATCCGGTTCAGCGCGGTGGACGCCGCGACCTGTGGCTCGTGGTTTTTCCACAGCGCCTCGGCCAGCCGGGTGCGTACCACGCCCGGCGCGACCGCGTTGACCCGTATTTTCGGCGAAAGCTCCAGCGCCAGTTGTTTGGTCAGGTAGATCAGCGCAGCCTTCGTGGTGTTGTATACGCCGAGGCTGGCTTCGTGTCCCAGACCGCCGGTGGAGGCGGTGTTGATCACCGAACCGCCGTGCTCGCCCATCCACGCCTCGGTAGCCAGCGCGGTCCACAGCAGCGGTGCCCATAGGTTCACGTCGAAAGTCTTCGCGAACCGATCGCGGCCTTGCACGATCATCGGACCGTATGCCGGGTTGGTGCCCGCGTTGTTGACCAAAATGTCGACGCTGCCGAACTTGTTCAGGGCCATGTCGATGCAGCGGCGGGCTTGGTCTTCGTCGACGGCGTGCGCGGCAACGCCGATGGCGTTGCCGTCGATCTGGGCGGCGGCCTCGTCGGCGGCGTCCTGCTTGCGTGAGGTGAGAACGACGTTGGCGCCGGCAGTGGCCAGTGCCTGCGCCGTGGCCAACCCGATTCCGCGGGAGGCACCGGTGATGATCGCGGTCTTGCCGCACAGGTCGGCGGACGTCGTCATAACCCCACCGGCCGCAGGTCGCGATATTGGCGCAGCTCGCGGCGCGCAATGGCGCGCTTGTGCACCTCGTCCGGTCCGTCGGCCAAGCGCAGGGTGCGCAGGTGGGCGTAGGCCATGGCGAGTGGGAAGTCGTCGGTGACGCCGGCGCCGCCGTGCACCTGGATGGCGCGATCGACGATCTTCAGCGCGATGTTCGGGGCGGCGACCTTGATGGCCGCGATCTCGGTCTGGGCACCCTTATTGCCGACCGTGTCCATCATGTGGGCGGCCTTGAGGGTGAGCAGCCGGATCATCTCAATGTCGATGCGCGCCTCGGCAATCCAGTCCTGGATGTTGGCGTTGTCGGCGATTGGCTTGCCGAAGGTGACCCGAGACTGGGCGCGTTTGCACATCAGCTCCAGCGTGCGTTCGGCCATGCCGATGGCCCGCATGCAGTGGTGGATCCGGCCCGGCCCGAGCCGGGCCTGGCTGATCGCGAAGCCCTCACCCTCACCCTTGAGCACGTCCTTGGTGGGCACCCGCACGTCGGCGAAGTCGATCTCGGCGTGGCCCTCGCGGTCCATATAGCCGAACACCGGAAGGCCTCGCAACACGGTGACGCCGGGCGCGTCGATCGGGACGACCATCATCGACTGCTGGCGGTGGGGCGGGGCGCCCGGGTCGGTCTTGCCCATCACAATCAAGACCTTGCAATTTTTGTGCATAGCGTTGGAGGCGAACCACTTTCGACCATTGAGCACATAGTCGCCGCCGTCGCGCACCATGGACAGTTCGACGTTGGTGGCGTCCGAGCTGGCCACCCGCGGCTCGGTCATCGCGAACGCTGATCTGATGGTGCCCTCCAGCAGTGGCTTGAGGTACATCTCGCGGTGCTCCTCGGTGCCGAACAGTTCGAGCACCTCCATGTTGCCGGTGTCGGGGGCGCTGCAGTTGCACGCCTCGGGGGCGATGAAGCTGCGGCCCATGATCTCCGCCAGCGGCGCGTATTCGAGGTTCGTCAGACCCGCACCGGTGCCGGGATGTGGGTGAAACAGATTCCACAGGCCACGTTTTCGGGCCTCAACCTTGAGCTCCTCGATGATCGGCGGCTGGAAGTGCGGGTCGCCGGACTCACGCATTTGGTCGTCGTAGATCCCCTCGGCCGGGTACACGTAGGACTCCAGAAAGTCGAGCAGCTCGGTCTGCAGCTGCTGAGCGCGTTCGGAAATGTCAAACAGGGACACGAGAACTCCTGACGGGCGGGAACGGGTGGGTGGTCATCGAATGTTGTCCAGCAACGACGCCTGGTAGCGGCGCATGCCGCGCAGCCAGCGGTCGTAGTCGGTGGCCTTCTGCCGGAACATGTCCAGCACGGTGGCGTGCGGCAGGATCAGGAAGCGTTCCTCATCGACTGCGGCGAGGACGTCGCGGGCGATCTGGGCGGGTTCGAGCACCTCCCCCGCCGAGGTGACAGCGCGGGTGGCGGCCACGCCGCGCGGATCCCCGGACTTCTCCCCGGCGTAAAGCAGCTCGGTGTTCACGCCCATCGGGCACAGGCAGCTGACCCGCACCCCGTGGTCGCCGTAGCTGATCGCGAGCCATTCGGCGAACCCGACGGCGGCGTGCTTGGTCACGGAGTAGGTCGCCGACCCGATCTGGGTGAGCAGGCCGGCGGCCGACGCGGTGCTGACGAAGTAGCCCTCGCCGCGCTCAACCCAGCCGGGGATGAGCAGTTGCGCGGCCCGGATGTGCGCCCGCAGATTCACGTCGATCGATCGGTCCCAGTCCGCCTCGCTGGCCTCGAGACCGGGTACCCCGACGGTCCCGGCGTTGGCGAAGTACAGGTCGACCGGGCCGAACCGCTGCTCCGCCAACGCGATCAGGCCGCGAATGCACGCGGTGTCGGACACGTCCGCGCCGGCCGCGACCGCGAACCCCGCTGCCGCGGCGTTGATTTTGTCGGCGACGGTCTGCGCACCGGCCACGTCGAGGTCGGCCACCACCACCCGGGCGCCATGGGCGGCGAGTTCTTCGGCGAGCGCGCCGCCGATGCCGCCGCCACCGCCGGTGACGATGGCGACCCTGCCCGCGACCTTCATCGAGTCCTCCGTCCTATGCCGAAGCGCTCGGGAGCTGTTTGCGGGTGTCCGCGGCGTCGGTGTGCAGCACGCCGGCGATCCCGAGCCGGGCCGCCCCATCCAGGTTTTGCTGCAAATCGTCGACCATGACCGCCTGGCCCGGGTCGATGCCGAGCCGCTCGCAGGCGATGGCGTAGATCCTCCGCGACGGCTTGCGGATGCCGACCTCCGAGGAGATCACGAACACGTCCGCCAGCGCGTCGAGATCGAACCCCGCATAGGTATCACGCCCGAAGGCGTTGGATACCAACGCGATCGGAACTCCGCCCGCCCGCAGGTCATCGATCAGCCGCACGGTGTCGTCGTCACGACGCAGCCCGGCCTGCATCCGCGCCGACAGCCGCTCGGGCTGGACCTCGACGCCGTGCGCGCACAGCCGGTCGGCGAAACCGCGATCGAAGGCGTCGGCGTCGATGCGCCCGCACTCGTGCTCGACCAGGAGTTCTCGGGCGGTGGTGTCGTGGCTGAGCAAATCCCGTATCAGTCCCGAAGGCGCGCCGAGGAGTTCGCCGAACTGCTCAAAAGCCCGCAGCACACTGGTGGTAATCACACCGCCGAAGTCGATCAGCACTGCAGTGCGCGTCATCCGCGGGGCATCGAGGGGGTCGCGAACGGTCGCGGCAGTGGACACGCCTGCTCCTACTTGTCATTCATCAGGCTCACCGGCAACTGCGTGTGAACCGCCCCGCGGGTAAAGGGTTTGATGCGGGACATGTCTCACTTCTGTATAGCGGTACTTGAATCCGACGTCAAGTTCAAGTGCCCGGGACTGGTGGATCACCAGCCGCGGCTCAAATGGCGGGTTACTGGTCCTGGACTGCTGGCGGGTTGCGGTGATCGGGTGACGGAATCCGAAGGGCGTTCACCCACAACCGGGTGACGATTTGCACGAGGTCCTCGTCGGTCACCGTCGGCGTGTCCTCGCGGTCCTCGCGTGCGACGAAGTGCCCGAAGGCGAGGCGGCTCATCATCGCGGACAATGCGCGCGAGGCAAGCAGCGGGTCCAGATCAGGATCCGCGTAGCCCTTGACCTGCAGCTTCGCGATGCTGCGCGCGTTTCGCCGGACGAACGCATTCGATCGCGACGTGCGCAACTCGCGAAACTCGGGATCGATGTTGGCAACCTGCTCGAGCAGACCCATCAGTTTGGCGTTGCGCTTGTAGGCCTTCAGGTAGGCGCGATTGCTCGCCTCGATGACAGCGGCGGGGCTGTCGTCGCTAGCGACGTGTGGCATGCCGGGGTGCAGCATGTCTTCCTGAGCGACCTCGAGAACAGCCGCGAAGATGTCTTCTTTGCTCGAGAAATAGGTGTAGAACGTGCCAGTCGAGCAGTTTGCCGCCCGCGTGATGTCGATGAGCCGAGCATCCAGATACCCCAGGCGTTCGAACACTTTTCGCGCCGCCGCCACCAATGCGGCGCGAGTCCGCAGGCCGCGCTCGGTAGCCGGTGGCTCACGCGGCAGCGACGGCCGAACCATCGACGGAGGAGTGTCCGCGTGGTCGTCGCCGGCGGCAATGTTCGCCATGTGGATAGTTATACGTGACCGACGCGCGACCGACGCCGACTGGTTCACCTCCAGGGCTGCGATCAAACCTGAGCATCGCGCCTCGGCGCCTGGGCGAGCAGCAAGACTTGCCCGGAGGTCCGCCAGTGAATGCTCCTGGCATTCCTGACTTTTCAGCTGCTGGCACCGAATGGCTACCAACGACGGCAAACCGTCAAGGCCCAGAAAGGACATGACACAGCAGCATTTCCGAGGTGTGGCGCATTCGCGATCCCGACGAACGCTCCGCGTCGCTGGCGCTGCGCAACCCGCTTCGAGACTCATTGTGCCACAACGAAATGCAGCCCATATCCGACTGATGGTCAAGTGGGCCGGGGTGGATTTCCGACGGTTGTTGCGGTCCCGCTTCGCCGGCCTAGGGAACCGCGCGCAAGTGGCTACCTGTTCCTGGCTTCGCGGATCCGGCGGGAGCTCCGTCCAGAGCTCTTCTGCGGTAAGCGATGGTTGCTCGCCATCGTCGAGCCTATCGGTAAACAGCACGAGCGTCTCACCCATCTGCGATCACGGCCCCGCGATGCAGGCGGGGCGTGCCAGGTGCACCAAGGCCGCGTCGGGCCGCGCGTACGACACGATCGTCGCTATCAGGGGATGGCGGCCTGAGGATTGGAGTTCGGGGCCTGGCCGGCGTAGAGCGGCGCAGGGATTGTGCGGTCGGTCAACCAACGGTGCGCGCTGACACCGTGGTGGATTCAATCCCAGCTATGACTTGACTCTCCCCTTGCGGGAGGCTGCACGCTAAAACCATGAATCCGCCAGCCGCACCGCGCGATCAAGGGCGGCGCCCCGGTACGCAATTAGCAATGTCTGTCCGGGCAACTTGACCGACACTGATCGCCCGTCGAAGGCCCCGACCACTACCCACTACCCAACACCGGACAAGGACTCCCGACATGACCCGACCCATCCGCATCGGCGTACTACCGCACTGCGGCAAAGCCCCTGACTTCGCCACCTGGCGCAGCGCGGTGATGCGCGCCGAAGAACTCGGCGCTGACTCGATCTTCGGCTATGACCACTTTCATAAACCAGAGGTCGCTGACCTGAACCAGGGCGTCCCGGTCCTGGCCGACGTCCAGCCCGACGTCACCCACTTCGAGGGCTGGACCGCACTGGCCAGCTGGGGCGAAATTACCCACCGTGCCGAGATCGGGCTAATGGTGACCGGCATCGGCTACCGCAACCCCGACCTGCTCGCCGACATGGCCCGCACCGTCGATCACATCAGCGGCGGCCGCCTCGTGCTGGGCCTCGGCGCAGGATGGTACGAAAAGGACTACACCACCTACGGATACGAGTTCGGCACGTGGAAATCACGCTTCGACCTGTTCGACGCCGGCCTCAAACGCATCGAGGCGCGCATGGGCCAACTGAATCCACCCCCGCTCCGCAAGATACCCGTCCTCATCGGCGGCAGCGGCCCGAAGCGGACCCTGCCCGCGGTGGCGCGCCACGCCGACGTCTGGCACACCGTCCTCGCGGTGGAGGCGTTCACCGAGGCCAGCGCCCAAGTCGACGTACTGGCCGCGGCCATCGGACGCGACGGAAATGACATCGAACGCTCGGTGCACTGGTTCGGCGCCGAGAGCGCCGACGTCTACCGGCGGGCCGGCGCCACCACATTCACCACCGAGATCGACCCTGACCCCACCACCGGTTATTACGACTTCAGCACCTTGGAGGAAATGCTGGCCTGGCGTGACCGTCAGAAGTGATGTCTGCGGTTTGGTCCTGGAGAGCCATGAGCCTGTTTCTGCCCGCACCGCCAGGGCCGCTCAGCCCCGCAACTAACCGCAAAGGACCCCAAATGATTGATCACATCTACCTCCCGGTTACGAACATCAAGCGATCCCTCGACTTCTACAGCGCTCTCCTGACTCCCTTAGGCAAGGCCGATCGCTGGAAATTCGAGGCTAAAGCTGGCTACCCCGATCTGTGGGGGTTTGGAGAGCCCCAGCCGGGATTTTGGCTCAAAGAATCTAACGCATCCTTCCCCGCGCTTTATGTCGCCTTCGCCGCGCTCAGCGAGCAGGCAGTCAATGAAGCCTTCGACGCAGCGTTAGCTCATGGCGGAAAGGACAACGGTGCTCCCGGGTTACGCCCGCAGTTCCTTCCCGATTATTACGCGGCGAACGTCTTAGACCCGGATGGTTACAGCTTGGAGATTTGCTTTAAACCCTGGCTCTACGAGTAGCAACCCTCGACGGTAGCCGGGCAGGCCAATGGCATTACTCATTGGACCTTAGCTAGTGCGTTCGCTGATGCCGTCGTCGGGCCCATCGTTGCGCGGCGTCGACAGCAAATCGCACAATCGCGGACTGAGATTGTCCGTAGGACGTCCACTGGTCGTAGGGGCGGAATCGGTAGTGCAGGTCGTCGAAGACCACAGGAGAGAACAGATACCCGATTGAGGCGACGGCCATGACGCGAGCGCCGTTCGCCGCAGCCAGCCACTTGTGCAGGCCGTTTGTCGGCGCAAAATGGCCGAGATGTTTTGTGGCGAACTGCACTTCATAGCCGCCCGGGGTCCGGGGTGAGTTGCGGCCGCGCCATCACGCCAGGACGGACCGCTACATATCCTGGTCAACAATGCTGCAGCCGCACGACCCTCGGTTCGGTCGTCCCCGCCGGCAGCTTTCAGTGATCGCGGCGGAGACCTTGGCAAGCGGATGGTCGCATCGGCGCATTGTTCTTATCCCGCCGCCATGGGACACCTGTAGCGAAGTCAGTCGGTTTGTTTGGTGACGTCTTCCCACTTGGCGTATTCGGCGAGCCGGGCCGCTTGGGTATCGCGCACCCAGGCCAGCCCCTCGGTGTTGATGGCGAAATGCTGTGGCGGTTGGTCGATTCCGGTGATATCGGCGACGGCGCCCATGGACTTGGGGATGTTGCCAAAGTGTGCGTTGTCGAAGGTGGTCTGCATCCTGGCGTAGGTATCGTCGTAGGCGTCGATGCGCTCAGCGGTCTTGACGTTGTCGAAGAATTTCGTCATGTAGCCGGCGGGCTCGACGAGCGTGATTTTGACGCCAAGTGGCTCGCACTCCATTTGGAGGCCTTCGACGAGACTGCGCACGGCCGCCTTGGATGAAGCGTAGACGGTCATGGTCGGGAAGCTCAGGTGCGCGCTCATGGAGCCGACGACCAGGATGTGACCACCTCGGCGCACGCGGAACTGCGGTAAGACCGCCTGCACAACGTTCAGCACGCCGACCACATTCGTCTCGTACTCGGCGCGCAACTGTGCGGGCGTTACCTCTTCTATCGCGCCCACCTGTCCGTATCCGGCGACATTCAGCAGGGCGTCGAGCTGGCCGAACTTCTCGCCGGTCAGCGCCAGCGCGGCGTCGATCGACGCGCGGTCGGTCACGTCTATGTTCGTGACAACGGTGTTCTTTAGTTCTGCGAACCGGGGATTGGCGGCAGCCACGTTGCGCATGGCGGCCACAACGTTCCAGCCGCGCTGCGCGTACTCGAACACGGCAGCCTCACCCAAACCGGAGCTGGTGCCTGCAATCAAGATGGTCTTACTCACGGACTAGCACCTTCCTCATCGATGACGGTTTCTGTCTGCGTCTCATAGTGGCGATGACATCGGTGGGCCGTCGATGTGCCGGCGGACACTTTTGGTGCGTGGAGGGTGTCCCTGCAGCCATCGCTTTTGATCCACCGGTTGGCACCATGAGAGTCCCCTGCAAAGAAGTGGAGTGTTCTGCAATGACGAGGCCTGATATCAAATCAGACGCGCGACGCGTCGAGAGTGCGATCTGTGGCGGTGGGGTAGCGATCGTTCAAGGCGATGTCGGATACGGCATGCTGACGGCAACACCCGATGCCGCGTGTCGAACGGTCTCAATGAAACACCGGGCGGCCCACAAGCGTCACGGATTGATTGGCAACGCCGAGTTTCGCCGTGATGCAATGAAACTCGAAAAGTTCCAACACGACATGGTTGATGCGGTCACAGTCGACTTTGACCTTCCGCTCGGTGTCATCGGTCCCATTCGGAGGGACCATCCGATCATTGCCGGGATCGAGCCGGACACGCTACGTGCGAGCATGGTCGGAGACACGATGGCGATGTTGCACAACAATGGCGCGTTGGCTACCGAGCTCGCACGCTTGAGCCTTGAGTCGAACATTGCGTTCCTGGGCTCTTCGGCCAATATCTCAGGAACAGGAGTCAAGTTTCGGGTTGAGGACATCCAGCCAGAGATTGTCGAGGGCGCGGACCTCGTCGTTGACTATGGGCTGGCTAAGTATCATCTGTATCGGGTTTCGTCAACGATGATCAATTTCGACTCGATGCACGTCATTCGGATCGGATGCTGCTACGAAGTGATCAGCGATATCCTCAAGCGCTACTTCGACTTTGAATGTCCTCCCGGCCCCGATACCGCAGAGTTGCCCCATGGTCATCTCCAGGAGCGTGGGGCAAGCGCTCCTTAGCGACGTACCCCGACGCATACGGTGTTCGCCGGCGGTAGCTTCGACGGCCTACGTGACCGGCACAGCGCCTGCCAGCGTGCGGGTTTCGGTCCAATCGACCACGACTTGGCGCTGGCGGATAAACCACCTGCCATCCCTTTTGACAAACGAGTCCAGATAGCGAATCGCGGCGATCATAGCGCTGCGCGCCGTCCCGTCAGTCCTGAGTTCGTGCACCAGACAGTAGGTCACGCCCGAGGCCCGAGCGCCATCGACTCTCGTGGTGCTTTGACCGTTGAGGTGCATGGTGGCCCGGTAGGTGTTGAGTTCGTCGAAAACCGGCGCCAGCGCCGCGCGTCCCCGAAATCTCTGGGTCGGCTCAGGATTGCGACTGTCCCCGAAAACGACAAGCTCAGTGTCCTCGGTAAACAGCTCCATCTGGCCGGCAGCATCGCGCCGATCCGCGAAATACGCGTACGCGTCGACCAATTCGCGAATCGCCAGCCTCTCAGCCGCCTCTGGCAGCGACAGACCAGGGTGATCCCCACGGCGACGAATTCCAGTCACGAATGTTCATTCCTTCCAGTCGGATCGACCCGCGCGTCGGCGATCACCAGGACCTTGATGAGCGTTCTACGTTGGCCGGGCCAGACAATTGCCCTCAATTTCGCCATTGCAGCGAGATGATCTGGCCCACTTGCTTTTACCCTCCACGCGGTGTCGCAGCCTGGCACGCCTCGATGGCTGTGCGTGGCGATTCGAGGGGCCGCGTGTCGTGGTAGAAGACCCTGAGGCGCCAGAGTTTGGCGTTGTGCACGATCCAGTGTTCGGCGATCCAGAGTTCCTCGCCACCGGCGGAGCGGGCAGTCAGCAGGGCGGCGACATGGTCACCATCGGCCGAAATGCTGACCAGGTGCATGCTGGCGAAGTCGACGGCTGAGGCTAACTGAGGCAGTACGTTGGTGAGGAACGCCTCGGGTCCATGCTGTACGCCTCCCCATGGCAGCACGGGGGGTACATGCGCTTCGAAATCGTCGAGCATGGCGTTCGGGAACGCGTTAACGTCACCAGCGAACGATGCTTCGTAGAGCGCTCGCACTAGGTTCGCGTTGTGCTGGTCTTGGTCGGTTTCACTCACGGCGGCTGTCCTGTCCCGAATGTGGATGTTCCTTCGAAGCGTCGGCTCCGTCTGGAACCCTCATGCCAACCGTCTCATCGTCGCGATCCTGATCGGTCGCTGTCGATGTCCCAGATAACACTGCGGGCGTTTGGTCGGTGTAGCCGCGAACACGCCGGCGGGGCCGGCCGACCCAACATCGGTGACGGTCACCGACTGTCGTGTTGACTGGCACGCCGATAGGCCCCGGGCGCATTACCCATCGATCGCTTGAACGCCTTGCCGAAGGCGAACGGCGAACCGTAACCGACCCGCGCCGCGATGGATTCGACGGGCAGGTTGGTTTCGCGGAGCAGTTGGGCGGCGACGGTCATCCGCCACCTGGTCAGGTATGTCAGCGGCGGTTCGCCGATCAATGTGTGGAACCGGCGAGCAAACGCCGTTCGGGATACGCCGGCCGTCGCCGCCAGTTGCGCCACTGTCCAGGGCGTGGCAGGGGATTGCTGGATGTTTTCAAGCGCAGTCCGCACCGCGGGGTCCTGCAGCGCACGCGCCCAGCCCTGCGCGCCGTGCTCGGCTTCGCGCGCGTACCACGATCGCAACGTGTAGATGATCAGCAGATCAAGCAGGGCCGGAAGAGCTCCACCAAGGTTGTCGGGTTCGTCACGCTGCACCTCGGCACCCAGGAGGTCCACCACGAAGCGCAAGGGTTCACCAACAGTGGCCCGCGCCGGTATATGAATGACCCTGGGCAGCTGGGCGAGCAGCGGGTGGGGTCGCGCCAGCTCGAGCGCGAACCTGCCACCCAATAGCACCGTGTCTGGACGTTCACCAGGTCGAGGTGTGGGCACCGGCAATTGCTCTCTCGGGTCCACCATGCGCACGTCTTGTAGCGGGGTATCGGGATGGCCGGCCACCGTGTACCCGTCGGTGTGGCCGACGAATACGACATCACCGACACCCAACTTGACTGGCGTTGAAACGGTCGGCGGCACAATCCAAGCCGATCCCTCCAGGACGACGTGGAATCCAGCCCCATGATCACCGTGGAATCTCAGACCCCACGTGCCATACAACTCGCGACGTCGCGCGAAGGGCAGCCCGGTGCGGACGGCCGTCACAACTTGTCCCACCACATCCATGGCAGTCACCTGCTCCTCGGCCGCGATCGTCCTGATCGTACCGATCTGAGTCCTTGAGGTGCACGATCAGACATCAATTCAGCCGTTTTGGTTATTCCGGGCATTCAGCACTGGCTTTACCTTGGAGAGGCCCACCGATGCCGGTGCCACCGTTCTGCCCGTTGAAGGGTCGGGCAGGCGGGCGCCGACACCGACCGCCGCGGTCTCGTCGACGTGGACGACTTCGATCGCCTTGTCGGAAATAAGTGAAATGACGAAGCAGCTGTCCGGCCCCGGCTCACCAGCAACGAAACGGACCGTGTCGTCGCCACACGCGACCCGCGTGGTGAATGCACTCACGGAGCGAGCCGAAGAGCTGGTGGATGATGTGCAACGCACCATTATCTGTGCTCCGAAGCACTCCGATTGCGCCTGGATGCCACCCGCCCACGCCACCGGCGTCGCCAACATCAGCTCGACGTTCGCGGTAATGGCCGACCCCGCTGGGTTCGATCCGCAAGCCGCGATGCAGTCAGGAGCCGACCGCGCGCGAAAGCGGCTGACCGTGTCGTCGGTACTCGAGAGTGACCACATTGCGTTCCGTCGGGTCTGGGAGCTGTTCTTCGACGAGGCGGCACGCCATCCAAACGTTGACGCCCAAACGGCGCACCAGATGACCTCAAATCTGCATGTAGCCGAGGATCTGTTCGCGACCGCGATGTTCACCGGTTTCCGTGACCAGCAGCGCCGGCAGCTGCTCGAGGAGACGTCGGACCGTTCGGTGATGATCGAATCGCTGCTGCACGGCCAACACCACGACGCGTGGACGCTGTGGGAGATCGCCAACTATCTTCGGCTACCCACCGAAGGCCCATTCGTGGTCATTGCTGCCGAAGTTGCCGATGTGGGATATGAGGCCCTGCCCGAAATCGAGTCGAAGCTACGCAGCCTGGACGTGTACTCGGCCTGGCGGCTGCTGCCCGATCTCCAGGTGGGCATCGCTCACGTCGCCTCCGAACACCATATCGACAAGGTACTGGCGTTGTTGACGCGGACGGCCGCTGGCCGGGTAGGGGTCAGCGCCCCTTACGACGATCTGCGCGATACCCCGTTGGGGCTGCACTTCGCGAAGGTGTCGATGCGCGGCCCGGCGAAGGCCAACGCGAAGGTGGCGCTGTTCGATGGCTCTATGCTGGCCACCGCCGCCGTCAGCGCCCCGGGTGTCATGGTGAAGTCGGCTGCCGCCGCGCTGGACGGTTTTGGCGACCTGTCCGACGACGAACGCGAAATGCTCTTCGAAACGTTTCGGGTGTGGCTGGACAATGACGCATCGGTGCGCGCGAGCGCCGACGTTCTGTTCGTTCACCCCAACACGGTGCGCAAGCGGCTACACCGTATCGAACAACGCACCGGCCGATCACTCTCGCGGCCACGCGATGTCATCGAACTGACGTTGGCCTTGGAAGTACACAGCCGGCTGATGTAGCCGACCACCGGTTAGCCGCCGACGAAGCGGGCGTGCTACGCAGCGGGTTGCCGTGCGCCGGGCCGGTCATTGAGTCAGGCGATGGTGGGCACGGTTGCGCCGAGCAGGTGGCGCAGCCGTTGGCGGCCTCGGTGCACCCGCGATACCACGGTGCCATATGGGATCTCCGTCAACGCCCCGATCTCCTTATAGGACAACCCCTCGACATCGCGGTAATACACCACCTCGAGGAACTGCTGCGGTAGCGCTCGGATGGCAGCTGCGATCTCGTGGTTCGGCACCGCATCGAGCCATTGTTCTTCGGCCGAATGCAGCCCCGCCGCAGTTCGTGCCGCGCTGACCTGCCCCAGCTGCCGGTCGGTGAGCTCGCCGATGCTGTAAAGAACCGGGTGACGCCGTGCCTTGCGGCAGTGGTTTATGTGGCTGTTGATCATGATCCGCAGCAGCCAAGCCTTGAGGTTTGTTCCAGGTTGAAACGATTGGAAGGCCGAACACGCTTTCAACATGGTTTCTTGCACAAGGTCCTCCGCCTCATAGTGGTCGTGGGTGAGGCCAAAGGCGTGGCGGCACAGGCGCTCCCGCAGCGGCACGACCTCACGCACGAACCGTGCAGTCAAATCGGCGTCCGAGCAACACCTTTGGACCGATGCTCGTGCACTGGCCGGCATCGCGTGATGGCGCTTCGTGGTCATCGTCGTCCTCCCGCGAGAACCAATGCGGCGCTACCCGTCCGACAGCATGACCGCGTATGCCCTTGTCGGCCTTCAGTTCTCGTCGTGTATCACATGGTCGGGCACTTCGATGGCAAAGACGCTGCCGCCGCCGACAACGTGGTCAAGGTTTCACACCCGCATCCTCAGATCTGTTGGGTTAGTTCCTCGGAGATCTGCCAGAGGCGCTCGGCGTTGTTCGCGTCCAGCACGTAGGGCGCCACGCCACCGGTATGGCCGGCGCGCTCCTGTACTACCGGCGCCACGGCGCAGTCTTCGTAGTAGCGGCCGGTGACGCCTTCGACGTCGGGGCTGGCTGCCACTAGGACCGAGGTGGCGGCGCCTTGCTCGATGGTCTTGACCGGGGGCAGCGTGAGGTCAGTCTGTTGCCCGAAGTTGGCGAGGTCGTCGGGGCCCATGTGGCGTGCAAGCGCCGTGCTGGCGATGTTGCCGGGCATCAGTGCGTTTACTGCGATGCCATCATCGGCCCAGCGTTGGGCGGCGCCGACGGCGAAGAGCACAATGGCCGACTTGGACTGGCCGTAGGACGTCCATTGGTCGTAGGGGCGGAACCGGTAGTGCAGGTCGTCGAAGACCACCGGGGAGAACAGATGCCCGATGGAGGCGACCGCCGCCACGCGCGCGCCGTCTGCCGCGGCCAGCGATTTGTGTAGGCCGGTGGCCAGCGCGAAATGACCGAGGTGATTGGTGGCGAACTGCATTTCGTACCCGGCCGGTGTGCGGGTGAGTTGTGGTAGGGCCATCACGCCGGCGTTGTTCACCAGGATGTGCAATGGTCCCGTCCAGGTGCGCACAAAGCTGGCGACCGAGGCCGGATCGGCCAAGTCCAGGCGGGCGACCTGCAGGCCTCCCGCCCCCGGCGACAGCTTTTCAGCGACCTCGTCGGCGACTCTCCTGCCGGCCTCAACGTTGCGTACCGCGAGTGTCACCTCAGCGCCCGTCGATGCCAGCGCGCGGGCGGTCTCGACGCCGATGCCCGAGCTGGCGCCGGTCACCACCACGCGTCGCCCGTGCAGGTCGACGTCGGCGACGATCTCGGCCGCCGTGGTGGTTTCTCCGTAGGTGGTGGCGGGCATCGTGATCTCCTTATGTGTGGACCGGGCCGGTTGTGTCGAATCGCGTCAGTCGTGCCAGTGAGCGGGTTTCGGTCCAATCGACCATGAGTTTGCGCTGGCTGAAAAACCAGCTGCCGTCGTGCTTAACGAACGAATCGAGATAGCGGATCGCTGCGATCATCAGGCTGCGCGCCGACCCGTCGACCTTGACGTGGTGCGCCAGGCAGTACGTCACTCCTGAGGCATCGTCACCGTCGAGCACCGTCGTGCTCTGGCCGTTGAAATGCATGGTGGATTCATAGGTGTTGAGTTCGTCGAACACCGGCGCCAGAGCGGCCCGCCCCCGAAGGTGTTGGGTCGGAGACGGATTCGAAGCGTGCATGTATACGAGAAAATCGGTGTCCTCGGTGAACAATGCAATTTGGCCAGCCGCATCGCGCCGATCGGCGCAGTACGCGTAGGCGTCAACCAGTTCACGGATGGCCAACCTGTCTGCTAGCTGTGATAGCGATAGGTTCGCGTGGTCATCGCGCCGGGAATGTCCAGACATCATTGGTTACTTCTTCTCCCGTCTACAAAGCACTCGCCAATGATCGAATCGTCGCGGCCAGTTCGGCCGCCGTCGATGTACTGCAGAACACCACCCAGGCCTCGCCGGTGTAGCCTCGGACCTCGCCGGTCAACGACGACCGCCTCGACGCGACGAGACACTGCGTCGGTGGTGCCATCGACCCCGCTCGCGGACACCTGTACTGGACGCAGAAAGTCCGAGCAACGGGGCCGGGGCAAGATCCTGCACGCCGCAGTCGACATCCCCGCGGGCCCCACGGCGGCAGACCGCGGTGACATCGGGGTGCTGTTCGAAGGGTTGCCTGAGTCGATCGACCTCGACCTCGACACCCGCATGTTGTGTTGGACCGACCGGGGAGATCCGCCGCTGGGCAACACTGTCAACCGCGCGACTGTCAACCGCGCGCCGATGGACCCAGAAGGTGGCCAGCGAAAGTCCGAAATCCTGTTGACTCACCTGCGAGAAGGCATCGGTATCGCGCTGGACGTCAGCGGCCGCCGCATGTTCGTCACCGATCTCACCGGCTCCGTTTACCAGGCGGGACTGGACGGATCGCGGATGACGGAAATCATGCTCCTACAAGGCAATCTGACCGGCATCGCCTACGCCGAGGTGCCCGGCACGCAACCCGTGTGAGCAACTCCGCCAGTACGGCGCGGACTCCCCGTACGCCTCGATGTCCCCGCTCGCACGTCAGACACGCAGGTCGGCACGCATGAAGGGATCAGCACGCTGTGCGCGTAGCGAACGATCTGATTGTTTGCGCACGTCTCGCACGGCCTCCAACGGCCACACCGGCGGTGACCTGCGGAATGCGTTACCGCTACTTACTTGTGGTCAAGTGGGTCCTCCGACCATCGGGAACCGCCAAAACCATTGCCCCATTAGGAGCATCTGCTGTCGAGACCGCAAAGCACTCGCCGAACTCGCCCGAGAAGTGCCGGGCACTGAGACCTAAGACCGCAGATTCACTACGGCGCTGCAGCCGCTTCACAGGTCAATGAGTTCCTCCAGTCGCATACGGTGTTCGGGCAGTTTCTCCTCGCTGATGTTGGTGATTCCGAGGAGCAGGCCCCTGTGGCGTTCGTCGGGGTATGAGTACCACGGCGATAGCGCGACGGGGGCTAGGCCGACCGCTGCTGCATTGCGTGCAATTTCCCGGTCGTTGACTTGGGGCGGTAGACGCAGCAGGACGGCCAGTCCGGCCATCGCATCGACAGGTATGCGCCCGTCGAGAGCTTTCTTCACGGCGTCGCGACGGTGAACGTACAGGCGTTTCATCCGGCGGAGGTGTCGAAGATAGTGGCCTCCGCGAAGGAATTCTGCGACGGAGAGTTGGGTATCGATCGCCGAAGCCGGACACATCGTGGTAGCGACGTCGTCGAAGCGGGGAGCTAGCACGGCGGGAACCACCACGAAACCGAGTCGTAATGCGGGATTGATTGTCTTGCTGAACGATCCGATATGGATGACCCGACCGTGGGAGTCCATCGAGGCAAGTGCCGGAGCCGCTCGACCGCTGAGCTGCAATTCGCTGAGATAGTCGTCATCAATGACCCAGGCCCGCGTCTGCGTGGCCCATTCAAGTAGTTCGCGTCGGCGGGCCAACGATAGCGGCATCCCCAGGGGTGCCTGCTGTCCCGACGTCACCACCACCAGCGCGGCGTCGGCAGCCGACGCGATTCCTTCCCGCACAATCAGACCTTGAGTGTCCACGGGGACCGGCAGAATTGTCATTCCGGCCAGTTCGAGCGCCACGCGCGCCAATGGATACCCCGGTTCCTCCACCCAGGCCATGCCGGTTTTCAAGTCGAGTGCGCGCAGGACCAGACCTAACGCCCCGGCATAGCCGTTGCTCACAAATATCTGCTCGGATGTGCAGCCCAGTCCCCGAGCAATCGACAGGTGGGCGGCAATTTCGCGCCGCATCTCCGGCTCACCTCGTGGATCCGGTTCATATACGCCTTTATGGGCGACGATGCGCGCGGACCGCGCTGCGAGGCGTGACCACGCGGCTACGGGGAACGCATCGTGCGCGGGAACGCCCATCTGGAACGGCAATGGCACCGAGCCATATCTGGGAACCAGTTCAGACAGCACGGCGCGTGATGGAACGTAGGTCGCGTCGATGTCGGCGACGGGTGCCACGACCGGGACGTGCTCTGCGACGAACGTTCCTGCCGGCCCGCAGGCAACGATCAGCTGTTCGTCAGCCAGTCGTTCGTAGGCGACACGCACCGTTCCACGGGCGACCCCGAGCTGGGCCGCTAGATCACGCCATGAAGGCAATCGTGCCCCTGCCGGTAGGCGGCCATCCCGGATCGCTGTAGAGCCCAGATCGCGTCCGAGCCCAAACGCGACACGATGCTCGAACTCATCGAAAGACAAGCCATCAAA
>Ga0070667_100000797_pt1 | contig 29488 bp, 25 predicted proteins | sample KBSS33metaG_FD_64659 | JGI IMG/M metagenome (GOLD analysis project Ga0070667, IMG submission 64659) | Switchgrass rhizosphere microbial communities from Kellogg Biological Station, Michigan, USA - KBS S3-3 metaG | ecosystem: Host-associated > Plants > Roots > Rhizosphere > Soil ...
CCAGACCAACATCCTGGCCTTGAACGCCGCCGTGGAGGCGGCGCGGGCCGGCGAGCAAGGTCGCGGCTTCGCGGTCGTGGCCTCCGAAGTGCGCAGTCTTGCGGGCCGCTCCGCCGAGGCGGCCAAGGAGATCAAGAGCCTGATCGGCGCCAGCGTGGAGCGCGTCGAACAGGGCACGGCGCTGGTCGACCAGGCGGGCGCCACGATGACTGAAATGGTCGGCTCGATCAAGCGCGTGACCGACATCATGGGCGAGATCAGCGCGGCCAGTACCGAGCAGAGCGCCGGCGTGGCCCAGGTGGGCGAGGCGGTGAGCCAGATGGACCAGGCCACCCAACAGAATGCAGCCCTGGTCGAGGAAAGTGCCGCCGCTGCGGAAAGCATGAAGGTGCAGGCGCAACAGCTGGTGCAGGCCATGGCGGCGTTCAAGCTGGACCACGGCAGCGCCGGCCAGGCCGCCTCACCGGGGCCCGAAGTGCAAAGCGCCACCACCACCACGGAGCGCCGTGGCCCGAACCGGGCGAAGAATGTCGTGCGCCCGAGCTTCAACGTGCCGGCGTCCAAGCCCGAGAGCGTTGGCGATGCGCCCGTTGCACCGGCACCGGTGTCAAAGACGGGCAGCGACGACTGGGAATCCTTCTGAGCGTCGCGCTTCGGGCCGCGCAGCGTCACCGTGCGCCGAGGGCGCGGGCATTCGAGAGAGATCTCCGTCAGTCGTAGATGTCCATGTCCGGCACGGGCTGGTGGTGCGGGTCGAGCTCGGCGGGCACGTTCAGCTCGGGCAGTGCCGCCGGCATCGCGACACGCCCGGCGAGCGCGGCGCGCAGCTGGTAGACGTAGGCCAGCACCTGCGCGACCGCGGCGAACAGCGCCGCCGGGATCTCGCGGTCGAGCTCGGCATGGGCGTACAGCGCACGCGCCAGCACCGGCGCCTGCAGCACCGGCACCTTCGAGTCCTTCGCGAGGTCGCGGATCTTCAGCGCCAGCAGGTCGGCGCCCTTCGCGACAACGCGCGGCGCGCCCATCTTCTGGTCGTCGTACTTCAGCGCGACCGCGTAGTGGGTCGGGTTCATCACGACCAGGTCGGCCTGCGGCACCGCGGCGAGCATGCGGCGCTTGACCATCTCGCGCATGCGCGCCTTGACCTTGGCCTTGACCTCCTGGTTGCCCTCGGCCTCCTTGTGCTCCTGCTTGACCTCCTGGTGGCTCATCTTCATGCGCACGGCGTGGCGATGCAGCTGCCAGGGCACGTCGATCAGCGCGAACAGCGCCAGCGCCAGCAGCAGCAGCGCGAGGCCGCCGAGCATGGCCTGCGAGGCGTGCGCGATGGCCGCCGGCAGCGGCAGCGCCAGCAGGCCGGCGAACTCCTCGAGATGCGAATGGAAGAAGAGCGCGCCGATGCCGCCCAGGATCAGCGCCAGCACGCAGGCCTTCAGCGCGTCGACCAGCTTGTCCTTCGAGACGATGCCGACCAACCCGGTCATCGGGTTGAGCTTGCCGAAGTTCGGCATCAACGGCTTGAGCGTCCAGTTCCAGCCGCCGATCAAGAGCGTCGCGGCCACCCCGGCGGCCATCATCGCCAGGCCCGCCGGCAGCACGACCCAGAGCATGCGCACCGTCATCTCGCCCAGGCGCTCGCCCATGAAATCGGGGTTGCGCACCGCCACGCCATCGAAGCGCAAGCCTTGCATCAGCGTCTGCTTGAGCCAGTCCACCAGCTGCGGCGCGAACGCGACCAGCAACGTGCCGCCGGCCGCGATCGCCACGAAATGACCCCAGTCGCGCGAGCGCACGACCTGGCCGTCCGCGCGCGCTTTGCTCAGCTTGCGGGGGGTGGCGGGTAGCGTGCGGTCCTGGGAACTCGGGTCGGCCATGGCGGAGCGCCGGTGAGTGGCGCACCCTCATTGTTCCGGCGCGGGCCCGCAACTCGAGCCGGATAAGAGGGGTGAAGGGCGACCTGTTCGGCGCCGCGCCCTCAGGCCAGCGAGAAGCGGTTGCGCCCTTGCTGCTTGGCCTGGTACAGCGCGGCGTCGGCCTGCGCGAGGACTTCGGACGCCGACAGCTCGCCGCCGCGGTAGGTCGTCACGCCCAGGCTGACGGTGACGGCGCGCGCCACGCCCTGCACCTCGATCGGCGGGCGCACGCAGGCGACCACCTTGTCGGCCACGCGCCCGAGCTCGAGCACGCCACCGACGCCTTCGAGCACGAGCACGAACTCGTCGCCGGCCAGGCGCGCGACCAGGTCGGTGGCGCGCACGCAGTGGCCGAGGCGGCGCGCGATCTCGCACAGCACCGCGTCGCCGCCGGCGTGGCCGAGCGAGTCGTTGATCGCCTTGAAGTGGTCGACGTCGAGGAACATCACCGCCATCGGCCGCATCGTGCGCCGCGTGCGCAGCATCGCGTTGCGCAGCGTCTCGTCGAACTGGCGCCGGTTCGGCAGCCCGGTCAGCGTGTCCACGCGCGCCAGCAGCTCGAGCTGGCGCTGGGTCTCGTGCAGCTCGGTCACGTCGAAGGTCATCGCGTAGAAGCCCTGGACCGCACCGCGCTCGTCCACGTCCGGCACGTAGTTCGACTGGAGGTGGGTGGTCCGCGCGCCGACCTCCTCGGTGTAGACGAACGAGCGCTTCTCGCCGCGCAGCGCCGCCTCGACGTGCGGCGCGAGCTTGGCGTAGGTCGCCTCGCCGCGCGTCTCGAGCATCGTGCGGCCCAGCGTCGCCTCGACATCGGTGCCGAACTCGCGCGCGATGTGCGCATTCAGGAAGCGGTAGCGCTGCTCGCCGTCGATGTAGGCGACCAGCGCCGGCAGGTTGTCGGTGATCAGGCGCAGGCGTCGCTTGCGTTCGGCCAGCGCTCGCTCGGCGGCCTTCAGTTCGGTCACGTCCTGGAAGGTGCCGAACAGGCGCACCGCCTTGCCGTCGACCATCTCCGCCTCGCCCTGCGTGTGCATGATCAGTTCGCGCCCTTTTGCGGTGAAGCGCGGCAGTTCAAGATCCCAGGGCGTGCCGTGCGCGATCGCGCGGTCGATCGCGGCCTGGATCACCGGCCGCGCCTCGGGCGCATACGACTCGACGCTGCGCATCAGCTCGGGCTCGGTGCCGGGGTCGACCTCGAAGATGCGGTAGGCCTCGGCGGTCCAGTCGAGCTTGCCGGTCGCGACGTCGAGCTCCCAGCCGCCGACCTTGGCCATCGCGCCCATCCGGTCCAGCAGGCTGCGGGCCCGCTGCAGCGCATGGCGGTTGCGGATGCGCGCGCTGATGTCCATGTGCGTGCCGACGATGCGCCGCGGCGCACCCGCGGCGTTGCGCTCCGCGATGATGGCGTGGGACATCACCCAGATCCAGCTGCCGTCACGGTGCCGCATGCGGTGCTCGCACGAATAGAAGGCCGCCTCGCCCGCGAGGTGCGACGTGATCGCCGCGTCCAGCGCCGGCCAGTCGTCCGGATGCACCAGCGTGCGCCAGTCGAGGTCTGCAGGCCGCTGGTCCGGCGTCTCGAAGCCGAGCATCTCGTGCTCGCGGTCGTTCGCGGTGAAGCTGCCGCTGCCGACCTGCAGATCCCACAGCCCGAGGTTGCCCCCGCGCAGCACCAGCTCGAGCAGTTCGGCGCTGCGGCGGCGTTCGTCGGCGGCCTGCGCCGACAGCGCTCGCAAGGCCTGCGCCTGCTGCTCGGCCGCGAGCGCGCCCAGGCGCAGCTCGAACAGCGCGCCGGTCTGGCGCGCCAGCGCCTGCAGCGCGCGCTGCTGCGCCGCGTCGAGCCTGCGTGGCTCGGTGTCGATCACGCAGACCGTGCCCAGTGCCTGCCCGCCGGCCGTCAGGATTGGCGCGCCGGCGTAGAAGCGGATGTGCGGCGCGCCGGTGACGAGCGGGTTGTCGCGAAAGCGCGTGTCCAGCGCGGCGTCCTCGACGATGAACACCGGCTCGTCGGCGACGATCGCATGCGCGCAGAACGCGAGATCGCGATGCGTCTGCGCGGCCTCGAGGCCGACGCGCGCCTTGAACCACTGCCGGTCGCTGTCGATCAGCGACACCAGGCTGATCGGCGTGCCACAGATCTGGGCAGCCAGCAGCACGATGTCGTCGTAGAGCGGCTCGGGCAGCGTGTCGAGCACCTGCAAGGCCTGCAACGCCGCGAGCCGCGCGGCTTCGTCGCGGGCGGGCGGGGCGGGAACGGCGGGCATCCTGGGCGCGGGCGGGTGTGGGCGGCCCCGATTGTGCAGTGCCGCCGGCTCGCTGGCCGTGACCAGGGTCAGGGCCGGGATCGGGGGACGCTCAGAAGCCCAGGCTGGCGAGCAGGTCATCGACCTCGCCCTGATCGGCGACGACGTCGCTGCGCCCTTCGGGGTTCACGACCGGGCCGTTCAGGATCGCCGACTCGACGCGCTGCGCCTGCTCGAGCGGCGCGGCCTGCACCAGCAGCTTGACCAGACTGTCCTCGAGGTCGCTGGCGAGGGCGACGACCTTCGCGACCACCTGGCCGGTCAGGTCGTGGAAGTCCTGCGCCATCATGATGTCGGTCAGGTGCCGGTCGATGCGATCGGTCGCGGCCTCGACGTCGCCGACGAAGTTCAGCACCGCGCCCGACGCGACCGCCTTGACCGGGTCCTTGATGAAGGCCTGCGCGATGCGCCGCGTCTCGGAGCTGATGCGCTGGTGCTCCTCCTTGGCCATGTCGACCGAGTTCAGAACCTTGTTCGCGGCGTCGCCGGTCTTCTTGGCGATATACGACAGGCGGCTGCGTGCGTCGGGCAGACCGTCGGCGGCGGCCTGCAGCTTGGGCATCACGCCGAGCTGGTTCAAGGTGTCGTGCAACTGGCGCGTGATGAGGCCGAGCTGCTGGAACACTTCGGGCGAGGCGCCGGCGGCCATCTGCGGCGCGAGCACCGCCAGGTCATCCATCTTCATGTCTTGTACTCCGGGCGGGGGCTCACGCGGTGGCGGCGAGCTTCTGCATGATCTTCTGCACCTTCTCTTCCAGCGTGGCCTTGGTGAAGGGCTTAACGATGTAGCCGGCGGCACCGTCCTTCGCGGCGCGCACGATGTCTTCCTTGCGCGCCTCGGCGGTGACCATCAGCACCGGCAGGTGCTTGAGCGTGTCGTCGGCCTTGACGGCGCTCAGCAGCTCGAAGCCGTTCATCACCGGCATGTTGATGTCGCTGACGACGAAGTCGAACTTGGCGTTCTTCAGCATGGTCAGCGCGATCGCACCGTCCTCGGCCTCTTCGGCGTTGTGATAGCCGATCTCCTTCAACAGCCCGCGCACGATGCGGCGCATGGTCGAGAAGTCGTCGACGATCAGGAATTTCATGTCGGTGGGGTTGCTCATGGCGCTTCCTCGCGGGTCACTCCGGAAATCCGGACCAGACGCTGGGTGTTTATCGGGTGATGGGGGCCGGAATTGAGGGCGGTGCGACCGCTTCCTGGATCGATTCGGTGGTCTCTTCGATGTTGTCGTCGTCGGTCTTCAGGCGCAGCAGGCGGTCCTCGGCGTCACGGTTCATCACGATGATGCTGATGCGCCGGTTCACCGGGCTGCCCGGGTCGGCGGTGTCGAACGGAACGCTGGAGGCCAGGCCCTGCACCAGCAGCACGCGATCCTCGGGCAGGCCGCCCAGGCCGAGTTCGCGCCGCGAGGCATTCGCGCGGTCGCTCGAGAGCTCCCAGTTGCTGTAGCCGCGCTCGCCGCCGCCGAAGGGCTGGGCATCGGTGTGGCCTTCGAGCGTCAGCCGGTTCGGCACTTCGGCGAGCACCGCGCCGATCTCGCGCAGCAGGTCGCGCATATAGGATTTGACGACCGCGCTGCCGCTGTCGAACATCGGCCGGTTCTGCTCGTCGACGATCTGGATGCGCAGCCCGTCGCGCGTCATCTCCAGCCGGATCTGCGACTTCAGCGCCGCCAGCTTCGGGTTGGCGGCGATCACGTCCTCGACCTTCTTCTTCAGCGATTCGAGGCGCGCGATCTCGGCGCGCCGCTGGTCGGCCTTCAGGGCCTTGAGCTGCACGGTCTTGCGCTTGGCCTCGATGTCGCCCTTCTTGACCTGGCCGTCGGCGCGCGACAGGTCGGTGCCGCCGCCCTTGAGCACGCTGGACGAGTCGCCCGAGCCCGAGCCGCCGCCGAGCAGCGAGACCTTCAGCGGCGAGTTGAAGTAGTCGGCGATGCCCTTCTTGTCGCCCTCGGCGGTCGAGCCGAGCAGCCACATCAGCAGGAAGAACGCCATCATCGCGGTCACGAAGTCGGCGTACGCGATCTTCCAGGCGCCGCCGTGGTGTCCGTGGCCACCCTTCTTGACCCGCTTGATGATGATGGGCTGCAGCTTCTTGGAATCGCCGCTCATGACTGGAACCCCTCGTCGAATGAATACATTCGTCGATCCCCAGGGGCCACGAGGGGCCCCTTCGTGGCCCTTGGGATGCGGGCCGGCTTGGCAGCGGCCCGGCGCTCGGCCCGCTTCATTTCTTGCCCTTCACATGGCCTTCGAGCTCGGCGAAGGTCGGCCGGTCACCCGAATACAGCACCTTGCGCCCGAACTCGACCGCGACCTGCGGCGCATAGCCCTGCATGCTCGCAAGCAAGGTGGTCTTGATGCACTGCAGTTCCTTCGAGCCGTCCTCGACCTTCTGCTCCAGCAAGCCGCCGATCGGTTCGACGAAGCCGTAGGCCAGCAGGATGCCCAGGAAGGTGCCGACCAGCGCCGAGCCGATCATTCCCCCCAGCACCGCCGGCGGCTGGCCGACCGAGCCCATCGTGTTGACCACACCGAGCACCGCGGCGACGATGCCGAAGGCCGGCAGTCCGCCGGCCAGGCGCGCGATCGCGGCCACGGCGGCATGCTCCTCGGCGTGGTGGGTTTCGATCTCGCTGTCCATCAGGCTCTCGATCTCGTGGGCGTTGAGATTGCCCGAGACCATCATGCGCAGGTAGTCGGTGATGAACTCGACGACGTGGTGGTCGTTGCCCACGACCGCGTACTTCTGGAAGATCGGCGAGCTGTGCGGCTCCTCGACGTCCTTCTCGATCGACATCAGCCCTTCCTTGCGGGCCTTCTGCAGGATGTCGTAGAGCAGCGCCATCATCTCCATGTAGCGCGCCTTGCTGTACTTGCTGCCCTTGAAGCAGCGGCCCAGGCCAGCCAGCGAGGCCTTGATCACCTTCATCTGGTTGTTCGCCAGGAACGCGCCCATCGCCGCGCCGAGGATCGTGATCAGCTCGAACGGCAGAGCGTGCAGGATCACCCCGATGTTGCCACCGTGGACGATGTAGACCCCGAAGATGCAAGCCAGTGCCAAGCCCCAGCCGACGAGAACGAACATGGTTTGAAAGGTCCGTGTGTGTGGGCACCCCAACTGCGGTGCACCCAATCCCTGCCGCTTTATCGGCGCCTCGGGGTGTGGCTTGAGTCTGCGTCGACCGTCGCCGCGGCGATGCGCGCATCAGCCCGGCCTTGACCCCTCAAACGAAAGACGTACGTCATGGCCAAAAAAAACGGGCCCCGAAGGACCCGTTCTGAAGACACATGACTGTGCCAGGAGGAGACAAGCAGAAAACCGGTGCGTTGAGCGTGCTATCGGCAGCGCGTGGCGGAACTTGAGGGCTGGCTCAGTGCATCTGGATGCCGCCGGCCGCCTTGCCCTTGCCGGCACGCGCCGGCGGGCTGCACAGACCGCACACGTAGTGCTTGGCGATCTCGTGCGGGTGGGTGACGAAGTGGCCGCCGCACTTGGAGCACTTGGTCATCGTCAGCATGCCGTTGTCGACGAACTTGACGAGGCGCCAGGCACGCGTCACCGACAGCAGCGCCTCCAGGCCCTGCGCGGTGGTCTGCTCCTGGTAGAGCTGGTAGGCCTTGATGACGGTGTCGATCTCGTCCATCTCGGCGACCTTGTTCAGGTACTCGTGAATGTTCAGGAACAGTGACGCATGAATGTTCGGCTGCCAGGTCATGAACCAGTCGGTCGAGAACGGCAGCTGGCCCTTGCTCGGCGAGCGGCCCGAGACTTCCTTGTACAGGCGCAGCAGCCGCTCGTACGACAGGTCGGTCTCCGACTCGAGCACCTGCAGGCGGGCGCCGAGGTTGATCAGCGTGACCGCACGGCTGATCTGTTTGGCTTCGGTGAGGATGCTCTTGACGCGCATGACTGTTCCTTCTGTGGTGATCGGAGCGGGCCGGGCCAGCGCCGGGCCGCTCCCAAGCAGGCCCGGCACCCCCTCGGGGGTGGCGCGGTATCCCGCGCCGGGGGTTCGTCGTTCAGGCTGCTTCCTGATGGCGACCGGCCATCAGAATCGAAGCGTGCAGGCGCGAGGTCGTGTCGTTCGCGGCGCCCTTGCCGTGGTTCGTCAGCAGGCCCCAGACCAGGTCGTCGTCCATGCGGAACTTGCACAGCAAGGTGTTGCCCGAAGCGACCTTCATCATCTGGGCCGGCGTCAGCAACGCGATCATCGCGGCGCTCTCTTCGCTGACGCCGAGCCGGAACAGCGCTTGCTCCTTGTCGGCCCGGATCAGGCTTTGCGCCAGCATCAGGTACGACAGGTTGGCTTCGCGAATCTCGGTGAGGATCTGGTCTGCGTTCATGGGGTCTGCTCCGGTCGGTGTCTGGTGGTGTCGTTGTTCGTTGCTGTGTGTCTCAACGTGAAGCGAATTGTGAAGACCCGATCAGGGCGGCAACATCAGGTCAGTTCTGTCGCTTGAGTCCACGTTCTTCCCTGCCCCTTGTCAGGCAACTTCCTACAAGCGTGTCGCGGGCAGCCCGGAGATGCAACGCGAAACCGGCCCATATCCGCCCATCGCACCGACCGCGGCGTTCCTAGACTGACCGCCATCCAAACGAGGGGCGTGCGCACTGGCGAATGCCTCTGCAGCAATGGCCCGCGGGGGCCCGGAGGCAAAGGCATGGACTGTCTGATCGTTGGGGCCGGATTCGCCGGCGCCGTCTGCGCACGCGAGCTCGCCGACGCCGGCCACACGGTGCTCGTCATCGACAAGCGCAACCACATCGGCGGCAACGCCCACGACCGGCTCGACGCCCACGGCGTGCTGATCCACCCCTACGGGCCGCACATCTTCCACACCAACAGCGACAAGGTGTTCGAGTACCTGTCGCGCTTCACCGAGTGGCGCCCCTACGAGCACCGCGTGCTGGCCGTGCCCGACGCGCGCAGCGGCCGCAGCTACCCGCTGCCGATCAACCGCACGACGATCAACCAGCTCTACGGGCTGGACCTGGACGAAGCCGGTGTCAAGGCCTTCCTCGAGCGTTCGCGCGAGCCGCGCGAGCCCGTTCGGACCTCGGAAGACGTGGTGCTCAACTCGGTCGGCCCCGACCTGTGCAACAAGTTCTTCCGCGGCTACACCCGCAAGCAATGGGGGCTGGAGCTGGCGGACCTCAACGCCGGGGTGGCCGCGCGCATCCCGACACGCTTCAACGACGACGACCGCTATTTCACCGACCGCTTCCAGGCCATGCCGCTGCACGGCTACACCACGATGTTCGAGCGGCTGCTCGATCACCCCGGAATCGACGTGCGCACCGGCATCGCCTACGAGCAGATCGTCTCGAGCGCGGACTGCCGCATGACGATCTTCAGCGGCCCGATCGACGAGTACTACCACCACCGCTTCGGGCGCCTGCCCTACCGCTCGCTGCGCTTCGAGCACGAGCATCTGGCGAACCAGTCGCAACTGCAGACCGTGGGCACGGTGAACTACCCGAACGACCACGACTACACCCGCATCACCGAGTTCAAGCACCTGACCGGCCAGCAGCATGCCGGCACGTCGATCGTGCGCGAGTACCCGAGCGCCGACGGCGACCCGTACTACCCGATCCCGAACCCCGCCAACGAGGCGCTGTTCAAGCGCTACGAGGCGCTGGCCGAGGCCGAGAGCGACGTGTACTTCATCGGCCGGCTCGCGCAGTACCGCTACCACAACATGGACCAGGTCGTCGCGGCTTCGCTGGCGCTGAGCCGGCGCCTGAACGACGAGTACGCGATCGCGCCGGTGCACGTGCACTACCAGGGCACCGCGCCCGCGCCGCTGGCCGCCTGAGCCCGACGCCGGCGTGCGAGATGCACGCCCTTACGCCGTCTTATCGCCACTTCGTCGCACCGCCCCGCTGCCTAGACTGGCCGCACCGTTCCCAGCCCAGCCCAAAGCGCCATCCCATGAGCACATTGACCCACACCGAACGCGCGGTAAGCGACGTCCGACAAGCCGCGTTCGAGATCAGCGCCACGGACCAGACGCAAGCCTGTCTGCTGCTTCGAGAGGCGCTGAAGCTGCAGCCGGGCCACGCCGACCTGCTGGGGGACCTGGCTGTGCTGCACCTGCAAGGCGGGCGCTACCCGCAATGCATCCAGGCCGCCAACGAAGCCCTGGCGGCCGATCCGCGTCACGACGAAAGTGCGTTCGCGCTGGCGCTCGCCCTCGAAGCCACCGGTCGCCTCTCCGACGCCCGCGAGGGTTACGCGGACCTGGCCGTGGGCCACCGGGCCGAGCGGTTCCAGCAGAGCCATCCTCAACTGGCGCAGCAGTGCCGGGCCAAGCTGGAGCAGCTGGGCCAGGTCGAGGCCCCAAGCCTCGAGCCGGCATTGCCGGCGTCGGCACCGCTGCCGACGACCCCTCGCCCTGCTGCGATGCCTGCCCCTGTGGCGCATGCAGCCGTCGAGCCGCCGGCTCGCGACGGTTCCGTGTACGCACCGATGCTGGTTCGGCCCGGGTCGCTCGGCCAGCTGCTGGGCGAAACACGCGGCATCGCGGCACTGACGCTCGACTGCTTCGACACGATTCTCTGGCGCCACACCGACAAGCCGCAGGATGTCTTCTACGAACTCCAGCAGCGCCCGGCATTCAAGGCGGCCGGGATCGACGCATCGCTGCGCGAGAAGTCGGAGCGCTACGCGCGCCAGTTGCAGTGGGTGCGAACCGGGCGAACCGAGGTGTCGCTGGAACAGATCTACCTCGCCGCACGCCCGGGCCTGGGCCGCGAGATGCTGCGCTGGCTGGCCGAGGACGAGTTGGCCGCTGAAATGCACGCCTGCCACGCCCACCCGGGCGCCGTCAGGTTGCTGCGCGACGCGAAGGCGCGTGGCCTGCCCGTCACCATCATCAGCGACACGTACTTCGACGGCGAGCACCTGCGCCGACTGCTGGCGCATGCCCTGCCGCCCGACGCGTATGCCGCGATCGGCGACATCGTGTGCTCGTCCGACCATGGCGTCGGCAAGTCGCAGGGCCTGTTCAAGCTCGCACGGCTCAACCAGTTGAGCAACTCGCCCACCGTGCTCCACGTCGGCGACAACAAAGACGCCGACGTGCGCGCGCCCGGCCTGGTCGGCATGTCCGCGACCCATCTGATGCACGAGGGCGGGCTCGGCGAACAGCGCCGCCGCATGGGTGCCATGGCAGTCTCCCTGCTGGATCCCAGTGCGCGCGCCACGCGCGCGCTGCACATGCCCTACCGCGCCGTGCACGCCGCGGCCGGCAACGACAACCCGGCCCCGCGCACGGCCATCGGCCATTCGGCCCTTGGCCCGCTGATGCATGCGTTCGGGCGCTGGATCGAAGAAGAGGCGCTCAGCCTGTCGGCCACGCGCGAGCGGGTGAAGCTGGTGTTCCTGATGCGTGACGCCCACCTGCCGTTGGAAACTTACCGCGCCATCGGCGGCCAGGTTCCGGCCTGCGCGGCGCAGATCAGTCGCTTCAGTGCGTACGCGGCCTCGTTCCGCCGCCAGGAGCACGTGGACCAGTACCTGGCTCACTTCGCCCAGAATCTGACGCTGGAGATGATCGCGCGCCAGCTGCTGCTTTCCGAGGAGCGCACCCAGTGGCTGATCGCGCAGGCAGAGTCGACGCCGCAGCCGCTGCAGACCTTCCTCGCGGCCGTGCGCAAGCCCGACGTGCTGACCGAGATCGTCGCCGCATCGACCGCGTTCCGCGAGCGCCTGCGCCTGTACCTGACGCGCCAGGTCGGCATGGAACCGGGCGACACCCTGGTGCTGGTGGACCTGGGATACGCCGGCACCATCCAGCGCGTGCTGGGCCCGGTCATCGGCGAGGAGTGGGGGGCGGAGGTCTTCGGGCGCTATCTGCTGGCCACCGGCTCGGTCGATGAACGGCACAAGGGCTTGATGGATCGGACCTGGCTGGACCCGCGCGCACTCGAAGCGCTGCAGCCGTATGTCGGGCCGCTCGAGACCTTGTCGGCCGACCAGGGCGCGAGTGCGGTCGGCTACGAGGACGACGGCCAGCCGATCTTCGAAGCGAACCAGATCGACGAGGCCCAACGCTCGATCGTGTTCGAGATCCAGGCCGAGTGCCTGCGCTTTGCGCGCGAGGCCGACGCCTACTTCCGCGCCAGCCACCGCATGCCGCCGTCGACGATCCTGCGCGACGAGGCGCTGGCCAGTCTCGCGCGGATGATGTTCTTTCCGAGCGCGCTGGAACTGGAGCACCTCAGCCAGTTCAAGCTGGAAATCAACCTGGGCAGCGGCGTCGCACGCCAGCTGTTCGATCTCGACGCGGGCATGGACGGCCTGCGTCGGCACGGGCTGTTCTATATGGGCCAGACGCAGAGCGGCACGCGCATGTCGGTCCCGGCCGAGCTGCGCGCGGCAGGGCTGGAACTCTCGCTGTCGCTGCTGGCGCAGTCCCGCTTCGGCCTGGACCTGACACGCAACGACTGGACGCTTCGCAAGGCGGCGGTGCAGGTGGTGCTCGCGCGCGACTCGCGGTCGGCCCAGGTCTCGGTGGACGCGACGCCCACGCACGACGGCTTCTTCTGCGTGGTGATTCCGCTGCCCGACGCGCAGGCCGACGTGGGCCTCGCGCTGGGTCGCGACTACGAGTGGCTGCAACTGCACAGTGCCGAGCTGGTGCCGGTCTCCGGCGGCCGCGTCGTGCGGGGCACCGAGATCGACGCCCTCCCCCTGCTGGCGTACAGCGGCGTGCAGGATGTCGGTCACGGGCTGCTGCAGTTCGCCGATGCCGAAGCGCTGGTCATGCTGCCCGCTGGGTCGTGGTCCTTCGAGGGCAAGGCAGCACTGCGCATGGCATTCCGCCCCATCGCCTGCCGGAGCGAAACGGCGCCCGGCTGAGCCGCTCGGGCGCACCGCCCTCAGTGTCATGGGTTTGGAAAAGGGGGCCACTGGCCCCCTTTGTGTTTTCCGCTCGTCGTCGCCAGGACCACCGATGGCCGACGAACTCGGCGCGTCGATCTGCTATCGCCGGCAACGCTCGGCCCGGCGGCCTGCAGAGATCAGGGCTTCATCGCAAACCAGGTCGGGTATTGCGAGTTCCAGCTGCTCTCGTGGCAATCGATCACGTGAAGCTCGAGGCCCTGCTCAGCGACGAATGCATCGACCGCCGCGACGACGCGAGGCCAGTCCGCAGCATAGTCGTCGCCGGCGATGATGCCGCCGTGGCGCAGCTTGGGGAACCACGCCCTGAAGGTCTCGCCATCGAGTTCGCCGTCATGGGCGTAGCCGTCGACATAGATGAAGTCGAGGGAGTCGTCGCCGAACAGCTGGAGCGCCTCGTCGAATCGCATGCGCAGGATCGAGTTCCGGTCCCGGTACGGACTGAGCCGAACAATGGCCTCTCGATACTGGTCCAGGCCGTGGCCTCGATCGCCCGCCCACATGTCGATGCTGTAGAGATGGCCGACCTGATCGTGCTTGAGAATGCGCTCGGAGAAGTCGCCTGCCGCCACGCCGAGCTCCACCGCGACGCCGCCCGTGCGGATCAGCGTTGCAACGTCGTCCCGCCGCGTGAACGACTTTGCCAGCTTCTTCAGCGCCTGGCTCATCACGTCGTCATAGCACGAGGCCGGAACGCCAGTGGCCGCGAGAGGCGATTCGTCCGAACGGTATTCCTGACCCTTGATGTAGAAGGTGAGTGCAATGGAGTTGCGCACCTTTTCGCCCGACGCAAGTTCATCGACGCTGTGCCAGCTATCCTCGGTTCGGACGAAGGCGTATGCCGAGTTCGGGGCGAACCTGTTGCGTTTCAGCCGTTTGAAGCCATTCGCATGACGCTGGTGGAAGACCGTGCCCAGGTGGCTTTGCGAGTCGTCCTCCGGCAGGTAGAACTGCAGGGTCGCGATCTTGTGGGCCGCATCGGGATGGATCCCGATCTTGTAGCCGGGGTAGTCGCGATAGAGGATCGGGACCGCGATCAACTCGGGCAGACGGTCCCCGAAGCGAACCCGCAGCCAGGGCTCGAATTTCTCGATGACGGCGCGTGCAATTTCCGGCGCGGTGAAGACTTCGATCATCGCCTCCCAGAAAGGGCGATCTGCCGCATCGAGACGCGCCAGCGAGGCGGACGTCAGGTCCAGCAGGAACCGTGTCCGCTTGCCGTCCGGCGTGAACGCATCGGGGTGATCGATCGGGTCCATCACGGCGTTGCTCGGCAACCGGTCGAGCAGTTCCCGGTACACGGCCGGCGGCAGCATCTCTTCCATGAAGATGTTGCCACTTGGCGCCGGGTCGAGCGGCGCCGCGACGATCCGGCTCACGATGCGCTCGACGACCTGGTCCGTCGTGACCGCGCCGTTGTCGGCCCCTGCGGGGCTTCGCAGACGGCGCAGCTTTTCCGGCTGCCGGTGAAACAGGTAGTTGAGCACGTCGGTGGTCGACGGTGTCGCAAAGTCGCTGTTCTGCCTCTTATGGATGAAGTGCAGCCCTGCGCGCTCGAGGATCTCGGTGACCGCGGCGACCTGCTCATGGTCGCTCTCGATCAGTTCGACCGACACGGATTGCAGCTTCTCACTGGCCAGCGTCTTGCGTGCACCCTTGACAATGGCCAGTTCGATACCGTCGACGTCGATCTTCATGTGCGTGGGCGTTTCCATGCCGAAGTCCGCGATGAAGCTGTCGATGTCGTAGCCGATCATTCCCTGACGGAACGCCGATTGAAAAGGCTGACCTCGAAAGTCGACGGCGGCACCGAAGTTGCTCATCGAGGTTCCGATGTCGAGGCTGGCCAGGTGGATCTGCGACACCGATTTCGATTCGGCAAAGGCCAGGCACAGCGGCGTCACACGGTCCTGCAGTCCGTTCAGTGCGATCGTGATGCACAGCTGCTGATAGTTCGCGAAATGGGGCTCGAACGCCAGCGTGCGGATGCCCCGGGCTCCCGCGTAGACACCGTAGATGCCCACGTTGGCACCGATATCCCACAAGGTGTCGCCAGGCTCGAACGAGTCGATCCATTCGATCGTCTCGGGTTCCTTTTCGAGCAGCGTGGCGTAGCGCCAGCCGGCGCCGCTTTCGACGTAGTAAATCAAGTGGCCGTTGGCGTTGATCGTCTTGCACCCGGCAGGTTCGAAGCGATGGAGGGGAGCGTTCATCTGATGTTCCGGGCTAGGGGTTTAACGGGGCGCAACGGCGCCGACAAGCAAGACCAGTCATTCCATGCGTAGCGTCGATGATGAGGGGACGCCGTCTGCCAGATCGCGGGAAACAATCGGACATTCGAGGCTTGTTTTCAGCACAGCGAGTTCTGCAGGGCCGAGCCGGCCCGAAACGCGCGCAGCGATCAGCCGACCACCGCCCACTTTCCCAGGAACCGATCCACCCGCTCGTCCAACCCGCCATCCACTCGACGAACGAGCTGCGCGAGGTGCGCCGACCAGCGCTGCGCGCTGGCATCGACGGCGCCGGGTTCGATGTCGAGCAGAAAGTTCTCGTACTGGAATGCGATGTCCCGGCGCAGCCGGGCGCTGCGCTGCGGCCATGCCGCGGTGTCCATGACCGCATCGAGAAATCCACGCACGTCAACGTAGTCGCTGATCAAGGGCGGTTCACCGGCGCGGTACAACGCGCTGCGCGTCAACAGCCCGAACGACTTGTCCAGGAACGCCGCATCGAACTGCAGCGTCGCCAGCGTGAAGAGGTAGTGGTCCGCCGCGTCCAGCACGCTGCTGACGTTTTCCTCCACGCCGATGACGCGGGGAGACTTCTTCAGGCGCATCGTCTTGCCGTTGCTGCGGTTGAACGGGTGCTCCTGCACGATCAGCCAGGCGCCGCGCGCCAGCAACTCGTCGGTCACCGCGTCGAGCCGCTCCTGCAGCAGTTCGCCCGACAGATCGTGGAACTGGCGCTGCGTCGCGTTGTCCAGGGCGTTCAGAGAGGGTTCCCCGTGCGCGAACAAGGCCACGACGCGCGCTGCGGCCGGAATGCCCAGCTTCGCGCGCAACGCCGGACCGCTGATGCGTTCCTGCGCGCGATAGCGGCCCAGATCGGCCGCCCCGCGAGCGCGCGCAGCCAGGGCCGTCAACGTCTGCGACGAAGGCGCGAACCGGTCGCGCAGCGACGCGCAGGCCAGGCTGAGATTGACTTCGCCCAGGGCGTTGTTCTCGCCCATGTCGAACATCAGCGTGTTGCGAACCCAGCCGCGCTCGCCCGACCAGAATGGCAGATCGGCCGCGCGCGCGCACTGGCGCAACGCCCGTGTCAGCGGGTTCACGCTCTGCCAACCCAGCACCGCCGACGGGCGCAGCGTCAGCAACAGGTCGGTGAAGAACTCGGTGGCCAGCGACAACCCGAGTGCCGCTTCGCCGTGCGCACAACCGTACCAGCGCGCCACATCCTTCACGGCACTCTCCGGCACGCTCGCCTGGCCGCCCGAGCGCGTGCGGTAGCGCTCGGCGAACCCGGTCACGTGGAACGGAATGTCGATCACCTGCAGGTCCGGATCGTTCAGCGGGGCGGTGCTGGCAATCACCAGCTGGATGCCCCGTGCCGCGAGCGCCGCGGACAGCGCGCGCCAGAACGCCGCCACGCCGGGGTCGGCATCCTCCGGCACGCAGTTGACCGCGAGCACCAGCCCAAGGCCCGGCGCCGAGCGCTCGGTTGAATCGGACGACGGGCGCACCACGCCGGCCGGGATGGATGCCGTGTCGCGACCGCGAAGCGGGATGGACGTGGCAAGCGTCGTCATCGTGTGTTCGACTCGCTCTCGGCACCCTCGGCCACGGCGGGCAGGTGCTCCGGCGGGCGCGCCTGCCGCCAGCGCTCGACCATGCGCAACAACAGCGCGCCGAACTCGGTGCTGAAGCGCGCGTTGTCGAACAGCGGCAGGCTCAGGCGGTTGTCGGCCAGGTGGGCGCGGATCGCCGCGAGCGCGTCACGGTCCTCGGCCAGGCGGATCGCCAACGTCTCGTACTGGTGCTCGTCGTCGACCGCGAGTTCGGGCAGGCCGACCGCGGCCAGCAGGCTCGCCGCGACGCGCGCCGAGAAGCTGCGGCCCACCTGCGTGAGCACCGGCAGGCCCATCCACAGCGCGTCGCTGCAGGTGGTGTGGGCGCCGTAGGGGAAGGTGTCCAGGAACAGGTCGGCCAGTGGCAGCCGCGCCAGGTGCTCGGTCGGCGTCACGAACGGCGCGAAGATCACGCGCTCGGCCGGGATGCCGCGCGCCGCGGCCTGGGCGCGCAGCGCGTTCTGGATCTCCGCCTGCGGCACCAGCAGCCACAGCACGCTGCTGGGCACCGCGTGCAGGATGCGGCACCAGCGCGCGAACACCGGCTCGGTGATCTTGTAGCTCTGGTTGAAGCAGGCGTAGACGAACGCGCCCTCGGGCAGGCCGGCGGCGGCGCGTGTCGAGGTGTCGGGGTGCTCGCGCAGTTCGTCCGTGGGCTCGTAGCACACCGGCAGCTGCGCGATCTTCTCGCTGAAGTCGTCGGCATGGGCGAGCGGCGTCAGCACCGGGTCGCCGATCACGTAGTCGATGAAGTCGGAGCCGGTCGTGCTCGGGTAGGCCAGCCACAGCGCCTGCACCGGCGCGGGCCGCAGCGCGAACACGCCCAGGCGCGAACTCGCGGTGTAGCCGCTCATGTCGATCAGGATCGCGACGCCGTCGGCGCGGATGCGCCTGGCCTGCTCGGCCACCGACATCTCGCCGCACTCGACGAAGTGATCCACCGCGGCCTGCAGGCGACGGCGCAACGGGCTGTCGTCGTTGCGGCCGTGCGAGTACAGCGTGAGCTCGAAGCGCGAGCGGTCCAGGCGCTCGAGGGTGCGCACCAGCAGCATGCTGGTGGCGTGGGTGCGGAAGTCGGCCGAGACGAAGCCGATGCGGCAGCGCTCGCTCGCCAGCACCAGGGGGTAGCCGGCGGGGCCGGGATCGGGGGCGATCCAGGCGCCGTCGAACTGGCCGCCGCGCGCCTCGCGCGCCAGGTGCCGGGCGGCCACCGTCGCGGCCTGCCGGTGCATCGCCGCGTCGTCGTTCAGCGACAGCAGGCAGAACGGGCTGAAGCCCGGCACGCCGCCGCCCTCGCCGAGGCACTGCATCGCCTGCGCCAGGCGCGGTTCGTCGTCGGCGACGGCGCTCCAGTCGCAGGCCCAGGCGCTGTAGTGCGCGCTGTAGATCGCCGAGCCGAGCTGCGGCTCGAGCATGCTGACGGTGCGGAAGCACTCGGAGGCGTCGGCGTGGCGCAGCAGGTTGGCCAGCGCGAAACCGAGCTGCTGATAGGCCTCGATGTGCGCGGGCTTGCGGGCGAGCAGCGCGAGGAAGGTCACCGCGGCGTCCTGCCAGGCGCCCAGCGCCATCTGCAGCGTGCCTTCGAGCAGCAGGTGCTGCTCGTCGCGGACGACCTCGGGGTGCAGCGACCGCAAGGCCTGCAGCGCCTGCGCGTGGCGGTTCTGGCTGCGCAGCAGCTCGGCCCACAGGTGGCAGGCCAGGATGCTGCGCGGATCGAGGTCGAACGCGTGGCGCGCGCAGCGCAGCGCCTCGTCGATGCGGCGCTGGCGGCGGCGCACGCTGCCCAGGTTGAGCCAGTACAGCGCATTGCGCGGCGCCAGCCGCACGGCGCGCTCCAGGGCCTCGGCGGCATCGTCCAGGTGCCCTTCGCGCGCCAGCGCGACGCCGCGGCTCCAGTGCTGATGGCCAGGTTCCGGAGCGCGCCCGGCGATGTGCAGCGAACTGGGACGGGAAGCGGGCGTGGCAAGCGACATGGAAGACCTTCGAGTCCGGGCCGGCACAGGGCGTGCCGGCGTGCGCGACCAGTCTAGGAGTGCAGGCACGGCGCCGATCGGCGGAATTGGCCGCGTTTGCCGGCCCTCATCGCCCCCGTCCCCGCACGCGCCACGCGGCAGCGGCACGCTCAAGCCGGGCGCCGGCGTGCCGAAACAGCTCTCTTCGGGGCGAGAGATCGAAATTTCAAAACGATCAACAGAGCCGGAAATAGTCCCCAAATTTCGCTTGACAAGTTTCCTCAAGTCGCCAGACCACCCTCCGATAACCATTCCAACGGCGACGAGGAATCGGAACCGGGGTCCGGAGTAAGCGGCCAACGTCTCGCGGCAGGGCAATCAACAGGAGCCTTGCACGAGAGCAGCGGATGACTCACGCCGGGCGCAGCAAGCCAGAGGCCTCAAAGCCGATGGCAGCTCGAAGCAAGTTGAAGGTCCGAGAGGGTTTGAAGATTTGCCCGAGCAGTGCCGGCGTCCAAGCCGGAAGTCATTTCAACCGAATGGAGATTCCACATGAGCATGTCCGTCAATACCAACCTGTTCTCCCTGAACGCCCAACGCAACCTGAGCAAGTCGCAGTCGTCGCTGGCGACCTCGATGCAGCGCCTGTCCTCGGGTCTGCGCATCAACTCCGCCGCCGACGACTCGGCCGGCCTGGCGATCTCGCAGCGCATGAACGCCCAAGTGCGCGGCATGAACGTCGCGATCCGCAACGCCAACGACGGCATCTCGCTGGCGCAGACCGCCGACGGCGCGCTGGCTTCGGTCGGCGATTCGCTGCAGCGCATGCGTGAACTCGCGGTGCAGGCCCGCAACTCGACCAACAGCGACTCCGACAAGGAATCGTTGAACCTCGAGTTCGGCCAGCTGAGCTCTGAAATCGGCCGCATCCTCGGTGGCACGACCTTCAACGGCAAGGCCATCCTGGGCGCCGACGCCGGCACGCTGACCTTCCAGGTCGGCGCGAACGTCACGACCAACGACTCGATCGACATCACGACGACCAATATGGCGACCGGCGATGCGGCGATCACGACGGTGACCGGCGCCTCGATCGGCAGCGCCGCCGATTCGACCGCGATCGCCACGGTGATCACCAACATCGACGCCGCGATCGACGATGTGAACAGCCAGCGTGCCACCTTCGGCGCCTCGCAGAACCGCTTCAACTCGGTGGTGTCGAACCTGCAGAGCTCGGTCGAGAACCAGTCGGCCGCATCCAGCCGCATCACCGACGCGGACTTCGCGATGGAAACCGCCAACATGTCGCGTGCCCAGATCCTGCAGCAAGCCGGCACCGCGATGGTCGCGCAAGCCAACCAGCTGCCGCAGAGCGTGCTCAAGCTGCTGCAGTAAGCGCAGCCCTCCCGCCTTCGGCGCACGCCGAAGGTCGGGCGCATTCCTCGAGGCCCCGCATCGGTGTACCGGTACGGGGCCTCGCTTCGTTGGCGGCCTTGAATTGGCGGGGTTTGCGGGCGCATTTCCACGCATCGCGGGTTCGCGAAGTCCTCAACAATTTGGACCACGCACTCCCCTTGTCGGGGTCGTGTGGTCCGACAAAACGCCGGACATCAATGCCCCTGACCAATATGGAGTGCCCATCATGCCGATGACGATCAACACGAACATCATTTCGCTGAACGCCCAGCGCAACCTGAACGGGTCGCAGTCGTCGCTGGCGACCTCGATGCAGCGCCTGTCCTCCGGCCTGCGCGTCAACTCCGCCAAGGACGACGCCGCCGGCCTGGCCATCGCCGAACGCATGAACGCGCAGGTGCGCGGCATGAACGTCGCAGTGCGCAATGCCAACGACGGCATCTCACTGGCGCAGACCGCCGACGGCGCGCTGTCGTCGATCGGCGATTCGCTGCAGCGCATGCGCGAGCTCGCGGTCCAGGCCCGCAACTCGACCAACAGCGACTCCGACAAGGACTCTCTGAATCTCGAGTACCAGCAGCTCAGCAACGAAATCTCGCGCGTGCTCGGCGGCACCACTTTCAACGGCAAGGCGATCCTCGGCGCCGACGCCGGCACCCTGACCTTCCAGGTCGGCGCCAACGTCACCGCCAACGACTCGATCGACGTCGCCACCAGCGACATGACCGCGGACGTGAAGATCACGACGGTCACCGGCGCCTCGATCGGCAGCACCGCCGACGCCACCGCGCTGGCCACGGTGATCCAGAACATCGACACCGCGCTGGACGACATCAACAGCCAGCGCGCGATCTACGGTGCCTCGCAGAACCGCTTCTCGGCGGTGATCACGAACCTGCAGACCTCGGTCGAGAACCAGTCGGCCGCGCGCAGCCGCATCATGGACGCGGACTTCGCGGCCGAGACCGCCGCGATGTCGCGCGCCCAGATCCTGCAACAGGCCGGCACCGCGATGGTGGCGCAGGCGAACACGCTGCCACAACAGGTGCTCAAGCTGCTGCAGGGCTGACCGGGCGGCGCCGGCGCGCCGGTCCGGCACCGCAAAAGGGCCTCAAGTTCGGCGCGTTGGCGCCGAAGAACGGGATGTTCGGGACTTCGCTCGGGCGTCCCGTTTTGCATTCCCACGTCGACTGGCGCTGCGACGCCGGCCCGACACCGCCAAGGTAGATTTCGATGACCACCTCGATCAGCGCCACCGGTTCGATCAGCTCCGCGGGCATCGGCAGCGGCCTGGACGTCAATTCCATCATCGCCGGCCTGATGAAGGTCGAGCAGGCGCCGCTGACGCAGCTGCAGGACCAGGCCACCGCGATCCAGACCACGGTCTCGGCCTTCGGCGCGGTGCAGTCGGCGATGTCGACCTTCCGCGACGCGGCCTCGACCTTGGCCCTGCCCAGCACCTGGAATGCCACCGCAGCCACCTCCACCGACCCGACGGCGGTCTCGGTCACGACCACGGCGAACGCCGGCGTCGGCAACTATGCGGTGCAGGTGCAGAGCCTGGCGGCTTCGCAATCGACCGTCAGCGGCACCTTCGCGTCGGCCGACGCGCTGGTCGGCGCGGGCACGCTGCATTTCGACCTCGGAAGCTGGAACACCGGCGCCACCGCCTTCACCGCGAAGGCCGGCAGCAGCGGCGTGGACATCACCGCCAGCGCCACCGACACGCTGACCACGCTGGCCGCCAAGGTCAACGCCTCGGGAGCGGGCGTCACGGCGACCATCGTCAACGACGCGAGCGGCTCGCGCCTGGTGTTCAGCTCGAGCACGACCGGCGTCGACAACGCGTTTCGTGCCACCGGCCTCGCCAGCCTCGCCTACGACCCGGCCGGCGGCGGCACCGGCAGCACGCTGACCCAGGCGGCCGCCAATGCCAGCGCCACCATCAACGGCCTCGCCGTCACCTCGGCGACGAACAACCTGGTCAATGTCTTCGCCGGGCTGACGATCACGCTGGGCAAGGTCACGACCGGCCCGGTGCAGGTCGCGGTCGCGCAGGACGCGGCGACGATCAAGAAGTCCGTGCAGACCTTCGTCGACGCGTACAACGCGCTGTCGACCTTGCTCAGCACCGACCTCAAGTACGACAGCGCCACCAAGACCGCCGGCCCGCTGCAGGCCGACAGCGCCGCGGTGACCTTGCAGCGCCAGCTGCGCAACATGGTGGGCGCGCCGTCGACGGCGTCGAGCGCGTTCTCGTCGATCTCGCAGGCCGGCCTGCAGTTCCAGGCCGACGGGACGCTGAAGATCGACGACACCAAGCTGAGCGCCGCGCTGGCCAACCCGATCGAGCTGAAGAAGCTGTTCACCAACGTCGACACCGGCAACCCGGCGAACAACGGCATCGCGATCAACCTGCGCAGCTTCGGCAACTCGACGCTGGGCAGCGATGGTCTGCTGACGGCCCGGATCAGCGGCCTGAACAAGAAGCTGGCCAACAACCAGAAGGACCAGGACACGCTGAACGACCGCCTCGCCGCGACCCAGGCGCGCCTGCAGAAGCAGTACTCGGCACTGGACACCCAGATGGCCGGCATCAACACGCTGAGCACCTACGTGACGCAGCAGATCGCGAACTGGAACAAGAACACCGCCTGAGCGCGCGCGGCGCGCCGTGACGCGTCGCAACACCGCTCAAGCTGGCGCCGCGCGGTGCCGATATCCAAGGCATCGCAGTTCCGCCCAGAGCAAGTCCACCATGTTTGCCACCGCCTCCCGCTCGAACGTCTCGCAACGCCAGGCCGGCGTGTACCAGCAGATCCATGTTTCCAGCGGCGTGATGGGCGCCTCGCCGCACGGCCTGATCGGCATGCTGTTCGACGGCCTGCTCGGCGCGCTGGCCGAAGCGCGCGGCGCGATCCGCAGCCGCAACGTCGCCGCCAAGGGCAAGGCGATCGGGCGCGCGGTGCGCATCGTCGACGAGGGCCTGTCGGCGGCGCTGGACCTCGAGCAAGGCGGCGTGCTCGCCGCCGACCTGCGCGCCCTCTACGGCTACGTCGCGCTGCGCCTGACGCACGCCAACCTGCACAACGACGAGGGCGCGCTCGAAGAGTGCGTCCACCTGATCGAGCCGCTGCGCAGCGGCTGGGCCGCCATCGCCGACCAACCCGGCACCTGAACGCGGAAGCCCCGACATGCGAACCGACACCCCGCTCAGAACCACGGATTCGAGGGATGCCATGAACACCGCACTGCTGAACTACTACCAGGCCATCGAGAAGGCGAGCCAGGACATGCTGGAAGCCGCCCGCGTCGGCAACTGGGACCAGGTCCTGAAGCTCGAAGGCGCCTGCGCGCTGCTGATCTCGCAACTCAAGCAGACCGCCGCCGGCGAGAAGCCGCTGGGGACCGAAGAGGCGCAGTTCAAGTCGCGCATCATGCAGCGCATCCTCGTCAACGACGCCGAGATCCGCCAGCTTGCGGAGCCCTGGCTCGACGACCTCGACGACCTGCTCGCCGGGCGCACCCAGACCTTCCACTGACCGAGCTCTCCGACGATGGAGACGATGCCGATGCCGCTGGACGCGCTGGGCGCGGCCCCGGGCGGCCTGGACGAGTTCCGCATCAGCGCGCCACGCGAGGTCGCGGCGGTGCTGCGCCAGCTCTGCGACGCCGGTGTGCAGCTGCAGCTCAACGCGCGCGACGGCAGCGTCGTCAACGCCACGCTCTGGACCACCGATGCGCAGCGCGGCTCGGTCGGCTTCGACGTCGACCCGCACGACCCGGCGCTGGGCGCGCTGCAGGAATGCGGCGAGATCGTCGTTGTAGGCTATCTGGACAGCGTGAAGCTGCAGTTCGATGTCGGCCGGCCGGTGCTGGTGCATGGCCAGAAGGCCAGCGTATTGAGCTGCAGCTACCCGCGCGAGGTCTACCGCTTCCAGCGCCGCAACACCTACCGCGTGCGCCCGCTGATGCGCGCCGCGCCGGTGGCGCGCCTGCGCCACACCGACATCGCCGAGATGCAGTTGGCGCTGCGCGTGATCGACGTGAGCATCGGCGGCTGCGCCCTGTACCTGCCGGCCGACGTGCCGCCGATGCAGGTCGGCGGCGTGATGAACCAGGTCGCGATGGAGCTCGACGCGGACACGCGCTTCCACGTCAACCTGCGCCTGCAGCACGTGACCTCGCTGAATGTCGACGCGAACGGCGTGCGCCTGGGCTGCGAATTCGTGCACGCCGACCCGCTCGCACTTCGCGCGCTGCAGCGTTTCATCGACCAGACGCAAAAGCGCGGCAAGCTGCTGGCGCTGGAGTAGAACCGGCGACGAACCGCGGAAAAGGGCAACATTTCGACGCATATTTCGGCGATCGCCCCTCAAGCTTTCAGGACTGCGCGCCGATAGCTCAGGCATCTGCCACTTCCGCACGGGAGCAAGGAGCGCTTTCATGAGCATCCCCAGCATCTCGGGCGTCGGGCGTGTCGCGACCGCGACCACCGACACGCCTGCGTCCGCCACCCCCTCCGCGACCACCACGGCGCGCCCGGGCACGCCCGTGCCGGCCGTCACGATCGACGAACTCACCCAGCAGCCGGTGCCGCCGCGCTTCCCGTGGCTGAGCCGCCTGTCGCTGGAGCTCGAATCCGCCGCGAAACGCCGGCCGGCATTCGCGCCGGCGCCGATGCTCGGCGACCACGTCGACAAGTCGGCTTGACCGGTCCTTCGGCGCCGCGACGGCAATCGACCGGCTATGCGCGCTACCGCACAGACTGGCGGGAACCGGCGCTCATACTGCACTGGTGTCACCCGACGATCGCACCTTTCTGCTCGACGCCGCCTTCCGGGATTGGGCCGAATCGCGTGCCTGTTTCGGCACCGCCGCCTGGCGCAGGAAGCTGAACAACTTCGAAGTGTCCGAGCTCGACGCGCTCGTCGGTCGCATGGACCGCGCGATGCGGGACTTCATGTCGGTGCGGGCACAGCCGCCCGCGAACGCGACGCGCGCTGCGCGCGAACCCGCCGATTCGCCCGAGCCTGGGTTCGCCAGCGGGTTCACGAGAACGCCGGAACCGCCGGCGACGCACGCGCCCCGCTAGCCCCGCCCGCCGCGGCGGCTACACCTGCATCTGCATGATGTCGGTGTAGGCCTGGACCATCTTGTTGCGCACCTGCAGCGCCGCCTGAAAGCCGATCTGCGCCTTCTGCATCGCCACCATCGTCTGCTCGATGCTGACGTTCGGGTTGTCGAGCTGCACCTCGCGCTGCATCGCGGTCACGTCGTTCTGCGACTTGCTGACCGCGCCGAGCGCCTGCGTCAGCGCCTGCTGGAAGCCGGCACCCTCGACCGCGGCGTTCTTCTGCAGCGGCTGGCCATTGCTGGCCAGGCCGGCGCGCGCCACGGCCTGGGCGAAGTCGAAGGGTTTGAGGGTCACGTTCATCGTGGTGGCAATCCTAAGGTTCCCGGCGCGCCGCGTTTGCGCGAACTGACGCCCTATAGACGCCCTGTTCGCAGCATCCGGCGCACTCGAGTTCCCGAACAATCGCTTTCAATCGAGGCCCACCCGGCCCGGACGGAACCCGACGACCCATGAACGACGCAGTCGCCATCAACCCCGCCCTCCCCTTGGTCGAACCCGCCAGCTTCGCCGGCCGCATGGCCGCGCTGCCGCTGCGCAGCAAGCTCAGCGCCGCGATCGGTGTCACGGCGCTGGCCGGTGTCGTGCTGGCGATGACGCTGTGGAGCAGCAAGGGCGACTTCAAGGTGCTGTACGCGAACCTGTCCGACAAGGACGGCGGCGCCGTGATCGCCCAGCTCTCGCAGATGAACGTGCCCTACCGCATGAGCGAAGGCGGCAGCGCGATCCTGGTGCCGGCGCTGCAGGTCCACGACCTGCGCCTGAAGCTGGCAACCGCCGGACTGCCGAAGGGCTCGGTGTCAGGCTACGAGCTGATGGACACGGCGCGCTTCGGCCAGACCCAGTTCCAGGAGCGCCTGACCGCGCAGCGCGGCCTCGAGGGCGAGCTGACGCGCTCGATCACCTCGCTGGCCGCGGTCGCCAACGCCCGCGTGCACCTCGCGCTGCCAAACCAGAACGGCTTTTTCCGCGAGCAGCAGAAGCCCAGCGCCTCGGTGCTGCTGAGCCTGCACCCGGGCCGCACGCTGGACCGCGCCCAGGTCGCCGGCATCGTGCACCTGGTCTCCAGCAGCGTGCCCGAACTCGACCCGAAGGCGGTCAGCGTGCTCGACCAGAGCGGCGCGCTGCTCACCAGCAGCGGCGATGGCCAACCTTCCGCCGGCCTGGACGCGCAGCAGCTCCAGTACGTGAACCAGATCGAGACCGGCTACGGCAAGCGCATCGTCGAACTGCTCGAGCCGATCGTCGGCCGCGACAACCTGCGCGCCACGGTCGCCGCCGACATCGACTTCTCGCAGACCGAGGCGACCTCGGAAGAGTTCAAGCCGAACCAGGGCGCGCAGGCGCAGATCTCGATCCGCAGCCAGCAGGTCTCGGAGCAGAACGGCAGCACCGGCGCGCAGCCCAGCGGCGTGCCGGGCGCGGCGTCGAACCAGCCGCCCGTGCCCGCGACCGCACCCCTCGTCGGCGCCGCCCAACCCCTGCAGACCGCACAAGGCGGCGGCGCCGGCGCCAGCGGGCGCCGCGACGCGACCACCAACTACGAGGTCGACAAGACCGTGCGCGTGACGCGCAACGCCAGCGGCAACATCAAGCGGCTGAACGCCGCGGTCGTCGTCAACAACCGCTCCGTGACCGACGCGAAGGGCAAGACCACGCAGGTGCCGCTGTCCAGCGAAGAGCTCGACAAGCTGACCGCGCTGGTGCGCGAGAGCATCGGCTTCAACAAGGACCGCGGCGACTCGGTCAAGGTGATCAACGCGCCGTTCAAGGTCGAGCCGGTCACGAACGTCGAGCTGCCGTTGTGGAAGCAGCCCGGCACGATCGACCTGCTGCGCAGCTTGGCCGTGCCGGCCGGGCTGGCGCTGATGGGACTGCTGGTGTTCTTCGGCCTGGTTCGCCCGGCCCTGAAGGCCGCGCTGGCGCCGCCGCCGGCACCGGCGCCCGGCGCGAAGCTGAGCGCCGTCGTCGACGACACGCAGGAGCTGCCGGCGCTGCCGGCGCCGCAGAGCTTCCAGCACCTGGCCGGCGCGCGCGCGCTGGCCAAGGACAACCCGGCCGCGGTGGCGGGCATCGTGCGCGGCTGGGTCAATGGCGAGGCCGTGCCGGCCAAGGCCTGACGCGCACGGCGGCGGAACAAGAAATCCAAGGAGCAGTACGTGGACGACCAAGGCCTGGAGAACGCAGCGATCCTGCTGATGTCGCTCGGCGAAGAGGAAGCCGCCGGCGTCTTCAAGCACCTCAGCCCGAAGGAGGTGCAGGGTCTGGGCGAGACGATCCAGAAGATGAAGTCGATCCCGCGCGAGCGCGTCGACAGGGTGCTGGAGTTGTTCAACAACGTCGCCGCCGAGCAGAGCAACCTCGTCTCCGACACCGACGAGTACGTCAAGAGCGTGTTGCGCAAGGCGCTCGGCGACGACAAGGCGAACCTGCTGATCGACCGCATCATGACCGGCGGCGGCGACACCGCCGGCATCGAGAGCCTGAAGTGGATGGACCCGGCCTCGGTCGGCGAGCTGCTGCGCATCGAGCACCCTCAGATCGTCGCGGCGATCCTCGTGCACCTCGACTTCGACCAGGCCGCCGAGGTGCTGAAGACCTTCACCGAACGCCAGCGCAACGAGGTGCTGGTGCGCGTGGCCACCCTCGACGGCATCCAGCCCTCGGCGCTGAAGGACCTGAACGAGGTGATGGGCCGCGTGCTGGCCGGCGGCGAGCGCACGCGCAAGACCGCGCTGGGCGGCGTCAAGGCGGCGGCCGAGATGATCAACCTGATGGGCACGAGCGTGGAGACCGCGGTGCTCGACTACATCCGAGAAGCCGACAACGACCTGGCGCAGAAGATCATGGACAACATGTTCACGTTCGACGACCTGGAGAAGATCGACGACAAGGGCATCCAGGCGCTGCTCAAGGAAGTGCAGTCCGAATCGCTCGTGATCGCGCTGAAGGGCGCGACGCCCGAGATGCGCGAGAAGGTGTTCAAGAACATGTCCACGCGCGCCGCCGAGACGCTGCGCGAAGACCTCGAGTCGCGCGGCCCGGTGCGTGTCTCCGAGGTCGAGGCCGAGCAGAAGGAAATGCTGAAGGTGGTGCGCCGCCTGGCCGACGAAGGCCAGATCGTCCTGGGCGGCGGAGGCGACGATGACTTCCTCTGAGCCGCGCAAGAACATCCCGTCGCCGAACGAGGCCGCACGCGGCGCCTACGCGCGCTTCATCCCGCGCGAGGAACTCGGCGGCTTCGCCGCCTGGCAGCCCGGCGACCTGGCCGGCGGCCCGGCGCCGCAGGCCAATGTGCAGCGCGCACCCGACGAGGTGCCCAAGGCCAACGCCGCCGCCGAACTCGCCGCGCAGCTCAAGGCCGCGCGCCAGTCCGGGTATCAAGACGGCTACCGCGACGGCCTGGTCGCGCTCGACGGCTTCAAGCAAAGCTTCGCGGCACAGACCACGGCGCAGATCGGCACGCTGCTGCGCGCGCTCGACGACGAGCTCGGCGGCCTGCAGCAGGACATGGCGCGTTCGCTGGCGCTCGCCGCCACGCAGCTGGCACGCCAGATCGTGCGCGCCGAACTCGCGAGCCGGCCGGTGCTGATCACCAAGATCGCGCAGGAAGCGATCGACACGCTGCTGCTCAGCGCCAAGCACATCACGCTGCGCGTGCACCCCGACGACCAGCCCTTCGTCGCGCAGGGCGCGGGCGAGGTGCTGGCCGCGCGCGGCGCACGGCTGCTCGCCGACGCCTCGATGTCGCGCGGCGGCTGCGTGGTCGAGTCCGACATCGGCGTGATCGACGCCAGCCTCGAGACGCGCTGGCGCCGCGCCGCCGCGTCACTCGGTTGCGACGACGTCTGGGACGCCGACGCGGCGCCGGCCGACACGGACGCGCCGGCATGATCCGCACGCGCCAGGAAACGCTGCCGCTGGCGAACGCCGAAAAATGGCGCCGCTACCTCGCCGACATGCGCAGCTTTTCAGCCGACAAGGTCGCGCTCGAGACGCAGGGCCTGCTGG